>Ga0134125_10001276_pt1 | contig 31104 bp, 28 predicted proteins | sample KB31751_FD_96464 | JGI IMG/M metagenome (GOLD analysis project Ga0134125, IMG submission 96464) | Terrestrial soil microbial communities with excess Nitrogen fertilizer from Kellogg Biological Station, Michigan, USA - KB3-175-1 | ecosystem: Environmental > Terrestrial > Soil > Unclassified ... | reverse complement strand
GTGAGTATGAGAACCTCCCGGGCTTTCCAAGACTACTGCATAGTAATAAGTAAAGTCACAGTTTGCTTTTGTAACAGTAAAGGCCTGCTCAAGAATCCCCACCCCGTAGTTCGGGTTATTATAGTCACCTATTTCACATGAATATTTTCCGCCTATCGGGCAAAGTTGAGGGAGAGCTGCACCTACAACAGGATCATTCCCACTGGCAGCAGAAGTAATATTCAATTGGGGTAAACCAGTAGTAGGATAAACTGCAGCAGTAGTTACTGCACCCAATATACCGGTACAGTTTGTGCTGGTATAGCTAAAACCCGAAGAAGAACCCGAGTTATTTGTAGCATAGCAACCCATCCAGCCTGATAAGGTACCATTTTCAAAATCGGTATTATTACAACCGGGATTACAAGCACCCGGCCATGGAGGGCTGACTGCTGTAGTTTTATGAGTTAATATCGCTCTGTTACTTGCCGGTATCATCATATACTGGTCGTAGAACTTCGCATACTTTGCAACCATTAAATTAACATAGGCAGTAGTATTTTTATTATTAACACTATCGTCTTCTATGTTCTTGAATAACTGCCCCCTGTCCCATAAAATGGTTTCCTCGTAATAATCTTTAAACGCGCTCATATCGGCAGCGCCTATAGCCTTTTGGGCCTTAAGGCTTTTACCAATCTGCTTAGTAATGGAAACTACCGTCTTTTCAACCTGCTCAGTGTTTTTGGTGCTCTGGGCAACAGATGAAATGGCGACAATTAATGCGGTACACAAAGCAATTCCTGCCTTGATGGGCCGCCAGAGATAATGTTTTTTCATACTCCATTTTTTTGTTGTTAGCTTAAGTAGACCTTACCGGGTTAAGGTTACTTTTCCTATGTAACTGTGTTTCTGTTTGCGTACGTCTGTCACATTAATCAAGTAGACGTAAGTATCTTCCTGGGCTTTGTTCCCGCTTATGCTTCCATCCCATGGTTTGGTAATGTCAACCGTATGGAATATAGGGGTGCCCCATCTGTCAAAAATGTACATTTCAAAAGTCATTATATAATCTCCTTTGGGTCCGAACACATCATTGAGTCCATCGCCATTAGGAGAGAAAGCATTAGGAATATAGAAAGTATACAAAGCCTGTACATCAACACATTGTACAGTTGTATCGGCACAACCATGTGAATTGACAACAGCTAACGTCGTGCAATACAAGCCAGTATCCTTATAGGTATATGTAGGATTTTGTATAGTAGATGTCGATCCGTCTTCAGAGAATAACCACCAGTAACCAACAATACTATCGCCAGGCGAGGTAGAATTACTTGTGAACGAAGCTAAAGGCTCCATTATAGTAATCATGGTAGGCTGGTAAGTAAATGCGGCCTTAGGCTTACTGAATACGCTTATCATTTTCTTAACCGTATCTGTTGCGTTACAACCACTATCTGATAATACCACCAAACTTACATCATAGACTCCACCTGTTTTATAACAGTAGGTTGGGTTTTGGGTTGTTGCCGTTCCGCCATCACCAAAGGTCCAGCTCCAGCCATTATTTTTATATGGCGCAACAATTGTGCTGGCGTCTGTAAAGGTTACGCATAGGGGGGCACAACCTTGCAGTGTGTCCGCTGAAAATGTTACTACAGGTGAAGGGAAAACATTTACCACTTCTTTAATGGAATCAACACAACCGCTTGAATTGGTTACAACAAGCACCACGTTATATGCGCCTGCTGCGCCATACGTATGGGCAGGGTTTTGAACTATTGAAGTACCGCCATCACCGAAATTCCAAGCCCAGCCTGTAATGGTGCCTGAGGTAGTTGTTGATTTATCTGTAAACTGGGTGGTTGATCCAATACAAGCTTTTGTATTAGTGAATGCAGGTGAAGGCGGAGCAACAACAACAACCTGTATTTTAAGTGTTGAATCGCAGCCAAATGAACTGGTTACAGTGAGCGTTACATTATATGTTCCGGCAGTAGCGTATAAGTGCGCAGGGTTCTGCAACAATGACGTACCACCATCTCCAAAGTTCCACGACCATTTAGTAATAGTTCCTCCTCCCAATGTGGTTGAAGCATCCAGGAAATGCGTGGAATCGTGCAGGCACACGTTACCCCCGGTAAAATTAGCGACAGGGGTGGTAACAATGACGACTCGTGTTGTGCTATCGGAACCACAGGCACCTTTAATTTTTAATTTCACAGTATACGTACCCGGCCCGCTGAAGACATGTGAGGGGTTTTGTATAGTTGACGTATTTTTTACTCCTGAAGCGGGATCGCCGAAATTCCAGGTCCAGCCGCTTGGCCCACCGGTTGAAGCATCATTAAATTTGGCCGTTTTATTCAAACAAACCGAATCAGGAATAACATTAAATGCTGCCACAGGAGGTATACCCGGGCCTATATTAACGGTTATAGAGTCAACTGCTTCGCAAAAACTTGGGCTATTAAATACATATAATACTACAGTATATGTTCCTGGCCCGGGGAAGGTATAAGATACAGTTGCGGAAGAGGTAGAGAATTTTGATCCCATAAATCCCCCAGAACTATTAAACAATTCCCAATCCCATTCGAAAATGTTTGTACTGTCGGCATCCTTCATGGTAAGTGTACTGTCTCCGCATGCATATGGCATGGTAATTACATTAATTGTCGGGCTTGGCGATACCGTTATTACTTGCGTTGTAGAATCAGGACAATGTGTTCCTATTGTTTTTAATGATACAGTATATGTACCGGGGTTGGCATATACATGTGATGCGAATGATAATGTAGAAGTATCATTAACACCTGAACCTGGATCGCCAAAATTAAATTCAAAAGGTGTTGTAGAAGCTCCTGTAACAAAGAAACTAGATGGTTGATTTGCACACGCACCAAAAGCAAAGAACGACGGCGCACTTGAGCTATCCACCACAACTTTAATCGTTGTATCTGCTCCACACCCATTAATTATTTCATGCAGGGTGACAAAGTATACACCACCTTGTGTAAAGGTCCAGGTTGGTGAAGTTGTTGAGTCTTCGTATTTGCCATTATTATAAAAGTCCCAATAAAACTTAACTCCTGGCCCGCCTAACGGGTTTGAAGTATTTGTAAATAACGTTGGGAATCCGGCACAAACAGTATCAGTGAAGAAAGAAGGTACAGGAGGTGTTCCCCCAGTAGCCGGAATATTAATGCTCAACGTGTCATTACACGTAGGTCCGGCTGAGCTACCTACAACTACAGTATATGAACCCGGGCAACTGACACTTACAGACTGCTGGTTATTAGCACTAGCTATGCATGGCCCTGTCCACTGGTAACTGGTACCCCCTGGTGGGGCCGTAATCGTAATAGTAGGCTGGCCACAAAAAGCAGGCGATGAGGTTTGCAACTGCAACGTATTACACGAGCACGCAACATAAGCGTACCCGAAGTGGCCGCCTAAGGCACAATCAGATGTTTCAAAAATAACCGTAACACACTGTCCGGCATATTTGCTTAGCGGTACAAATACTGTTGTCCATGGTTTACAGTAACACGTATCTCCGCTGTTTGCATAATAAAATCCTTTCCATCCTGCCAGGTTTGACCCGCTATCATACGAATCAACAAAATCGACACCGCAGCCGGGGATAATATTACCCTTTGAATCAAGTACCTGCATTGAAAACCAGGGTTGTTCATAATATGTGTGGCCAAGCGGGTTCTCGAGAACTGCGGCATACTGAATAGTTAACATAGCATTTCCGGCAGGTACTGTGAAAGTATTTGAAACTTCGGCCACACCCTGTAATGCTGTAGTACTATCACCTACGCGACAAGAAAAATTACCAAGTGGAGGGGTTAAAGGAATAAATGCTCCGCAAACAGGATCTACACCTGTACCTGACATTATAGCCACCTGGTCGGTATTTGTGGTAGCATCAAAGGCAGCACGGGTAACTGCTCCTGCAGGCCCCCCAGTTAATGCACTTACACTAAAAGAACTTGCCAGCGAATTGTTTGAAGCGTAGTAGGCATTCCATCCTGAAAGATTACCGCTACTGAAATCGAGGTTCGTACAACTTGGGTTACACGCACCGGTAAGATTATGGTCGGGTCTATTATCTGCCTGATTTGCATATTCTGCAATAGTACTTGGGAATTCAGATTTTGCTCTTACAAACTGCTTATATAAAGCTGTATATGCCTTAGCAAGGTTGCTAAAAAAATGGCCGGTACTGTTATCATTCATCAAGCCTTTAAAGCCTTGTTTAAAGAACTTTCTTTTATCTTTAAGGAACTGGGAACTATTATATTTTAGGAATAATTGAAAATCAGCTGCATTGGTGTGCAAACTCTTTATCATCGACTTTTCCCATTGCGATTCATTAGTCAACCAGGTTTGCTCAATTAACTCTCCCCTGCTAGTTGCGGGTTTACTACCTCCATTACCTGCAAATGCAAATAGGGGCATACTTAACAATATCAAAAATAGCTTAAAAGTATTTTTTCGCCTCATTATTACTATATATATGGATAGAAAGACTCCAGTATTCTATTCCAAAAGTAAGCAATGAGTGTTAAAAAAGCAAAAAAAAATGTAACTTTTTTAAATTCCCCACGTATTGACCTGTTTAAGAATACGCAAAGTATTGTTTTCCAGGCTATTGCCGCTCGGTTTGTAGTCATATTCCCACGAGGCCATGGGAGGCAAACTCATTAATATAGACTCTACTCTTCCATTAGTAAAAAGGCCGAATTTTGTTCCCCTATCATAAACAAGGTTGAACTCAGCATAACGGCCACGACGTAAAAGCTGCCATTTTTTATTCTCTTCAGTGAATGCTTTTTTCCTACTTTTTTCAACCAATGGCAAATAACATATCAAAAATGCTAAACCCACATCTTTCACAAAATCGAATCGTTGCTCAAGTGATATTTCAGGGGTAGCCGTAAGGCGGTCAAAAAATATGCCTCCTATTCCACGGGTTTCATTGCGATGTTTTATGAAAAAGTATTCATCGGCCCATTTTTTAAATTCAGCATAATATAAAGGGTTATGTGCATCGCATACTCTTTTAAGTTGGCTGTGAAAATAATGCGCATCACCTTCATCTATATAATGAGGGGTTAAATCAATACCTCCGCCAAACCATTGTAAGTTACCTGCTTCAAAATACCGCACATTCATGTGAATGATAGGTACAAATGGATTATTAGGGTGAATAACTATAGAAACTCCTGATGCAAAAAAATCGATTTTTTCATTTTCAGGTATACCTGCTTCTTTCCTTAAGAATTCAGGACAGGGGCCATAAACAGCAGAAAAATTAACTCCACCCTTTTCAAAAATATTGCCATTCCTTATTACGCGTGTTCTTCCGCCACCACCTTCGGGCCTTTCCCACAAATCTTCCTCAAAAACCGACTTCCCATCAGCTTTCTGCAGGCCATTGCAAATTTCGTCTTGCAATTCCCTGAAGAAATTCTCTATATCTTTTTTGTGAAGCATGCGGTTAAAACTGTTCGTACAAAGCCCTTAGTTTTTCACGAGTCATTTTCGTTTTCCACTCTTTGCCAAGTGCGTTTTCCCATAGCGGCGCCATTCCTAGCGAAACGTCTATCATAGTATTGAAGTCTTTATCTGAAAGCCCTTTGCAAATTCCCTGTGGTATATCTATTTTATTCTGTTTTACCATTTGCTTGAATTCTTTCACTGCTTCAGGGTAGTAATCGTGCAGTTTATCAAAAACAATACAATTGCCTATACCATGCTTGGTGCCTAATAAGAAACTAAGCCCATAACTTACTGCGTGCGCCACACCAACCTGGGAATATGCAATACTCATTCCCCCCAAATACGATGCCATCATCAATTTCTCATCACTGTCATTATCCCATTGCTTCTTATGTAAAAAAACCTCCTGGCACAGCTCCAGTGACTTTTCTCCTACTGCCCTGCTGAACGTATTTATAAAAGTACCTTCCAATGACTCGATGCAGTGGATATAGCAATCCATGCCTGTATAGAAACGCTGATTAGCTGGCACATTATGTATCAGTTCCGGATCAAGTACAATTTGATTAAAGGGTGTAAAATCGCTATTCATACCAAGCTTGCGCGTAGGACCTGTAAGTACACAGGTGCGCGATACTTCTGCTCCCGTTCCACTAATAGTTGGTATACCTACTTTATATACGGCAGGGTTCTTTACCAAATCCCATCCCTGGTATTCGTGTGCTTTGCCGGGGTTATTCATCATAAGCGAAACGGCCTTAGCAATATCCATTGCACTGCCTCCTCCAATACCTATTACACCACTCACATTGCCATGCTCATTCTTCAACGAATCGGCTATTTTATCTATATAACTCGTCTTGGGTTCATCAGCAACATCAACAAACATTATAACATCATTATCTTCAACTGGTAAACGGTTGTGCAGTGTCTTACCTTCAAAAAAATGATCGATCAGGAACACCATCGGCTTACCACCCTTTCTATGCGGTTTAATTATATCGCCAAGCTGGTTAAGGCTTCCACGGCCAAAAACAAGGTAATCTAATTGCTTAAAATTTCTAAACATACTCTATGCTTTGAAGTTCTATAATAGTCTCATTGCTTTTTCAATATCCTCCGGTGTATCAATTTCAATACCCATATATTCTGTTACCACCATTTTCATTTTCATGCCGTTTTCCAAAAAACGCAGGCACTCCACTTTCTCGGCATCTTCTAAAATACCTACTGGCAATTGTGTAAATTTTATGAGCGCTTCTTTACGGAAAGCATACACGCCTATATGTTCATAATACGGTGCCTTATGGTTCGGGTTACGCGGATACGGTATTACACTACGCGAAAAAAATAAAGCATTATAATTTTTATCTACAGCCACCTTCACGTAGTTGGGATCGTCAATCTCTTTCTGGCTCTTAAGTACCTGCATCAACGAGCCTACCTGTATTTCCTTTTTTGTATCCTTCTCAAATACTTCTATCAGGTTAGCCAGTGGCTGTTTCTTCACAAATGGTTCATCACCTTGAACGTTCACTATTATGTCAGCATTCATTCCTGAAGCTGCTTCGGCAATACGGTCTGTTCCGCATTCATGATCCTTCTTGCTCATTATAGCTTTGCCGCCGTTATTCACAATTTCATTGTAAATAACAGGGCTATCGCAAATCACAAAAACATCATTAAATAAACCGGTAGCTACAGTTCCTTCATAGGTTCTTTGTATAACTGACTTTCCTTTTAGGTCAGCCATCAGTTTTGAAGGAAACCTTGTTGCATTTAACCTTGCAGGTATCAATGCTATGCTAATCATACTTTTGCGGTACAGTGGGTTGAAACTACTTCGACCATTGCCTTAGCCTTTGCATGCACTTGCTCCTCTGTCCACAACACACTTATTAATGTAGATATAGAACGCTTCATTATATCATCGCTTTGTGTGAATGGCCTGGTAACATTCTTCATCACACTCTGTTTCAGGTCAGGTGCAAGCGGTGCAAGCGAAATAGCTTGTTTCAGGTGGTCCCACTTACGTATGTAATGCCAGTTATTATCGTACCAGTAGAAATTACCACCCATTCCTTTATCTTTAAATGCCTGGTTAACGCTGCGTGTAATTTCTTCAGTAGGAAGGAAGAATGAAAGGAACGAAGCATTATCACCACCTCCATTAGGGATTCTGCGGAATGTAACTCCATCAACCTTACTTAATGCTTCACGAATAATATTTGAATTGCGATGCTGTAACTTCAAAACTTTGTCAAGCCTCTTTATTTGCGCCAATCCAATTGCCGAATTCAACTCCCCTATTCTATAATTATACCCCATAAAAGGATGCAGGTCAGCGCCACGGTCTACACCCAAATGGTCATGGCCATGGTCGGTATAGCCATCGCACTTGGTATAAATATCTTTATCATTTGTAATAACCACACCACCTTCACCGCAGGTCATGGTTTTTACATAATCAAATGAAAATGCTGCCGCCACACCAACATTACCTACTGACTTCCCATTATAGATAGCGCCAATAGCCTGGCAGGAATCTTCCAGCAGAATTAGTTTATGTTTATCGCAAATTGCTTTCAATGCAGCAAGATCTGCCGGGCTGCCGCACATATGCACCGGCATTACACATTTTGTTTTTGGCGTAATGGCTTTCTCAACCGCTTTAGGATCAAGTGTTAATGTATCATCTATATCAACCATTACCGGTATGGCACCAACACTTAATATTGATTCAAAGCTTGCAACAAAGGTGAATGATGGCATTATAACTTCATCGCCATAACCAATTCCAAGCGCATGCATGGCGGTAGTAAGTGCCGATGTACCACTGCTGGTAAGTTGGGCGTATTTGCTGCCAAATGTTTTACAAATCTCAGCTTCCAACTCTTTCGATTTCCATGAACCTTTACGTTGAGCGTCAAAACCATAGCGCATCAGCACTCCGTGCGCCATAACGTCATTCACTTCTTTGCGCTCTTCGTCTCCGAATAATTCAAAGCCTGGCATAGTAATAAGTTTTATAGGGCAAATTTAACTTTAATTTCCTGAGTAAATAACATCAACATAAGCCACATTTTCAATATTGGCATAAAGAACTATATTCGCTGCCGCAAATCCCTGCTTGCTTTAAACATCAAAGCTCAAAAAACTCTGCAATGAAAAAAAACTCCATTAACTCTAAAACGTTTAATCATTATTTACTTACAATATTAATATCGCTGCTCAGTATTGGTACATTTGCCCAATCTGAAATATTCGGTGTCACCAATCTTGGAGGCGCAGGACAGGGCACCATGTTCCAGTTCGACACATCGGCAGCGCCCACGCAATCAAGGTTTCACAACTTCACATTTTCCACTGGCATAAATCCCCAGGGGTCGTTAACCAATGTTTCGGGAAAACTATATGGTATGGCACGCACAGCGGGTGCTTTGGGTGTCGATTCAGGTGTAATTTTTAGTTACGATTTACGCTCATTTGTTTATACCGATTTGTATAACTTCTCAAAGCCCAATGGCATTCATCCTTCGGGTTCATTGCTTAATATTAATGGAACACTTTATGGCATGACCCATGATGGTGGAGCTAATGGCCTGGGAGTAATTTTTAAATACAATATTGCATCAGCAACATATACTACCTTATATGATTTCCAACTTGCAACCGGCTGCAATCCTTATGGTTCTTTAAACATATATAATGGCCACCTATATGGCATGACTAACCTGGGCGGTGCCAAAGATTCAGGGGTTATTTTTTCATTCGACACAGCGACAAACACTTATACCGATGAGATTGACCTAGGCATGAGTACCGGCGGAAGGCCTTATGGCAGTATACTAATCACCCCTTCAGGCAATTTCCTTGCCCTTACCTATGTTGGCGGTACACACGATTCAGGTACAGTAATGCTTTACGACCCCATTGGAAACACAGTAACTGACGAATACGATTTCGACAAAACATCGGGCGGTAAACCTGCCGGAGACCTTATACTTGCGGGCAGCAAACTATACGGGCTTACAACTATGGGCGGACTACATGATTCAGGTACCATTTTTTCCATTGACCCTGCCACATACGCATACACCGATCTGTTCAATTTTACTAAACCCAACGGTACTATTCCTGAAGGAACCCTGTATATGGTTGATAATGGTGATTTGTACGGTCTTACTTCAAAAGGCGGCACAAACAATGGCGGTGTTATTTTCAGAATGGATACCACGACTTATACATTTACCAAGCTTATTAATTTCGGCGGAGCTAACGGACGCGGCCCTGTATTCACTCAATTAATAGAAGCATGCACTCCCCCTCTCATTACCTTCCAGGCTAAAAATGCTGCTGTTTGCGAAAATGGGGATACTTCTTTCACTATTTCAGCAAGTGCAAGCGGAACAATATATTACAAATGGGAAGTAAATACAGGTTCAGGTTTTGCAACCATAGTAAATGGAGGAGTATACGGCGGAGCAACTACCCGAACATTAAGCATTACAGGCGCAACTATATCAATGAATGGATACATCTACCGATGTGTTACAACCGCAGGATGTATTGACAGCACACTTTCCAACAACTATACTCTTATTGTTGACCCAACTGTTGCAGTAAATGTTACGGGCAATGTTAATGGCGGCTTCAATATTTGCATAGGAATGAAGGACACCCTAATGACCAATGTTACCGGTGGTACTTCTCCTTTCAATTATTCATGGAATACTTCACAAACCACCGATTCAATTATTGTAAGTGCAGGTATTACTTATAAGGTAATTGTAACAGATAAATATGGTTGTAAGGATAGCAATACTGCAACTGTTATTGTTCATTCTCTCCCCATAGTTTCAGCCATTTCAAGTGCATCGAAAGATACTGTCTGCAGGTCAGCTATGATTACACTTAGCGGTAATGGAGCCAGCACTTATGTTTGGAATAATGGAATTACCGATGCAACACCCTTCCCTGCAACTATTGCGGGTAAGTATATTGTTACAGGTACCGATGCGAACGGCTGCTCAAACAAAGACAGCATTACTTTGTACATAGATACTGTTAAGGTATCACTTCATGGTAATGTTGTAGGTAACTTCACAGTGTGTCCGGGCGCAAATGATACAATTACTGCCACAACTACTTCAGGCTTCGGAAAATTGGGTTATGCATGGAGCACATCGGGAACTAATGATTCTATTATTGTAAATTCTGCTGGAACGTATAGTGTGCAGGTTACCGATGCTTACGGATGTATGGGTGATGCAGGCGCAACTGTTAACCTGGCAAGCAGTCCTGTAATTACTATTACTTCAACACCCGCCAATGATACCGTTTGTATTGGCAGTTCAATTACGCTAAGCGGCAATGGAGCAGTAAGTTATAGCTGGAGCGGTGGAATTACAAATGGTGTTGCATTTACACCTTCTTCATCAGGGCAATATATTGTAACAGGTACCGATGCCAGTGGATGTACCGGAAAAGATTCTATTACTGTTGGCGTACGAACACCACCTGCAATAACGATTACTTCAAGTTCAGCAAATGATACAGTTTGCCGTAATACTATGGTAACCCTTAACGGCAATGGGGCAGTATCTTACACCTGGAACAATAGTATTACCGATGGCACACCTTTCGCTGCCATTACACCAGGATATTATGTTGTAACAGGCACCGATACTTATGGATGCATGAATAAAGACAGCATAATGCTTGCAGTCGACACTCCTATGGTTTCGTTACATGGAAATACAATTGGAAACTTTACAATTTGTAACGGTATCAATGACACCATTGCAGCTACATCATCTGGTTTTGGTTCGTTAACTTACGCGTGGAGCACTTCGGGAACTAACGATACTATTATTGTTAGCACACCCGGTTCGTATAGCGTTCAGGTTACCGATGCCTATGGTTGTATGGGCAATGCAAATGCCAATGTAATTTCAGGCTCAAACCCAACTATTACCATTACTTCTAATCCGGCCAATGATAGTGTTTGTGCCGGAAATTCGGTAACATTAAATGGTAATGGTGGTGTAAGCTATAGCTGGAACAATAGTGTCGCTGATGGAGTTGCATTTACTCCTGCTTCTTCGGGCCAATATATTGTAACAGGTACCGATGCGAATGGTTGCCAGGGAACAGATACTGTGAATGTGGTTGTAAACCCATTGCCAGTTATTACCATAACCGGTACCAGCCCTATTAACCCGGGCACAATTGATACACTTACTGCCAGCGGCACTTCCGTTTCTTACGCCTGGACATCAGGAAGCACTTCGGATACGACAATAGTATCTCCTTCGGCTACAACTACCTACACAGTTACAGGCACAGGCGCAAATGGTTGTAGCGATACCGCCAGCTTTACAGTTGTGGTAAATATAATTACTGGTATCAGCAATATTTCATCTGGAGCCAATGCAACAATTTATCCGAACCCTGCAAGCACAGTTGCTTACATTACCTTTAATTCAAGCGTATTAAATAGCACCGCATCAATTGAAATAACTGATTTTACAGGAAGAAAGCTTAGCAGTACTCAAACTAACTTGAATAGCGGTAAAACTCTTCCGCTTGACATATCTAACCTTGCCCAGGGTACTTATTTCATAAGGATTAGCAGTGGCAAGTATACTCAGACTATAAAATTCGTGAGACAATAAGTTTAACTTAAAATCAAAAGCCTCTGACAATAATGTCAGGGGCTTTTTTTATTGAGTGATGGACCTATATCACTTTACTGAAAATCTGCTTTTCGGGTGTATGTCTCATTAAGCGAGCATCAAAAGCCATGCAAATATTACGAATGAACTTACGGCCTTCTTCTGTTACCTTCAATCCGAATGGCATCCTGGTTATAAGCCCGTCCATCTCCAACTCCTTTAATGAATTAACGGCGTCATAAACGGCAGGGATTTGATCTTTTGAATCGGCCCACGATGTTTCAAACTTGCACATGATATTCAAAATGTGCTGCCTCAAAATCACATCTTCTTTACTAAGCAAATGGCCACGGAAGATAGGGAGTTCACCTTTATTCAAAGCCTCGTAATATTCTTCTACTGTCTTAATATTCTGGGCAAATGCAGTCCATGTATCACTTATTGCTGATACACCTAACCCCAAACAAAATGTAGTATGGCTTGATGTATAACCCATAAAATTACGGTGCAATGTTTTAGTTTGCATGGCCTTATACAACGAATCTGTTTTCAGCGCAAAATGATCCATTCCAATTTCCACATAGCCTGCTTCTTCAAGTATGTTCCTTGCTGTTTCATACAATTCGCGCTTCTCCTCATCTGCCGGAAGATCGGCTTCGGTAAATTTACGTTGGCCGGGTTTTATCCATGGCACGTGAGCATAACTATACAAGGCAATTCTGTCGGGTTTTAAACGCACTACTGTTTCTGTAGTATGTATTACACTCGATTTCTTTTGTAATGGCAAGCCATAAATTAAATCATAATTAATCGACTTATATCCCAACTCTCTTGCTTCCCTTGTCACTCTCTCAACATTCTCAACCGGTTGTATACGGTTAATTATTTCCTGCACAACCGGGTCTAAATCCTGTATGCCAAGGCTTAACCGGGTAAAGCCCAACTCATATAATACCTTCAAATGTTCGTACGTGGTGTTGTTTGGATGCGCCTCAAAACTAAATTCTGGATTGGGACATATTTCAACGTCTTCCAAAATTCCTTTCAGTAGTCTAGCAAGATTTTCAGGGCTAAAAAAAGTAGGTGTTCCACCTCCAAGGTGTAATTCCTTAATACGTGGTTTACCACCTAATATTCCCCTGTACATTTTCCATTCCTTAAGCACGGCTTCCAGGTATGGTTGCTCTACCTTATGATTTACGGTTATACGTGTTGTGCATCCACAATAGGTACATAAGCTCTGGCAAAACGGTAAATGCATATATATGCTTATGCCTTCTGTGGAATTGGTTTTATCAAATGCCTTCTTAACTTCAAGCTTCCATTGTTCGGCTGTCGGAGAATCGGTCCAGTAAGGTACTGTGGGGTAGCTTGTATAACGTGGTGCCGCCACATTATATTTCTTAATCAAGCCGGAATCTGCGCCATTGTCAGTTATAATTCTCATAGCTCTGTATTTAGAACCACTCTTTAGCAGCCGGTTTTAAACGGTGATAAATGGGGGTTTTGCTTTTTTTATTTTTCATCACTACTTTACCGCATATAACAGGTACATACATCACTCTTCTGCGGCTTTTCTCTCCTTTATGGGGTGAAGTACCTACGCGATGCCACAAATGGCCGTGGTGCACTACAACATCGCCTGCCTTAGCGGTAACAAGCGCTTCATTCTTATCCTCCTTATTATTGAGAAAATATGCTTTTTTAAAAAGAAGTTGGAAAAGGCGCTGGTTATGTGTTCCGGGCAATATGCGTAATCCACCATTTACTTCCGATGAGTCATCAAGATATATGCCAATATTTAGCATGGGTAACACCTTGCCATCGTAGAACAGATCGCGCAAGCTATCGGTATGCCAGCCCATCTTTTTATATCGGCTACCAATGGCATTATAATAGTGATTAAACACTACACCATCTTTTTCATCTTCTACCAGCCTTGGTGTGTATCCTTCAAGCAGTTTAAGTAAAGGCTTTAGTCTTCCGCTGGCTATGAATTCATGCATTGGCGTACTATGTTGAGAAAAGAACGGAAAACGATGTATCATTTTATTGCCCTTATCATCATGACCGTAAAATACGGGTACACCGTTTATGTCTTTCGTGCCTTCGGCAATCAGTTTCTCAGTTGCGGCATTATGCGAATCAATTATTGCCTGAACACTTTCAGCAGAAAGTACACCAGGAAAGTGGATGAACCCATACCGGTCAAAGAAATCAACCTGTTCTTTGGTCAAATGCTCTCCCAACTGAAACTTCTTATATGTAAAAGGTTTCACACCCATATTCCAATGACTTACAAATTGCTTATTGAACCGAACGCTCTCTAACCCTTTCTGTGAGCGACTTAATAGATATTCCCATTACATAGATAACAATTAGCATAAGCCCCATTAAGAACATCAACATATATTCTGTAAAGCTAAATGAGGTAAGCAACGATGAACCATCGCTTTGAGCCGCTGCGGCTTTTTGCGTTGCGGCAGCAACATTATCTGTACCATTTGGCGCAGGAGTAGTTGCTGCAGTAGCTGCCGGTTGATCTCCTCCGGCTTTAATATAGCCTAAAATGGTTTTAATCTGGTCATCACTCAGGGCCTGATCGGGCATTGGAATGTTGCTGTTATCGTTAAACAGTTTAACAGCGTCTTTATCACCTGCCTGTACCATTGCCTGTGAACCCTTAATCCATTTAAGCAACCATGCCTCCGCATGACGGGTTTCTACACCTTTCAGGTCGGGGCCAACTAATTTGCCTTTACCAACTGTATGACAAGCGCCGCAATTTTGTTTAAACATATCTGCACCATCATCAGCCTTCGACTGTATGAATGGAAATGCAACAAGCGCTACTACCGGGATTAATAATTTAGCTTTCATATCTTGTAAACTTTAAAGGTTATTTTCTTTGATGGTAAAATTAGATGGCACAGCAAGGAATGAATGTGACATAAATCATTCACCCGCATGTTTTTAATCATATCCGTTAAATACACTTGAAAACCTCGAAAGGCTGGCAACAGCTATTACAGTTGTATATTGCTTTGCAGGGGGTGGAACCGAACTCACTCACTTTTCTTGTGTCCTTCGATTCACAATAAGGGCATCGCTTAACTCTGTTCAGGCCGCAAAAAAGTATGTCTTCTTTACTTTCTCTTTTCTCAGGAGGAGCTATACCATAATACCTTAGCTTTTCTTTTACTTCCTTACCCATCCAATCGGTAGTCCAGGCCGGAGAATAGACCATTTTTACCCTGGCATTTTCTATTCCTTTCTCTTTCAAGTGGGCTATAATATCATCTGTGATCATTTTTGTGGCAGGACAGCCGCTGTATGTAGGGGTAACTTCAACTACAACAGTGTCATCGTCTACCTCTACAGTACGCACCATACCCATCTCCACAATATTCACAACAGGAATATCAGGATCGGGTATTTCCTTAAGAAACCCTATAACTCTCTCGGCTGATATTTCTGTTCCTACCATTTTGCATCGGGATAAGCACGAGGAAGAAATTGCATTTCCGCGAGCAAATGGCCCAGGTGTTCGGTATGAACCCCCTTAATGCCACCTTTTAACATATAACCTTCCTGCGGTAAGGGAAGATTAATCCTATGAAATATACCTTGCACCGTTTCATTCCATAATTCGTGCAATACACTTGCATCAACCGCTATGCCCTCGTTTATCAATGCCTCGTCAAGTTCACTATTCTCAAAAAGTTCACCGGTATACATCCATAAATCGTCAATTGCAGTTAGTATGTGCTTCCTGCTTTCTTCAGTGCCGTCGCCCAACCGCAACATCCATTCGCTGCTGTGCCTTAGGTGATAGGTTACTTCTTTTAACGATTTGGCAGCAAAAGCGCCAATATTTTCATCCTTACTTGCCTTCAGAGCGCTGTATAAATGAAATGCGTATGCCGAAAAGAAAAACTGCCTTACTGTAGTATGGGCAAAGTTCCCGTTAGGCTGTTCAACCAACAAAAGATTCCTGAAATCTTTTGCATCACGGTGATATGCCAGCGTATCCTCCGTTCTGCCTTTACCTTCAATATCGCCTGCATAGGTTAAAAACTCCCGCGCCTGTCCAATAAGGTCAAGGGCAATATTAGTCAGTGCCAGATCCTCTTCAAGAATTGGAGCATGGCCACACCATTCCGAAAGGCGTTGCGAAAGTATAAGGCTGTTATCGCCCAACCTGAGGCAATAATTGAAAAGGGCATCTTTTTTACTCATTGTAAATAGCTTTTACATTGTAATTCCTTTGGGAAAACGGTAGTATGTAGGCAGCCTGTATGGTTTATCATCTGCAGGGTCAAATAACGATTCTGCATCCTTAGGCTGTGTAGCTGCAATATCTTCTGAAGGCACAACCCATATGCTGCGGCCTTCACTACGGCGGGTATATACATCGCGGGCTATTTGCAAAGCCATTTCCTTATCAGGGGCATGTACGCTGCCCGAATGTGTATAGGACGCACCTGTTTTTGTCTGAACAAAAACTTCCCATAAGGGCCATTGCGTATCTTTATTCTTGTCACTCATATTGTAAATGTTTTAATAATTAAATACCATTTTTCTCTGCATAAACCAGGGCCGCTTCCCTCACCCACTGCCCTTCTTCATGGGCTTTAATATGATTCTGGATTCTTTCCCTGTTGCATGGGCCATTACCCTTAACCACATTGTAAAATTCTTCCCAATTAATCTCGCTTATTTCATAGTGCCCCGTTTTTTCATTGAACTTTAAATTAGGGTCAGGAATTTTAAGGCCAATTTTCTCAGCTTGAGGAATTGTCCTGTCAATAAACTGCTGGCGCAAATCGTCATTGCTCTCAGTCTTAACTTTATATTTCATCAACTCCCTCGAATTGAATGAATTTTTATCATGCGGGCCAAACATCATTAAAGCGGGCCACCACCAACGGTTCATGGCATCCTGCGCCATTTCCTGTTGCTCTTTGGTGCCACGCATCATAGTTATCATCAAATCATAACCCTGCCTGTTATGAAACCCTTCTTCTTTGCATATGCGTATCATTGCTCTTGAATACGGGCCATAAGAACCTTTGGCAAGCATGGTTTGATTCACTATAGCTGCCCCGTCAACAAGCCATCCAATTGCACCAATATCGGCCCAGTTAAGTGTTGGGTAATTAAACACACTGGAATATTTTGCCTTACCCGAATGCAATTGGTCTATCATCTCTTTCCTTCCAATACCTAATGTTTCAGCGGCACCATACAGGTAAAGGCCATGTCCCCCCTCATCTTGTATTTTGGCAAGCAATATTGCTTTGCGTGCAAGGCTGGGGGCGCGTGTAACCCAATTACCTTCCGGCTGCATGCCTATCACCTCTGAATGTGCGTGCAGCGAAATCATGCGCATTAGCTGCTTGCGGTAATGATCAGGCATCCACTCCTTGGGCTCAATTTTCTCGTCATTATTCAATCTTTTTTCAAAAATTGACAGAAGAACTAAATCTTCTGTTTCAACGTCCTTTACATTTTCCATTATAAATTGATTTTTGTGGTTATTGTCCCCACTGTTCCATTTCTTCCTTAGTAAGTAATTCAGGGAAGAACATCCGCCTTTGGTATTTCGGGTGCAAATATTTTTTCCAGCGGCTGCCACCTGTAGCTTCTTTTGTATGTCCGTTGCTTTCCAAATATTTTTCGGCAGTACGCATATGCACCAACGGCCAGTCAACATTCGCTTTCCTGTCAAGTGATTTTAGGGCACTTACCAGTTTTTCATCCTTACGCTCTTTTTCAGGCAACGATCTGTACTTGGCCCGAATATTTTTGAGATAATATTCCTTAGCATAATTTATAAGTGTATCACGATACTTCTCTTCGAACATTGATAAGGTAAGCGATTTATCTCCTGTCGAAGGATCTCTGCCCGCGGCCTGCCAGTATAGGTTGTCTATCATCTGTTCAATTGGTGCCGACAGTGGCATTGTTTTGGCATGCCGGTAATCAACCAATTGCTGAATATCGGTGCAACCTAACTCAATAAGGCGATATTGTAAGCTTTGAAAACCGCTGGCGGGCGTTAAAGCCGTACGGAATTTGAGGTATTCCTCCGCATCCATTCCATCGCGCATAATGTCGAACGATGTAATAAGTGAATTGTAATATCGTTCTATCCGGCCAACATGCTTAATAAGAAATTCCTTCGTTATATTCTGGTTACCAGCTATCCTGCGAATCTCGAGCAATATCATTTTAAATATCAGCTCAGTTACCTGGTGATACATTATGAATATTTCTTCGTCGGGAAAATCTGTTTTTGTCTTCTGCAGGGTAAGCAAGGTATCAACCTGTATGTATTCCCAATACGACAGGTATTTGCTGTGCATCAGCCCTTCAAGGTATACATCAGGGTTTTGCCCTGCTGCCTTAAATTTGCTGGTAATCTGTTCTGTTAACCATGGTGCCTGTATCATAATGTCCCCCTTTTTGCCTGTTCGGCTTCAATTGATTCAAATAGTGCCTGGAAATTTCCTTTGCCAAATGATTTTGCTCCCGCCCTTTGTATTATTTCAAAGAATAGTGTTGGTCGGTCTTCTACTGGTTTTGTGAAAATCTGGAGCAAGTAACCTTCTTCATCGCGGTCTACCATAATACCTAGTCCTTTCAACACACTTAGGTCTTCTTTTATTTTGCCCACTCGCTCTGTTACAGTATCGTAATAATTGCCCGGCACATGCAGAAATTCTATTCCCCTCTTTCTCATTTCGCTTACTGTATGTATAATATTATCGGTAGCCACAGCAATATGCTGACAACCTGCTCCTTCATAAAAATCAAGGTATTCCTCAACCTGCGACTTCTTTTTACCCCTGGCCGGTTCATTAATGGGGAATTTTATCCGGCCGTTTCCATTGGCCATTACCTTACTCATCAGTGCCGTGTACTCTGTGGAAATATCTTTATCATCGAATGTTATCAGGTTGGTAAACCCTAATACGTTCTCGTAGAAATTAGCCCATTTATTCATGGCTCCCAGTTCTACATTACCTACGCAATGGTCTACATAAAGTAATCCTGTATCTGTTGGTTGGTATTCAGAATCCCATTTTACAAACCGTGGAAGGAAAGTGCCCTTATAATTTTTCCTTTCAACAAATACATGCAACGTTTCCCCATATGCATGTATGCCCGCACGCCTTACTTCACCGAAAGAATCTTTTTCTACTATAGGAGTAAAAGCCGATGTAGCGCCTCTCTTCCTTGTTTCGATGTATGCGCTTTCAGCATCATCAACCCAAAAGGCAATCACCTTAACACCATCGCCATGCTTTTTAATATGCTCACCTATTTCAGAATTTGAGTGCAACGGAGTAGTAAGTACAAGCGTAATCTTTCCCTGCCTTAGTACATAAGAAGTGCGGTCCTTCAACCCTGTTTCAAGCCCTGCATATGCAACCGACTGGAACCCGAAAGCTGTTTTGTAATAATGAGCAGCCTGCTTGGCATTGCCCACATATAGCTCTATGTAGTCAGTGCCATTAATGGTAAGAAATTCTTTGTCCTTTTTTTCTTTCGGCTTGGTTAATTGGGCAGTTTCCATGGTATTATTGAATGTATTGTTTATAAATTAATGTTGCTATAATTATTCCGGCAGCTATCCATATCATTCTTTCTGCCAGTTTCAGCGCCAATGGTTTTTTGTCTCGTGCCATATTATGATGGTATTAAATTTTTTCCTGCCCATGACATATAATAATCACCCACTTCCATTTTCAGCGCCTCTTCTGTAATCATCATAGGCCTGAATGGGTCAATCATAACCGCCAATTCGTTGGTTTCCTTTTTGCCAATGCTTCTCTCAATAGCTCCTGGGTGAGGGCCATGCGGTATGCCACCTGGGTGCAAGGTTATCTGTCCTTTCTTTATATTGTTACGGCTCATGAAATCGCCGTCTACGTAATACAATATTTCATCAGAGTCGATATTGCTGTGATGGTATGGTGCCGGTATAGCCTGCGGGTGGTAATCGTATAAACGTGGAACGAAAGAGCAAACCACAAAGTTGTTGCCTTCAAATGTTTGATGAATTGGAGGAGGCATATGCACTCTTCCGGTTATAGGCTCGAAGTTGTGAATAGAAAATGAAAAAGGATAATGGTACCCGTCCCAACCCACTACATCGAACGGGTGCGTACCGTAAATATACTTGTAAAGCATTCCTTGTTTTTTAATCTGCACCAAAAACTCGCCTGTCTCGTCATGGGTTTCTAATCCTTCCGGTATTTTAAAATCGCGCTCGCAGAATGGCGAATGCTCAAGTAACTGGCCATATTCATTCCTGTAACGCTTCGGAGTTGCTATCGGGCTATAAGATTCCAATATCAGAAGCCTGTTCTTTTCTGTTTCAAATGTTATTTGGTAAATAGTACCCCGCGGTATAATAACGTAGTCGCCATACTCGAACTGAATATCGCCGTACATGGTCTTTATAGTTCCGCTACCCTCATGCACAAATATCATTTCGTCGGCATCAGCATTCTTATAAAAGTATTCCGTCGACTTATTCGGGGCGGCAACACCAATGGTCAAATCACTATTCACCAAAAGTGTTTTCCTGCTTTCAATATAGTCGTTCTCTGGCAATGCATTAAAAGTTACGTAACTACGCGGCCTAAGATTTTTCTTTACTGCAATTTTGGGCTCAATTGAAATACCGTCCTCAATATGTATAATTAGAGTTGGCGGATATAAGTGATATACAAGTGAAGCTGAACCAGAAAACCCTTGTGTGCCCACCAGTTCTTCCTGGTAAAGTGTTCCATCTTTCTTTCTGAATACCGTATGGCGTTTTTGCGGAATGGTTCCCGCTTTATGATAATAAGGCATGTGTATTGTGTTTTAATCTACCTCTGCTAAAATGTATTACAACAAAAATAGACCCAACATTTGCCTTAAACAATGATTGTTGTCACAGTATAAAATTGATAGTTATCAAGCGGAAGTGTGACTTTAGTTACACTTTCAGTGGCTAATGAAGACTTAAAATTAGTCGGAAACGTTTGCTGAATGGAGTAATTGTTGCTGGCTTACAATTTTTATCCTCTTACCTTTCAGCTCTATGCTCTTTTCCCTGCTAAGTTCAGTCAATAATCTTGTAGCAGTTTCTCGGGCAGTACCTACTATGCTAGCAAGCTCTTCCCGTGTAATAGAAATATTTATTGTACAACCATCGTCTTCGTAGCCATAGCTTTCTTTCAGCAATAATATGCTTTGTGCTAACCGTTCCTTAACTGTCTTTTGTGCAAGATCTGTTATAGTCCTTTCAGCTGCTTTCAATTCTTCAGAAAAAAGGTGAATTATTTTAAATGCCAACCTGGCATCTTTTTCCACCATTTCTAGAAACACTCTTATAGGAATAAAACATAAGGAAGAAGGCTCAATAGCTATTGCGGAACAAGAATACTTATCACCGCTTAATATAGCCCTGTACCCTAGTATATCTCCGCTTTTCGCCAAATGAATGATCTGGTCTTTGCCATCAGGCCCTGCTTTGGTAACTTTCACCTTACCGTTATTCACACAATATAAGCCGTGAGGATAAGTATCTTCTTCAAATATTATTTGCCCCTTTTTAAAATTAACACAGCTCTTCCGCATGTCTATTTCCCTGCTCTGGTCAAGGTTCATATCACTGAAGATCGACCTGTATCTTACATTGCAGTAGTAGCATTCTGTTTTAATCATCTGGGCCATACCGTTTTATTTTAATTCAAATTTAGTCCTACTTAGCCTTTATTATCTAATTCTGAAGCTATATTTCAGTCTGTGACTAATCTCACATTTTTTAAACCAGACATGCATTTTATTTGTGGTAACATATATTATCAAATCTCATGAGCACCCAACACGAAAGCCGCAATCTTAACTACTATATAATGATGTATGTAGTTATTTTCAGTTGCATAGGAATTGTAGCAGCCACGGCAGAAGCTTTTTTCATTAAATAATTTTATTTCTTTTCAAGCAACCCCTTGGGAATTGGCCTGCAGGCGCAATGCTTTGCATGTGCCACATGCCACTTAAGCCTTTGCTCCCTAGTTGCATTCTTAGGCATTTTATGCTTATTGTGCCATTCCCTGTTCATCGTCTTCTTTCCTATTCTTTCTTGCTTTTGAAATAAACCAGTAGGAAATTCCACCCCCGCCTAAAATGGGAATAAGGGCTAAAATTGCAGTCGTTTCCTCGTATGCCTTTTGTGTTTTTTTTGTAGCACCTGCCTGGCATAATGGGCATGCATCAATAAAAACAGGCAGCACAAACATTCCCGCTAAAACAACATATGCTCTTATCCTTTTCATACCTATATAAATTTAGCTATTACTAGTACTATTAACACAAATGGCAGATAAGCAAACGAGCCAAACATTAAACCTAAAGCCGATTTACTAGTTCTTTTTTGGTAAAGCTTATATGCAAACAGCACCATACCTGTGCCCGCCAGTGCCATAAGCCAACTTACCGAAATACCTGCTCTGTTATACATATACATTACCAATCCGGCTGGTACAATCAAAAAAGTTGACAACAGGATAATTATTGCAGAAGCCCTGGTGCGGCCACTTGAAGTGGGCATCATTTTTATGCCAGCTTTATTATATTCTTCATCTAGCAACCAAGCTATTGACCATGTGTGAGGAAACTGCCATACAAACTGCACAGAGAATAGTAACCATGCTTCGGTAGATAACTTCCCCGTTGCAGCCACACAACCAATTACCACCGGTAAGGAACCCGCTATAGCACCGGGTATAACTGTAAGGTGTGAAATTTTCTTTAATGGAGTGTATACTCCGGCATACATAATAAGAGCTATTACACCCAACAATGCGCAAAGGCTGCTTACCTGGTAAAGCAGGAATAATCCGGCAATACCCATTACTGTTGCCAACATGAGTGCTTCACTTACTTGCATTCTGCCTGAAGGTAAAGGTCTGTTGAGTGTACGCTTCATTAATTTATCCGATTCTCTTTCAATAACCTGATTAAGTGTATTAGCTGCACCTGTAATTAAAAAACCACCAATTGATATCAGCCATATTACTGCAGGAACAACGTGCCTGTCGCTCGCCCATAAATAGGCCATTGCTGCCGAGAATACTACAAGTGACGAGAGTCTGCTTTTAATAAGCTGAGTATAATCTGCAAGCTTTGTACGAAATACTTTTGCCGGTGAATTTATTGCAGTACTGGTCTCCATCTTATTACAGGTAAACTAACACATAAAGTATAGGCCAAATAGCTACCACAAAATACCAATACATACTGCAAGCAATAATTCTGCTTTTCAGCACGCCAAACGGCAATGGCTTACGAAGCGAGGAAAATAAATAAAGCAATATGGTAAGGCCGACTAAAACATGGAAGCCGTGCATTCCTATAAGCGTATAAAAGAACGCACCATATATACTTGAATGGGTTGTGAGCCCGAAACCAATAAGTTTCACCCACTCCGTTCCCTGAACTGCCAGAAAAGTTGCACCCAGTATAATAGCAGCAATTAAAAGACTTTTTGCATTACGCCGAATGTATGCCTGTTTCTTCATTCGTTTGCCAAATACAATTAGCATTAAACCACTTGCCAGCAGAAACATAGTATTAATTGCTGTCACCTCAACTGGCAACCTTGGCTGCCCAGCTGGGGGCCACACAGGTGCGCCTGCACGGTTAACAATGTAGGCACTTATAAGGCCTGCAAAAAACATCGCTTCGGTGGCAAGCAAAAATACCATGCCAATTACGCCATCGCTTGCAATTTTCCTTTGCTGTATAGGAGCAGTCATTACAATTTCCATTTTTAATTTAATTAGTGAGGTTGGGTTACATCAAGCGGTACTGCAGTAACATCAGGGTATACCCCGAAAAAGAAAGCGAACAGTATAAGCAATACCGAGGCTATAACTATAAACACGAGCAAAGGCTCAAACTTAAGGTGCATGAAATTGCGCATTACCAGCGCAGTTTTCCAGGCAGCTGTAGCGAATATGATAGTAATAGCCAGCCAGGGCGATACCATGTACCCTACTACAAGACTCAATGACAAAAGCGCAAGCAGGCTCAGCAACACTTTTGTATAATGAGGATGCCCGTGGTAATCTGTTGCAGGATCGGGGAAAATTACGTTGTCGTTATTGTTGTGTGCAATAGTTTCCATAGTAATTAATATTAAAGGTTATTATTTTGCTATATATAAAAGAGGGAACAGGAATATCCAGATAAGGTCGACCATATGCCAATACATGCCTGCCAGTTCTACCCTGTGCAGGTTTTTGCCTTTACGTACCTGGAACATAATGATGATCATGGCAATCATTCCAACCAGCACGTGCGTACCATGCAGACCAGTCATTATATAATAGAACGACCAGAACAATGAACCAATATGGTCGCCTGTTTGTTGTAAATGCGGGCTTGTAAACGTAAACCCCTCACCTATTTCACGGGTGTATTCAATACTCTTGTCGACAAGGAATATCAGCCCACCTGCAATAGTGCAAGTCATCCACGTAAGTATTTTGGCAATATCCTTTCGCTGTGCAGCCTCGTGCGCCTTTACTATTGTAAAGCTACTGCAAAGAAGAACCACTGTGTTTAGGGCACCAATTAGTGTTGAAGTATGAGCTGCCATTTCGCTCCACTGCGGATAACGCAGGCGATACTGAAGATAACAAGCTATTAAACCGCCGAATATTACAAGTTCACCTGATATAAGTATCCAAATACCCAGCCGGCCTTCCGGAACTTTATTTATCGGTAACGAGAGATGCTGCTGTTTCGTGCTCATAGTTGTTATGTGTTATGTTGTTATTATCGTTTTTACCTTGAACGTTTTGCGGTATATAATCCATCTTTTCGCCGGGAACACTGTATTCATAGGGCCCGTGGAAAACCTCGGGGTATGTTTGAAAATTACCGTGGGGAGGAGGAGAATCGGCAACCCATTCGAGTGTAGCTGCATCCCAGGGATTCCTTATTCCCTTTTTCGCTTTGACAAGACTGATAAAGAGATTATACAGGAATATGAATTGAGTAAGGATTAGAATGATTGCACTTATGGTAGCTACTTTTTCAAACGTTATATATGGTTCCTTCATCACAAGGCTGAAATCAGAATAATCATTTATTCTTCTGTGCTGGCCGGCAAGTCCGTTGAAGAAGAGCAAGAACCATGTACCATTAAAGGCGAAGAAGGTTAACCAGAAGTGAAGTTTGCCAAGGCCCTTGTTCAATTCCTTACCTGTGAATTTCGGGAACCAGAAATATACCGCGGCAAAGAAGCCAAAGAAAATATCGGGGAACAATGTATAGTGGAAGTGTGTTACCACAAAGTAAGTATCGTGCGCGTATATATCAAATGTATTTGAACCAAGGAATAGACCAGTTAATCCGCCAATGAGGAAAAGGCCAACAAACCCTAATACCCATAACATAGGCACTGAGAATTTAATTGAGCCCCCCCACAGTGTTGCCATGAATGAGAGGAATATTCCGGCAAAGGGAATTGATATAAGTATGGTACCTATACTAAAGAAAGTTGCCATACGGGGGTCTATGCCTGCCACAAACTGGTGGTGTGCCCAAACCAATACTGAAAGAACTGCCGATACCAAGGCGAGATAAATAATCGGTTTGTAAGCGAACAATGGTTTGCGTGCAAACACAGGCAATACTTCCGCTAATACGCCAAGCGCAGGTAAAAGCAATACATATACTTCAGGGTGTCCAAAAAACCAGAACAGGTGCTCCCAAAGCATGGGATCGCCTCCGCGTGCTGGGTCATAAAACCCTGTGCCCAATATGTTATCGAATAACAGCATAAATGCCCCCGCTACCAGTGGTCCTACTGAAAACATAAATATTACCGAAGCAATATTTATAAACCACACCACAATAGGTATTCTGAAAGGTGTCATACCTTTTGCGCGTTTATTTATTGTTGTAACAAGAAAATTGATTCCACCCATAAGCATGGCCACTAATTCAAGTGCAACAGCAAGTATCATTAAGCTAGTACCCGAAAACAATGCTTTAAAGAAATCGGGGTTATGGTTTACGTAACCGCCCGCCGAGAAAGGAGGATACATTGTCCATCCACCACCAAACGCACCGCCCGGCACAAAGAATGATGAAATTAATACAACTGCGCTCAGAAAAAAGATCCAGAATGACATCATATTCACTGTAGGGAAAGCCATATCATCGGTGCCTATCATTAGCGGAATAAGTAAGTTCCCCAATGAGGAAAGTAAAACAGGCATACCTACCCAAAACACCATTATCATTCCGTGGCAGGTAACAAATGCATTGTAATGCATTGCATCAAGATGGCCGAAAAGTGGAATTGACTTTCCCGGAAATGCAAGGTTATACCTGAATACATATGCAAGGAATCCTCCCACACCGGCCATAATTATACCCATTATGGCATATTGCATACCAATAACCTTGTGGTCGGTAGAAAAGAGGTATTTACTCCAAAAACTTTGTTTGTGCGTAATAGCGTCCATAGTCTGTTACTTATTTATTATTATTTCATTGCAGTTTTACGGCCATTTGCGGAATAGAGTGAGTCTATGTAGTGTTTGTACTTATCGCCTGATTCAACTACCACAAAATTTCTCATCTTTGAATGAAGCACACCGCAAACCTGGGTACATGATATATCATACTTGCCTTCCTTAGTTAAATTAAACCAGCGCACCACTGTTCTACCGGGCAACACATCTTGTTTAAATCTTGCATTAGCCAGGAAAAAGCTATGGATCACGTCTTGTGAACGCAACTCAAAAACTATGTTTTTATTTATAGGCACATGAAGCGAGCTGTTCATGTCGTCTACTATTACATCATCTGCGGTATTCAATATTCCATCGGGGCCAGGATAAACAAATATCCAATTCCACTGCCTGGCTATAATGCCAACCTTAACATCGGCCTTTGGCGGAACTGATTCAATTTGGCCCCAGGCATCGTGTTCGGCATACAGAATAATAAAGTCGCTTCCTAATAATAATACAAGGGCAACAACAATCCACTTAAAGTGCTTCTTCTTTTCACCAGTAATGTATGTGGCTTTAGGCGCATTCTTGCTGCTATACTTAAATAACGGATATAATAGGATGAACAGGCTTATTACAAATGCTATGGCTACAAAAGCGAATATTAACCAAAACAGGTTATCTATCTCTTGCCCATAAGTACTGACATTATCAGGAAATATATTCATAAGTATGTCTGATTTTTGTAAGTGCAAAATAACTACCGTTATAAATGGCTATCTATGATGTAAGTCACACTCTTTTATGATTAATCGCAGCCCTAACACCTGCATTAATGCTCACCTACTTCTAGATATTATTTCTTACCCGTACCGTATTGCATTTGAGCCATTACAAACGCCTTTATTTCTATGGTTTTTACACTATATGATACAAATCATGCTTATTACTGCGCTGTGTCATTCAACATTGGTGGTAGTACAACCATCTTTGTTTCAGAAACTAAAATGCAATAACATCTAAAACCTAAAAGTCATGGCAACATTCAACATCAAAAAAATCCTTGTTCCGGTAGATTTTTCGGAAGCCGGTGAAAAAGCAATAAGCCAAGCCGTATATATGGCAAAAAAGAATAACGCAAGCATTACCATGGTGCATGTAGTAGAAAGTATGGTCGAGTCATATGATTATAGCTTACTTGGACTTTCAAAAAACTTTAAGCTGGAATTCGAGACCTTGCTAAGCAATTCTTTAAAACAAAAAATGGAGGAACTAAAAAAAGACCTTCATAAACAAGGTGTAGGAGAAATTGATTACTTTATTGAAGGTGGGAAAGTATATAAGAAGATATTGGAATTGGCCCAAACAACAAAGGCAGATGTAGTATTAATGGGAACCCATGGCGTATCTGGGTTTAAGGAGTTAATTATGGGCAGCAATACCTTCAGGGTTGTTGGCGGAGCAAAATGCCCTGTTCTTTCCATACAGCAAAAATCAAAAAAAGATGGTTTCTCCAGCATATTATTACCCTTCAGGGATAAACCCCATTCAAGAGAAAGTGTTGACTATGTTGTTGCAATGGCAAAAATGTACAACGCTACGGTTCATATACTGGGTATAAATACCGACCCCGATGAGGCTGCCCTGAAAAAAATTCAGAAAGAAGCACAACAAATAAAGGAGTTGCTGGACAAAAAAGAAATTGAAAACACTGTAGACGTATTAACCGGCCATTACGTTGCCAGTCTCATCCTTAGCTTTGCAGAGAACAAAAAAGCCGATATGGTTGCTATTATGTCAGACCTAGACCGCATGGCCATTACCGAATATATTATTGGTCCTGTTGCTCAACAAATAGTAAATCATTCTCGCATACCAGTACTCAGTATTCATCCGGCCTTTAACCCCAAAACATCGAACCTTCAGCTTATTGGAGACCCTACTTTTTAAAACAGTTTTTAACTTTTAATACAGAAATTATGGAAATCATCATTGAATCGCCTCACTTTACTGTAAATGATATGTTACAGGAATATGTAACCCGTAAAGTGAATAAGCTTGAACACCTGAATGAAAGAATCATAAAGAGCGAAGTTTTATTGAAACTCGACAAATCAGATACAGAAGATAATAAGATATGTGAAGTAATTTTACATGCTCCGCGCAAGAATTTCTTCGCAGTAAGCAAGTCCTCTACATTTGAAGATGCTGTCAGCGCCACAATGCATTCGCTTGAAAAACAATTGCGGAAACAAAAGACAAAGTTTGAAAAGACCAATAAAAAAATAGAGATGGAAGATATCTCTGAAGGAGAGTCGGAATAGAACTGCCTTTTATCCTAATTAATTCAAAACCGATGGATAATCAGGTTTCCATTCAATTCCTGGGTGCTGCTGGAACTGTAACAGGTTCAAAGCATTTGCTTAAGACACCGGGGAAGAACATATTGATTGACTGCGGGCTATTTCAGGGCATTAAAGCCTTAAGGCAGCATAACCGTGAGCCATTGTCTTTCCCGCCAGAAAAAATAGATCTTATCATCCTAACTCATGCCCATTTAGACCACTGCGGCTACCTGCCCCTTATTGTAAAAGCGGGATACAAAGGCAAAATAATGATGTCATCACCTACAAAAGACCTGGTGGAAATTATTTTACGCGATACAGCAAAAATACAGGAAGAGGATGCCGAAAAAGCCAATAAAAAGGGATTTTCAAAGCACTCACCTGCTCTTCCACTTTATACATTGGTTGATGTTGAGCAAATATTCGACAGGTTTGTTACTTACGAGGATAACATCTGGATTGACATCTCAGATAAAATACGATTCCGTTTCATTAAAAATGGTCATATACTTGGCTCATCTTTTGTAGAAATGGAATGTTATGGGAAGAAAATCGTTTTCTCCGGTGATATAGGAAGGCCTCAATCAGAAACAATGGAAACTCCGAGCCTTATGAAAGAAGCCGATTTCCTGATAATGGAAAGCACTTATGGGAACAGGCTGCATACTGAGGTTTCAGCAAAAGATGAGCTGGCAGATATAATTCTTTCCACAATACGTCGAAAAGGGAATATCATAATTCCAAGTTTTGCTGTCGGCCGCGCCCAGGATCTTATGCATATTCTTTTACACCTGAAAAAAGAGAAGAAAATTCCGGACATACCTGTTTATATGGATAGTCCGATGGGTGCTAACGTTTTGGAAGTAATGGATAAATACCCTAGCTGGCATACTTTATCAGAACGAGAATACACGGCTATGTATAAGGATATGACCGTGGTAAGAGATTTTCACGAGACTGAAAAAATCATACAAAAGAAAGGAAGCAAATTAATTATTGCTGCCAGTGGCATGCTTACCGGCGGGCGTGTTCTTGAATATATAAAGAACTACATAGGTTACCGAAAAAATACTGTTCTGCTGGTTGGATACCAGGCTGAAGGTACTCGCGGCAGAACATTGAAGGAGGGCGCACATGAAATTAAAATTCATGGTGCGTACTACCAGGTTAATGCAAGAATTGCAAGTATCGATTCGCTTTCTGCACATGCCGACCAGGGTGAAATGCTTGATTGGTTAACCCATTTTGAAAAGAAACCTTCCAGAATATTCCTTGTTCATGGCGAGCCTATGGCTCAGGATGCCTTTAGAGTAAAAATAGGGCATGAATTGAATATACCTACAGAAATCCCCACCATGGGCCAGGAAATTCAACTGTTTCCTGTTTCTTAAATTATAAACTTATTTTGAACACGTTGAAAGCCTCTCTTGCCAATGCCTGCCTATGATCGGGGTGAGCTATGCGGATTAATTCTTTCACTCTTTGTTTCATATTCTTTCCGTACAAATCAGCCACTCCGTATTCAGTAACAATATAGTGAACATGTGCCCTGGTTGTTACAACTCCTGATCCTTGTTTAAGTTGCACAACTATTTTTGATTCTCCGCGTTTGGTAGTAGAGGGCATAGCTATAATGGGTTTTCCACCTTCCGATAAAGAAGCCCCACGAATAAAATCCATTTGTCCTCCTACGCCGGAATATAAGTGGCTTCCTATTGAATCAGCGCATACTTGCCCTGTTACATCTACTTCAATGGCACTGTTTATGGCCACCATTTTAGGGTTTTGCCTTATTACATGGGTATCATTCACATAGGCAGAATCATGCATTTCGAACATGGGATTGTTATCTATATAATCATATAGCTTACGTGTACCTAAGGCAAAAGCGCTTATAATCTTTCCACGATTAATTCTTTTCATTTCGCCTGTTACTACCCCACTTTCAATCAAATCAATAATACCGTCAGAAAACATTTCAGTATGAATTCCAAGATCCTTATGGCTTTTAAGTTTGCCCAAGACCGCGTCGGGAATTTTACCTATCCC
>Ga0134125_10001274_pt1 | contig 31151 bp, 33 predicted proteins | sample KB31751_FD_96464 | JGI IMG/M metagenome (GOLD analysis project Ga0134125, IMG submission 96464) | Terrestrial soil microbial communities with excess Nitrogen fertilizer from Kellogg Biological Station, Michigan, USA - KB3-175-1 | ecosystem: Environmental > Terrestrial > Soil > Unclassified ... | reverse complement strand
TAGTCATCTGTGACAAGATGATGAAGCCCAACTCGTCCAAGGGATCAGACTTATTGTTGTGATGCGGCGAGCCGTAGGTCTCATGGAGGATGGCTGAAATGCGGATCACTTTTCGCCGGAGGCGTTTGATGTCCGAAGTGCCGTCCGTCCGCATCGCGCCCAATCTCCGTGAATTTCGTTGCGCTAAGTGTTGATTCCAAGTGTACCCATAGACCTTGGCGCTGTCAGATGTTGACTCGCGGCCGCCGTGTCGGGCGATCCTGACCAGCGGAATATGATGGCTACTGGACCTCTGTAGCAACTCTCGCTAGAATGGAATCATGAAGAGTGAGCAGCCCACCGTCGATCCCAAGAAAAACATGATCTCCTTATTTTCTGGGGCGATGGGACTCGACTTGGGTCTCAGACAGGCGGGTTTCGACATTCGATCCGTACTCGAAGTGAACAAAGCGGCGATCGAGACTGTTCGATTGAACCTTGACCATCTGCCAGAACTCAGACCAGAGGCGATCATCCACCGTTCAGTATCGGATGTAACGGCGGCAGAAATCGTCAAGGCGGCAGGTTTACGCCGTGGTGATGTGACGCTGATGTCAGCGGGGCCGTGCTGCCAATCATTTAGTACCGTCGGCAAACGCGAGTCGATGTCTGATCCGCGAGGGGGCCTCTTTTTCGAGTTCGCGCGGATACTTCAGGAAATCAGACCCCGGTTCTTCGTAATGGAAAACGTTCGAGGCGTGTTGTCAGCTGCCGTAAAACATCGAACATTGAACGAACGCGGTCCAGGGCATGAGCCACTGTCACGGGAAGAAGTATTCGGATCAGCACTTAAAGTGATCCTCAAGGAATTCAGAGATCAGGGCTACTACGTAGTCTTTGGGCTACTCAACTCTGCCGATTTTGGAGTGCCCCAAAAACGATGGCGGGTATTCTTTCTGGGTAGCCGTGATGGCGAGGAGATCGCTCTCCCGAAGCCGACACATGCCGCCCCGAGTATCGCTGCTGAGCTGGATTTGGTTCCTTGGGTCACCCTTCGGCAATCCATCAAAGACGTAGAGTCCACTCGTTGGAAGACATTCTCCAAAGACAGACTGAAATTGCTCAAGAAGCTATCATCGGGGCAGAACTGGCGTGATCTCCCCGAACAGTTTCACAGGGAGGCGCTCGGAGCAGCCCTCGACTCTTGGGGAGGTCGAAGCGGTTTCTGCCGCCGTCTCGAATGGGATGAGCCCTCTCCTACGTTGACGACTGCTCCCGATGGTAGAGCCACCACCTTGTGTCACCCAACGGAGGACAGACCGTTGTCTGTTGAAGAGTACGAGGTACTACAGCAGTTTCCTTCATGGTGGAAACTCTACGGCAGTCTCAATCAGCAGTACACACAGATCGGGAACGCAGTCCCGCTGGGTTTTGGCGAAGCCATAGGGCGAAGTCTAATGGCCACGATGGAACGAACTAGATTAGATGGCCTTCCTGCAGATCATAAGCAGAGAGAGGGTCTTATTGTCTGTGCAGATGAGTCGGTCCGGCGTGCGGTGGAGAGTAAGAAGAAGACGCAACTTCATCCGCCACATCTTAGGAAGAACCCGAATGCCGAAGCCGCACGCAAATGGCTCCTGAGGACTGGGACCGAATAGCCTTGCGCATAACGTCGCGATTCATTCGCTCAATTCCCGTCGGCAGAGAACCGGGTCTGATCATCCCCGCTCAATGTCGTTGATGCGTTTCGCTATCGCTGCTATGAATAGGGCTCGCGGGTTATTCACTGAACCTGGGTCGGATTCGATCTGAGCGGCAACATCATCCGAGAGATCCCTTCCACTGGGTCGGTAGAATTCGACTGGTTTTCCATCTCTGTAAAACTCTCCGCGGGCTAGACGTTCAAGTTCACCAACATCGAGCGGTTCGATTTCTCGGCTCAGGATACGCAGTTTGTCGGCAACTGAGAAACTGCTGGAGGCCCCCAGTTCCGTGTACCCTCGAGGGAGTCCTAGCGCATCTTCGACGTCCGCAAAAGTGTAGCCCAGGGTTTCCATGCCTTCTGCCGTGAACGCATGGGCCGGGCAGGAATCGAAAGGGAAAGCTCTAAAACAAGCCAAGAGAAGATGGGCGAGTTTACACAAGTGATGTGCGCAACACTCCGCAATGTCACGCCCAATCAACTCTTTCGGTACGGTCGTCTGTAGACTGACGAATCGATATGACCAGCCTCCCGTCAAGGTCGCCCCTCCAACATAAGATATGGGCCCTTGCTTCTGGGAGATGTTGCGAAGCTCCAAGAAAAACCTCATCGCCGCGTCGGCTTTCATCTCATCTTGGCGCTCCCAATACCATTTTTCAAACATAGCAACGTGTGCGAGCGACTTTTGTAGAACGAATGTGACGCTGCGGCTCGCTGAGAGAAAGGCGTTCAGTTGGAACTTGAATTGCAGCCCATCAGAGTCATTCAATCGGACAAGGAAATGCTCGCACTCTTGTAACCTCTCCAAACCATGTCCAATGGAATTAAACGTGTATGCCATGTAGTGAAGATAAATGAGCCCTAGCGCGTCGTTCATCGATCACTGATTTTGCGAGGTTCGGCGCAACGCCGCCGATCCATCTGGATTCACTTTGGCTGGGGCAAGAAATCCCTCCCAGAATGCGTTGATGGCGTGTTGTCGACTCGGAGACAGCGCCGAGAAATCGGCGCTTCTCAGTCTTCCAAGGACTACGTTGACTACGTGATTATCGTGATCGATCGGCATGACGTCGCGGCCGAGTGCGATTGCGGTCTCCTCGTTCCCGAGGCGATGATCCTTTCTGAAGTTGAACTGCTCATCGTCCTGAATGAAGTCACTCAGAATGACTAGCCGCTTCTCGGTCGGTTTCTTGGAAAACTCCTTCATCGCGACATAAATGCTGCCGATGATGTCGGTGTGCTTGCCGGGATGGACGACTGCGTCCGCCTGTAGTCGATCCAAATCATGCTTCATCTGCTCGTTGAGGCTGCGGAGGTCGGCGTCGTAGGCCTGCCGATTCTGAGCGGACGGAACCGCGTAGTGGAGCGTGCGACCTTGCAACTCAGCATCTGCGTTTCCTGTGATGGGGATAATGGTGAGGGAGTCGCCGCGACGTAGTCTTCTGGCGACTTCCTCAACCACGACGAACATCTGGTGCTCTGCGTCGGCGTCTATGCTCTGGCTGACGTCCAGAACAAAGACATCTTCGCGCGGGGCAGCAACCTTGCAGCCGCCAAGTAGGGCTACCAGAATCAGGGAAAGAGAGAATAGCCTCTTCATCGCGCACCTCCAGGGCCTTGCGGGTTGCGGAATTCGACGTTTTGCTGGCTGTACAACTGGTGAGGTTTGGGATGAGCCCAAGCCTTGTGGAAGTAGACCCACGCGCCGACGAAGGCCGTGATCGTAACGATGATGGGGACAATGGGCCACGCCATAGCCGGGAGGCTCAGAAGAAGGGTGACAAGAGCGACGAACCCTGCCTTGACCCAGACCATCCACTTCGGAGCCTGTGCCGCGCCGATGGCCGCACCGCGCTGATGTTGGACGAGGTAGCTCTTTTGCCATTCGTCCCGTGTCGATTCAAGGGTGTTCAGTTCATGGCGGAGCCTCTTCTGCTCGCTTTCAAGTTCCCTGGGAGCTTTGGCGACGACTGTGTTCAGATGGGCGACATCACGCTTCGCGAAGAGGAACTCGCGCCACTCCCGTGCGGATTTCATCCCGAAGGTAATCGCAACCGCCCCGGCAAGCGGGAAAGCGACAGTGAAGAAGGTGTAGACGATCATCGACAGCACCGAGTTGTTGCCGATGAAACCCGCCAGCGGTGATCCGCTGAGAGACGCGCCGTAAGCCGCTTGGCGTCCGCGAGTGATGCCGGCCCACATTAGACCGATGACGCAGAAGATGCCCAGGACACGAAGAAGTCTCTGCCTGTTGGCTTCAAAACGCCCTGGAGTCAGGCTCTCGATGCTGAGGTGAAGGATGTTCGCGCACGCACATCCGACCGCGAATGCTGCGAGATGCTGTCCTAGAGGGCTTGTGATGTCGAACAAGTCCATGAAGGGGGAGAGCATCTCGGCCTCAGCGAGCATGGCAAAGAGACCGATGACCACCATGAACATCGGTACGACAATTTCCGGCAATCTGCCGTTATGCCGCTCGATGATGCTGTCCAGACGTTCACGAGCCGTCGGTAGGCGGCTATGGGCGTCGTCGATAGTGGCCTCCAACTGTTTGATTCGGGGAGTCGCCTTCTGCGCGACGACCTCCATCTGCTGGTTGAATTTGCTGCCGATCTCTGCCAAAGCCTCTGTCGGCTCGCATCCTTGCGAGCCGTGATAAAAGGCTTCGTGCTCGATCTGTTTCTGGTTTCGGACGATGCGCATCAGTTCTCTCATGGGTGTGTCCTCACACGTACCGGTTGAACTTCTCCATAGGGAAAGCAGAGTCGGCCCAGATGGCAGACTCTGCTTGGTGTTAGGCCTCAAGAGCGGCCTTGGCTTTTGCGAGCTTCACGAGCAGGGCTTTCTCCTGGTCGAGTTCCTTTTGCAAGGTGGCTACGCGCTTTTCCTGTTTGCCAATTTGCTCGAGGACAACGTCCACGGGCGTCTTTGGCACCCAGGCTTTGCGAGTGCTGGTTTCTGTTGCAGTGGCTGTCGGCTGTTTTGTGGCAGTGGCCATGACCCCTCCTTAGGGTTGTGCGGTTGGTTGAGGCTCCGACGTTTCGGCTGGAGCAGTTTCGGTTTGGGCAAGCTCGGCAATCTGGGTCTCGTGCCAGACCTCCAACTTGCGGATGGCATCTCGCTTCTCGGGCAACTGGATGTTGGTGTAACGGTCATTAACGTCACGAGACTTTCCGAGGGTGTGTCCCATGAGTTCCCGCCGCACTTCCTGCATCACGCCGGCAAGCGTAAGGCGGGTGTTGGCGGTGTGTCGGAGGTCATGGAAGCGGAAGTGACGGAGCTTCCCACGGCGGAGAGCTGCTTTCCATGCCCGCCTGATTTCGGTTAGGGGCTCATCCCTGAAGGTGAAGACAGAGCCCTTTTCCTGCTTCATGGCAAAAAGCAAGTCATAGAGGCGGCGAGTGAGCGGAATCTCCCGCGCCTCTCCCTCGGGTGTTTTGGAGCGCGAGACGTAAAGAATCCGGTTGTCGAAGTCGATGTCTTCCCAGAGTTGAGCGAGAATTTCGCCACGTCGCATCCCAGTATCGAGAGCGCAGATGACGATCTTCTGGAGGTGAGGAGATCCCGCGGGGAGGAGAATCAGCTCCTCGCGGACGCTCAGAACTGGGGACTTGGTCCTGCGCTCTCGCTCCATTTGCATTCGGGCGAGGGGGTTGGCTGCGATATAGCCTTCTTCGACGCCAAAGTACAGCACGCGCCGAAGTACAGACAGATCGCGGTTGGCCGTGGCGACCTTGATAGTGGAAGCCTCGTGACGCTCCTTGCGGTATCGCCGCACCGAAGCCTTGTCGACTTCCAACAACTTCATCTCGCCAAAGAAGGGTAGGACATGAGAGAGCCGGTCGAGCGAGTAGGTCTTTGCGAGACCCTCGCTGATGAAGAGAGCCGTCAGTTCGTCGACGGTCATCTCGGGGTTGAGTTTGGGCATTTGGTGACGCCTGAGATTTAGTTCCTCCTCAAATGCCTGGCCGATGGTTTGGGCGTGACGACGATTCGCCGTGCCAGTGGATTTTGCGTGGCGCTCTCCGTCGATAAAGACGTAGGCCCACCAGATGCTTCCGCGCTTGTAGAGCGTCATGGCTTCGCGCCTCCTTTCTTCTGTTGGGCGAGAATCCAGACCACCACCTGATCGCGGTAGAAGATCAGCTTGCCGCCCGGTCCGGACCTGAGGCACGGCAGCCCTTTTGGGAGCCACACGTGCCTCACTGCCCAGGCCGAGGAGCCGATCATCTTTGCAACCTCGTGGATGGATAACGGCTTTCCAAGCTCTATAGCGCTCATCACATACCTCGGGTTCTACTTCGGGTGTTGCTGCAAGAGGTCAAATGCGAATCATGGCCTTTATTGGCAGGGATTTTCTGATTTCGCAAAAACCCGACTACGTACCGCTGTGGGCGTCACGGGGGTGGCTACTTGCGCTTGCGGCCTATGGTGACCATCCAGAGGAAGAAGAGGGCACCCAGCTCTAAGCCGAGGCGCATCAGGCGTGCGAGCGTATCCGGATCGGTTAGGAACTGCCATACGAAATAGAGGACATAAAGGCAGAGAGCGGAGAGGATGACGATGCCGATGATTTGTGCAATTTTCATGGTGCCTCGTTGTGGTGAAGGGGTTGATAAGTCCATCGAGCCGCACTCCGAGCAAGCTTCCGCCGCGCGCGGGTTGACATGCCCGCGAGGGCACAGACGGACGCCATACGTGCGGCCACAGTGGTTGCAGTACGGCGGCTTTCCGGAGGTCAGCTTCTTGCAGTTGGAGCAATAACGCATGGTGTCCTTTCATGCGACGGACTCGCGTGCGTCACCCTCGGGCCTGAGCCAGTGGGGAGCCGCGAAACCTTCGCGCTTAGTTGTTTCGAGAAGAGAGAAGTAGAAGAGCTTGGTGGTCTGCTTTCGCACCGTCCGGCGAAGATTTTTGAGGCGGCGCTCTGAGGTGCATACAACCGCAACCTTGAAGCGTTGCTGGTGGAAAATCTCTTGGAACTCTCCCGAAGTGGCGAGTTTGAGATACAGCTCGACTTTCCTGGCCCACACACGCGATGTCTCTGTTGTTAGATCAACTTCAAGGAAGACAGGCTGAAGTCCACCGGAACCTTGCAACTCGGCGTATCCATCCGGCGCCAACGGGAGTGTGCGGGAGATGGGCTCGTTGAATCGCACAAAGCGGATGAGATCGGGGGGCGGGCGGCATCTCATCGAAATCCAGCACCAGTTGACCGCGAGTTGATGGTCTATTCCAGCTTCAGCGACCAACAACTCGTTTTGCGCTCGATGCAGCTTCCAGATCATTTCGCGACCGATGCTCGCGGCACCGCGCGGGGATATCGCGTAAAGCGCTTTTCGGCCCGATGCGATGGTTCCGATGAAGTACCTGTAGAGCAGCCCTGCGTTGTGCAACCGGGAAAGTCTGTCGTTGACACGCGTGACGGAACCGAAGGACAACAACCGCTGGATTTGTTCACGGTCCAGAAGCCTGGCATCGTGGAGGAATGCGAATAGTTCCCGGTCGCGGTCGGTCATGACGACGCGTGATGGATTATTCCCAGTCATTGAGCACCTCCTTCAGTTGCGAGGGCTTGGGACGGCGAGCGAGGATGTCGCGCTCAATCTCTTCGCGGCGACGTGCATGGAGCGCGTTTGATTTCGCATAGAGGTCGACCGTCGGGGTCTTCGCAGTGATGACCTCCGGCGTGACGACTTCGCAGGGCTTGTTGTTGCCCTGCTTTGCGATGAAATGGCGGGCTGACAGGTTCTTCAGTTTCTCCGCCATTCCTTTTCCGCCGGAGATGTCGCGGGCGATTTGCTCCGCGTCCTCAGGCGAAAGCTGAAAGAAGATGCGCGTGCCGATGGCCTGGATAGCAGAACGCATTCGCGCCGGCAGTTGGCCTGCAAACTGGTTTGCTGTGACGACCGAAACCCCGAACTTCCTGGCTTCGCTAAAGAGAACATCGAAGTCGGTGTCGTCGGAGACAAGGTTCTGTATCTCGTCGGCGTAGACCGTGAAGATGTTCCGGTTGTGGCGGCGGAAGATCGCCGCTTTGAACTTCGAATAGACGAGCGCGCCGAGCGTCGGTGCGTGCATCCCCAGGGCGCCCTTGTTAAGGTTCACGAGGACGATGAAGTTGGAGTTCAGGATTTCGTCAAACGAGATCGTCGACTCGCGCTGCCCAAGGATGAAGCGGTAGTGAGGATCGGCGGTGAGTTCAGTGAGTTTGTTGAGGACCGGCTCCCGCATCGTGGCTTTCATCGCATCGGAGAGCGGGTCGAAGCGCATCTCAAAGTACTCCCGCACGTCCGCATTGGTGACGCTCTTGAGGAGCTTCGCCCTGTAGTTGTCGTTGGCGAGCAGGATGCCAACCTCAAGGATCGTCAGGTTGTTCTCAGAGAGGACCAGTAGGGAATTCCTGAGCAGTTCCTCCGTCCTGGCTCCCTTGAAGTCCCAGCGATCGGCGAGTGTGCGGGTCACCTCGACGATTTGCAAATATCGCGTTATCTCGTCGGTCGCTTCCAACGGATTCATGCCAACGGCCCACTCACGGCTGGTTGGGTCGATGACGATCACGCGGGCGGGGTCGGTGCCACATGCAGCGAGGCAGCGCATGATGGCGGGGATGAGGTCGCCGTGAAGATCGAAAAGAAGGAAGCCGCGACCGTCCTGCACATCACGTTGCGCCATGTGGCGAAGGAAGAAGCTCTTGCCCGACCCCGTCTTGCCCATGATGGAGATGTGCTTGGCCCGGTCGGCGGTCGGCAGGAAATATGGCTGCTTGGTGACGCCGTTTTCGCCGACGATGTGGCCGAGGAGCAGTCCGCCTGCAAGAGGCTTCTTTGCTGGCGCGATGGACCGATTGAAGAGGTTCACGAGTTTGTTTTCGATGAATGACATAGGAGTTGTTGGAACTTCTCAGGACTGAAGAGAACCGCTCATTTCCTCAGCACTCCGCAAGAATGGCGCACGAGGGCGCGGCTGGTCAGGCCGTTCCCAGGTCGTTTCTGTCATGTTTTGGAAATTAGCTATTTGTGGGGTGGGAGGGGTGTCTCATTCATCGCGAAGCGAAGCCAGCGGTCGCGGTCTTCAGGTGAGAGCTTCAGGTCTGGTGTGATAGAGAGGATATTGCTGACGCCGTTGGAAACAGCAGGAGAGATCGCGTCAAGCAACTTCAAGGACGTTTCCGTGGCTTCTGCGGTGGCGAGCTTCAGTCCGACCAGAGCCGTGGATTTTGCGGCGACAGCATACTGCATACTTTGCTCGCCATACGCGGTCTTCACTTCGGCTACCAGTTCGAGCGACTTATCCCAACCCCACAGGGGATCGAGGAAAGCTCTCTGTCGTAGGCCGTTCATGGCGAGATCCACGGGATGTCGTGCTTCGTTCTTGCGGTACATCCGATCTGGCGCTCGTGTCAGTGCTCGCTCAGCACGGTCGTCATACTTGACGCTCATGTGCATAAAGGAAGCGCCGCGTTGTCGGAGATGTTCCGAACCGGGGAGTTGCCCTGCGGCAATACAAGCTTCGTCCGCGGCTTTGATGAATGCGAAGGAGCCTTCGGGCTTGTGCATCTTCTGAAGACAGATAGAAGCCACGAGTGCCGACTCGGCGTAACGCAGAAGGTAGCCCTTCTCACCGGCAGATTCGCGGAAGGCTCGCACAGCCAGCCTCATCGAACGCCGCGCGTGCCGAAAGCCCTGGTCTATGCGGTCGAGCGGCAACGCGAACCATGCGAGCTTCTCCTCTATGAGGAGCCGAATTCGGAGAGCCTGCCCGTGGCGTGCGTTCGCCACTCCGGGAAGCATAAGGAGCATCGCGTCATAGCCGTCCTCCAGCCCGACGCTTCTATGATTCTGGAAGATCGCCCATACTGTGGTCTCGACTTGATCGAGGTCCTGTTTGGACCGCAGGCGAATACCCTGAATCTGTCGCAGGGATTCCGCCTTGCGAGCATCGGGAGAAAGGCGCAAGAGAGCAAGATCGCCTCTGTTGATGACGGGCGGTTTGGGATTGTCCGACTCCTCTTTATATGAGCGGCTGTCGATGTGCCGAATATTGTCGGCGCTGTCTCCGAAGATTCCGGCCAGGCGCGTCGCGCGCACGCCGAGCGCCCGGAGGAATCGGACGGACTGCGGGACTTGGCGCGCGCGAATGCCTGTCTGGTCGGTACCGCTCTGCTTGACCATTGCTCACTTGGAAACTTCGAGATGTTGTTGCCAGCGAGTATGCCATCATGTGGCCTCCTCGGATACAGAAATCTTCGAAAGGGTTCCTGGCTGCGTGTAGTTGTCGATGAGGAGTTCACCGTAACGCCGACCAGCGTGTTTTTGCAGGGAATAAGAGACAGTGATCGAAGTGAGGTGGAATCCTTTGAAAATCTCTCTCAACTCCGGGCGGTCATTGACCGACAACAGAAACTTGCCCTTTATCGTCCTCAACTGTTCGGCAAGTTGCTCGAACTGGGCATGCTCGAAGTCGAATCGATAGAGGCCTCTTACGCCGTAGTACGGCGGGTCGATGTAGAAGAATGTTGTGGGCCTGTCGTACTTGCGGATGGCTTTCTCATAGGACATGCTTTCGATTTGCACACCGTCGAGCCGCCTGTGGGTGTCCTCGATGACCTTCGCAAGTTTCGCTGTTGAGAAGTGCGACGGCTGCGAGACGTGTATCGCGTAGCTCTGTTTGGCGACGCGCCCTCCGAAAGTGCTCTTTTGAAGGTAGAAGTATCGTCCTGCACGTTGGATGTCGGTCATGCTCTCCGGTGGCGTTGCCTGGAGTCTCTTGTACCAATCCCTGCCGACCACCATGAACCGCAAGTATCGGAGAAGCTCTTGGTAGTGCGATTGGCAGACCCGATAGAAGTTCACCAGTTCGCCGTCGAGGTCGTTCAGTACCTCAACCTTGGCAGGCTCTTTCCGGAAAAAGATTTGGGCACCGCCGGAGAAAGGTTCAACGTAGGTCGTATGCGCGGGAATCATCGGGAGGATTGTCGTGACAAAGCGGCTTTTGCCACCGATGTAGTTCAGAGGCCCTCTCATTCCGCTGCCTCGTGCAGGCTAAAAAGGCGCTCGGTTTGCACATACAGGCCCGTCGTTGCTGCATCGACAGCGGCACGCTTAGATTTCGCATCGTTCAAGCTTGGCCAGATGACGCGGGCCGCTCTGCGCACATGTTCTTTGCGCGTCAGTGGTGGGTGCCCGTAGGCAAGTCGGAGCGTACAGTCGTTGACCTCAGTTGCTGGGATGCCAAAATCGGCCGCAATCTGATTGACGACATCGCACAGAGCCCGGATGCGACCTCCGGCCTTCGCTGACGGACAACTGATCGCGATGAACTCCGGGGTGTACTGCTCGATCACACGGGTCACCAATTCCCGCACACTGCCCGAGGCTTTGGAGATATCTGGAAGAATATGGCGCAGTTGCATGTCTTCCAATTGAGAGTTACTGAAGATCGCCACGGCGGCGATCCGTCGTTCTGCGCTGAATGCAGCGAGCGTAAAGTGCTTCATGGGTCGGTTCGCATTAGGGATGAGTGAAAAGATTGAGCAGGGTCAGCATCCATCTTCGCCCGATAAAACTGCCGCAGTAGATGAGGGATCGGATGATGCTCGACATAATGCAAGTAGCGGTGGATCGACGACTCGTCGCCCAGTCGCTTGGCCAACTGGAGAGCCAGGAACTCGTCGGTGGTCGCGGGCACAAACTGTCGCGGTTTTCCCATCGTGTCGAGAATGTTGCTCATGATGGTAATGGCAATACGCCTTGTGTGCCTTTTGACATCCGCTCTTCTTGCTCCCGTACTTCGGCACGGAGGGAAATGAAGGTTTCTTGATAAAGGAATTCCACTGGAACTCTCAGAGCCGCGGACAACCTGAGCAATGTGATGACGCCTGGCAGCGTTAGCCCACTCTCAATGCGACCAATCGTCTCTCTCCTCCGGCATCCGACGATGCAGGCGAGTTGCTGTTGCGTGAAGCCGAAGCGTTCTCGATATCGTGTCAAGTGATTTGGATATTTTTGTTTTGGTATGGACATTGATTAGCGTCCTCCTTTCTTGCCTGAAGCATACGAAGGAATTGCAAGAGGTGGAAGGAGTGCAAATGTTACATATCGAGGTCAGATGGGACATTTTCCTGTGAACAACTTGCGGACTGCATTGTTGTTCACAAGGTGATGCACGTTGGGGCACATCTGCACTTCTTCCGGAGTGATGCCACAATCCGTAATGTGTACGGGATGAACTCACCTTTTTCAGCTGACAACAGAGAGGCACCAGCAAAGGGTCTTTCGCAAACAAACATCGATGAGGCGCGCGCAAAATTGCACCGCTATTTCGAATTGGCGTGGAAGGTCTTCATTCGGCTTGAGAACGAAGGACGACTGGACGAAATTAATTTGACAGCTTCCAAAGTTAATCCTACGGTTAAGCCGCGAAAACCCCTTCCATAGCCACCCCAACACCCATGAAGCAATATTTCGCTTACACCCGCGTCTCCACAGTGCGACAGGGAGAGCATGGAGTATCACTCCAAGAACAAAAGTCGGAGATCGAACGTTACGCCAGACAGAAGGGTCTCGTCATTTCGGAATGGTTCGAGGAGCGAGAGACTGCGGCGAAGTTCGGCCGCACCCTCTTCACTCAACTGATGATGCGCCTTCGCAGGAAGGAAGCTGCGGGCGTCGTAATCCATAAGATCGACCGCAGTGCGAGAAATCTCAGGGATTGGGCCGACATCGCCCAACTCGTAGACGACGGCGTCGAGGTGCACTTCACACGGGAATCTGTCGACATGCAATCGTCTAGCGGTAGGCTGTCTGCGGACGTGCAGGCTGTCGTCGCGGCGAACTATATACGGAATCTTCGCGAAGAAACGATTAAGGGCCTCTACGGAAGACTGAAGCAAGGCATCTACCCATTGCCGGCCCCTCTGGGCTATCTGAACCAAGGCTCTGGAAAGCCGAAAACGATCGACCCAGAGCGCGGGCCGTTCATCAAGCAGGCTTTTGAGCTTTACGCTTCTCGAAGTCACAGCCACCACTCACTCAGCGATGAAATGGAGCGACGGGGACTACGCACCAGGGGAGGACAAAAAGTCAGCAAGACCACTTTAGCGGCGATTCTCCGGAACACTTTCTATTTCGGCCTGATTTCGATGCGAAAGAGCAGCCAGACTTTCGCCGGCGCTCACGTGCCGCTCATCACGCAGGAACTTTTTAATGAAGTTCAAGATGTCCTCCATGGACGCGCCGTAAGACCGAAGTCCAAACGGAATACGTTCTTGTTCTCCCGTCTGTTGGCCTGCGGTGGATGTGGACGTTCCTTGATTGGAGAGTTGCAGAAGGGTCATGTCTATTACCGCTGTCACAGGCGTGAGTGCGCGGGGCAGGCGCTCCGGGAAGAGTCCGTCGACTCAGCAATCCGAAGACTCCTGACGGGCTTGCGGCTGCAACCCTGGGAAGTTGAAGAACTCGATGTGTTTCTTCAGGAGAAACGCTCATCAGCTGTGCAGATCGATAGCGACGGCATCGCCAGCATGGAACTCCGCCTGTCGGCGATTCGCGAGAGGCTGGGCAGGCTGACCGACGCGCTTCTTGACGGCGACATAGACAGGGAGAGTTTCGACGCACGAAAAAAGACGCTCCTTGAGGAGCGCCTTGAATGCGAAGGTCGATTGGCCGAATTGCGTTCCAATCCACACGCCCATCTGAAGCGACTTGAGAAATTTGTCGAACTCGCTAAAACAGCCTATTTACTGTATGAATTTGGCAATCTGGAGGAGAAACGCGAGGTGGTCTGGAATGCGTTGTCGAACCGAACTGTTTATAAGAATAAGTTAGATTTTTCACTGGTTTCTGCGTTATCTGACGTGTCATGCAAGCGTGGTGCAAAGAATGGTGACCTGACTCGATTAAGAGGTCGAACTTTTTGGGAAGAGTGGGTGGATGGACTTGTCCGACCCTCACAGTTCGAAATCGGAACCAATGCAACAGCTGTTACCAGCAGGCTTGAGACCGGGGGAACTCCCTTATCTTAAAAGTTTCTCGGCACGAGGGGAAGAGAGTAAGCGGGAATCACATTCAACTCCGCGAGATATGTAGTGATTCCCAGTCACACCGTCACTTGATGTCGGGGCATATCAAGTAAGTCTTGATACGAAGCTAGCGGAATGGCGAAATCGATCTGGCCGGGCTCCTTGATGCCGTTGCTACGCGGACATAGATACCGGCCGTCCTCCTCAGTGATCGTGATCCTCCGCAGGTCGCGATACTTCAATGCGACCGGCCCCCGAATGATAGACAATCCTTGGGTGGCGATTCGATCGCTGGGTATCAAAATGCCTTTGCAGTCCCAGCGCTTGGGAGTATAGAAGCCAGCGGGCAGCAAGAAGAGAGAGGTAGGGAGCATCGTTTGCTCTGACGGGTGGCGTGGTCCGTACACAAACAGTGGATGGTCGCAGCCGTTATGAACGCGGCAATACATCAAGCTTGGGTGGAATCGTCGAGCGCGGCGCGTATCCGGTGGATGCGTCACGCTCGGAACCCCAACGAGTTCAAGTGATCGAGCGTCATCGAAGTCTAAACTGAACACAAATCCTCCTCAAACGGTGACCAAATAACACTCCCGGTGAAACGCTAAAGAGACCGGCGCTTCAGGCACTCTCAAAATAACTCTTGACGTATTCGCGAAAGAGCGCTTTTATTATCCGCACAGCCTCGCGGAGAAGATTATGGCATTTTGTGGCAATTGTGGAACCAGTGTATCTGGGCAGTCCTTCTGCCCCGGCTGCGGCACCCAAGTGGGCGCGCCGCAAGAAGTGGCGCAACTCGCCACCCCACCCGCAGAGCAGTGCCTGCTAAACGAAGCAGGCATCTTTATCTCGACGAGTAGGTTCGTGTCGGGGTCGCAGACATATGCAATGAGTGGCATTACGTCTGTTGGAGCTGGCACAGAACATCCGTCCAAGGTCGGCGCTATTCTCGCAATGCTCTTTGGTGCGTTCATTGCTTTGTGCGGGCTCGGTCTTTTGGTCGTCACGAAGGGCGGAATCGTTGTTGTACTGATAGGTGCTGGGATCATCGCGCTTGGCATCATGGTCTTGAAGGCAAAGGTTCCGATCTATTCCGTCCTTCTTAGAAGTGCCTCCGGGGAACAGAAGGCAACGTCTAGCAAGGAACTGAATTTCATACAGCGCATCGTTGCAGCGATTAATCAGGCGATTGTTCTTCGTGGATGATCCAGTCGACAGGGAAGGCCGCATCGTGCGGCCCGATGTAGCGAGGCACCCATATGGCGATAGCAATCTATGACCATTTCATGTAAGAACGCTGTCCCGAGGGCTGGGGATCGAAAACCCGCAAAGGGCTCGCCAGGAGCGGCGCCACGCCAATAATAAAGATGAACTTACGATTGGTTAGCGTTCTGCTGAAGTTGCAGATGCTCTAATCCAGGTGGAGCCATTAGCCAAAAGACGCACAGACATTCCCACCTGAGGCGAGCCGATCCATCAGTGTTTTGACCTTGACATCCCTTTCAATGTGAGCTAATTTGCCCATACCGGTTCCAATTGTCAGGTGCGAGCATCTTGACTCCTCAGGCGTCATGTAGAATTTGAGGATGAATCGCGGCAGACTGCTGCCGAGGAGGTGCCAATGGCCGGTGCGATTGCTGGAACTGCCATTCTCAATTGCAAGCTGCAGGATAAGCTGCATACTGTAGCGTTGACGATCAACAATGTCTGCAACCTATCATGCCCGCACTGTTATCTACAATATGACGGACCTAACGGTCTCATAAGCGCGGAACTCCAAGATCATCTGTTTCGATCCGAATTTCAACATCTTGCCATTGTTGGCAAAGAGCCACTGGCTACAAAGCTTTCCTCTCAGTTGTGCGTTGACCTTGCACGCCGGTGCCATTCTTCCGCTAAAACGGCAAGTCTAATTACCAATGGCAGCCGACTAAGTGCATTGGCCGTAGATGATGCGCGTTTATTTTCCTGGATAGATGTCAGCTTTGACGGAGGTCCTTCAACCTATTCCTCATACCGGAAAGGGGATTATGCCGGCATCATCAAAGCCTTAGCTCACTTAAGATTGAACGGCTATGAAAATATCAATGCCTTGCATGTGCTCAACGATCAAACAATCTCCGAAATCGATGACATGATGCAAATCGCCGCCGCTTATCCATTTCAGCGTATTATGTTTTCGCCCTACATCGTTACGTCTAATCATGGCAACAACTATGTCCGACCAGTATCGATTCTCACGATCCTTGGCGCCTTAGCTGAAAGCGAATCGTTCAGGTCGAACTCTTCGACACTCCTAGTCATTGATTCGGCACACTTAAGAAATGCTAACCTTTCTTTCGATGAATGCTCCGATTTTATAGACCATTACAGGTTATCTTCAAAGGTTCTGATGATCAAGGAGGAACCAATAAAATACGGCATAGTCCGACTTAACTATGACGGAATTGCTCTCTCACCAACAGATTCTTTAGACCCTGCCACTTATCATGCTAATGGCGTGCATCTAAACCACACTCCTGGAGTTAATTTGGAAGACATATTCGCCCTATATTGTGAAAGACTAACCAACCCACATGCGCATTCGGAATCTTTCGTTCTCGTATAGTCGCCAAACAATTTTTGAAGACCTCTCAGTGGAGTCATCGTCATCGGTGATCTTTCTGACGGGTCCTCCAGGAAGCGGAAAGACAACGCTTCTAAAGATACTGGCGGGCTATCTTAAGCCAGATCATGCTGATATGGTCGACGTTCCTCTTTCAATAGGAATGATCGTCCAGGAGCCAACTCTTCTGCCATGGCTCAGCGGCTTAGAAAACATAGTTGGTTTGACTGGGGTCTCTCTCTCTTCGCTAGAGTCTCATCAGCTTTTTTACCTCATTGCCAGTTTCGTTCACGCGAAAGCGTTCGCGATGTCTTACGGTCAACAACGCTTGATCGAGCTTATTCGGCTCCTGATTTTGCAACCGGAGGTGCTGTGCCTCGACGAGCCCTTCAACTTTCTCGACAAGTCGAGCCGAACAGCTGTTTTAGATTTCATTCGTTCCTATGCGTCAACCTCGTCGCAGTTCGTTATCTCGACCCACAGTCTCGACGATCTGCGGGAGCTATCTGGTGATTGCCTAATTTTCGATGGGGCGTTCCCAGTGCAAACTCTCAAGAGAGGCCCTAAATGAGCCCTCCCCAAAAAAATCCTATCCGTCGCGTTAGCCGAGTCATCGGCGTTACTATTCTTCCGGTTCTGTGGGGGCTAGCAAAGTCGCACGCGTGGGTTTCGGATCGCTACTTGCCCTCAATCCAAAGCGTAATCCAGGCCGCATTCGACATTCAACCCAGTATTGTGCTGCATCTTGGGTCTACAGTTGGCCGCCTGATGATAGGCTTCGCTCTTGGAGCCCTAGCCGGCCTGGCCTTAGGAATGCTCATCGCAAGCTCCGATTTTATAAGCGATATATTGTCACCCGTAATAGGAAGCACGCGATCTGTTCCGGGCGTAGCTCTAATACCATTTTTCTTGCTCTGGTTTGGTTTTTCCGAATGGGGCCGCTATCTGCTAGTAATATGCGGAATAGCATTCAACATAGCTGTAGCTACCAAGCAGATAATTGACTCTACTCCAGAACAATACCACATAATGTTTGCGAGTTTGGGCCGGAAGAACACGGACTTCCCTCTAAAATATATGTTGCCTTATGTAGCGGAAAACATTCTGCCAACCCTAAGATTCTCGTTGTCCATGGCTATCGGCCTCGTAGTGACATCAGAACTTCTCGGATCTCAGATTGGCTTAGGATATCTGATTCAAACGTCTCTGAACACATTTTCGCTGAACGTGCTGTTTTTAGTGGCTATCATTTTGGGTCTGTTGAGCACGATATCGGATAGCCTTCTAACGTACACATGGAAACAATTAACTTATTGGACGAAGTCATGACGATATTTCATAGGACTAAAATAGTAGTTGCAGTCGCTTCGCTCGTACTTTTATCCGCGGGGTGTAATCGACAACCTCCTTCCCGGCGTTCGATTAGCATTCTAATTGCACCCTATCAAGACCTGGCCATGATCGAGAACGCGACTCCGCTTGGGTTACCTAAAAAGTACGATGTCCAGATCAGCATACAGACGCTGGCTTGGGAAAATATCCTTCCGACAATCGCAAGCGCTCAAGTGAGTACTCAAATCGGCTTTGGCAGCTATGCGGAGTATTTGACAAAGGAAGCACAACTGAATCCACCCGGCAGCGATCCCGTCGTGTTCATCTATCCCGCTTACATTTATCGAGGGGGCGCTTTTGTCTCATTCAATGCGGCTGTCCCCATTTTGACTCCCGAAGCATTAAATAATCCAGTTTTGGTGAAGCGGTTCTTGAGTTATCGTATAGGCGTTCAGAAAGGATCCATCTATGAGATGATGATTTACTCGCTGGCTGCTAAGGTTGGCGTTGATCCTAAGAGTCTTCATCTGGTGGACACCCCGCTTAATAGTGCTCTTCTAGCTGCCGAGCAAGGCAGCCTAGATATCGCAGAAGCGGGTCTTACGCAAAATGCTGAAACAGTCAAGCGAGGTGGAAAGACCGTTCTGAGTATGGATGATATGGGGTTCGCGGATATCACAGGATTTATTTGCAAGAGGAGCGTACTTGATCAACATCCTGCGGAGGTTCAAGCTGCAATTCACATGTGGTTTGACTCGGTGAATTATGTAATGACAGACCTGGACAAGAATTCAGCAGCGAGCTTGTCTTACCTAAACGCCAATGCGGCGACAAAGTATACATTAGACCAATATAAGCAGGCCTTGAGCCAGGAGTATTTTCCTCGAAATACGTCCGAGGCCGCCTCCCAAATTCTATCTCCTGAAGGTAAGTTTTCCTATCAACGGATCGGCGAAAGTATGACTTCCTACTTGGTTGCTACTGGGAAGGTACGGACTGCTCCTATTCTTCCGTCGTTTATAAGCGTCCCGTGATGAAAGTTTGTTGAGAAACAATGGTAGGTACTTGTAAGGACTAAGAAACGGCTAGAGCAAGAAACGTTATAAAGGTTGGACGATCATGTATGCTTTGCGCAGCAAGACGAATGGTTCTCCGAAGACATTTGATGATCAACAATCGGAGTTGCTGTTGCCACTCGCAGCAGCCGGTATAACGGCCTATGTTCCATTCTTTGCGAACACGTTCCCGTTTGGATATCACTACGCCCGCACGTTAGAAATGCTTCCCGATACAATTTCCAAGGTTGATGCTCCGCAAATCATCAACCACGAATGGGTTACCGAGATTCCATTCGATTTCGCCGATGCGGGCAGCAAGCTGCAAATGTTTTATGGAACTGAGGAAACCTTGAAGGGCATGCTCGACAAGGTTGCACTTCATAATGCAACAACTAGTAGCGATTTGGAGCTGGGTGTTCTACGCGCGTTTGTTACAGATTATCAGCCGAAGAAGTTTTTTGCTCCTTATGGTGGCGGTATCAAGTCGCTATTTAATTTGAGCGACTGGAAGTCTGCTCAAGAGAATTTCTCACTAGCGGAGATCTACACGGATGTGCCGGAACAAGCAGCCATTGTGCGGAAGTATCTTGAGGTCCAGTTACGCTTCAGGAAAAAGAGGATTAGGGTAATTGAAACCTACGCTGAAGCGCGCTCTTTCGATGCGGGATCTTTTCGGGTTTTACGGCTTCATTTTTATGGTGCTCCCCTAACGGCCGCATTATCCGAGAATCGCCGAGAGTTCCATGCGATCGATCTCCCCACGAGTTTATGGGACGAAGATAAGTTTCGGACGTTCGCCCTTGTCTTGGGGCCAAAAAGGCGGCTCGATGGCAATTTAGTGTCTGTTCTCGAGACCTATCACGCCGAGTTATTCCGATGTGCCGAGTATAGCCAGGCATCGCTTCGAAATGTGTGGTGGGCCTACAATCGCGCGGCAGATATCCGTTTCTACCCACCTAAATTTCGAAATGTTGAATCATTTGCATACTGCCTGTGGAGTCATCATTCCAATTCTCAGGTAGCTAAGCGTGAGGCCGACTCGGCAGGCTCTGAGTTGGCAGGCGGAAGGCCAAAGATCACTAAACCGGCTGCTATTGACACGACGCCTACCGTGCATGTCCATTTCGGGGCAGGCCAGCTTGGCATTGGCTTTGTATTGCCACTTCTTAAGTGTGACAAGTTAATAGTGATTCAAAAAAGCGGTTCCGCGAAACCCGAGAGATGTTTGCAGGGGAAAGAGGTGTCATTCGAAAATAATCGGGGCTACAAGGAATTATTTCGGGTCTACGAGACGCCACCGCCGTTTGAACAACTTGCGGACAGGGCTGTCATTTTGCTTGACTATGGGGATGACGTGGCAACGCAAAGGTGCGGCCAATATATTAATATGGCATCTTCGATTTCTACATCCTGCAATCAGGGGCAAATAGCAGTTGCGGGTTTTTTGAAGGCAGTCAAAACGAAAACTAAGCTTCCGCTGTTCGCGTTTGAAAATAAGATTGCAAAGGAATTGAGTGCTCTCGCGCAGTTTAACGTGCACAAGTGTGTGCCTGATCGAATTTGCGTGTTGGAACCTTGTGGTCGTACCAGGAAGAAAAAAGTTAGCAGCGAGTCTTTTATTGGAGAAGCGTTCGTAACTGCGAGCATTCTGGAGTGCGAGCGCGTCTTTCGCGTAGGCTCATCAAACGTGATTTGTCCAATTGCGGATGAGTTGTATATTTTCTATTACAGCCGAAAGAGGTATTTGGTTAATGGGCTGCACTTTATTCTTGCTTTGCTAGCATTGAAGATCCTACAGAAATTGACGGTTCCGAAGAAAGCGTGGAGAAGTCAATTACTGGCTCTCTGTCAATCGACGCTAGAGTCGAGGCCCGAGGAGGCTCACCTAGTCCGGATATACATAGACACGCAAATAGTGAGACTAATAGCTGATACAGATCCCCGTATCCGGTTACAGATATTTGGGAGTGCGGACTCCGAAAAGGCTTTTTACGACCTTCGACATTACGCTGAAAGTGCACTTCGTCGGATGAGAGAAGCTCCAGACTTTGTGGGACGCATACTGGACATTTCCGACGATCATGATAATCATGCCGTGAACTTGAAGTGCTCCGAACATATAGTGAAGCCCTATGCTGCAATCGCCGATAGGAAGGGTGAGATATTGGAACTACGGATACGTGAGGCTCCTCCTTATATAGAGATGACTACCGCCTTAAGTAGTCTTCAGGAAGATTTTAGTGCGTTGGCGCTGAGTCGCGATGCTGGTCCTAGGGGCAGATAATGCCTTCAGTGACCGACCCGGTTGTCGCAATGCCGCCCTATCGTTGATATGCTGGGACGGGTATCTTTGGGTCGTCGTTCGTTGTGGCACGCAGACGTAGATGCTTATATGGCTTCTGTGTGATCCAAGGCGAATGATCGTTCGATATCGTGCAGAACTGCGGAACGCGGCTCGGTCGTACAATGGAAGACGAGGATTGAATGCCTCTTCTAGTTACCAGATGTCGCCGCCGCGCCTTCATCGCGATGAATTACCGCGTTCCAGCGGGCAGTGACAGTCGCCTCTCGAAAGAAAATATCTCGCCATCTCGTGATTCCGTAGACAAGTGATTGGTAGACGAGAAAGGTGCCTAACGGCCACCAGAAAACATGCGGAAATGCGGATTGGGGACCCCTTCCGCTCAACCATAGAAATCCGAGGAAAAAAAACGATAACGTTCCGAGGAGCTGGAAGATGAATGTACCGGCCTTCGTATAGCCCCAATATGTGTGAGTCATACGATAAGCTTTCCAATCGAGCTCCCACGGGGATTGATATTTTGCGGCTATGTATATCGTTAAGAGTTGGAGTTTACCGAGCAACAGCATGAAGTAGAGATATAGGCCGAAGAGGATACAAAGAATAAGAATGCCGATATTAGAGATGAAGTGAGGAGTCAACGGCTTATCCTTGAGTGCTGTCGACGCCCAGCCACAGGCAGTCGCAAAGGCAACGACCGAAGCCGTTGTCAAGCTAAAGCGTTGCGAAACGATCTGGTTTACTTCAGCATGGAGTTTTCGCAGGTCGTTTTCAGCTATCTTATCGAGGTCGGCGGTAGGCATTCGTTCTCCGTAGTATAGGTAGTATAGATTGAGTGAGAAAGTTGTCTGGCCCCAGACCGCTCAGAGTCGGAGGCCGCTGAATTGTGATGATCGATACGTATCGTAGTCCAGCTTCCGAGACATGTCCATTTATTAGTTGGGTTTGCGGATGACCTGCCTCCGGAAATCTCTACCAGCTGATATATGAGCGACGGACGGCTGACCCAAAACCCAAATACTAATCCGGAGCGAAGTTGAGGATTTCGGCTTGCGATGGTTCTCTGGAGAGACGAGAGGAGAGCCTGACATGGGCAGCGTGGTCATAGCGAAGAAGAGATTCTGCGGGTGTTGCGCGAGGCAGAGTCTGGAGAGACGGTGGTGGAGGTCTGCCGCAGCATGGAATCAGCCAGCAGACGTTTTACCTATGGAAGAAGGGGTATGCGGGACTGGGGTTGAGCGAGTTGCGTGAGCTGCGCCAGTTGCGCTAGAAGAACACGAAGCTGAAGCGGTTGGTGGCGGATCTGAGCCTGGATCGGCATGCCCTGCAGGAGATCGTCGCAAAAAGACTGTAAGGCCTCGTGCGCGACGCGAACTTGCGGAGTGGGCGCAGCAGGTCCACCGGATGAGCCAGCGGCGTGCGGCGCAACTTACCCAAGTGCACCAGCCTCCCACCACCAAAGAGAAGAATGGATCGAACTTGATTCCGTCAACGAGCCGGTGACGAGGGATAGCGGCTATATCAGAACACCCAACTGCAACCGCAGTTATCGCATTCCGCCTTCGTGACCCATTCCTTCTGCGAAAGGCCCGTCCCGAGGATGGATAGTCCTCCAGTTAGGAGCGCGGTTGTCACCTTTCCACCGCTTATCCCAACTGTTCTCTTAGCCAATCCCGCTCGGACACAGCTCTTTTGCCCCCAGTGCGGAGAAATCATCTCCTGTTTGATGACTCGCTCCGCCAGTCGCGCGAAGAACCCTTTCCTTTTCGGAGCGGGGGGTTTAGGTGGTGGGTTGCGCCTCGATTCCTCAGCCGCCAACCGTTTGTCGAGCCGTGCCTGCTTCTGTTTTGCTGAGAGTGCGTCCCGGCGAGCATCCTCGCGTTTGCGTATCTCTGCCGCTCTGGGCTTCTTGGCGACGACCGCTTTGTCGACAGTCTTCTTGGCCACAGCTCTGCTCGGTACCTTTGATCTCGTCTTGACGGGCATATCCGGCAGCGTATCAGACGTGTCGGCCAATAGCGACGACTAATTGCTGTTTTACATACTTAAGGGTTTCTCAATCCGGGGTACGCCAACCAAACTTCAATCCTCCGATAAGAGTATGTAAGCAATTGCCGAATCGAGTTCGCGCACTTGTCACGCTTGACCACCGGTGAGGCCAAGGCCCGCCATTCTTCCGGATCGTAATGTCTCGATCACCTCCCAGTCTTCGTTGCTATGATCTAGCAGTTCCTCAATAGTGGCGCCGACATAGCGCGCGAGACGCTTGAAGACAGCGATCCGTTCGGTCTTGTCCGCGAGGTCCTCCAAGCGTTTGCCGCAGTGAACGATGTTATGTCGAAGACCACTCTTGGGTTCCTTGGGCGACCCACCCTCGCTTGAAAGATATAGAAAATCCTGCAAGATCTCGTCATAGTCGGCCCGGTTACTCGCAATCTGGCGAGCGATCATTTGCTTAGCTTTTTTCATTTGTACATACTCGTCGGGAGCAGCCAGGAATTCGATCAAGGACATCAATTGAACAAATCGGCTTGTTTCGTTTGCTGCTTCGAGAGCTTCGGAATACATTCGCAAAGCGTGGGCAGCAATCGCCCCAACCTCGCCATTTCCCGGTTGGCTGAGTTTGAGCGGGCCGGTGAGATCGAGCCCGATACCAGCGATGATTTGGTGCGTTAGAACCTCTCCGGCGATGATGTAGCTCTCATGATCTTCAGGTGCGTAGAAGAGCCCAGCGCAGAAGCCACTATCCTCCAACAAGCCGGCTCTACCCGGTAGGGTCTGTGGCGTCCACGGATTGCAGCGCTCGAATCGAACCAAGTCCATAATGGCTTCAGCATTGGCCATAGCGCCCCCCAATATCTCCAAGTGCATCTCATGGCTCGCAGGAGTGAGAAATGCGTCCCAATCCAGCTGCAAGGGTAGCGCGAGGAGCGTGCTGGCGAAGAATTTGGGAAGGTCGATCCTGGTTGCACTACTTTTGCTCCAGTGCAATACATCGCCCTGCAAAACGGCACCATTGGGGTTCGAACCAAACGCTCGCTGATAGTCGCGCTCAGGCCAACCGACCACGCGCAGCCACCCGGGCGACAGACTTGCCGGTGGAAAGATCGCCATCGACGTGGAAAGCCATGCCGGGGTATCGATTAAGACACGAGCTATCGGTAATATGCACAACTGTTCGCCTGGTACCAAGCTAAGTATCAATTCATTGAGAAGCTCTTTCGCCATTTTTGACCGATCCCTCTGCCCAATTCACACCGGTGCGCAAACAACATTCTACGGGCTAGCGCGATCCTTCAGAGTCCAATTCCACTAGCAAACTAGCGTGCCTAGAACCAGTGCGCTCGCTTGGTCGTCCGGCCAGTCAGCTCTGAATTCGGGATCCAACAGGATCTGTTCCTTGTCTGACGCTATCAGACCGTTGCATTTTTTCCACCGTGTTCCCCGCTCGAAACACGCATCGTCGATTTAGCGCCAACCGCAATTTCCGATGCAGAACCGAATCGGGAACGACTGGCGGCTTGTATCGACTGTAGTCAAAATTGAGTACGACAAAACCTCACCGATGTAGGCGGATCATCACAAAACCACAAGTCCCATTGATTCCAAAAGCCTTGCCGAATCCATGTTTTCAATGATTTATCCAAAATACGCGAATCTGTTTTGGGAGCAGGCGGCCCTCCCTTGGTAAGTCCTTTAGAATCAGTGCGTAATTTCCTCTAAGTTGTGGTTCTATGAGGTTTCGTGAGGAACTTGGAGGCTTTGACAGTTACAATTTTGACTACAGTTAGCGTGCAAAAAGAACAGATGCGCTAGCTGAATCGCGGCATGTGCCTCGTTCAAAATGAGTTGGCATTTTCGGCGAAAGGGAACTCAAGCAGCAGACCCTCTGCTGTGAGAGCAGATGCCAATCGGGTGCAAGTGAATTCGGCTGCCCGAAATCCACTGCTCAGCGGATTTGTCTGGGTTTTAGGTGATGTTCTCTAGCCACAGGGAGATGAGCTATGAAGGGGGCGCAAGACCGACCTGCGCGTTCTGGAAGTCGATCAGCATGCGCAGCGAGAGCATCGAAATGCCGCCGATGTTCATTCCATATGTGCCGAACATGTAGCCATTTTCTTTGCACATAACGAGCACCAGTCCCTGTGTGCTTGGTGGCAGCAGAGATTCGTCGATCGCGTAACTAAAGGACTTTTTACCGTCACCTAGGGTGATTGCCACCGAAGAAAGGGTGGACACACAGGCTTTCGACTCCGGGTCGAGGTTATTTGTCCAACCGGGGTTCGGTGCTGAAGGCAGCCACTGGCTTCTGTATACGTAGCCGAGAGGATCGCTCAAATAGGCAGGGCCTCCTCCGGTATCGAGCATCGCAATCGCCTCATCGGAGCTTGGCCATGACGTAGGCGTACCCCCGATCGTCAGGGACGTGGGCCGCAGAGCCATCCACGGTGTATGCGGCACAATATCCATCATCGTGAATCCGGTGGGTCGGGTAGAGTGCAATCGAAGAACCGATGTTTCCGAAACGCCCGGAGCAGCCGACGATGAAGCCGCGAAATGAAATTCGGCAAGAGGATAGTCGGTGAGATATGAGAGGGGAGACTGCAGCACCGCGGTTCCATCCGCGTTCGTTGTATACGTGCTGCGCGAGTTGGCCGACCAAGGAGTGATGCAGCCGGCCCCGAAGTTGCTGGTGCGAGACGACCCTCCCGTACAAGCGAAAAACTCGCAGTCTGGAATGGTAAGCGATTGTCCGTCGGCGGTTTCGACCTGGATCGGGCCTCGCACTACATTGGCGGGGCATCCCCATGGCTCGATACCCGAACCGAGAATCGTATACAGGCTTTGCCAGTTGGGGATGGCAGTAATGTCTTCCCATCGTGGAACAATCAGAATTGTGTTTCCCGAGTCGAGTAGTGTACCCATGAACTGGTCGCTGCTCCAGCCGGCGAAACCGAGATATACGTACGCATCGAAACCCACTGGATCGGTTGCAGTCGGTCCCGTAACCGTGGTTACATATAGATCCACGAATGCCACACGCCCCAGCGAGAAGAAGGACTGCAGCGTGCGCATCGCGCGGATTGCGAAGCGCGGTTTAAGCTCTCTCACGCTTGGCCGGCGATAGGCTTCGGGCAGCGAGACAGCCTGATGCAGCGAAGCAGTGGCAGGGCGAATCTTCACGTCAGACATTTATTTCCCTGCTTTCGATCCGAGTGCGCTAAAGTCTTTGGCTTTTAGCGTGATCGCGAAGGCGAACCGGACCGAAGTGCGGTCTTGGCTTACCGGAGTGGGGAATCCACTGGGGATGCTCTGTCCGGGCTTCGAAAACCCTGCAGGATAATCAGAAAATTGTCCGACGTGTGCTCCGGCAGATAGGTAGATGAGATGCATAACGTGTACGGAGCCGCCGGCGAAGAACCCTACCGGAAAGGAAGTGCTCTGGCTTCCCACGCGTACCACCGGACCGGCCGAGATCGCCGTGCCAAAGTTCTCCGAATTGAGCCATGAGACTGGAACCGCGATATTGACCAATCCCGTAAGATAGAAGTTGAATTTCGACAGGCCGTCCACCTTAAGCTCGTTTGGAGTGACTGAACCGCTGGGGGCAAGCGGATCAGTTACGCTCGAATAGCTGCGGGGCTGTAACTCGCTTACCAAAGCGCCGGCGGAAAGTGTCATGCGCGACTGGCCGGCTACAAACTGCACGGACTGAGGGGGTTTAGTGGCTACGCTATTGTAGGCTTCGGTAATCGTAAAGTTGCAGGTCGAGTCCGGGGGAACCGAAACACTCGTACTGAAACTGTGAGATGACAGGTTATGGAAATGATCCTGGACAGCCTGAAGAGCCGATTCATTGGCCGTGAGATCAGGTATTGGCGTCGCATCGCCCTCGTTTCGACACGCGGCAATTGCCTTGTTCACGTCCGCCAAGGCAATATTAAGCTCGGCTTGGACTGGGAGCAGGGCGATTTCGGAATCGGACAGCGGGATTCTGCACGGCGTAGCGGCTGTACACGCAGCGTTCAGGGGGTTTTTCACAGGAGTTTGCAGGAAGTTGTTGTAGTCGCTTTGAAATTTCTTCACAGAAGCATCCGAGGCCGGAACAGCTGTTTGGCAAGCGGTAGGCGGCGGGGCTGGTCCTGGTCCCTTTGCAGCGGGCGTTGTCTGGGCAGTGGCCGGAGTGCCCATTAAACTGCTGATTGCGCCCCAGGGGTCTGCAGCATTCTGCACGCAGCTTCCGGCGATCCCATAGCTATAGAGAAGATTGTTCACATTGCTAACGGTGAATGTAATTGTTTTCGTGCTGTTGAGATTGATCGGATAGGTTACAAGCGTGCCGCCGGTCCCACCTTGCCAGTCGAAAACGATAGGTTCCTGAGCTCGCGAATTACCCGCCAGCGTGAGGACAGAACAGAAGATAAGCACGAGAACACGACGGATAAATAGAATTTGCATATCAAAAAACCTCCGCGATAAATTGAGATATAGACAGGACTGGAAAGCACGTTGCCTGTTTGTTACACCGTCTTATCGGCTCGAAACCCTGTAACCCAAGAACACTTTGTTGACATATTCGGCGAATGGGTAGAATTTGACCGGCAATGGCCCAAACACTTCCTATCTCACTTTGAGAGATGGATTTGCTCCGGCGCCTCATCCGCACGCGCCTTTTTGCGGAAGGATGGGGCTGCATCAACTGGGCGATTACTTTGCCCATGTATGTAAGCGGTTCGTGCAAGTGTGTTCCTCTGTTCTGTTGCTGTTCTCTCAAACGACAGTCGCAGACTTTTTCCTGCATGTCGCGCTCAAATATTTTTTAGCCGTGCGAAGCACGTCCGATTTGTAAGAGCCTGATGACGCCGCATTGATGCGCGGCGGTTCCATGCCTGCTTTGTTTGGGCTTTGGGCCGCGAGGGGCAATTGGGGGGAGGCCGCGAGCAGGAGGCTCAGCGACGTGACCCCGCCCGAGTAAGCAGCATGGATAGGCCCATCTCGCGTTTTTCGCACTGCAACGCGTGGTATCGCACGGTGTGTACTCTCGGTTGTGCTGGCGAACTACAACCGGCGAACTTTTCCTGCACGTTGTAACGAAAGATCTCTTGCAGGCCCACCACCCCGTTTACAATTCCTTCCACAGACCTCTTTCCTTTTATGTCAGAGCCGTTGGTTCCTTCCGCAATCATTCATCGTTGCCTCGACTCGCCCTGTGAAGCTGCCTGGAACGATTTCGTTCGCTGCTTTCAGCCGGACATCGTTCTCGCGATCCTGCGGGTTATGCGGGACTATGGACGCAGCGACCCCGCGCTGATCGACGACCTCGCCCAGGAAACCTATTACGAGCTTTGCAGTGATGATGCCCGTTTGCTGCGGAAAATCCGCGACTTTGAAGATCATGCGATCCGCGCCTATATCCGTCGCACGTCTCAAACCACCGCCCGAGACCACTTTCGCGGGGTGTTTAGGCAGAAGCGCGGTTCGGGCGTGGCGAGTGAGCCGCTTGACAATGTTCCGGCGTCCGAGCCAACCTCCGAACTGCGCGTGCTGCTCGGTCAAGTCGACGACCTCGTACGCCAAGTGGTGAGCAGCGAACGCGATCACAATATCTTTTGGCTGCACTATCGACAAGGGTACAGCGCAGTCGAGATTGCCCGGCTGCCCAACATCAGCCTCAGCGCCAAGGGTGTCGAGAGTTGTATCGCCCGCACGTTTGCGAATGTGGTGAAGCGGTTGCGGGGCGGGGATAACGGAAAAGGGAATTCGTCAGGTTTTGACGTTAAGGGGGATAGATGAGGGAAAAGGATGAACACCTCGATCCTCATGATGTAACTCGCCGGCTTCGGGAACTTCTTGCAGGCAAGTTCACAGAGGACGCGCTTCCCGGCGAGTTCGACAGCACTCTGCGTCAGGCGGGGCTGCTAGAACGCAAAGCTGCGGAAGCAGACACCGCGGCAGCAGAAGTCAAAGGCTCATGCCCCGGCGAGGAAGTCTGGGCAGGCTTTGCGGCTGGACGGCGTGAGGCCGAGATCGATTCGTTGTTGGGCCACGCTGCACGCTGCAACCTATGCTCCGCAAAGCTTCGTAATGCTATGAACATGTTTGTCCAACCCGACGAAGCCGCAGACGACGAAACTGTTATGCTGCCTGATCTCGCCAGCTCCACTCCGGCTTGGCAGAGCGCGATGGCGCGCCAGTTGGGACAGCTTGCTCCAGCGCGGCCGAAGCCGCGGCGGCTGTTTTTGTTTCCCGGACGCATGGTCTTTGCTCTTGCAGCGGGTCTGCTCGTAGCTGTCGCGGGCGCGAGCTATCTTCTCTGGCAGTCCACGCACAACAGCGATGCTGTGCTGCTGGCACGAGCCTACGATCAGCAACGCCGCACGGAGTTGCGCATTCCGGGCGGACACGATGTCCCGCTTGCCTTCTTCACTCGTGGAGAGAAGGTGGCACACGAGCCAGCCGAACTAAGCGAACTTTATGCGCAGGTGGAGCGCCGGCTGAAAGCAGATCCCAAGGATGCAGGTGCGCTGCGGATGCGTGGCCGCATCGACCTGTTGCGGGCGCAGCCGCTTTCTGCTCTCGATGATTTTGAGCAGGCCCAGCAGAATGCCACACAAGTCCACTTGACACTGGCCGGCATCGAAGGCGACTTGGCCGCTGCTTGGTTCGAAATCGCCGAGCAGAGCGGCGATCCGAAAGATTTCACCCAAGCGGCTACACGCTTCAGCATTGAAGCCAACAGGCATCCCGCCAATGCCTCCGTTGTGCTATACAACCGCGCGCTGAGCCTGGAGCGCGCGCATATGGACGGTGATACGGTTCGTCGCGCTTTCGAAGAAGCGTTAGCCGCAGAGACCTCGCAGGAGTGGCGCAAAGCGATCCAGGAGCATCTAGATCGGCTCAAGCCCCATGCTGAAATGAATGCAGCTCCGGATTTTGAGGCCGCCCTCGGCGCGGCGTTGGCCGGCCTTCCAGGCTGGGATTTTTCCGCGACATCGCGCGCGACGTTCGCGCGGACCGCGACGCTCGGGCTTGCGCACCAGGATCACTGGCTTGCCGACTGGATCGCTGCACCGCACAGCGCGCGTTCACGGCTCGCGGATCAGCAACTGGCCAACGCCTCCGCGGCGATTCCTGCTGGCCATTACGCAGAGTTGCTCTCCGGCGCAATTGAAGCGGGCAAGCTATATGCATTGGAGGGTAATCGCGTCGGTGAGGTACGCGCGCAGCAGTTGCAGGTGTACGCATTTCAGCGGCTCGGCCGCGCTGCCGATTGCCGCAAAGCCGCCGAGCGCCTCGTCCGCAACTCCGCCCTCCCAAGCTATCCCGTGCTCTACAGCCAAGTGCTGATTGATGAGGGTGCATGCGCGGGGCGGCTGCAGGACTTTGCCGCCGCCGCGACAGCTTATCGGAAGGCCGCTGGCGTCAGTACGCGGGCCAGACTGTTGCAGGCTCGGATCCGCGCGGAAGGCTCGCAGGCCGAGTTGCTCGCGTTTACCGGTGAGGCTTCCGCTGCATGGCGAGAGAGTGTGGCGGCGCTCGATCTTTGCCGGGCGGCTGCTTGCAACTCCAACCAGCTTTACCTGTTGCTGAGTACCTTGGTGGATGTCGCGCAGCAGAACGGCCAAGCGCCATTGGCCGCTGTGTTGATGCGGACTGCCGTGGCGAATGCGACTTTGGGCACGTCCATGCATCATGCCTTCGCCGTCGAAAGTCTGGCCACAATCGAAGGGAACGCGGGCGAGTTTGCCGCCTCCGAACGTGACTTCGCGCAGGCTTTCGCTCTCGCCAACAGCGGAGGCAATCGTCTCACGCCCCTCTACCGGGCTGTGTGGGAGACCGACCAGGCGCAGGTGCTGACGCGGCAGGGCCATACCAACGAAGCTCTTCGGCTGCTTGAACAGAGCACACCCACGCTGCTCGTCAGCGACTATTCCCCCGGCAAGGTGGAGGCGTGGAGTCAACTCGCGCAGACCCAGTTGAGTGCGGGCCGAACGGCGGCGGCGTTGGGCAGCGCCCAGCACGCAGTGCGCGAAGCGGAGCGCGCGCTAGCCTCGCTACATACACTCTCCGAACGCGAACAGTGGGTGCGCGAAAACACGGACGTGTACGCCGTGCTGATCGATGCTGAACTGCACGCCGGCGAGAACGATGCT
>Ga0134125_10001273_pt1 | contig 31154 bp, 28 predicted proteins | sample KB31751_FD_96464 | JGI IMG/M metagenome (GOLD analysis project Ga0134125, IMG submission 96464) | Terrestrial soil microbial communities with excess Nitrogen fertilizer from Kellogg Biological Station, Michigan, USA - KB3-175-1 | ecosystem: Environmental > Terrestrial > Soil > Unclassified ... | reverse complement strand
CTCCGCTTTCGAGGGCGTGATTTAAAAGGTCTTCAGGTGAGGACTGGTAACAGATTTTCCCGGAAGCTTTAATATTTTCCTGAAAATATTTTTGAAGCGAAACTCCTGCTGAAACTTTTTCTGTATAGGTATCCATGATTTTTGATTTAATTGCTTTTATAAATGGAAAGAAAGGGCCTGAAAAAAAATGAATTTTTCTACTTTGATTTCGGTTCGTGAGTGTACCATAAAGGCGGTGGAGTGATGATAGCCTGTAGGATTTTAACCTGCCTGGTATAACAATAAAAATAGGAAAGGGAATATCAGGCTAAAGCATGGTATCGGCAGCAAGGGCTTGCATCAGGCAGCAATAGTTGTCTGATTTATCATTAAAAACTTTCGAAGGATAATCCGGCCTCATATTTATAAGAATAAGCAAAGTAAAATAAATTATATTAATTGTACAATTTAAATTAGCCCGTGTACACCGAAGCCTTTGCAGGCAGAATAAAAAAGAAATAAAATAATTTTAAGAGCTTAAAATTTTTTTATTAAAGGCTTTCGGAATGGAAGCCTTTATTTTTTTTCTTTTATTTTGACGATATATTTTCCTTATTTCCAAAAATAGAAAACCTCCTTATTTCTTCATTTACCGCAAAGATGAAAATTATTTCTCTGTTGTAGCTGCAATCACATCATATATCTGATTAGGGTTTGTTATTACAATCTCTGGCTTGCCTTTATACAATTCAATTTTACCTGTAATCCATTGAACAAAACCAGTGTTGTACATTTCTTCCGGAGGGGTTTAAATTGATTTCTTACATTATCCCATATTACAAGAGAAAAAAAATATTGTTTGTATAACTTTCAATTTCTCTCAAAATATAGTTCTAAATAGTCGATTCACCTTCGGATTACGTTTTGGAAAGCCAAAGTCAATTTCTTTTTTGTAAAAAGCCTAAGGAGTTTCCACGGGCTTTTTCTTTTATAACTTTACCGCTGTCATATAGGGCTATCCGCTGCCATTAAATATTTTTTTGGTGGCCAAAAAGGAAAAGATTTGTCCAATGAAGAAGCGTTTTTTTGTTGAAAGACTATCAAATATTACATCGATAGTTAACTGGAAAAGAATTACTTATTTAGTAAAAAAAACGACTACACAAATTAATAATGCAAAATTAAAATTCGTTTATGAAGTACAGATAGATCTGATAAAGCAAGCTGAAAAAGCGTGGGCTAAAAAACATTAATCACGGCGTAATGATAAAATAATTTTAGAGCGGTTTCTCTGGCCAAAATTCTCGCGAAGAACAATTAAATATTTTTGCAATTTCGTTCAGGTGATCTATATTATAATGATCATCATAGCTTTATTATAATGATCATCATAGCTTTCACTACTACTCTCAATCTTGCTGATATATCCCTGCGATTCAAAACCTAAAGCAATTGACAGTTTTTCTTGCGACATGCCTATCGCCTGCCGTTTTTCACGGACACGATCTATAATATATTGTTGAATTGGACTTCGCATCAGTCAAAAGTTTAAATTGATTTGAATTTGAAGAAGAATTAGAGTGTCAAAAAGATTTTTAAGAAGAAAATTGTTATTGACTGCATCTGAATATTCTAAAAAAGTGTTACTATCTGGAACTATAAAGGGGCATCAGGAAAAAAATCTTTAGGAGAACAGTTAAAAAGTTTCGAAAGTTCATTTAAATGTGAGGTATTGTATTTAGCTCTTTGGTACGGGCTTTCAACATGACTAATAAAACCAGGAGATACGTTTAAATGAATGGCAAGGTCATCCTGCTGGATATCTTCTAATTCTCTCTTCTTCTTGACTTGCGAGATGATATAGAGATCAATTTTCGATTTTAAAATTTTCTTAGCCATTCCTTACTGCAAGAAATGAAAAGAAAATAACCAGTTTCACTATACCTGTATAGGGAAATATATTATCTTGCATTTAGAAATTTGCGAATCTTCATAATGAATTGAAGCTTTCGCTTGGAGTCTCGCTTTTAAAACCTAGGAATTTTAAAATGCCACGAGATGATAAGCAAGAGCTCACGCTAAGGCGTGGGCTCCCTTATTCGTGGCAAGGTCCTCCTAGGTACCTAAAAGCGGTAAGTGGAGTTCCACGTCCTTTTTCTTTTCCTGAAGAAAAAGGTTCATTGAACTACTTGCAATGGCTCCGCATTAAAAATATCTAATGCAGCCGTGCGAATCGAATCTACATATAATCAGAATGAGTACACTCTTGCATTTCAGCGAGGAGAAGAGAAAGGTTTTGACTTTTTTTTTCGGGAATTATTTCCTTCACTTTGTTTTTTTGCAAATCATATATTGGATAACAGATGCGAAGCAGAAGACATTGCTTCGTCTGCATTTATTAAAATCTGGAAGAGGCATTCTCAATTTAATGACGCTAAAAATATTCGTTCCTATCTTTATCAAATAGTGAGAAATGATTGTTTTAGTTTCCTGCAACAAAAAAATCGTACAGCAAAAGTTCAAAAAGAAATAGAATATTTTAATGTTGTCAATTTCGAAGATAATTATGAATCAGATATCATAAGAGCGGAATTCTATGCGGAACTATACTTAGCGATAAACAGTTTACCCAAAGAATGCAGAAAAGTTTTTACCATGTTATACATTCATGGCAAAACCATAAAAGAAATTTCAAAGGAATTGAATTTATCTCCGAGTACAATAAAAACGCAAAAATCAAGAGGGCTTGTAATTCTCCGAAAGAAGATAATCCCACCATCAATAGTTCTATTTTTACCTCCATTATTTTATTTTTTTTAATTTTCTTATTTCCATGTAGTCCTTTTCGGAATTAACGCAGTTCCCATTTAGAGACAAGGAAATGAACCGTTTTTCAAAAGGAAGTTTTACCTTAATACTATGAAAGAAGAGTCGTTTAAAAATATGAATGAAAATGCTTATCGCGTTGCTTACCTAATAGCAGGCTTTATAAGGAAAACTCTTACAGAAACAGAGCATGATGAACTTGATGCGTGGGTAGAATCGAGCGATGAAAATATGCTTTTATTTGAAGAACTTACTGATGAAAAAAATATTGAAGCCAACCTTGCCTGGATGGATAAAACAAGGACAGAAGAAACCTTAAAATCAACAAAGAAACAAATTGAATTTATCCCCGAACACAGGAATTTAAAAACAAAGAAATGGTTTTATAGTATTGCTGCATCTGTAATTTTATTAATCGCCGCTTTTGGAATTTATAAAATAATAAATAACAAACAAAGTAAAGAGACATCCATTGCAATAAATGAACAATCTGAAATTCAGCCAGGTGGTAATAAAGCTACGCTAACATTAAGCAATGGAAGTGTTATTGATTTGGTCAGTACACCGAACGGATTAATACAAGGTGATAACGGAACTATTATTAATAAATCAAAAGACGGAGAAATTCTTTATAATGATAGCGGCAGAAGTAATAGTACATCCAACTACAATATTCTTACCACTCCTAAAGGAGGGCAATATAAAGTACAATTACCCGACGGAAGTGAAGTATGGTTAAATGCTGCATCATCGCTTAAATATCCAACTGCATTTGCAACCTCCGAAAGAATTGTTGAGCTAAAAGGGGAGGGGTATTTTGAAATAGCAAAAGATAAAACCAAACCGTTTAAAGTAAAACTTGCAGATAGCAGCGAAGTAAAAGTTTTAGGGACGCATTTTAACGTCATGGCTTATAAGAATGAAAAAGTGAAGGAGATTACGTTGTCGGAAGGAAGCATAGAAATTTCAAAAAATAATAATAAGCAAAATCTGGTACCTGGACAGCAAGGCAGAATAATTTCATCAAAAATTGTTTTGGTTAATAGTGTGGACACAGATCAGGTGATAGGATGGAAAAATGGCCAATTCATTTTCCACGATGCGGATATTCAATCCATAATGAGGCAAGTGGCGAGATGGTACGATGTAGATATAAAATACGAAACTGTAAATACGCAACATTTCAACGCAATAATTTCCCGTAAAGATCCCGTTTTAAGATTACTACATATCCTTGAAGAAACAGGCCAGATTCATTTTAAAATTGAAAATAAAATTATTTATGTATTACCCTGATGGATAGACGCAGATAAATTAGCGCAACAAAAACCGGATTCTGTTAGAGCAGAACCCGGCAAATGTTCGGGCTAACCCTAAAATACAATCGGCAATGACTGCTTATTAATTAACCCAAACTCCACAAAGCTATGGAATTTAAAGTTTTGTATTCGCCTGTTAGGATCATCGGGAATTTTGTAAAAACCTTTGTCCCAATGAAGACTATTATTCTGCTAACCATAAGTGCTTGCTTTCTCATAGGAACCAAATGCTATTCCCAAACGGTAACTCTTTCATTAAAACAAGTTTCACTTGAAAAAGCTTTCAAAGAAATCAGGAAGCAAACGGGTTACAGCTTTGTATATACAAGAGAGCAAATCAATAAGTCAAATCCTGTTAGCATTAATATTAAAGATGCCTCACTAAGTCAGGCACTTGATATTTGTTTTACAAATCAGCCACTCACATTCATCATAGAAGACCAACATATTATTGTAAAAGACAGGCAGGATAAAACAAATGCCCTTCCTGGCAACGCGGGAATAAATATAACAGGAAAAGTAATTAACGAACAGAATGAGACAGTTGTTGGAGCAACTGTGGCAGTGGAAGGTACTGCAATGGCAATGGCTACAGATTCTAAAGGAGAATTTGGATTTAGCAATTTAAAGGGAGATGACGTGTTACTTATTTCAAGTATCGGTTATCAATCATTAAGGCTTCCAGTAGCAGGAAGAAGTTTTATTTCTATTAAATTACAAAATTCAATATCCAGATTGGATGAAACAATTATAAAAGGGTATTACACTACATCAAAAAGATTGAATACAGGCTCTGTTTCTAAGGTGTCTGCTGAAGATATTGCCACACAACCCATATCAAATCCTTTAGCAGCTTTACAAGGCTTAGTTCCCGGGTTACAGATTACACAGGCTAACGGGTTACCTGGTTCAAATTTTACAGTCCGAATCAGAGGCCAAAATTCAATTCAGAGCGGTAACAGTCCACTTTATATTATAGATGGAGTTCCATTTTTGAATGATGGTGACGTCTTAACACAACGTAGCGGTATAAATGCAAACAGCCCCTTTAATACCATAGATCCGGCGGAAATAGAAAGTATTGAAGTTTTGAAAGATGCCGATGCAACAGCTATCTATGGATCAAGAGGAGCGAATGGCGTTATACTCATAACTACTAAAAAGGGTAAGAGTGGTAAAACTTCATTTGACTTTAATGTAAATAATGGCTGGGGTAAAGTAACACGAACTATTAAATTTATGAGTACGCCTCAATATTTAGCGATGAGGCATGAGGCATTTAAAAATGATGGTGTTACTCCGGATATATCAAATGCTTACGATTTTTTAGTTTGGGACAGTACACGTTACACCAATCTTGAAAAGCTGCTAATTGGTAACACAGCCTACCAAACGAATATTTCGGCAAACCTAAGTGGCGGGGATGAATACACTAAATTTTTAATTGGCTCCAACTATTATAAAGAAACCACGGTTTTTCCTGGGAATAATGCGGATAACAGAACCGCTATAAATTTAAATTTAATGCATAAGACAAAAAATAATAAATTTAATATCACCTTAAATGCAAGTTTTGCTAATGATAATAGCAACCTAATAAGAGCAGATCTGACTCAATACATAAATCTTCCACCGGTGATTCCAGCATTATATGATTCCTTGGGTAAACTTAGTTGGAGTAGTGGTGGATTTCCTATCAATAATCCCCTTGCAGAAGTTATGAGAAATTATAAAGTGATAACTAATCGTTTGACTGCAAATTCGTTAATTGAATATAATTTGTCTCAGGAATTAAAATTTAAAGTAAGATTAGGATACAATACGGTGAATGTTGATGAAAGGGATAAGGTTCCAATTACTTCACAAAATCCGCAATTTTCCCCCTATGGATCGGCTTTTTTTGGAAAGAATGAAATGAATAGCTGGATTATTGAACCTCAAGTTGAATACGATAAGGTATTACTAAAAAAGGGTAAGTTTCAGGCTCAGATCGGAGGAACGTTACAGGAGAATTCAGAAAACCTTAGTTCAATTTCGGCGTCGGGATACAGCAATGATAATTTACTTAACTCCACTGTAGGCGCGCAAACAATAACTTCCCTGGTCGGCTCTCAATTGTATCATTATGAAGCAGTATTTGGGCGTGTTAATTATAATTTAGCGGAAAAATATATAATTAATTTGACCGGGCGCAGAGACGGCTCATCCAGGTTTGGACCAGGAAAGCAATTTGCGAATTTTTGGGCTACGGGAGTTGCTTGGATTTTTTCATCTGAAAATTTTTTTAAAGAGAATTTAAAATTTTTAAGTTTTGGAAAAATAAGAGGTAGCTACGGAATTACCGGCAATGATTTAATTGGGAATTATAACTATCTCGATTTGTATGGACAAACGAATTACCCTTACCAGAATCAGCCCTCATTATTTCCCGTAAACCTATTTAATTCAGACTATAACTGGGAAGAGATAAAAAAGTTAGATATTGCTGTTGAGCTTGAAATTTTACAAAACAGAATATTGATAACAGTAGATTGGTTTAAGAATAAAAGTTCAAATCAAATTATTAATTATTCTCTTCCTTCGCAAACCGGATTCAATTATGTCTTAAAAAATTTTCCGGGAGTTGTCCAAAATTCAGGTATTGAATTTTCATTGAACACAGAAAATATAAAAGGAAAAAAAATCACTTGGACGACTGCCTTTAATATTACAATTGAAAAGAACAAACTTTTAAAATTTCCAGATTTAGAAACCTCAAGTTATGCTGACAGATATATAATAGGTAAACCTTTAAATGCATTCATCGGGCCGGAATATTTAGGTGTTGATCCGATAACTGGTGTTTACCAATACTTAGATAAAGATAAGAAACCAACCTTTAGTCCTTCAACCGAGGATAATGTTTACTTTGGAACTACAGATCCAAAATTTTATGGAGGATTTCAAAATAATTTTTCTTACAAAAATTTGCAGGTAGGTTTACTTTTTGAATTTCGCAAGCAAATGGGTATTGATCCCGTATTTGGCACCCTCAATATTGCTGGCATGCAAATGAACCAACCAGTTGGGGTTCTCAATAGATGGCAAAAACCAGGTGATCATGCGATATATGAACAATATACACAAACTTTTAGCCCGGCAGCAATATCCTCATTTTATATATTCAATTCAAGTGCAAAATTAACTGATGCCTCCTTTTGCCGCCTTAAAAATTTATCTGTTTCCTATTTAGTCCCTGATAAATGGATAGAAAAAGAGAGGATCGAAAAATGCCGTTTATATATAGAAGGACAAAATCTTTTTGTTATTACAAAGTACAAAGGTGCAGATCCGGAAAATCAAAGTCTATATCAATTGCCACCACTAAAAAGATTTGTTGTCGGAATTCAAATCACACTTTAAACGAAAAAACATGTATAATATTAATAATAAAAAATCTTTTCTATTTAGTTTGTCAACTAAGGGATGTTTTGTTCTAACATTAATGCTTTTCACATCGTGTAAAAAGTTTGTGAACATTCCTCTGCCTGACAATCAGCTTACGAGTGATTTTGTATTTTCAAATGATAATTCTGCATTAGGTGCGTTAAATGGTATTTATAGCAAAATGATCGAAAACGATCAACAATTTTGTTCGGGTTACACCACTTTGTTTACGGGATTATCATCTGATGAGTTATACTACTATACTCCAAGTTTTCGAGATGAATTTATGAATAACCAGATAAGCTTAATAAATCATGGCAATATAGAATCATCTTTTTGGACTCCCTGTTATCGTTATATTTACGCAGCTAATAAATGTATTGAAGATGCCCAAAATTCAAACGGGATGTCTTCTAAAATGAAAAGGACAACAATAGGAGAAGCAAAATTCATCCGGGCTTTTTGCTATTTTTATCTCGTGAATTTATTTGGGGATGTGCCTTTCGAACTTTCATCCATTTATCAGGAAAACCAGTGGATTGCAAGAAGTCCTTTAACAAAAGTGTATTACCAAATTATTGACGATCTCAAAGGTTCTATAGATTCTCTTGACGAGATTTATGCTTCAGATGATAGAGGTCGTCCAAATAAATATGCTGCCATCGCATTGCTTGCACGGGTTTACTTATATAATAACGATTGGGTTGATGCAGAAAATGAAGCTACAATAATAATTAACTCTGGAATTTACACTATGGATAATGATTTAAATTCAGTTTTTAAATCAGGTAGTAATGAAACCATCTGGCAGTTAGTTCCTGTAAATCCTTATATTAATACATGGGAAGGAAATGAAATCATTCCATATTCTATTGATGCGACACCCACTTATCTTTTGACCAGTACACTCGTTAATTCTTTTGAGGCTGGTGATATGAGAAAACCTGCATGGGTCCAATCTGAAAATTTTTCTGGTCAAACAATTTACTATCCTTATAAATATAAAATCAATTCTGCTCCGCCTGTTACTGAATTTTATGTTGTGTTAAGACTTGCAGAACAGTACCTAATAAGAGCAGAATCAAGAGCCAACATAAATGACATTGAGGGTGCACAAAATGACTTAAACATTATTAGGAATCGCGCGGGTTTAAATAATACAATAGCCAATGACAAGGCTTCAATGTTGAAAGCTATCGAACATGAACGACAAATAGAATTATTTGCCGAATGGGGACATAGATGGTTTGATCTTAAAAGAACAGACCGGGCTAATACGGTACTTGGTAGTTTGAAGCCATCTACCTGGCAAGCAACAGACACTTTGTGGCCAATACCGGAGTCACAAATACGACTTAATCCGGCTCTTACTCAAAATGTAGGGTATTAAGCAAAATTTCTTACTTCAACTTCCACCTTTATTAATCATTAAAGATTCAATAATGAAAGCCATTATATTTTTATTTCTATCAATAGTATTTTACAACCTTGCTATATCTCAAGATACTAAAGCTCTTAAGTTAGGAGAAAAAATTCCAGAAATACAACTGGGGAGATTCTTAAATAATCCTTTAAAGCAGCAAAATATTTCTGAATTAAAAGGGAAACTAATAATCTTTGATTTTTGGAATATTCGTTGTGGAAGTTGTATAGCATCAATGCCAAGGATGGATTCTTTACAAAAGGAATTTAATGACAATATACAGATCATCTTCGTAACGAAAAATACTGAAGAAGAAGTGGATCGATTATTTTCAAGAACTACAGTCCGAAAGCCAGACGTTCCATTTATTATTGGGGATACAATACTTAATGAACTATTCCCACATTATGGAGATCCTCTGCATGTATGGATAAATCAGCGAGGGTATGTTTATGCAATTACCTTTGATTATAATACAAACTCTCAAACAATTCAAAAGTATTTGAACGGGCTAGATCCACAACTTTCAAGAAGAAATGATTTTGGGCTTAATTTAAACTACCCATTATTATCGGAACAAAATTCAAGTATCCTTAACAAAGCAGAATCTTATTCCATATTAATTAAAGGATTGAACGAATATACTAATGTAGGCAATACTCTTTTTTCTCAGAAAGATTCATGCACCGGCTTAATATCAATGATTAGAACAATTAATGCATCAAGGCTGATGCTTTATAATATCGCTTTTAATAAGGAAATTTTTGATGCAGATATAAATATATTTAATCTTACGAAGAATAACCGTATAATCCTTGAAACAAAAGATTCAAGCGATTTTTATGTACCCAAAAAGGAATCAAAAATGGCTGATTGGATTTTGAAAAATTCGTATAGTTATGAAATTAAATTATCAAATCAAAATGAAAGTCAAGCTTACAAATTCATGCAGGAGGATTTGAATAAATATCTTCCTTTCCAGGCTGCAATTGAAAAAAGAAAAGTAAAATGCCTTGTACTTCAAAACATATCGAATGAACGCGTTGTACAAACCCAGCATCCGGAACGGCCATCATTTATTCATTATAATGATGACCAAACAGTGCACATCCAAAATATGCCAATAGCTTCCCTTGTTTTGCAACTGATTTACTGGAATACTGGCATTAAAACACCAATAATAAATGGAACAGCTATTTCTGGTAATATAGATATGGCAATTCATTCAAGATTTAATGACATAAAATCATTGAATAAAGAATTACGAGGTTATGGATTAATATTATTGGAAGAAGAAAGAGAAATAAATGTGCTTGTGATAAAAGACAAAGTTTTAAACTAAAATAGCCGCTTTGAATTTCGCGGCTATCATGGGTTTCTTTGCAATTAAAAGGACAATTTATGGCGTAGGCCTTTTAGTTTGCGCTGCAATTGTGGTTAAATCCGGAAGTGTCGGATTTCCAGATTGTGGAACGGCAAAAATCTCGCAACGATAAGTCTCAGTTGCGCTCTTACAAATGGTTGGAGTCGATCCATTTCCATCTAAAGAGTATTTACTGGAATTATTTAAATCGCCAGGAGATGTTCCATTAAATATAAACCATTTTTCTCCGGAAAATGGACGCTTTGTAGTGCTATTAATTGTAAAAGCACTAAAGGATATGGCCAAAATAATTGCCATGATTCCCGAAAAATACTTTTTCATAAATAAATATTTAAAGAGTTTAAAATTTGCCTACTTTCTTATACAGGTGTTCGGCTATTCCTGTTTATTGCAATAAAAAGTTTATTTCTAAAAGCAACTCGCAAGCCAATAGCTGCAAGTGCGGTAAAGAAAATATTAAAGATTAGATGTTCGGGCCATGTCATGGCTGAAATAACTCCCCCGCAAGAGCAGGGAAGATCTCTCGCAAACAAAATCATGTAAATAATGTAGCAAGTAAATAACAACATCAACATAAACGAACTTGCAAAACCCCACTTTCTCATTGTTGGAAAAAATAAAAGCGTTGCTGAAATTAATTCTAAAATTGGCAATACCCAGGATAATATTATTGCATTAATTCCGATTAATGGTGATTGGCTTAATACTGCTCTGAAACTTTCATGTTCAATCAATTTGGTCATTGCGGTATAAACAAATAGTAGTATGAACAAGGCAGATATAATATCAGGAACTATCGTCTTTTTAACTGTTTTCATCTTGCGTAGTTAATAGACTGTAAAGGTCAGCAAATTCATCATTGCCGTTTCAACGGATAGATTTGATTTGATACAAAAGAGTTTTGCAATTAGAACAGTTTTATTTCCGGCGTAGTGAGCCTGGTGTATAACCGAATCTTTTGCGGAAGGCAGTTATGAAATTAGTCATTCGAGGATAACCGGTAAGAACACAAATTTGCTTTAAAGGTTCATTGGTGGAAAGAAGAAGTTCCCGCGCTTTTTGCATTCTGGCTTCCTGGAGGCAATCAAAAACACTTAATCCAAAAAGTTGCCTGAATCCGGCCTTGAGCTTAAACTCATTGATTGCAGCAGCTTTCGAAAGCATGCGAAGGCTAAGTGGCTTTCTACTTAAATCTTCAAGGAGTAATTTGTGAGCCTTAATGATACAGGCTACTTCATAAGGAGTAAAATGATAACGTGCCGGAGGCCTGTTATATGCATGCTCTAACATAACATATAAATATTCCCTCACCTTTAAATCAAAATAAAATTGTCTTGTAGTTTCATCGAAAGGGCACTCTAATATTTCACGGATAATATCCTGCATCGCTGGTGTGATATAGCATGGATTCTTTATTAACCGCTTCACGTGTCCGTCGTTTTGTAAATCTTTTAGCTCCGGAAAGTAAATAACCAATTGCTGAAAGAGTGCCGGAGAATAAAAAACATCCAAAGTCCTGTATTCCGTATCCTTTTCAAACCTGCAATTGCAATTGGCGCTATCAGCCCAAAGCATGGTAAATTCGCCCTCTCTTAAATAAATTTTTCCTGCTCCTTTTACTTTATGCCGCAAATTCCCTTTTAATAATATTCGCGAATGAATACCTCTTTTATTAGAAACAGAATCAAAGGTGATTGTCTCCAAAAAGCGGAATACATTTAAGCGGAGTGTGTATAATTCCGTAATTATTTCTTGTATAATTAATTGGCACGTGTCTTTTGCAAAATATAAAACTTTACTACCTCTCAAAAGCGGCCCGGAATAATTAACGGGCAAGCCCTCCTGGAATTCAATCAGGCTTCCTGAATTGCTATTGAGGTGAATAGGCATAGTTGTTTCTTGGGTTCCATAAATGTATTCAAAATTGCGGAAATTTTCAAATTGCTTTTATGAATAACGAAAAAATAAGAATGCCGCTTGTATTCGAAATCGCTTTTTTATAAGCAGACTTTATTGATACTTCAACAACTCAAACATTTGAATAACAAAATAAACAATAAAGAAAAAATACAAGTGCCAAACTATTATTATCATAATTGCAAACACAATCTCAGGAAGCAGATATACACTTAGATCTATATCTTCATCCTCTGAATTCTTACAGCATTTAGTATAGCCAACGGCGCTACGCCTACATCTTCAAAAACTGTTTCCCATAAAGTGGCTATTCCCCCAGCGCCAGGAATAAGAACGATTAATTTTGCTCCAAATGCCACAGAAATATTTTGCCAAACAATTTTGCGGGTTTCTTTTCCGATACGAATGACAGTAGGAATTTTTGAAGGCCCCTCGTTCTGGATTACTACGTCAGCGATTTCAATCTCTGCATCACTCCCTAGTCCGCCCATCGCAATTTCCACATCAGCTAAAGCTATTACGGGCGCATCATTTACTCTATCTCCGACAAATGCAACTTTCAGTTTTTGATTTTTTAATTCCTGCACTTCTTCAACTATATTTTCCGGAAACAAATCTCCATAAGCTGCATCAATGCCTAATTCTTTTGCAACTTTATCTACTACACTTTGCTTGTCACCTGAAAGCATTATAGTTTTTATTTTCAGTTGATGCAATTGCTCAACAGCATGCTTTGCATCTACCTTTATTTCATCAGCAATGGTAATGTAACCAGCGTATTGATTACTAACGGATAAGTCAGAATTCCGATTATTTATTCTTTTACTGCTACCATTATTTTGTAGCAAAGAATCTGTTTATATTATTACTCTTGCTCTCCTGTATTCGTCATTTTTGCCATTGCAAAAAATGCTCCTTTTGTTGTAATTTTTGCATCATTGGGTAGATTTTTGAAAGGCGTTATTTCTGTATAACCCACATCCGATACACCTTTTACTATAGGCAATCTTTCAAAATAAATTTCAGTGCTGTCTTTTGCATTTGTGTCGTATTTTTCATTTATTTTAATTTTGTCTCCCGAATGGAAATTTTGTCTAACCGATATTTTAGCACCCGCTCCCTTCGATAATCCATTTCTCCTAAAACTTAGCAGAAATACCTACATAAAAACTTCTTCCAATGGAAGGAATAATTCCATGTCCGGGATATTTATTCATCTGCGCCCAATTATTTATGTTATCAGGAAAAACAATTTACGAGATCAGGAAAATCAATATTATCCATTTTTATTTTTTTAAGGAATTATTGAAGTCCATTTCAGCCGGCATTGTTTCATTTGTTGATTTTGTATATCCACAAAGCAGCAGAATTTCCATTCCTTGCAGGCACCGCAAGCAGGAAGGTTTTTTGCGGAGATAATAATAATGAAGTTCGTGCACCTGAAGTTGTCGCAATGTGACTGATGTGTTTCAGTGTATCACTGGCTTCAAAAACATCTATAAAACCTCTTCCTCCGGAAACAAAAACAAGGTTATCATTCAAATCGTAAAAGAGATCATCTGCATCGCCTGTACAGCTCATTGAAGAAATATCTTTTCCGTTTTCTGTATTGATTACACGCAATGTTCCCGGACTTCTGCATCCTATAAAAAGACGATCATGTTCCTCCTCCATAGCCATAGGAAAATTGGAAGATGTCTTTGTATTTTCCCATTTTGCGATTACAGAATGGGTTGATAAATCTGCCACTTCAATTTCATCTCTATCAGGCACGTTTATATAAATTTTGTTTTGTTTTTTTGAAAGCTGAAAACTTTCGGGATGACCATCCAGTTTAATTGAAGCAATTTCTTTCATTGTTTTTGCGTCAATAATTGCAATGGCACCGCTTCCATATCCAACATATACCAGGTGTTTTTCTGTGTCGTATCTAACATTATCTGCATCATCTGATAATTTTATAGAAGTTGTTTTTTGAAATGTACCTGCATCAAAAACATCACATTCACCATTATCTCCGTTTGCAACAAATATTGAATTGCTTTCAGGAATAAAAATAACCCCCTGCGGCTCATGCAAATTCTTTATAGAATGAATTATTTTTTCGTTTTTTAAGTCAACCACCTCAACGGTGTTATTTTCTAAGGCCGCTACATACGCTATCTGGTCTTTAAGATCGATGGCTAAATGATCAATCCGCCCTTTTACATAGGGAAGATGAATTATTTTTTCCAGTTTCAGATATTGTGTGCCGAAAGTTTTTTGTCCCTTGCAGCTGACAATACAGCCACAGGTAATTAACAGCGCCATGAAATAGCAGGCAATATGCTTTAATGACTTCATTTTAGGTTTGTTATTATTTTAAGAATTTCCCTTAACATGAAAGCTATGATAAAAATAAAAACACCAATAAATGTGATAAGGTCAGTGTCCCTTACAAAACCATAAATGGTAACACATGAACCTACAAATAATAAAATATACCTGATTGGTTTCAACATATCCTCTCTACATTTTTGAATTCGTTTTATCTAATGCAGCCTTTAATCCTTTTGCTAATTTTTCGGGATTATCAACTGCCCAATAATGCATCATAAACAATCGTGGCTCATCTTTCAACATGTGACTGTGGATTGCTGTTGGAGTGATACCATTTTCAGTAAGCGCTTTTACAACTGGGTTTACCTCATCAGCAAGCAAAACAAAATCTCCTGTTATGGCTGCCTTGTTTCCATTCATTTGAAAATTGATTGAGGTGGCCATACCCATGGAAGGGGGCATCTCCATTCCGTTTTCAGTAAGTTTTTCATTACGTGGAAAACTATATTGTAACAAGTTTCCATTTTCTTTTCCTGCCCCGAGTATAGCAGTTACTTTACTCCAATCCAATTTTTGTGTTGGTGATTTTGCCTGCGTTGTAAGTGGTGTTGCGGTAACTTCCAAAACTGCTTTTATTTCTTTTGCCAATGTGACAGCATCGCCCTCGCCCTGATAGTGTACATATTTAATCGCGGGAGTTTCATTTATAAGATGATTATGTATGGCAGTAACTTCAAGATTTTCTTCAACTAATTTTTTAATCACTTTAGGAACTTCTGAATCAAGCAACACCAGGTCGCCCATCATCATTGCATGATTTTCCATTTGTATAATGCCAACCCAGGTGCCTAATGCAAGCCCTGGTGCAACGGCAAAACCATTTACTTTTACTTTTAAATCAGAACGCGGATAACTTATTTTATAAACATTGCCGGTTACTGTTCCTTTTTTTCCAAAAACATTATTTAATGCATCGGAATCTATTTGCTGGGCATTGCAAAAAACAAATGCCAGCATAACAACAACTAAAAAGAGTATTTTTTTCATCTGTATATTTTTTTATTGTTTTTTAATTACCGCTTGAATTACCATCCTAATTTTTCTAACCTTTTTATAGTAAAGCAACAAATAACCTGAATTTTAATTTTCTAAAAATCAGACTAAAGTAGCAACAAATTTAAAAAACGATTTTGGAGAAATTTAGCCGGTCATTGTTTAAAGATTATTTCAATCTGATGCCATCCATCAGTATATTTATAACTGACGGTGTAATGATACAAAGTACAGATCTGTTTTACCAATGCAAGTCCTAATCCGGTTGTTTTTGTCTGGTGAGAATCTTTTCTGAAGCGTTCAAATAATAATTCAGGATTTGTTTGTAAAGAAGGCCCGGTGTTTTCTACAAGCAGATGTGAGGGTGATAAATGGATAACGATTTTTCCATTTGGCAGATTATGCTCTACTGCATTTTTAATGATATTGGATATTAATATTTCGGCGAGAGAATAATTTGCATTTAGTATTACATCTGTTTCGATTTTGGATTCAACCTGGGGAAAATTATCATAATAAGCGGTAAGGTTGTTTAATAAGCGTTCTACCATTTGAGAAATATTAACTTCTTCAATTTCGGGGAACTGATTATTCTCAATTTTTGAAAGCAATAAAAGCGTTTTGTTCATTTGGCTAAGCCTGTTTGTTGCATCCGTAATATCTCCCAATAGAGAAGCAACCTTTTCTGTAAGATTCGGTTGGTTTATTAATAATTCAAGTTTTGAGCGGATGATAGCAAGAGGGGTTTGTATCTCATGCGATGCATTTTCTACAAACTGTTTCTGATTATAGTAAGCAGCGTTTACCTTATTGATCAGGTTTGTGATAGCTGTATTCAATTCGTCAAATTCAGTTGTGCAAGTTTCTGCCGGTAACACTAAAGATTGATTTCTCGTGATATCATATTCATTCACTTTTTTCATCGTCGAAAAAAATGGTTTCCATAACAAACCAGAACTTTTACGATTTAAAATCACAATTGCAATTAACAATAAGACAAATAATAATGCTTCACCTAAAAATACTTTTATTATGAGGTGCGTAATTTCTGTGGAAGAAACGTAGGTTGTTACCTGATATGCTTGGTTGTTCCATATAAGTTCACTGGTAAGGATTTTAAATGGAAGCCATTTTTGTTTGTCAGGATAATAAATGGTTGTGTCTCTTGGTTCACCGAGTTCTATAGCTGAATTGTTAGATCCTTGAGTTATATCATATTCAGCAGTTACATGAAGGTCAATATTCCCTTCCTTTGATTTGAAAACATTCCAAACATTTTCCTGTTTCAAAAACAACTGTTCTTCCTGCATGTGATGCGCCTGCATCCGCATCAATACAAAAAACAATAAAGTGCATCCAAGCAACACGACAGGCAGCCATAACAGCAGATAGCGGGTATTTCGTTGTAATAATGGTTTACTCATATTGCTAATTTGTAACCTAATCCATATACGGTTTGAACAATATCTTCACACCCCTTTTCTTTTAATTTTCTTTTCAGGTTTTTTATATGAGAGTAAACAAAGTCGAATGATGGCATGTTGTCTGTTTCATCGCCATATATATGCTCCGCTATTGCCTGTTTACTCACAACGCGGTTCCTATTATTTATGAGGTAAAGCAACAGGTTGAATTCATTTTTAGTAAGCGAAAGAATTTGGTTTTCGCATGTAACCGTTCGCGCAGCCAGATCCATTTTAAGATTTCCCGCTTCAAGTATATCAATTCCATGTGCATATTTTCTGCGAATCAGCGCTTTTATTCTTGCATTTAATTCAGAAAGATGAAAAGGTTTTGTTACATAATCATCAGCGCCAAAGTTTAAGCCGGTAATTTTATCATCTAATGAATTTCTTGCAGAAATAATTACAACTCCTTCATCCTTTTTAAACTCACGTAAGTATTTCAATAATTCAAAACCGCTGCCATCAGGTAAGTTTATATCGAGTATGATACAATCATAATTGTAGTCATCAATCTTCCGAAGCGCTTCTGCGTAGGTCATCACACCCTCACAGAGAAAATCAATCTGAGTAAAGTATTCCATAATACTTTGCAATAAACTTGGTTCATCTTCTATCACCAATAGTTTCATTTTACTTTTTACTTTGGATTGTAGGAATTACTTTTCTTCCTTCTTTTAATTCTTCACTGCTTTTTAAAATCAAAGTATCGCCTTCATTCAAATCTCCAAATATTTCCTGGTTATCTCCCGTATTAAATCCTGATCTTACGTCAATCCATTTTGTTGTACCGTCAGAAACTTTAATAACAAACTTTCTCTCTAAGGTAGTAACAACTGCTGATGTTGGCACAACCAAAGATTTTTGCGGGCGAACAAAATGAAGTTTTACATCAGCATAACTGCCCGGTAACAATTGATGATCTGAATTAGGCACTTCAAACTCCCAAATCTCACTTCTTGTTTCATTATCTATGCTACCGGATTTGCGTGCGAATTGTGTTTTGAATTTTTTATCCGGAAGCGAACGGGTTGTTAATTCACCCGTATTATTTAGTAAAGTTGCACCTGTGTAAATTTCAGGAATTGCCACTTTTAAACGTAAAGTAGAATTATTATCGAGTTCAAACAAAGGCTTTTCATTTACGTTTCCTACAAAGGAGCCTACATCAATGTTTCTTTTAGTGATAATGCCATCTACAGGAGCTACTATTGCAAGATAATCGCCTATTTGTTTATAAGAAGAAGCGGCAAACAGCGCAGCCTTGAATGTGGAGCTATCAGTAATCATTTGGTTTTTTCTCTGTTCAAGCTCATTGCCGGCAACTACACCATCTGTTTGAGATGCGGTGTAAATTCTATCATAATAATCTTTGCTTGATAAGTATAGCGCCTTTGCAGCGCTTACTTTTTCATTTAATTCTTGTACACGGGTATTGATTTCTGGTGCGTCAATCAAAGCAAGAACTTGTCCTTTCCTTACTCTTGAACCAATATCCACATTAAGTTTTTTTATGTAACCGGGTACCTTCGCCCTGATTTGAATGTTTTCATCAGGGAATAAGTCTCCAGGTAAAGAAATTATTTTTTGTACAGAATCTCTTTTTACGATAAACGACTTTACCGAATCCGCCTTTGCCTCCTCCTTTTGTAAACTTGTATTTTGTTGCTTCTCATTACATGAAATCACAGCAAAAAATAGAAGAATGGCGATTAATATTTTCATATCTGATACATTTTTAAATGTTCTTATCATAGTGTCCTGATGTTTCATCATCCGGATCAAGTGATACGTTGACTGGTTTTTTATTTCCTATTAATAAATTATAAATTAACGGTACTAAGAATAAACTGATAAACATACTGAATAACAATCCGCCAATCACTGCGATAGCAAGCGGTGCAGTTTGTTTACCACCTTCACCCAATGCAAGCGACATAGGTATCATGCCCACAATCATTGCGATACTGGTCATCAAAATTGGTCGCAAACGATTTGCTGCTGCCTGGGTGTATATTGGCCGGCTGGTATTTTCATTTAGCCTTAAATCCTCAGCATTTGACACTAATAAGATAATATTCGACACAGCTACACCTATTGCCATAATGCAACCCATAAAAGATTGTATGTTAAGCGTGTTGCCTGTAATCCATAATAACAATAATGATCCTGCTAATACGCCGGGTAAGGCAAGCAAAACAGTAAGCGATATTTTAAAGGATTGAAAATACGCGGCCAGCATTAAACCAATCACCACAACGGCTAATAACAATCCATTTGATAATTCATCAGTAGTTTGGGTAAGCATTTCTGATTGTCCACGCAAATAAACTTTGACACCTTGCGGTAATGTTCCCAATTGTTTTATTGCGCTGTTTACATCATTCACTGCTTTACCTAAATCTTTTTTATGAATATTCGCAGTGATGGTAATGAAACGTTGTTGGTTAATACGGTCGTATTCACCAATAGTTTTTGTATTTTTCAAATCGGCAATATCTCTTAAAAAAATTGGTTTGCCATTTGATTTTCCTACCTGAATCTGATCCACCTGGTTGGGGCTGTTCATAACAAACTGCGGATATTCTACCTGCACCTGGTAGGCATTGCCTGAATTATTATCCAACCAATACACGGGTTGGGTTAAGCGACTGGAAGCTGTTCCCGCCACAACCGATCTTCCTGCTTCATCAACGGTTAATCCCATCTGTCCTGTCCTGATTCGATCATAATTGATTTGGATTGTTGGATAGTCCAAAGGTTGCACAATTTGCTGATCCCGCAGATAAGAAATATTTTTTAATGTGGGCAGCAACTTATTAGCAATATCGCGGCTTTGCGCAAGATTTTTGCCTTGTATCACTACTTCGATTGGATTGTTCGAGCCTAAGCTCATTACCTGTTCTACCAAATTTGCAGGCTCAAAGGAAAGTTTAGCCCCTGGAATATTTTTTATAACCGATGAACGCAGTTTTTCTTTCAAGGCTTCTATGCTTATATCTGCATCTTTCGAAAGATTTACTTTAATTACTGCTTCATGCGGACCGCTCGTGTATAAAAAAATCGAATTAATAGGATATGTTTGAGGTTGCTGCCCTACAAATGCAGATGTAATGGCAACATTTTTTTCTCCTACGCTATCTGCGATCAGTTGTAATAATTTTTTTGTTGCATCTTCAGTTCTTTCTATTCTTGTTCCTGTTGGCATTCGCAAACGAACCTGCATTTGTCCCGCATCCACTTTCGGGAAAATTTCAGTGCCTGCTCTTTGATAACTGAAATAGGCAATTGCCGAGAATAATAGTATTGAAACAGGAACAATCCATCCCGCGTGTTTACCAAATCTATTGAGGCGGTTTGATAATCCTTCTTTCATACCTTGCAAACGACGATTACTTTTTGAGGTATCTGGTTTTTTTAAAACCCAATTAGAAAGAACCGGAACTAAAGTAAACGACAAAAGAAAAGAAGCGATCATCGAAAAACCAACAGCCAGAGAAAGCGGCATAAACATTGATTTTGGAACGCCTGTCATGAATAATGCAGGAACAAATACAGCAAGTATGCTCAATAGAATAAGGAGTTTTGGAATCGCAATTTCTTTTGAAGCATCAAAGATTGCTCTCGATGTTGATTTTCCTAACTCAATATGATGATGAATATTTTCAACTGTAACCGTAGCTTCATCCACTAAAATGCCAACGGCAAGCGCCAAACCACCCAGGGTCATAATATTGATTGTTTGCCCGCATAAATACAAACAAACTACTGACGTAAGTAAAGCTAATGGAATTGTTACAACAACAATAAGAGCGCTTCGCAAATCATTTAAAAAAAGTAATACAACAATTCCGGTTAAAATAGCACCGAGCAATCCTTCAAACAATAAACTCCAAAGAGAATTGATTACATACCCTGATTGATCAAACTCATACGATACTTTTATATCTCCTGGTATTGCAGCCCGCATATCCGGCAATGCTTTCTTTACCGCCTGAACTACATCCAAAGTGGATGCATCTGCTCTCTTTGTGACCGGAATATACACCGAACGTTTTCCATTCACAAGCGCATATCCTGTAGTAACATCAGCGCCGTTATCTACTGTTGCAATATCTTTTACAAACACTGAAACTCCGTCAGCGTTCTTCACAGTTACATCTTCAAGTTCTTTAAAATTATCTACAACGCCGTTTGAAGGAGTGATAATCGCTTTATCGCCAACGCGAATATTTCCTGCGGGAATAACAGAATTGTTTTTTGCAATAGCTGTAACCAATTCATCGGGAGTTATATTATAGCTTCTCATCCTTTCAGGGTCGGCTTTTATAACTATCGTTCTTTGGTTGCCCCCGAATGGCGGCGGAGCAGAAACGCCATGCAATCCGGCGAACATCGGGCGCACTTTGAATAATGCCAAATCCTGTATTTCATTTAATGATCTTGTTGAACTGCTGAAGACTAATTGGCCAATGGGAACCGAGCCTGCATCATAACGCATCACAAATGGTGGAATAGTACCAGGCGGCATGAACGCGCGGGCACGGGTAGCATAAGAAATTACTTCAGCCATGGCATTAGCCATATCAGTGCCTTCCTGAAATTGTAATTTAATTAATGATAATCCCTGGATTGATTTACTTTCCACTGCTTTGATTCCTGTGATGTACAAGAAATGATATTCATAATAAGACGTGATAAATCCTTCCATCTGTTGCGGTGAAAGGCCGCCATAAGTTTGCGCAACATAAATGGTGGGGGCATTGACAGCAGGAAAAATATCTATGGATGATTTCCGTATTGCCAATATGGAAAACAAAATGATACTTATCACTAACACTATTATGGTTATCGGTTTACGAAGTGCAAACTGTATAAGTTTAATCATCTTTATAGCAAGCTTATTTTATTTCATTAAGAAAAATATTTTCATTTCCATTTACTCCAGCTTCAAATAGTAGTGCTTTCCATGCATCCCAATATGCTTTTTTCACATCTAATTCTGCTTTCAATAAATTATACTGTGTTTGTATCAGGTCAGAAAAATTAACAAGCCCTGTATTGTATCTTATTTGCATTGCCTTGAATGCATATTGAGAAGATTTTAATTGTAATTGTGTTTCCTGTGCAATTGCTATTGCGCTATTAAAAGTTGTATTGGCTACGCGTTGTTGAGTGGTAAGTATTTCCTTATTTTCCTGTAATCTTTCTTCAGATGCTTTTGATAAAAAGTCCTGTTGACGCAATTGTCTTTTTACTTCGCCATATTTCATAATCGAAAAAGAAAGCTGTAACCCTGCACCATAATTATACCTACTGAAAGCCATACCATCCCACGTCTTTATTGATTGATTGATTTCAAATCCTGAACCTCTTGCAAAACCCGTTGCCCAAACATTTAATTTTGGCAAAAATGACTTTTTTAATAGTTGCTCATTGGACTTGCTCAAATCAAATTGGCTTTGCGAATACTGAATAAGCGGATGATTAGCGAATGACGTATCATTTCCAAGAATAACTGAAGGCAACCCGTTGAGAAAATTTGTATCGGCAGGGATAGGTAAAGCATCAATAACCATTAGCTGCGCCAATAACCATTGTTGCGTTTTCAATTGCCGTTGCGCATTTAGCAAATCAACTTTTGCTTTTGAAAGTTCGGATAAAAATAATGCTGTATCAACCCCGGCTTTGATGTTGTTGATAACTAATGTGCGGCTTTCTTTCAGATTCACTTTTACCCGCTGAATATTTTGTTGCTCAATGCAGATAATGTCGGCAGAGAGCAATACATCTAAATAAGCACCTATCACATTAATCTTATGATTGAATAAATCCTGTTTCCATTCAAGGTTCTTACTATTAGCTTCTGCGACAGATACATTTATTTCCGCAGCACGTTGACCAAACGTAACCGCCTGCCAGTTCAATAAAATGCTTGCAGCGCTTCCCGTTGCAGCGGTATAATTATTATCAGACGAAGGCGGGCCGGTTATAGGTAAAATTCCATTCGGATAAAACATTCCTGTCAGGTTATTTGCTGTTGCCATTCCAGCCTGGTAAGTTGCGTCAATGGTTGGAAGCTTACTATATTTTACAACGTTTACATTTTCATTCGCTGCATCAACTTCATATTTATGAGCCTTCAATAAATGATAATTTTGTTCTGCCATTGAAACAGCATCTCTTAGATGAACGAGTGTATCTGCAGGAGTTTGAGCGATTGCAATTTGTACTAAAAGTACACTAATAGAAATCCCGATTAAGCGTTTATACAGCCCTGAGAATTTATGAGACATAATTGCAGCAATTTTTTTAACCGCTCAAAACTAAAAGGTGATTTTGGAGAAATTTGGACGTCAGTCTCAATGATTTTTGCCGCTGCAAAAATATGTATAGGAAAGCTCTATAGAAATGATTTCAGTAAAAGTTCATTTGTTTTTTATATCTGGATGAATTTTACAGGTATGCAATTTGGAAATTGTTGTAAAATGACTTTGATTAGAGAAATCTGTCAGGTATGCAATTTCTGTGAGAGAATAGTCGGAACCTTTTAATAACAACATTTGGAACAAATTCGGTCACATCTGCAACAACCCAATGAACTTTTGATGCTCTGCCACCTAATCTTTTTTTGTTTTTTCAATTGCGTTTGCTGAAATATCAAGCATCCAAATATTTTGATAACCTTTTTCAAGAAGCGCATCAACAAAATGGCTGTCCCCGCCGCCTATATCAATGATGTTGGCAGTTACAGGCAGTTTGAATAATTATATAAACTCCATCGAAGTCTTTGAATATTCTTGAAACCAACTTACTTCCCGTTCACTTTTTGAACGGAAAATATTTTTCCAATGTTCCTTTTCTGTTTCTGGCATAGCAGGTTAATTTATTACTGTTTTATTTTTAACATGCTTGCATTAATGGCAACGACAATAGTACTAACACTCATCAGCGCGGCCCCTGCTGCAGGGCTTAACAATATTCCCTGGTTGTACAAAACTCCTGCTGCCAATGGCAATGCGATAACGTTGTAGCCTGTTGCCCACATCAGGTTTTGTACCATTTTGCGATAAGTTGCTTTGCCAAATAAAATCAGGTTGACAATATCTTTGGGGTTGCTGTTTACCAAAATGATTCCTGCCGTTTCCGCAGCTATATCGCTCCCGCTTCCTACCGCTATTCCAATATCAGCCTGGGCTAATGCAGGTGCATCGTTTACTCCGTCGCCGGTCATGGCAACATATTCACCTTTGCTTTGCAACTCTTTTATTTTTTCCAATTTTTGATGCGGTAATACTTCCGCAATAAAACTATCCATGCCCAAAGTATTGCTTACAGTTTCGGCAACATTTTTATTATCGCCGGTAAGCAAAATGGATTTGATGTTATTCTTTTTTAATTCCTGTATTGCTTCCGCCGATTCAGGGCGTATTTCATCCGATAAAGCGATGTAACCTGCCAATGCATTATCAATGATTACAAACACAATTGTTTCCGCTGCATCGGTTTTAAAGTTCTCCGGAAATGCCATATTATTCTCTTTCAAAAATCCGGGGCTTACCACTTTTACTTTTTTGCCTTCCACAATTGCTTCCACGCCCTTGCCAGTAATGGCATTAAAATTTTCAGTTGCCGGAATCCTGATTTTTAAATCTTTTACTTTTTGCAAAATCCCTGTGGCAATCGGGTGTTCAGAGTTTTGTTCCAATGCGGAAGCAATGCGAATCAGTTCATTTTCGGATATATCATTTTGCAAGGAAACCACTTTTGAAACTTCAAATTTACCGATGGTTAAAGTACCGGTTTTATCAAAAACCAATGTGGTTATTTTTCTGCTGTTCTCAAATGCGGTCCGGTTTTTTATCAGCAACCCATTCTTTGCGGATAAAGAAGTTGATTTTGCAACTACTAAAGGCACTGCCAATCCCAATGCATGAGGGCAACAAATTACAATCACGGTTACCATCCGCTCCATGGCAAACGCCAAAGTTTTTCCATCTACATACCAATAGATAAAAGTGGCGACGCCTGCAAGAATCGCAATGCCCGTAAGCCATTGCGCCGCTTTATCTGCCAGCAATTGCGTATTGGATTTTGCATTCTGCGCATCCTTCACCAATTGAACTACCTGCGCCAGATAAGAATCTTTGGCGCCATGAGCCACTCTTATTTTTAATGAACCGTTTCCGTTTAATGAACCCGCAATTAGGTTATCACCTTTCGTTTTTTTTACCGGTTTTGATTCGCCGGTAAGCATACTTTCATTGATGTAGCTTTCACCCTCTTCAATGATGCCGTCAGCCGCTACTTTTTCACCCGGCTTAATGAGGATGATGTCATTTTCTTGGAGCGTTTCGGTCTTTACGTCAATAACCTCATTTCCGGAAATCAAATGAGCATCTGCGGGCATTAGCTGCACCAATAATTCCAATTCTTTTGACGCTCCTGCCACTGATTTCATTTCTATCCAATGCCCTAAAAGCATAATGAGGATTAATGTAGCGAGTTCCCAAAAAAAGTCCATTCCTTCCAATCCAAAAACAGTTGCCGAGCTATAGATATATGCTACTGAAATAGCAAATCCGATTAATGTCATCATACCCGGATTCCAGGATTTCATTTCCTGGTACCAGCCTTTCAAAAAAGGCCATCCGCCATATAAATAAACGATGGTTGACAGTACAAATAAAACATAGCCCGAACCCGTAAACTTCCAGTCAACGCCAAGCCACTGCTGAATCATCGGCGACAACAATAATATCGGGATAGACAAAATTAATGTAACAAAAAATCTCTTTTTGAAATCATTAATCATCATCGCGTGATGGTCGTGGCCTTCCATTCCCATAGATGGATTTTCATCGTGGTGCATGGAAGAATGGTTCATTTTATTTTTGACCTGAATTTTATTTTCAGGTGTCATTTTGTCGCCCGAATGGTGCTGATGATTTTCCATAATGAAAATTTAATTTATTAAGGATAAAAATAAGAAGATTAAAACAGTGCTTACTTTCTTATTTGTGTTCCATTTTTTCCAAAACTTTTCTAAAATTTTTGTTCATTTGTGAATTAGTTTTCTCCCGAAACCTCATGCCTGAAGAACCTATTTAATAAGTCAAAACAACGCCCGCACCCAAACCCATATCGCTATCAAGATGAGTAGATAACGCAAGCCATTTGGTGGTGATGTATCTAAATCCTGCTGTATATTCTTTATCCGTATTTACTCTAAAATTGAAACGTAGCCGTTTGGATATGGCGATATCTTCCCTGCTCAATTGAAAACGTAATTTTCCTTCTGTATCAATAGAACCATCGGCTATAACCAACATTGGAAGCGTATATTCAACTCCAATATGAGCTACCTGCCTGAAATTTTTTGTATTGGTTTGCCCGAATAAATTTTTCTTTGGTGCAAGCAATTGCCCGAAGAGATTTTTTTCACCGGGTATTAATGTCCGTTTACGAAAATCCCATCCTACATAAGGAAACAGCCATTGCATTACACCCAAATACCTACCGAAATGGCTTTCACTTTCATAACCCGTTTCCTTATTTAAACCTATACGCCATTCAGTTTGTAAACGATAGCGGGTATTAGCCACCGTGATTGCCCCATCGCTTCCATTGCTTTCCAAGCCTACCTGGGCCATCGGGTACAACATTTTGTCATCACGTTTGAACATTCTGTAAGCTGCGACAGGGTTCGCAAATTCCGGATTTGGCGGTGAATTTTCATAACTGAAAACCCTTCCCATTCCACTCATCATGTGGTACAAAATATGGCAGTGAAAAAACCAATCGCCACTTTCTGTTGCCGCAAATTCCAGTGTATCTGTTTCCATTGGCATAATATCCACTACCGATTTTAACGGCGAATATTCCCCCTGGTCATTTATCAACCTGAAAAAATGCCCATGCAAGTGCATCGGGTGCCGCATCATGGTATTGTTGTACAAAATGATTTTTACATTTTCACCTTTCTTAATTAAAATTTTATCAGATTCAGAAATGGTTTTGTTGTTGATAGTCCATACATAACGGTTCATGTTTCCGGTAAGATTAAAACGCAAAACTTTCGTTGGCCCATTGCGCAAAGTGGTTTTAAAAGGCGAACGCAACATGCCATAATTCAAGGTTACAATGTCAGAGTTATTACCCATATCCATTCCGGCCATGCCATCTTCTTTAATAATGGAACCTGTAGAATCTTTCTTATTCGTATCAGGCATCTTCATACCAGGCATCGTTTCATTCTTGTTTGTACTATCCCCACCTGTTGGTTGGGCAGGCATTTTCATTCCAGGCATTTCACTTTTATCGTCATGGCTTTTGCCATCTTCATAACCTGATATTTCAGGATACATCACGTTGTTCATATCCATTGTTTGATTGGTCATGTCCATGCCTTCCATCGGTTTCATATCGCCATTCATTTTCATCATATCATTCATCATTTTCATTCCGGCGAAATATTTTAAAGTTGGTAATGTAGGCGCAGGCATTTTCATGCCGCTTCCCAGCCAGAGTGAACTATGGCCTGTTCTATCTTCTGAGGTAGCCCGAAATTCATAACTCATATTTTCAGGAATAGTTACGATTACATCATAGGTTTCTGAAACGCCCATAATCAACCGGTCAACTTCTACCGGAACTACATCCTGTCCATCGTTAGCAACGACCGTTAATTTTCCACCGGCAAATTGCAGCCAGAAATAAGTAGAAGAGGAACCATTGACAACCCGCAATCTAACTTTATCACCTGCTTTAAATTGCGGCTGTTCTCTTACAGGTTCTCCATTTAAGAGAAACCTATCATAAGCAACATCGCTCACATCCATTGCCAACATGCGTTTCCATTCGTTATTTATTTTGGTTTTAAAATGTCCTGTTCGAATGGCTTCCGCATAGCTTTGCGTTGTTCCTTTTCTTATTGCATACCAATCGGTTTGATTATGCAACCGTCGGTTTACTTCAGATGGTTTTTCATTTGTCCAATCGCTGAGCACCATAGTGTATTCTTTCATCGGCGCTTCATCTCTTTTATTAAAAACAAGCGCGCCATACATACCGCTTTGCTCTTGCAATCCGGTATGGCTGTGATACCAATAAGTTCCATTTTGAACGATAGGAAACCTAAACAAATGTGTGGTACCGGGTTGAATAGCCTGTGTAGTTAAATAAGGAACGCCATCAAAACGATTCGGTAAAATAACGCCATGCAAGTGAATCATCGTTTCTGTATTCATCATATTATGTACATAAATTTCAGCAGTGTCGCCTTCCGTAAAATACAAGGTGGGCGCAGGAATGGTACCGTTTATTGCAATCGCATGTTTGGGTTTTCCTGTAAAATTTACAGTGGTATCTTTAACATATAAATCATAGCGCACAATCTTTGGCGGAACATCAACAATAACTGGCGTTGGCTTCCCCTGCGATTTTTCCATTGGCATATTGTTCATGTTTCCCATGTCCATGTTGCCCATATTGTTCATCGGCATGGTATCCATCTTATCTCCGGACATTTTCATATTGCCCATATTCATTGGTTTTTCTTTGGATGAGTCTTTAGGCATTTTCATCCCACTCATCGTTTTTGATACAGGCTTTTTCTTAGCTTTTGACTTTGCAACAACCTTAGTTTTCTTCTTGGGCTGAACCTTTGTTTTGTTTTCTTTTTTAGACATATCCATACCCTTCATATCCTGCGCCGATGCAAAGGAATAGATAGAGATAAGAAATGCCATCAGGATTATTTTTTTCATGTGCTTATTTTTATTGACAACATTTTTTCTTGTGAACAAAAACTGTTCTAAGAATTTTAAGTATCACTTTTTTTAAATTTTTCATTATGGATTTATTTTGTCAAGGCTATCTTTCGCATTTTGCGCCCAATCAATGATTAATGATTTTTCTTCTTTTGAGAGCCTTGCATTTTTATGAATAAGTGTATAAGAAGACAATGGCATTTCTCCATCTTTAATCTGGTCTGCTATTGCTTTCAATTTGCTTTGCTGCTTCCTGGATGAATAAGAACCAAAGTCGCTAAAATTCAAATCCTTTTTTCCATGTTTAATATGATTTGCCAAAATCCATGCAGTTGGCTGCACATAATTGTACCAGGGATAATTGGTATGATTACTATGGCAATCGTAACAGGATGTTCGCAAAATATTTTGAACATTTTGCGGTACGGAAACGGTTTTAGAAATATCAGTAGGTAAAACCTGCCCGTTTGTGTTCCGGGCAGGTTGTATAAACTGAATCCCAATAAATACGATTAAAAGAACCAACAATGTTTTTTTGATAAGGCTCATAAAACTTATTGTTTGATGGTTTCTTTTATAGCACCACAGGTATCCATCTTTTTACCCAAATAAGGGTTTTTGATTTCTTTGATTTCACTTAGCCAGGTAGCTTTCCCGTTATCATACATCGGGCACGAATCCTGGTATAAAGAGATACCTGTTCCTACCGATTTCACAAGGTCGTACATGTCTTTGCTAAGCATTTCAAAGTGTTCACGCTGATGGTCAATTTTGTTACCGTTTTCATTGATGTGTTCGCTGTTTTCTTTTATATCACCAACCAGGCCAAGAAACGTTTTTTTCTGGTCAGGCGTCAAAGAAGAATTATCAAACTTTGATACGGCATCCAGAATTTCCTGGCCGTTTTTTGCCGCATCACTTCCATTATCAATAGCGAGAGAATTTTTAAGATTTAGATAACCGGTTAAAATACCGTCGGCTGGTTTAACATCAGTTACAGCAACTGGTTTAGTCGTAGCAACCGTCTGTGTTTGCGCAGAATCAGTATTATTTGTTTGTTTGCTGCCGGTAGAATTACAGGCTGTAAAAGTGAGCGCTAAAATTGATGCGCTAATGGCCATTATTGTTTTCATTTTTTTTTGTTTAAAATTTAAAATTTGAGTTATTTGTCCATTTACTGTATGGTTTCAGTAACCTTTCCACAGGTGAGCATCGCATTACCGAAATATGGATTCTTAATTTCTTTTGTTTCGCTTAGCCACGTAGCGCCTTTATTATCATTATACATCGGGCAATAATCCACATATATTTCTTGGCCTGCCGCAAATGTTTTTACAAGGTCATACATGTCTTTACTAATCATATCAAAATGTTCGCGCTGATGTTTGATGTTACCGGTATTCGCTCCTATGTGTTCTGCATGTTCTTTCATGTCATCTGTTATGTCTTCAAACTGTTTTCTTTCATCGTCTCTTAATATACTTTTATCAAAAACATTCAATATTTTTACCATTTCATTTCCTGCACTTGCTGCGGCCTTATCATCATCATTCACGAAAGCGTTTTTCATATGAAGGTAGATATGTAAGATTCCATTTGCAGACGAGGTAAAAGGGCTTACATAGCCATTAGTATGAGCAGAACTATGGTTCATTTTCTCTGTTGCAGTCTCTTTATTATTGCTGCTATTGCAGGCGATTAAAGTGATGCCGCTCATTACAATAGCAAAAACTATTTTTTCCATCTTTAAAATTTAAAATGTGAGGTATTTGTCTGTTTACTGTAAAGCCAGCCTTATTCTATCGTCTCTGTTACTTTGCCGCAGGTAAGCATAGCGTTACCGAAATAAGGATTTTTAATTGACTTATTATTGCTTAACCAGGTTGATTTTTTCATTGGGCAATACACATAATAAACCGGCCTGGAATTGAGTTTAACTTCTTTTGACAAGGCATACATATTTGCAGAAAAAGTAGAGAAAACTTCACGTTGTTTTTTTAAATCTTTAGTTGCAGAAATTTTACTTGCATCTTTCAGCAGCGCTTCTTTGTACGATTCGTGAATAATTTCTGAACTAATGCTATTGATTGTTTTTACAAATTGTTCGGCGTTTGTTGCAGCGAAATTTGCATCGCCGCTTACTAAAGCATCCTTTACGTTGTAATAAGAAGTGAGTAATTCAGAAGGTTTGGGGGTTGAAATATTTTGAGCAAAACTTTGTTGCACAAATGCCGTTGCACAGATGGCAACGAGTAGAAGAATCTTTTTCATTTT
>Ga0134125_10001272_pt1 | contig 31164 bp, 26 predicted proteins | sample KB31751_FD_96464 | JGI IMG/M metagenome (GOLD analysis project Ga0134125, IMG submission 96464) | Terrestrial soil microbial communities with excess Nitrogen fertilizer from Kellogg Biological Station, Michigan, USA - KB3-175-1 | ecosystem: Environmental > Terrestrial > Soil > Unclassified ... | reverse complement strand
TTGAATCCCCTCAGCGGCAGCTGAGGGATATTTCAAGTGCAGCCTCGCTCGCAAGTTTTCAACGGAAATAGGCAGGACTTGAACGATCCACCTGCTCCCGCAGGTGGGATTTAGTAAAAACAATGACATCAAACATTGGTAGGCTGGACCTGAAGTAACCACCAGCTGCCGCAGGTGGGATTAAGACTTTTCGGGCAAAGCTAGTTCAATCTTTAGATTGCGTAGCAGTGAAGACACAAGCTGAAGCTTGAACTCTAAACGCCTGTTAGCCGCGGCTAATCTTAAGCCGCGGCAGCCTGGCTATAGTTGCGAATCAAGCCGCGAACTACTCCCTGAATCTGAATTCGTTCGGGCGTCTTAATAAAGATAGGCTTGAACTGTGGGTTCGCGGGCTCGAGCCGAATGAATTCCGCCTCACGATAGAATTTCTTCACCGTTGCATAGTTGCCATCAATAAGCGCCACCACAACCTGACCATTTTCAGCTGTCTGTTGCGATGAAACGAGAATGATGTCGTTGTCCTGAATATTTTCATCAATCATTGAATCGCCGCGTACACGCAGCGCAAACATTCTGCCGCGACCGATCATGTTGCGAGGCGCTGAAACGGTTTCATGATTGAGGATGGCCTCGATCGGTTGGCCAGCCGCAACTAATCCAAGCAATGGCACCTCTGCAGCATCACTACCGTTGGTGCTTTCCGGCGCCACCAATTCGATTCCTCGACTGATATTTGGAATGCGCCGAATCAGACCTTCGCGTTCGAGAGCAGACAGGATGCTATGAACGCTTGCTGATGAGCTCATGTTGAACTGCCGGCCGATTTCGGCAATAGTTGGCGGCAAATGATGGATGTCGATGTGACGTGAAATGAACTCATAGACCTGTCGCTGGCGCGGAGTTACGGGCATCTTTACCTCCTGAACTTAAAAAGCCGCTTGCCTCAACTATTCAACTCGTGGTAATTTTCGCTCGGTATCGAAAATTTGAGCGAATATTACCGAATAAGATTTGGGCCGTCAAGAGATAGTTTAATTCCCTCAAATGTGGGTAGTGCCCTAATTTGGAGTGCGCCGACCTGTCGGCGCTTTGGTCGCTGCGACCTGTCGCAGCAAGTTGTCGAAAAGGGCACATTACCAAGCAGCGCGGCGTCAAGCCACTGCGGGCGAAAGCGGTGACAGGTCACCCGCACCCCAAATTAAGGCACTCCCCAAATGTGAGAGGGCTTACCATCTTAAGGTACAAGGAATCAAGCTTCACGCAGAGCGGCAAAGACCAATCTTTCTGGGAACCAGAGAGATACTCCTTCAAAGCTCACGCAGCAATACTAATAACTATCCGCAGATTACGCAGATTTCACAGATTCTGTAAGACAGATACGCTTCAACATAACTTTGATTCAACCAACATCTGTGGAATCTGCGTAATCTGTGGATAGTTTTGCCCTATTGACGATTTTCGTTTTTATTCGCTATACTTCGCTCAGTTTCGATTATGGGGCGTTCGACCACCTGCCCCTCAAGTCACTTTGTTTTGAACTGGTCGGTGTCGAGGAGAAAGACTTTCAAGACATTCTCGAAACTCTCAAACTCTGGGGCATCACTACCTTTAAAAATTTTGCCTCGTTACCGACTGCCGGTGTTTCTCAACGCCTGGGCCAGGCCGAGGTAAGACTGCAGAGACTGGCGAGTGGTAAAACCGATCGCCATCTAAAACACATGCAAACGCCGCCGGTGTTCGAAAACTCAGTTGAGTTTGATTACCCGCTGACAGAGCTCGAGGCGCTCTCTTTCATTCTTTCTCGTTTGTTAAATCAACTCTGCGCCAAATTAAATGCGTACGCGCTTGCTACCAACGAAGTGCAAGTGCGAATGAAACTCGAGGATGGAACTTATCATGATCGCACTTTGAATCTTCCTTACGCGATGCGCGATCACAAAGTCTTTTTGAAACTGTTGTTGCTGGACACAGAAATGCATCCGCCACCAGCAGCCATAATCGCACTTTCACTTTCCTGCGAACCGGTAAAGCCGCGAGTAACTCAGAATGGATTATTTATTCCGCTGGTGCCGGAACCGGAAAAGTTGGAATTGACCCTGGCAAGGCTCGCGAAGTTACTTGGAGAAGGAAACATTGGCTCGCCTGAATTGTTGGACACGCACCGGCCTGATGCTTTTCGCGTCAAGCGATTTACATTAAGGCGTTTAATAAAAAGAGCTTCTCGGAAATCACATCTCCGTTTCTCCGTGTCTCCCCTTCCCCCCGTCTCCGTCATGGCCTTCCGTGTGTTTCGTCCACCACTAAGAGCATTAGTCGAAGCAGCCAAAGGGTATCCAACACAAGTGAGCGCCTGGAGTGCCGATCGAACTGTGCACGGGAAAATTGTGCAGAGAGCTGGGCCATGGCGCACTACGGGAGATTGGTGGCGAGCGGACTCGTGGGCCAGAGACGAGTGGGATGTAACGGTGGAATCGCGTTTGGCAAATGCGCGGAATGGTTATCAGCCATTGCAGGTCCTTTATCGCATTTATCGCGAGCTGCGTAGCGGAACCTGGTTCGTCGAAGGAGTTTATGACTGATTTCTGATTTTGAGATTTCAGATATTTTCAGATTTGTGATCTGAGATCTGAGATCTCCGTTTCATACTTTGTACTTAGTTCTTTGTTCTTTGTTCTTTGTTCTTGAGTGTAGGGAGAGTGTCTCGATGCTCTCAAGCACAAAGAACCAAGCACAAAGCACTAGAAACGATCTCAGATCTCAGATCTCAAATATCTCAAATCTGTTCCCGAAGACTTGATCGCCGGAGGCGTGGATTTCAATATGCCGGCAATGGCGCTGCTCGATCGAGACGGCGTTTATGGCGCGCCCCGTTTTCATCTCGCCGCCAAGAAAAATGGTATCAAAGCGCATATCGGCGCTGAATTAACAGTCTCCGGTCTTCAATCCAAAAAGTTTTTTACTCTTCCTCTCGTCCAAAATCGTGCGGGTTATCAAAATCTCTGTCGCCTCATCACTTTAATGAAACTGCGAGTTCCCAAACATGCAAAGCCCGGAGAATGCGTAATAACTCCCGAAGAATTAGCAATGTATGCGAACGGCCTGATCTGCTTGACCGGCGCAGAAGATGGGCCACTTGGAACTGAAGGGAGATGGGGAGAAAACAGCGGCGTGGCTTGTAGAGGTGTTTGGAAAAGGGAATGTCTACGCGGAGCTGCAGCGGCACTTGAATCGCGAAGAAGAAGCACGCAATCAAGCAGTCGTAGAACTGGCGCGCTCACTGAAGCTTCCTTTGCTGGCAACTAATGGAGTGTGTCACGCAATTCCGGCCCAACGTCAGGTGGCCGATGTCTTTACCTGCATTAAGAACGACGTGCGCTTGGAAACCGCCGGCCGTCTCTTAGCAAGAAACGCCGAACGCTTCCTGAAAGCGCCTGCCGCGATGTGCCGGCTATTTGCGGATCTACCGGAAGCTACAGCTAACACCGTTGAGTTGTCTTCACGTTTGGACTTCACACTTGAAGATCTGGGCTATGAGTTTCCCAGGTATCCGGTGCCTGAAGGCGAAACGATGAGTTCCTTTCTTCGTAAACGCACAGAAGAAGGAGCGCGTCAATGCTACACCGGACAAAACGGTACGCCGAGTTATGAACGGGCCCAAAAACAAATTGAGCGCGAGCTGAAGCTGATTGAGAAGCTGAAGCTCGAAGGATATTTCCTGATTGTCTGGGACATCGTGCAATTCTGCCGGCGCGAGAAAATTCTGATTCAGGGTCGTGGTTCAGCAGCAAACAGCGCTGTTTGTTATTCACTCGGCATCACTGCCGTAGATCCCGTGGGCATGGAATTGTTGTTCGAACGATTTCTCTCGGAAGGTCGAGGGGAATGGCCTGACATTGATCTCGATCTACCCAGCGGCGATCAAAGAGAAAAGGCCATTCAATATGTTTATCAGCGCTACGGACAATTAGGCGCTGCCATGACGGCAAATGTGATTACTTACCGTGGGCGCTCGGCGGCTCGCGAGGTCGGCAAGGTACTCGGGTTTGATGAAGAGATAGTAGGCCGGCTATCAGGCCTGGTTCATACCTGGGAATGGAAAGATCCAAATGACTCAACTGAGCGGCAGTTCCGCGACGCCGGTCTCGATCTACGTGAGCCTCGCATCAAGAATTTCTTCCAACTTTATCAGGCAGTGCAGGATTTGCCGCGCCATCTCGGCCAGCACTCAGGGGGCATGGTGATCTGCCAGCATCAGCTTGATTCCGTAGTGCCGCTGGAACCGGCGGCGAACCCTACACCCTCGTTGACGTCTACACCCCACACCCTACACCCTACACCCTACACCCTCGTCGTCGCCCCGCGGTGGGAGCTTTGAACTTCATTCAATCCGATGGAAAAACTGACCGACAAACTGTTCGACGAACTTCAGTTTGTTGTGATGGTCGTGATGCCGATCTCGGGACAGTGGATCCAAAATCCGATCCCAGATCTGAGATCTCAAATTCAAGATCCCAGATATCCCAGATCTCAAATTCCAGATCTCAGATCACGGATCTCAAATCCAATAGAACGCATCGGCGAGATGCTTTGTGGCAGGTTGAAAGAGTTGCGCGAGCTGCTGGCCCATTATTCGAGGAACTTCACGAGCCCGAAGCCAATTCACCGCTCACCCAGATGACTAACGCGGAAAGAATGAACGCAGACTTTCGCGGCACCGGATTAACTATCGGCAAACACCCGGTCGCGACTCATCGCGCTGAGCTGAACAAACTCGGAGCCACCCGCGCCACTGACATCTACCATTTAAAAAACGGATTGGCGATCCGAGTCGCTGGCTGGGTCATCGTTCGGCAACGCCCCGGGACTGCCAAGGGATTCATGTTTCTGACTCTGGAAGATGAAACCGGTGTGGCTAACATAATCGTTACGCCTCAGCTTTTTGATAAGAACCGCAGAGCGTTGGTGGATTATCCCTTCCTTATGATCGAAGGTACGCTGCAAAACCAGGACAAGGTGGTGTCAGTAAAAGCTAAACGGGTCCGACCGCTTTCTTTCAAAATCGCCGCCGCCCCGTCTCATGATTTTCATTAAAGGAAGACGGCCTTGGGTCTTCGATCTTTGGTCTTTGTATTTGAGTTTCTCCTTAGTTTGACCCTAAAGATAAGGCTCACGCACCGACAAGACATCAAAGACCAAAGGCCTAAGACCAAAGATCTTCTTCAACATTGACTTCGGGCTTTGAATGTATAAAATCAGCGCCGCAGTAACTCCTTTATTCTGGATTCGTGGTCGCAATCTTCGCAATTTCTGAGAAGCAATAACCTTCCCTCGGGTTCTATTCTCGTTCTCTGAAATTCAGTGTCTCAAGTAGAAAGTATTCTTGTCCCCTAAAGGAGATGACGAAATGAAAATCAAATATCCGGCCGTGATTGTCGCCGCAATTGCTCATTGGATCCTGGGCGCCGTTTGGTACGGTGTCTTCAGCAACAAATTCGTTGAGCTGATGGCGTGGACGCCTGAAAAGATGGCGGAAATTGAAAACCAAAACCATGCTAAAGAGTATGTAATTGCGTTCCTATCGTCCCTCGTGCTGGTTTATATCCTTGCCCACTTTGTCCAATACACAAATGCGACTAATGCCGTCGGCGGGTTGCAAACTGCATTTTGGCTGTGGCTCGGATTTATCGTCACCACTCAAAGCGCCAGCGTTATCTTTGAGGGACGCAAACCCGGGCTCTACCTGCTGAATATCGGCTATCAGTTTGTCGCTTGCTCAGTAGCGGGAGTCATCCTCGCTGTCTGGCGTACACGCACAGCCACCGAATCAGCGCCTCAGCCGGCATAGGTACAGCAGAAGAATTGTTCAGAGAGCGGATAGCACTCGCCTCATGCAATCCGCTCTCAACCTTCACCGCCAGTTGTCAGTATTTGACTAAGCGAGCTCGATTGCTTCCCTTGCTCGGGGATTGGCCGCCTTTCTTTCAAAATCTCACCACCAATTAAGGAGAAATATGGACTTAGATCTGATTAAGTTGATGCAAGCCTGGGTTTTCCTTCCCATCGTGACTTTTTGGGCGCTCACGATCATCATTCACCTATTGTTTGCGTCGGGCGTAGCGCGCGACGCCGGCGCACTCAAAGATAGCGGTGATGACACAATCATAGTAGGCGCTATGACCTGGATTTTCGCCACACTTCTGGGTGGCGTCTTCGTAGCAGCCATCTATTGGGCCATTCATCACTCGACACTTCGACCCCGTCTCTTTAAGGAAAATGAACGATCGGAAACTCCAACCTCGGGCTCAGTCTTGAATTTGGGTTGAGAGAAGTTTCTTGAAAGATGAGCGGAAATGAGTAAACTCTGCTCGAGATGTCGAACTCGGCCGTCAGCGTTTCTGCGTGGGCCGACATGAGTGAGGCCCAACGGATCGAATGTGTCCGTGTTGGGGAAGCGACGCTCAAAGAGATGGTGGCTGGACTGCTCGACGGCTCAGAAGAGTTGCGAGATGTCTGCAGCAAGTTTCTGATAAAGTCCGATGTTTGTCTCAGACAACCTCCAACCATTTCTCACGATGATAAGGAATCTGACGCTGGAACAACTTCCGACGAACAAACAAACAGCACACTCGAGGTCGCCAGAAAACGGAGACTGGGATTGCCTGAAGGCTATGCGCCTCGAGTCAACCGGCACGAATCGATTTGAGCAATAACGACCGACAACTTCGCGAGCATGTCCTCCAGCTGTTACGCGGTGGCGACGCTCACATCCATCTCGACGATCTAATCAAGGACTTTCCTCTAGACCGCATTAACGAAAAGATTGAGGGCGTTCCCTACACAGCCTGGCAGGTGCTCGAGCACATGCGTATCGCTCAGTGGGACATTCTTGAGTTTAGCCGGGATGCGGATCACATCTCGCCCTCATTTCCAGAGGGCTATTGGCCATCGCCCGATACTCCAGCCGGCCTGGAGAGCTGGAATCAATCGGTCGAATCATTTCGATCAGACTTGCAGGCGATGCAAAATCTGGTGAATGACGACTCGTTAGATCTGATGACTCCACTCCCTCACGGCACGGGCCAAACAATTCTCCGCGAAGCCTTGCTCGTAGCCGATCACAACGCTTACCACCTGGGCACTCTTGTGCTGATGAAGCGCCTGCTGATTAGGGTGTAGGATTTGGGGTGTAGGGTGCAGTCGTTAGAGTGGCGTCGTCAGGGAAACTCGTGTTCTGGGTCAAACTTCAAAGAGAGTTTCGATAATTTTCCATATATCATTTGCCATCTTTCATTTTCCATTTGATTTAGTTGGTTTAGGCCCTGAAAATAGAAGCTACCTCCACAAGCGAGCTACCTACACAGCGAGAGCTTCTCCACAAACGAGCCACCTCCACAAGCGAGCTACCTACACAGCGAGCTACCTACACAGCGAGCTCACCCCGAGCCTCCACCGCGATCTCCAGTCAGATAAAGACCGTATACAGCAAAGAGTCCTGGAATGCGGCTCGGACAAAGTAACGAACACCCGGGTAATGAACACCGGGTAACGAACACTGAGTAACGAACAACCGGTAATGAACACTGGGTAACGAACACCTGGTAATGAACACCGGGTAACGAACACCGGGTAACGAACACCGGGTAATGAACACCGGGTAACGAACACCGGGTAACGAACACCCGGTAATGAACACCGGGTAACGAACACCGGATAACGAACACCGGGTAACGAACACCGGGTAATGAACACCGGGTAATGAACACCGGGTAACGAACACTGGGTAACGAACACTGGGTAACGAACACCGGGTACGAACACCGGGTAATGAACACTGGAAAATGGAAAATGATGAATGGAAAATTTCTTTGTGGAGCTCAACACCTGATGGAAAACACCTGAGGCTGCGGGCGCGCACACTACACCCCAAATCCAACACCCTAATTCTCTACGCGGAGCGAACTGCTTGTTTGGAGGGAGATTCGATCAGGCCCTGGATGACCTGAGCTACTTGTGAGAGTGGTTTGGGTTTTCTCAAAAAAGCGTCTGCGCCGCAACGACGGGCGTCGTCTTCCATTTCCGCAGAGCCATATGCTGTCAAAACAACTATTCGTGTCTCCGGCTGGCGCCGGTGCAACACTTTGGTAATTTCGAGACCATCGGCGTTGTGAGCTACACCAAGTCTCAAGTCGAGAATAGCCACAACGTAATCGTTGCTCTCGATCAGTTTTTCCGCTTCCTCAAGTTCACGAGCCGTATCAACTTCGTATCCATGAAGACCGAAGTATTCGCTCATTGAGAAGCAGATTGACTCTTCATCATCGACAATGAGCATTCTCGGCATCGGCTCGTCTTCCCTGGTCTCTGCGCCGCCACTTAAAATGCGGCGCAATTTTCCAGATACCTTTCTCAATCTTTCAAATCGGGGTTGCTTTGCCATCCCATCGGCACGCCTTCAGCTGTCATCAACGAAACTCTAGCGAAGATCTTTTAGAATAGGCCGGTTGGGTTGGCCACTATCCCTGAGTAACCGCTCGAATAAACTAAACGAAATCGAGAGCACCGCCGTTTCCCTCATTTCAGGGTTGGCGCGCAATCTTCCCATTCCCTTCGAACATCCAGTGCAGCCGGTCCACTTGGTTTTTCCCGCCTGCAAGTAAGGCCTCGGCCAATGTTCGCAATGAAGCAGGCATTGGTGGGCATGATGGAGGATGGTCTTCGGTGAAAACTTTTGAGAGCAACTGCAGCTCAGAACTACAAAAGTCGCAGCTGGCGAGATGACGGGCGATGTACGATTTCCGAGGGAGTGACGAACGCTGGGAGTACGAAGCGAGATCCTGCGAAGAGGGGCAATGCCGCTCCTTCCCGAAGTCGCTTCCGGATACTAAACCCATCGCGCTATCCACCTAGTCGTAATCGCACAATCAAGGAGAACGAGCCAGGCAGAATAGCTGAGAAAAATGCGTCTCAATAAGTCTTATTAGTCACTGCCCGGCCCAAGCTGCTATATGGCTATCGCAGCCCGCACATTGGGCCTTCGCGTCACGTTCGCCGAAGTACCAGGCGATACATTGGCCCGCACCAGCGGCTTCGTGATGATATACATCAGTACCTCGCACACTTCACGTGTGCCGGTCCCAATGGTGTTTCCGTTTTCATCTTGAAGAGAATAAATCTTCCCCTCAAGGTCAAGCGGGAGAATCATTGGTTTCGAGTACATTGTGGACGTCCCCCCCGCCTGCTCACGTGATACGTGAGCAGGTTTCATCTCTTTAGCAACTGGCTCTTCCGCCGGACCAAAACTCCAGCGCCGCAAATGATTAGCGTCGCGAAGTCTTCAATCTCTTGCGAACGATCGCAGCCGCACCCGCCAAACCAGTGCCCAACAACAGCATGGTGGTCGGTTCCGGTACTGGTGCTCCACCCGGAACGCCCGTGCCATCAATTCCGTCCTTGCCGCCGTCATCGCCGCCGTCCTTGCCGTTTGCGCCGGCCGACCAATACGGACGAGTCACAGCATTCGCGTTCAGCGAAACACCGCTCACGCTGAAGCTGCTGGTCGAGCCCGTCGAGATCGAACGTCCCAGATCCATAGAGGTGGCAAAAGACAACGCCTGGTCGCTGCCGAAGGATAGTGACATCCCTGATGCCGGCAAGAACAGTGACGTGGGATTCGTCTTGGTTGCGCTGACGTGCTGCCCAACACTTGCATCTCCAGAGGATTGCGTAACGGGCGATCCGGCAAAGCTCACTCCGGAAACTCCACCAAACTCAGGTGAGAAACTGGCGAGGGCGCTTGCTGACGAGGTTGAATCAACCACGCCGAGACTTGATTCAGCAAATGCCAGCGCCAATTCGCCCACTCGGACGTTTCCGCTGACACATCCAGCGCCAAAGCAACGGTCAACCGAGTAGCTAACGCGGTCTGCCCGCGCTTGGGAAACTGCTAACCCGATCACTGCCGCCGCCATCGCAATTGTTAATGAAGTCCTAATGACCCTTCTCATTGCTTTTCGACTCCTTGAAAGTTTGTAAACTGAGAAATTTTTTCCAAATTTTTGGGAGGACCAGCGAGTCCTGCCAGGCGTCAGGAATCACAAATCCGTAAGACTGCTAAAAACCAGACTGAGAGACCCCCATCTTGGATTGAGCAAAGAGCCTAGCGGGGCAATGCAGGCTCTTTAGATCCAAAATCGAATCTCTCAAACTAGGCCGGAAGCCTAAGCACTATTGGATCGAGACGCTTCTCCATTGGCAACCAGCGGGCCACAGCGTCCGCAGATCTCGATCACGAGAATTCCCTTTATTTTTCAATGACTTGAGTGGATTGGATGGAAGTGAGCTGTGAGAAAGTCCAGAATCTGGACGACGTTTCTAGAATCTGGACGTCGCGATGCGGTGTCGCTTGAGCTTTTCGTAGAGTGAGCTTCTGGGAACGCCCAGCCGTTTGGCAGCACGCTCGACGCTCCCGTTCTCTTCCTGGAGAACGTGCTCGATGTGTTGGCGCTCGACCTCTGAAAGGGTGAGATTTGAGTGTGCATAGCTCGCGAGGGCACCCGCGCGGCCATCGAAATGAAGATCCTTTGGTCCGAGAGTTTTTTGCTCGCTCAGCAGCACTGCTCGTTCAATCACGTTGCGCAACTCCCTGACGTTTCCAGGCCAGGCGTAGGACTGCAAAGCTTCCAACCCCTCGGCACTCAGCTTTAGTTCTCCTCGGCCAAGGTCTGCAGCAAATTTGTCGAGCAGAAACTCCGCCAACACCGAAATATCTTCCCGGCGCGATCGCAGTGAAGGAAAGATCAACGGAATTGTGCTGATGCGAAAATACAAATCGTCACGAAACTTCTTCTCGGAAACCAGTTGGCTGAGGTCTTGATGCGTAGCCGCCAACAATCGTACATCGACTTGCCGGTCGCGCACGTCACCTACTCGCCGAAATCTCTTCTCCTCCAGAACTTTCAAAAGCTTCGGTTGTATTTGAAGATCGACGTCTCCAATCTCATCGAGAAAGATCGTTCCGCGGTGGGCCACCTCAAAGAGTCCCTGCTTCGAAGCAGTCGCACTGGTGAACGCTCCCTTCTCATGACCAAAGAGTTCCGTCTCGAGCAGATCGCGAGTTAACCCCGCGCAATTCAAGTCCACGAAAGCTTCTTCGGATCTGGGGCTATGAGCGTGAATCCAACGCGCCAATACACCTTTGCCGGAACCGGTTTCACCGAGAATCAGGATCGGACTATCGGTGGATAGAACTTTTCTTGCTTGCTCTGCAAGCGCGCGAATTGGAGCACTATTACCGATGAAGGGATCAATCGCGGTTCGCACCTCGCGAGACTTGGTCGCGAGCTGCTTGTTCAGGTTGCGACGGTTCTCGAGGATACGCCGCAGGATTACCAGCAGCGCCGGTAACTCCAGCGGCTTGGTGAGAAATTGTTCGGCGCCTTCTTTGATGGCGCGCACGGCCAGGTCAATCGAGCCATGCGCCGTCAGAATTAGTAATGGAATTCCGGGATCGATTTCCTTGAGCCGCGGCAAAAGATCGAGCGCAGTTCCATCCGGAAGCAGATAATCGGCAATGACTACATCGGGTCGTGAGGTGCGGAAAAGGTGTTGGGCGTTTTCGCAGCTTTCGGCTTCATCAATTTCGTATCCCTGCAACTCGAGATAATCGCGCACGCCGAAGCGCAAACCAGGCTCATCATCAACAATTAAGATCTTGTTGCGCGCCATAGATTGTTAGCTGACTCCCTCAGGTACTGGAAACCTCGCAATCATACAGGCGCCGCCTTCATCGTTGTTACCGGCAATCAAACTACCGCCGTGCTCTTCCATGATCTTTTTCGCAATCGCGAGGCCGAGGCCGGTACCGCCGCGACGTTTGGTGAAGAAAGGCTCGAAAATATTAGGAATTTCTTCGGTCGCGATTCCCTTGCCTTCGTCCTTTACAGCGCAATCCAACCACAACTGGTTAGCCTCGCGCGCCTCTCTTGCTTCCACGACCACCGCAGCTCCGGCTGGCGAATGCTGAATCGCGTTTTCGATGAGATTGACGAACACCTTCGACAGGCGACGACGATCAACCAACACGCGAGGAAGCGTGGGCGTGAGTTTGTTGACAAGCTTTACATGGGCTATTTCAGCTACCGGTACACACGAGCGTAACGATTTAGTCACGACATCGTCCAGCGCCGTGAGATAGAGTTCGCCCTGGAATGGCTTGCCATACTCCAGCAACTCCTCCATCAGCACGTTGAGCCGAGCCAATTCGTCGCGAAGCACATTCATGTAACGCAGATATTCCGTCCGCTCGCTGAAACGTGTTTCAAAAGCATCGAGGATCGAGGAGATTCCGAAGAGCGGATTGCGAACTTCGTGCGCCACACCTGCGACCAGCGAACCCAACAGAGACATCATTTCACTACGTCTTAGCGAAGCTTCCAATTCAGTGCGGTTGGTGGTGTCCTGGGCGATCAGGATGGCTCGTTCGCCGACCGAGCCGAATTCGTGAATCAGGTAAATCGTGATTGACCACGTCTTTCCCGTCGCATGATCTCGCACTTCGGCCAGACGCGCGCCGCCATTCTCACGAATATGGTGGAGAAGTTCGGCAGCCTTTTGCCACGGCTCGCCGGGGCCGGCGCTGGCTACCAGTTGACCAATTATTTCTTCCTTCTCGCTTCCAGCTACCTCTTGAGCGGCTCGGTTAAGGCGTTTGATGCGACCTTCCAAATCAACGATGAGAACCGGAAAATCCATGGCGTTGAAAGTCTGTCGCCACTCAATCGCCGATTGCTGAATCGAAGCGTGCATGCGCTTCTGTTCTTCGTCGTGGAGCTTGCGGTCGGTAACGTCGGTAGCGATGACGAGCTTGGCTCGGCGCTTTCCAAACATTAGCGAATGAGAAGTGATTTCGACGTAGATAACACTTCCATCTTTCTTCTGATGACGCCACGGGCTGGTGAGCACTGGCCCGTCAACTCCAACCGCTGTCTTAATCAAAAGTGCCGGAACGTCTTCCTTGGGACGAACGTCTTTGATGGTCATCTTGAGAAATTCTTCGCGCGAGTAGCCATACGTCCGAATCGAAGCTTCATTCACTGCCAGAAACGCGAGAGTCTCTTCGTCATAAACCCAAATCGGTTGAGGCGTGCTTTCGAACAGCAGGCGGTATCTCTCTTCAGAATCTTTCAGAGCTTCTTCGAGTTTTGCCCGCTCGATTAAACGAGAGGCCTGGGCCACGAGGCGCGCAGTGTCGAAAGGAATTTCAAGATATTCGTCCGCTCCGGCCTTGAGGCCTTCGACCACGCTGTCGGTATCTGTTCTCAAAGCGCTGACTAACAAGATCGGGCGCGTCGCCAAATCCTCATCCTGTCGAATTAGACGGCAAAACTCGATTCCGTTTACTTCCGGCATAGTCACGTCGCTGATGATGAGGTCTGGGCGTTCACGCTGGGCCACGGCAAATCCTTCACGACCGTTCTCAGCAGTAAAAACGGTGTAGCCAGCCTTACGAAGGGCAACATTCATGAGCTCAAGCTGTTCGGCCAAATCGTTTACGATCAGGACCGAATGCTTGTCATGTCCGTTTTGAGAGTGGTATCCCCTATCCATGGGGCAGCTAGGACCTCGTTGTGATTAATTGGCTACGCGATAAAAATGAGAAGTCCGGACCTGGAGCTATGACTTCGCGGATATTTTTGCAGCTGGGAACGTAATTCCGTTGGCATGTCGGGGCGTTCGCTTTAATGTCTCCGGAAGTCGGCAAGTATACCACACGGGCGATCCAGCTAAGCAAAACGAATCCTGGGCCAGGCCCTCCCAAATTCTGGGATTCGCCTCCCCCAGGTTCTACTCGAAAAACTTGCGTGATCTTAAGCAGTACGAATAGACGCCAAATTCCTTCTTTGATGACCGGTCTTTGGCCTTTGGCCTTAAGTCTTTGGGATCTGTTTCTGATGGCCGTAACCGAGAATCAAAAGGCTAATTCAAAGACCAAAGTCCAATGACCCAAGACCTTTATTTCCGCGCTTTGACACCGAGACGGGCTTGCCGTAACCTGCGAAGTTTGCATATTCGGTTATCGGGCTAAATGTTTTGTCTTCAAGGAGTACTGCCTTTTGTCTGCGCATGCAGAAGCAATCGTAACCGCCGGCTTGAGACCCGAGCTTTTCGCCGAAAGCGGCACGCGGTCAATCAGCCGCACTCTCGTAATCGTGACGCTCGCGGTCCTTATGCTTGGAGGTTTTGCCTTTCGAGCGCGCAGCCTCAGTGTGGAAGGGCTTGCGGATGACGAACTGAACAAACTCCTGGCCGCTGATGATTACCGCACCAACGGACTAACCGCAGCCAATGGAGAGCACCCGTTCCTGATGAAAGCTACGATCACAGCCAGCGTGATCGCTGCTGAAAAGTGGAACAGTCTGGTGGGTGGTCCAAATTCAGAGTTTTACATTCCAGTCGAAGCCGCCGTCCGCCTTCCAAATGTCATTGTCGGATCGTTGATTACGCTCCTGCTTTATCTGGTCATTGCGGAACTGTTCGGAGGTGAAATCGCGCTTCTCGCGGCTGCTCTGTGGGCCGTAGATCCCATCGCGATCGGTTTCAATCGAATCGCCAAGGAAGACACGTTTCTGCTCTTCTTCTTTCTGCTTGCCAATGTTTTCTGGCTGCGCGGACAGCGGGTGGCTGAAAGCGCACCGAACCGAAACTTTACGCGGTATGCCTGGTTTGCCGCCGCTGCTTTTGGCGCTATGGCGGCTTCGAAGTACCTACCCTGGTACGTTTCCATCAGCATCAGCTACTACTGGCTTTTCCAGCATATTCCCGGGACGCGATGGCGACTGGGACGACCGCGATTCCTGTTGTTTTTCATAATCATGGGAATCACCTTCGCGATTCTGAACCCGCCAATCTTTTTGCCCGAGACCTGGCACCAGATTCGGAATTTTGCGAGCCATAAGCTGATGGCTCATAACAGCTATGAGTTCATGGGCAAGCTCTATCCTCACGAAGTCAAGTCATGGTTTCAAGGCGTGCCGGTGTATTACTACGGCGTTTTCTTTGCCACCAAACTTCCTATCTTGACTCTGGTGTTTTTCATCATCGGATTGCCGATGTTGTTTAGAAGAAAGCTGGGCGACGGCCGTTACTTCCTGCTCTTCTGGATGTTCTTCTGGCTGCAATTCTCAATCTCGGGAAGCAAGTTCACGCGCTACACGGTCTTCGTTCTGCCGGCGATCTACAGCACCGCGGCTATTGCGGCTTACTATCTGGTTCGATGGATGGCACGCAGGCTGGCGGAATTGGCGGGTAACGACAAGGTACGCGTGTATTTGAAAGGTGCTTTCGCATCCGTTCTGGTGATTTCCGCGGGGCTGGCATCAGTGAGCGCCGTTCCACACTACCGGCTGTTCACTAACATCATCGGCGGTGGCTCAGCTAACGCCGGAGCCTATTTTCCCCAGGACGACTTTTATGACGCCGAGATGGGTGACGCGCTGAGGCAGATTGCGCAGCGAGCCAAACCGTCGGCTCAAGTTGCTAGTGAATCGCAGACCGTCTGTCAGTATTACGCGGGAAGGAACGCGCGCCCCGATCTGATCTGCGTTTCGCTGTCAGATGAAAGCGCTGTCAGCAAGCTCGCGGAAGGTGATTTCATAATCGACGCGCGCGGACGTCACTACTTCAGCAACGACGCCATTCTGACTGAGCTTCACGCGCTTGAGCCGGTTCTGAAAGTTCCGCTCGGAAACATTCCCGCGGCCGACATCTACCTGGTCGATCAAGGGCTGGCAGCTAGAATCAAGAACAGGTAGCAGAGACTGAACCGTCTGTTCAGCGGTTGGAAAATATCAAATGAGTGGTTTGGTCTAATTTTTATCAGCAGGGGCGCTGACACCCAACCGTCATCTTTAGCAAGTTGGAACGCAGACTGAAGTCTACGCTACCGGGGTTGGCGGGTCGGTGATCATAGATTTGTTTGCTAGAGTCTTGGCTCACAAAGTCACCTGCGAACACGCAGCTTGCGATACAATTCGAATACGGGAGGAATCGCCATGGCGGAAGATCAATTCGACCCAAAAGTAGTTGTTGGTTTACTCAATGAGATTCTCGAAACTGAATTGGCCGGAGTGGTGCGTTACACGCACTATTCGTTCATGATATTCGGTCACAACCGCATTCCCATCGTTAGCTGGCTGAGGAATGAAGCCAACACTTGTCTCGCGCACGCGACCGAAGCGGGCGAGCTCGTAACTCAATTAGGCGATCATCCGTCACTGAAAATCGGCGCGCTGCTCGAAACTCACAAGCACGGAGTCAACGACATATTGTTGGAGTCGCTCGAGGCTGAAAGAGAAGGGCTGGCTCTCTACAAACGTTTATACGATGTGACTCGCGACCGGTCCATCATGTTGGAAGACTACGCTCGCCGCATGATCTCTGAAGAAGAGCAACACATCGGTGAAGTCGTGAAGATGCTGCGCAAGCCCGGCGAGATCTCCGCAACGGCGTAAGTGCCCTAATTTGGAGTGCGCCGACCTGTCGGCGCTTTGGTCGCTGCGACCTGTCGCAGCAAGTTGTCGAAAAGGGCACATTACCAAGCAGCGCGGATAAAGACTGGGCAGAATGGATTGCCTGGACTCTGGAGCGAAATACTCAGTCGTCTTTCTGGGTTGGGATTTTCGAGCAGGCTCGAACTTCGTCGCGTCCAAAATAGTCCGGCTGGATCTAGGCCAACCCGCTGGAAATCCTTCTTAGCGAATGGGCCAACACCGACTACCTTGAAGCTCCCTGCCGGCGACTATCAGATCACTTTCGAGCTAAATGGTCAACGCGTTACCGTTCAATAGTCTCGACTGCATTTACGGAGGTCACCCGGCTAGCGCACTTCGACTTCGACAGGTTTGGCATCGTGGGAGTCGTAGCCTTCGGGCCAGTTTGAGATGTTCACGCCGTAGAGCCAGTCGGAATCAACCGTCACTGCGAAGCGAATGGTGAAAGGCAAGCCGCGAGCGGCACGGAGACGCACCAGCCAGCTATCGATGGACCACTCCTGAATTATCGCCTGGCCTGCTGCTTCAACCGGAATGAGTCGCGAGCCACAGTCCGTACCATTCACAAACAAAGTCACACGCGTCTTTATCTCACTCGGCCGAGCGTCAATTGGCAGCACGGGTTGAATATGAGCACGCACAACCAAACGTCCAACCTTGCGACGATCTTCCCGGCCGGGAACGACGTACTCCATGAATCCTGAGCCAGTCCCCCAGATGTAGCCGGGACCGCCGCCAATATTTTCAAAGCGTTCCGCCGTTGCAGTCTCAGGTTTGAAGCGGTAAAGCAGCGTGTGATCGTCGCGCGCTATGAACTGAGGCTTAACACTCGGGTCCTCCGCCGGCCGCGTAAAAGCGAACTGGCGCGGGACCAAATGGGCGCCTGGATCGCGCAACTCTTTTGGTGGCAGAGCTGATGATAACGAAGCAAATAGATCGGCGCCTCTGCGGATCTCAGCGAACAATTGCTGATCTCTCGAGGTTGAGTAGACTACTCCGTAGCCGCGCTGGGGATCGGGCGTGATAATCCAAAACATGACGCCATCTGAGCCTTCACGAGCACTATGCTCAAACAAAGCGCGAAACCAGTCGGTCTGAGATGAGCCCTTATAACCCTCAACTCCCATTCCAAATTCACCAAACACCAGCGGCTTACGAATGGAGTAGGCTGCGGCCACGCGGTTGCGAATGAAGTTGCGCAGGTCTGCTGGAGAATCAACGAAGAGGTCGTGATCAGGGCGGGGATAATGATGCACGTCACAGTAATCAATGTGCGGCAATGAATGATCCGCCAACCACTCACGCCGCTCAGCCGAAGTGCGATAACCCCAATCACCAGGTGCAACGATGTGATCCGGATCGAGTGACTTCAGGTAGGCGCTCATCTCAGCAAACCAGGCACGCCGTTCAGACCACCGCAGCGTCAGCGACTGTGCTTCGTTCATTAATTCGTAGCCGAAAATAGTCGGGTCATCACGATAGAGCTTGCCCGTAATCGAATTCCGTCGCGTCGCTACTTTCTCGAGATGTTCTCGATAGAGACGGCGCGTGGTCTCATTCGTATAGAACAGCATCGCTCGATCTTTGTTGATGCCAAAAGGCTGAGTGTCGTCGGCTGCGTCGTTGATGCCGGCCCAGCGCAAGTACTGCGTCACACCACCAGTGTCACGCCACCAGTTGACTAGACAAAGTTGCACCAGGAGGTTATTGCGAGCAGCTTCGGCGAGAGTTCGATCGAGCTCAACAAAAGCATTTTCATTCCATTGGCCTGGAGCTTTGCGAAAGAAGAATGTGCGTGGCCAGTCGTGGAGATCATCTCCAATTGGCTTAACGTCGTCAGGCCCGCCTTCGCCAAAAGCCCACACGCGGACAACTTTGATTCCAGCTTGAGCAGCCTGCCGCATTGTTTCCGGCATCTTCGCGCGATCTTCATCGCGGTACATGATGGCAACGTTGGCGCCGACAAATTTGAATGGGGCGCCATCGATAACAAAGCGGCCACCACGGACCTGGACAAAGCCGGCCCTCGCCGGACGCTGTTCGTCCAGTTTGCCTCGAAATAAGAAAAGCGCCGCGCCCACGGAAACCGCGAGCGCGGCGATCACTAATGATTTCTTCACCATCTAAAAAAACCGGGGTTCAGGTTTCAAGTTTCAGGTTCCAAGTTTCACGTTCCAGGTTTCACGTTCCAGGTTTCAGGTTTCAGGTTTCACGTTCCAGGTTTCAGGTTTCACGTTTCAGGTTTCAGGCGTTCCGTAGCGTTCCTAAACTTTGAACCAGAACCTGGAACGTGAAACCTGGAACGTGAAACCTGAAACTTGAAACCTGAAACCGCGTGAAACCTGAAACCGCCTTTCGCTTTGGCTTACCGCGGGTTGGTCAGACGAATAAAGCCCATCGTCGCGCACAGCGCCGCCAAAACGACAAACAAATTAAAGAACGCACCCACAGTCAGGGTCATGCTCGAATTGTCGAGCAGCAAGCCCAACGCCAGGAACAAGAATTGTAGATGGTAAATAATCATGCAGACAGCTGCGAAGGCGAACCACCTGGTTGAAGGTCCGAAAGCGCGCGCCCGAGCAAAACCAAGTACGGCGGCGATAAGCCAGGCTACTACACCCGCCACCAGCATCAACAGCACTACGGCTGCGAACCAAGTCGGCTGTTCATAACGGGTTTCGACCTGTGCAAGCAAGAGAACTGAGGCAAGCATCACTTAGCTCCTATCAAGAATATGGCGCCGACAACAAAGCAAGCGCCGTTTGCGCACCTTCCGGCCAGGATTCTGCACAAACGGCGTCAAGTAAATCGCTTAATTGTTGGTCGTGCCGACGGCAAGCGAAACGCAGTCAGCTAGAAACCTGCCGCCCTTGAAAATTCTGAGACTTGAAGGCAGCGGGTTTGGCCGAAAACTACTGTGTGATATGGATCTCCTCTTCCTTGTTGACGTGACCGAGGAAATAAACCAGCCCGCAAACAAAAAACACGACGGCGCATCCAATTGCCCACCACATGTCGTGAGAGGCAGCCTCAGATCCAGGCGTCGTAACGAAGAGATAGAACTTGTAGATCCCAAAACCCAACGCTGCGAGACCTACAATTATCGCAGCTACGTCTTTAAGGCTTCCCATTTTGAACCTCCGAACGATTATTGGAGCTTATGAAGGTTAAAGAAAAAGCCGGGTCGTTATGTATTTGGTGCTGGGCTGCATGTTAACGCCACCTAGCGCGCTAAAGCAAGACTAAATTAGAAGCCGGCCCCGTTCAGTGGGAGCGCAGGCATCCCTGCCTGCATACGTTGAGCAAGAACTCCTTAAGAATCAAAGTAGTGCTTACCAAACGTAATGCAGGCAGGGATGCCTGCGCTCCCAGGCTTTAAGCACGGGACTTTGTAATCACTCGTCGATCCCCTTTCCTCACGGTCAGGCGAGTACTATCAAAATACTCGAGCAGTGGAATCGCATACTTGCGAGAGACTCCGGCCAGATCTTTGAATCCCGAGACATCAATACTGCGCTCCGGCTCATGAGCATCTCCATACTGTCTTAATTTCTCCGTCAGCTTGTCCAGCGCGAGGCTATGAAAGAGCAGCTCGCCCTGCACTCTAACGAGCGTGCTGGCGTTGATCAGCAACTGCATAATCTTTCTGCCGTGGGCGCGCTGGGCGGCTGGAACGCCCGCGCGCTCGAGAGCTTCGTCGATCGAGGGAGCTTCCAGTCCCGCATTCTCATAAATCTTGGCCAGATCGTTGCGCAGCTTTTCGTCGGCGGTTGAGAGATCCAGGCTGTGTTCTCGAGCTCGAATCAGTTCCTTCTCTGCAACTAATTTGTTCCTGCCTTCCAAAGAAGCGATCACTGCACGAAATATCTCCGGCGGTGAATGCCCGAATAATCTTTCGCGCAAAGTCTCGCGAGCTATGCCGCGCGAAAGCGGCTCGCGCTTGTGATGGACCAGCACCTCGGCAACGGTCGCTTCCGACAATTCACGAAAACTTTCTGTCGAGAGCAGAACGTCCTCGGCTCGCACCGTGGCTTCGTCCGCGACAGATTTCTCGACAGCGTTAGCCAGCGTCGTATCGTTCCAACCAGTGCGGCCCGCAACCTCGACAAGAGTCAGACCGGATACACCAGCAGATGCAACAAATCTCGACAGCCGAACTCCGTTGTCAGCGTCCGACAACTCATTGAGTGTCTTCTCAACCTGCGCCAGGTCTTTACGGCGATGTTTGCGCGCAAAGGGATCGAGGACTCTGCCGCCGGCAATCGTCAACGAAGGTGAATAAGAACGAATAATGAAGCGCTCATCAGGTAGCGCCACTACCGGTGATTCAAGCCGTAACTGCGCATGGCCTTGCGAGCCCGGCTCAAGACTGCCAATGTTGTTCAGAACAACCAGCCGGGCCAATACTTCCGCCGCGCCAATATGAACGCGCACACGCATCCGTGAGCGCAAAGCGCGGGGAGCTGTCCGTAGAACGTCAAGCTCGACATCAATGATCTGCACCGGCTGCAACCGTCCAACCGGAGCGAGCACCATGCCGCGTTCGATTGATGACGTGTCAATGCCGCCAAGGTTTACGGCCGTACGTTGACCGGGCAAGGCCTTCACCACGGAGTGTCCGTGTACCTGTACACCACGAGCTCGTGCTCGCAAGCCGGCCGGCAGCAACTCCAGTTCGTCGCCTTCTTTTATTTCGCCTGAGACGAGCGTGCCGGTAACCACGGCCCCAAAGCCTTTCATCGCGAAAGCTCGGTCCACCGGCAAACGGGTAACGAGATCATCCGCGCGGCTGGGGATCTGAAGGGCAAGTTCTCGAATGGTTGAGCGCAGCTCTTCGAGTCCGGAACCAGTCCTGGCGCTGACACTCAAGACTGGAGCGCTCTCCAGAAACGAGCCGGTCACCAACTCTTCTATTTCTTCTCGAACCAGTGGAATCAGCTCATCTTCAACCAGGTCGGTCTTACTGATAGCAATGAGCCCGCGTTGAATATTTAGAAGCCGGCAAATATCGAAGTGCTCGCGTGTTTGAGGCATCACGCCTTCATCGGCGGCAACCACCAGCATGACCAGATCAATTCCATGAGCTCCGGCCAGCATGTTTTTTATGAAGCGCTCGTGACCCGGGACATCGACAAAACCAACCCGCACATCGCCCAAATCCAAATCGGCGAAGCCAAGGTCGATAGTGATGCCCCGCTTCTTTTCTTCAGGCAGGCGGTCCGGATCAGTACCGGTCAACGCGCGCACAAGGGCGCTCTTTCCATGATCAATGTGTCCGGCAGTGCCGAGGATTATGGACCGCATGAGATGGAGAACGGGTTCTATTTGATTAACTCGAAGTCAATCCACTGTGTGGCAACTCGATGCTTTGCGTCAGCAAGCAGGTCGGTCACAACGATTTGGAAAACGTATTCGCCCGGAGTCAAATCGGAACCTAGAATCAACGAGCCCCCCGCAGGCACTCTCTTCATGTCAGTCACGTTGCCCGGAACCAGTGGCTGTTCTTTTCCGGTAAACACTGGATTACCGTCGCGGAAAAGTCGGACCTGTGTATGTACCTGGAGGGAAGCGGTGCTTTTGTCGAGCTTCGCGTTATAAATCGCCAGGACATAGCTCAGAACTGAGCCCACATGGAAGCGACGAACTGCGGCAGTATTAGTTGCGTCTTCGACTTCCTCTCCCGAGTCAGCTGGCGCTGCTGCGCCCGCACTCGAGTTCTCGGCCGGCTTCTTTTTCTGCAGGTCTTTCCCGGTCACGATGACGCTGGAAAGCGTTAGTCTGTTTTTCTTGATATCAGGCACTTCGATGAACTGAGTTGCGGACCCAACTCTTTGGCTATCGTGATCGCGGAGGGCCACCCGAAGCTGAAACGCGCCTGGTTTCTTGATCGGAAACGTTACGAAGTAAACAAAGCCATCATTCAAAACGTGCTGGTAGCCATCGCCTTTCACGCGCAGTGTGTGGGTCCGGCCCACCTGATCCACAACCTCGCCGTTCGCATTGAAAGTGACTGCCACCACGTCAAAGGTCGTTTTGTGCCAGCCATCCTGGGTGTCAACGAACGTCAGGTCATCGCCCTTAACGTGAAGCATTGAACGAGCCATTGAGCCGAGCTTGGCGTCGTTTGAAAACAATGAAGTCAGTCGCACGTGAACGTCGGCCGAGCCAAACGGTGAGAACAGCGCTTTCATAATCTGTTCTCTGGGCGTGGCCGGTGCAGCCGCAACGGATTCTTTATCGGAGACTCCGATAAAACCGTGCCGCATGCGCACCTTGAACTTACCCGGTCGCAAAACCTTCAGCCTCAGTTTGTGAAAAGTTCGTCTGCCTGTCCGGGGATCAAAGGTCGACTCCTCAGGACGATAACCAATGAGGTAGTAGCCTTTTTGATCCTCCATGACTCGCTTTATCCCGCCGCCCAGATCATTAGTATTTCGAATGGCAATTCCACCCGTCTCTTCGGCCAAATAGGTCAGACCTTCTTGTGACTCGAACGCTTGTATGCGCCGATTTGAGAGTTGTTGCTCGATCTGCTCCGACGACATCTCTCCAGTTGAATCAGCAGCGCTCAACATCATTGTCTGCAGGCCGGTAGCGTTCATTGTGTAAATGACGACGGACGCGCGGCCCGCTTGATCGATCAACCGTTTCAATTGGTCCAGCGCGCGGATGTTTCGAGTCGGATCGTCCTGACTATAAATTCGAAAGCCGTCCGAAATGAGCAGAATCGACTTGCGACCCGGAAGCTCCTTAAGACCTCGCACTACATAACTGACGGCGCCGAGAGTGCCCACGGCGAATAGATCCTCTCGAAACTCGTTCAGCTCTTTGTCCGCGGCCACCATCCCTTCACTCTGTTGCGAAATGTCCTCGATCGGCGCAAAGGCGCCAATGCCTGACCTCCCCCCTGAAAACCATTTGACTCTTTCAATGGCGGCCAAGAGCTGGCGTTTGTCTGAACTGAATTGCTGAAGAGCGCCAACCCCGCCACTCGTCCTGATCACGGCAACGAGATCGCCTGGCTGCATTTGCTTATTTACAAAATCGCGCAGCGCCTGGCGGACGTAATAGGTGCTCTGAAAAGAAAGTCCAAGATCATCGACCACCAGCGCGATGGTCCGTTTGACCTGATCGGGTCTCAACGATGTAGGCGGCAGCGGCGGGGCGGATTTATCTACAGCTTTTGGCGCCGGAGCTATTCCTTCTCTGCCACTCTCCGTGACGACATAAGACAGATGCGTAATCTTTTGAGCCCTGTTGTCCTCGAAGATTTGAATTTCTTCCGGACGAAGGTCAGTCACAACCTTGCCGTGATCGTCCAAGACGACTGCATCTACTTGCACAAGGTTCGTGGTTATGCGGACGACGTCGTCATCAGATATAGGCCTCTCCGGTTTGGGAGTAACCGAAGGCCTGGGCTGTGGAGATGGGCTCGGTTGCTGAGCTTCCGCGACTAAGACCAGCGTGAAAACCAGCAAGAGTACTCCTAGGCATTTCATTTTCATTTCTGATCTCCGAGGCTCTGCGAGGCGAGGACGCGCTCGTAGAAATCAATGTATTTGGGAATCACAATGTCGGTGCGATATCGGGAAATCGCGGATTCGCGAGCTCGCTGCCCCATTTCTTTTCGGAAGGCTTCGTCACTCAGAAGTTGGGCCGCATCGTTTGCCATCTTATCGACGTCACCTACTGCGCTTAAGTATCCGGTTTCGCCATCAGTCACGACCTCAGGAAGTCCGCCGACCCGCGAAGCAATTACTGGAAGTTCGCAAGCCATAGCTTCAAGTGCGGCGAGTCCAAATGATTCCTGATCAGAGGGGAGAAGTAACACGTCCGAAACTGACAGATAGTCGACGATGCGAGGCTGCTTGCCAACAAAGGAACACTTATCATAAATCCCCAAACAACGCGCGCGGTGTTCGGCGTTGGTGCGCTCGCTGCCGTCGCCAACCATTATCAGCCTGGTTTTGATTTCCTTCTTCAAAACGCGAGCGAGTATCTCAACACAATCGACGGGCCGTTTCACTGGTCGAAAGTTGGAAACGTGAACCAACAATGGCTCGCCGTTCGGAGACAGGCTTTTTTTCAGCGACTCGTCAGGGTTTCGCTTGTAGTCCTCCTGACAAACAAAGTTCGGGATGACCGTGATCTTGTCAAACTGGAATATCTCCCGCGTCGCTTCTTTGAGATATTCAGAAATCGCCGTTACTCCGTCCGACTGCACGATTCCGTAACGTGTTATCGGCAAGTAAGAACGATCGGCTCCAACCAGGGTGATATCGGTCCCGTGCAGAGTAGTTATAACGGGCAAGCGGCGGTTTGGTTTCAAAGATTCTCGAGCCAGGATGGCACTAATCGAGTGCGGGATGGCGTAATGAACGTGCAGTAGATCGAGATTCTCGGTCTCTGCAACTTTCGCCATTTTGGTGGCGAGCGCCAGAGTGTACGGCTGATGCTCAAACAATGGGTACGACATCATCTCAACTTCATGAAAGCGTACCCGGTCGCTGAGCTCGGTAAGTCTGGTCGGCAACGCCGAAGCGATAAAATGAACGGTGTGGCCCCGTGCCGCTAACTCCTTACCCAGTTCAGACCCAACGATGCCGCTGCCGCCGTAAGTCGGATAAACAGTAATGCCGATGTTCATAAAAAGGATCTTAGGTCTTTGGTCTTGGATCTTTGAAGTTGTTCTTCAGTTGCATCAAAAGATTCATCGAGGATTATCGATTTTCAAAGACCAAAGATCAAAGACCTAAGACCGCCTTAGCATAATAGAAAAGGCAGACGACCCTCGCAATCGCCTGCCTCTTTCTCAACTTGTCTCGCTATCTTTCGATAGGGGGGGCAAGTGAGGCCGTGAAGTATATGCCTGCAGATTTGCTTTGGCAATGATTTCGCCTGGGTCGTGGTCCATGCCGCAGTTGACTAAAGACCTATCCACAGATTACGCAGATTCCACAGATGTTTTGGTGAATCAGTGTTACGTACCTTCCCAATTGGTTTTATTGAATCTGTGCAATCTGCGAAATCTGCGGCTAAGGTTTTCGTTTCAACCAAGCTGGCGGACTGCGGTGCGGAGGTAAACAGGATATAATCCATCACGTAACAAATTAGTATCAGAGGAATCATGCCAAAGATAAGTGATATTGAAGAAACGCCGAATCCAAACGCAGTTAAGTTTATTCTACGAGAATCCGTAAGCAACGGTGTCGCGCAGCAATTCAGCTCGCCTTCGCAAGCCGAAGCAGATCCGCTCGCCAAATCTCTGTTCGAAGTAGGAAACGTAGTCTCAGTCTTCTACATGGATAAAATGATCACGGTCGAGAAGGACGCGGAAGGTGATTGGGACGAATTGCTCCCGAGATTGGCGGTGCCGATTCGCGCTGCTCCTTCAGTGACGGCGCCAGCCGCTGCCGCAGCTGCCGCCGTGGGTGGCGCCATCGCCGCAGTCACGAGTGATGATCCGCGGCTGCTTCGGATTAACGAGATTCTCGACGAAAAAGTCCGTCCCTACCTGATGAGCGATGGCGGCTACCTGGAGATTCTCAGCTTGAAAGATCACACCTTGACCATTCGCTACCAGGGCGCCTGCGGAACTTGTCCGAGCTCGCTTACCGGAACGCTGATGGCCGTCGAAGGAATGCTCAAGCAGGAAATCGACCCCGAGCTCGAAGTGATCGCGATCTAGCGAGCAAAGGGCATCAGGGCAAGGAGCAAAGGGCAAGGAGCAAAGGGCAAGGAGCAAAGGGCTTGACGGCACAGCTCCTTCGGCGTTCGGCTCTCTGCCCTTTGCTCTATGCCCTTTGCACCTCCCGCCTTTTCGGAACTTTCAGATCGGACCTACGTTTAAGCTGACGCCAGTAGTACATCCCGAAAGCGCCCGGCGCTTTATCACAGGAGAAAATTTATGTTTCGCAGCCTACGCCTTTCTTTGGCGGGACTCCTGCTCCTCTTCCCGTTATCACTGAGCCATGCTCAAACAACCAAAGAAGCACAAACTCCCAAAGACGAAACGAAACCAAAGCCGACCGTCAGCAAAGATCAATCGCTGAAAGGCGCCAAAGTAGCGGAACCAGATCCGGCCGCGGTGGAAAGGCGAAACGTGGCTGTATCACTCCTGACCTCTTTAGCCGACGACGCCCGCAGCTTTAAAGATCAGAAACTGCGCGCTCGAGTATTGGCCCGCACGGCTGATGCGCTTTGGACAACCGAGCCCGATCGAGCTCGCGATTTGTTTCGCAGAGCGTGGGACGCAGCAGAAGCTGGGGATGCCGAAGCTGCTCGGCTCGCGGCAGAGGATGCTCGCCGTCAACAACAAGAGACCGGTCATATCGTTCGTCGCGGTGCTCGCGAAATGCGTTCCGAAGTCCTGCGCATCCTGGCAAAGCGAGATCAGAAACTCACTGAGGAGTTCCTTGTGAAACTCGAAGAGGCTGCCGAACGTGAAGCCAAGGAAGCCGCCGCCGATGCTAATCGACGTCGCGCCGACCAATGGGCAGCTCCGGCAGCGCAAGCGAAACGATTGGCGTTAGCTCGAACGCTGCTACAGGATGGTGATGTTGAAAGGGCGTTGTTGTATGCAGCACCCGTGCTCGAATTCGTTAACAAGGACACGATCTTTTTTCTGAGCGAGCTCCGTCAAAAGAACGCGCCAGCCGCCGATGCTGCTTTTGCGACGTTACTCGCTCGCACTGCACGCAATGCTGCCGCTGACGCAAACACCGTTTCAGGTTTGTCGTCTTACGCGTTTACGCCCTTGCTTTACGTCACCTTCGATGCTGACGGAGGCTCGTTTGCGAACCAGGCAGGTCCCCCGTCGCCGGCGCCGGACCTTTCTCCTAATTTACGAAAAGCCTTCTTCAGCACTGCTAGCGGAATTTTGATGCGTCCGTTACCGCCGCCGGATCAGGACACCAGCACTTCCGGCCGAACAGGAAAATACATGGTGCTAAAGAGGCTGATGCCGCTTTTCGAGCAGTATGAACCCGAGCAAGCAGCAGTTCTGCGCACCCATATGACTGCGCTTGCCGCCGGTTTGCCTGAGCCTGATATCGCTCAAGGCAATCGCGCCATCGATCGAGGGATCGTTCCGGATGATCCGGAGAAAGATCCGTTGAAGACCATGCAGGACCGGTTGGACCGGGCGAAGACGTCTGAGGAACGAGATGCTATTTACGTTGACGTCGCAGTTGCGCTCGCCGCGCAGGGTGATCCCAAGGGACGCGAGCTCGCCGGAAAGGTCGAAGATTCCGAGCTCAGGAACAAAACAATTGCTTACATTGATTTTGATTTGCTTCGCGACGCCGCACAGAAAAAAGACATTCCCGAATTGCTGCGCATTGCCAAGACAGGTGAGCTGACACACATTCAGCGAACCTGGGGCTACGCCGAAGCAGCGCGATTAGTGACCGCGACGGATCGCGCCCGGGCTGTCGACTATCTTCAGGAAGCCGCCACTGAAGCACGCCGCATTGAGGCTGGTGATCCTGATCGGGCCCGTGGACTGGTCGCTGTTGCCAGCGGTTTCGCGCGTACGGATCGCGCGCGGGTATGGGATGTAATTTCAGAAGCCGTGAAAGCTGCGAATGGAAGTCCAGGGTTCACAGGCGACGATGGAGTTTTGTTTGCGCGGCTGCAGACGAAGAATATGGTAGTTGCGAGGAACGCATCTATGGAAGACTTTAATGTAGCTGGGGTGTTCTCGGCGCTGGCGAGCGAAGATATGTATCGTTCGATTGAATTGGCGAAGACTTTCAGTGCCGAGACTGCGCGCGCCAACGCCACTATCGCCACCGCCCGTGCCGTGCTCGAGCCCAAAAAGCAACCCGACGCGCGACCGAACTGAAAGGTTTGTGTTTAGTCTTCGTCGCAGAGCGAGGTTTGAGCCGACTACGGCATTCAAGCGAACGAAGCAGCAACAAGTCAGATCAGCTCGCGGTCAGGAAGGGTAGCTTGCGCCCGCCTGGCTGCATAGGCTTTCAAGCTTGTTTCATACTGCTCAACTTTCCAGACTTCAAGCATGAATGCCAAGGCTACTTGAGGCGGGCGCAAGCTTCGTCGCAGAGCCAGGTTTGAGCCGACCCCCGGCATTCAAGCGAACGAAGCAGCAACAAGTCAGATCAGCTCGCGGTCAGGAAGGGTAGCTTGCGCCCGCTTGGCTGCATAGGCTTTCAAGCTTGTTTCATACCGCTCAACCTTCCAGACCTCAATCATGAATGCCAGGGCTACTTGAGGCGGGCGCAAGCAACCCTTCCTGACCCCGAGCTGATCTGAGGTGAGTGACGATCCTTGGTGACGTTAATCGAAATAGGAGATTTGAAATACCCTCAGCCTGCCATGTCAGTTCAAAAACCAAAGACCCAAGACCAAAGACCCTCTTAAGAATAAATATTCATTGGGCGCGTAAGAAGCGCGACCGGGTCATCCACGTTCAGCGCCTCGCGCACATAGAACGGCTCACCGGCATCGACGTCGATAAGCGATCCAAAATATCGCATCCTATCCTCGATCTGTCGCAGGAAATTCTTCTCGCTGATGCGGGTCTGCGGCTCGGCCGACTTCGCACTGTAGAACTGTGAAGCATGGGCTCGAATCGCCTTCATCTTTTCCTCAACAAACTCAGAAACATCGACAATAAATGAAGGCGCCACCAGCCGCGTGAACATTGAGTGCGCGATGGCCGGCATCTTTACCGCTTCCATTCCAGCTTCGACGTCATATCGCTTCATGGTAGCCAGCCGCGCAGCGTCGCGGACAATCCTGCACGTAGCGGCGTGATCGGGATGAGGATCATCCCAGTGCGTCGTGAGCAACACTTTCGGCTTGTGCCTGCGAATGACTCTGACCAGGGCTGTCCGCGATTCTTCAGTAAGCCAGATATGGCCATCGGGCTGTTCGAGGTTCAACCTCGCGTCGAGCCCCAGTATCTGCGCCGCTTCTGCAGCCTCGGCGGCGCGAATCTCAGGCGTGCCTCGCGTCCCCATCTCGCCACGTGACATGTCGCAGACGCCGGTGCGATAACCCAACGACTTGAGTTTCAAAAGCGTACCGGCAACACTCAGCTCCGCATCATCAGGATGCGAAAAGATCGCAAGCACATCCAACGGTTTTTCATTGTCACTCATATTAAGGCGACTACCTGGCGCGGCTTTGCCGCCGCAATTGAGCCTATCTCTTAACTAGCTTCCAACGCCTATTCTTTCCGCATCCGCCTTCGTACCGGTCCACTCGCAGCCTCGGCATCTTTCCAGGCGCCGCCGTCGCCACTGAAACAACTGCGGCTGTCGCTGTGCTTCCCTTCATCTCCGAGGGACAAGCATCCTCGAGCACTGCACCGAGGTCCTGAATCACGCGAAGTCGGCCGTTTGGAAATTCCAGCAAGCCTGCGACCTCATCGACAACGCCTTGATGCATATCGCCCACACTCATCAGAAGTTCATCCCTGCCGTCACCATTGAGATCCGTTTTCCGCACAATGGTGTTCTTGAAATCAACGTCGACGTTCGCAACCAATTGTTGACCTGAAAAGATAGCGACGCGCTTGGTACCGTAATTCTCCGCATGGGAAGCATTACATTCATTGACGGCGACGACATAGAGCGTCTGTGACTGGCCGGCCGCAGTGAAACTTCCTGTAACCATATCAGTGATGTCCGGGACGATCTGCCCCGCATCTCGCGCTGACTTCAAGTGATCGTCGCCATTACCTTCAAAATCACGGTTACATTTACTTTCGTCCGTCAGGTATCGTCTGAACAACTTGGACAGTACGCTGCGCCTCGTCGCCGGCGTCAATTTCAACGGCGTAAACTTTCTATCGATTCGAAAATCTACCAGCACCTGGGATTGCGGCTTAGTGGAGGGACCGGTTTGCGCCTGAGCCAGGTTCGCGATGGCCGCGGTTACCAAAATTAATAGGATTGAAGCTGCTCTCATCGGGGCCTCGTTAAGTTTGGAGTTTCTTGACAAGGCTGAGTCTACCAAACCATCGGTCTTGCCTCTAGCCACGCGTTGTAAGGCGGGCGAAAAGCTTTAGCCGCAGATTGCACAGATGGTTTGATGTTGCTATGCCGGCGAAAAGCTTTAGCCGCAGATTACACAGATTCCGCAGAATTGGATCCTTTCATTCAAAGTCACTCTGGAATTCAAAATGCCACTCTGTACAGCTTCATCAAACCATCTGCGGAATCTGCGTAATCTGCGGCTAAAGCTTTTCGCTCTAACGACCAAGATCAACCAAACTTGTGCTAAAGTAGCGCCACTTACTTGTCAGTCTACTGTTCTGGCCGGACGGCCAAATTCAAAATGAATACTTCGGAGATGGTTGGATGAAGTGTGCTAAATGTGGACGGAATTCAGGACTGTTAAGGCGTAAATGCCCTGCTTGTAAAACTCCCTTCCTGCGTTTATATCTCCTGGTAATGATTGTATCGCTGGTGGTCTTTATGGGTGGGCTCGCATTGCTGGGCAAGCTGCCGCTGTAATCACCCGGTTGCAACGGCAATAACATACTTGACGCACGCAGACGTTGACTGAGGTATTAGCGATTTAGATTTCGGCCACAGATGGACACGGATTTAAGGGATCTGAATAAAATCCGAGTTTTAGATCTGTGTTA
>Ga0134125_10001271_pt1 | contig 31172 bp, 41 predicted proteins | sample KB31751_FD_96464 | JGI IMG/M metagenome (GOLD analysis project Ga0134125, IMG submission 96464) | Terrestrial soil microbial communities with excess Nitrogen fertilizer from Kellogg Biological Station, Michigan, USA - KB3-175-1 | ecosystem: Environmental > Terrestrial > Soil > Unclassified ... | reverse complement strand
TCGGCAGCTGACCACAGACCGACGCGCGGAGCCCGACGTCCCGAAAATGTCGGGCGCCGCGCCGGCCGTGGCCACATCCTACGGAAGCAGCCCTATGTCTCCACACGAAACCGCCGTGCTGCTCCAGTACGGCGTCACCAAACCGACCATCGACGCGCTCGCCGAGGCCGGCTACGACAGCCTCGCGGCCATCCTCGCCATGCCGCACGAGAAGGTCCCGCTGATTCCCGGCGCCGCCGAGGCCGACGTGCGCGCCGCGGTTTTGCTCGTCGGGCGCCTCGCCGACGCCAGGGTCAGCGTCGCGCGCTAGAGACTCCCGCTGGCGGTGAGCTCCCGCCGAGGCCGCCAGCGGGGCTACACGTCGACGCCCGACCTGTGCCGAGGCCGGGCGTCGACGCATCTGGCATGATCAGCGCGTGTCTGACGCCGAGATCCCCGCCGACCTGATCGCACTCAAGCGCGAGTTCTACGCCACCGAGCGCGAGCTGGCCGAACTCTCCAACGCCGAACCCGCCGACCCAGGCCGCTGGAAGGCCACACACGACCGCCTCGGCGACCTCGCCGTCGCCATCCACCGGCACCCCGCGCTCCAGGCGCTTCCACCGGTCGAGAGGCTCAAGCTGGACCAGGCGGCGTCGAAGGCAGCGCGGGAGCAGGCCTGATCGCCTCCGGGTCGTAGCGGTACCAGCCCCACACCGGCGCGATCGTCGGATGCGTCGGATCCGGATGCCACGACAGCCACACCGCCCAGCCGCCGCCAGGCAGCCGGGCCCAGCGCTGCACGTAGCCAGGACGCCAGACGCCATCGATACAGATACGGATCAGCGACGACTGCGGCTCGAAACGCGGCGCCGAACGGGGCGGCATCGGCATTGGCTGGGCATCACGCACGCGACGATCATCGAACGTGCGTGCGAACAGCGCAAACGCGGGTGGCGCTACCCAAGCCGATTGCTGAAGGCGTAGTCGCCCATCGACCCGCAGTGCCGGGACAGCGAGAGCCACGTGGTTTCGACGTTGCCGATGTTCGTTGCTATGGCACTCGGATCCGGCTTCGCCGCGATGACCACAGCGTCCAGGCCGTCAAGAGCGCCGGCAAACGCGGTCAGGTCCGAGTTGATCCCGGCATTCGGATGATCCAAAATCAGCTTCTTCGCAGCGTCGGATGCGCCAACGATCGGGATCCCGATACCGAACGCCGGCACCGACTGGCCGGTATCCAGCTTGCTCAGCAGATCCGCCAAATCCTTGATCTGCGCATCGAGATTCGAGCACATGATGCCGATGTTCACGTCCGCTGTGGCGGACGGCGACGAGGCCACGGTCGTCGCGGCGGCCGTCGACGCCGACGTAGCCGCGGCGACAGGCTTCTTACTGGACGAGCTGGAGCAGCCGGCCGCCAGGCATGCCACAGCGACGGCGGCGAGAATACGGACGCGCATGATCCCCCCTTGGAATCAGAACCCGAGGAGACGCACGCTACGCCCCGGGCACGGTAGCCCGGAAGGGGTCAGCTGCAGGCGTAGTACGGCGACGGGCCCTCAGACGACGGCACGCACGTGTGCGTCCGCGGGTTCCCGATCGGCGGCGTCTCCACATACACCCAGCCGGACGGTGCCGGGCCTGACGGCCCCGGGCCGCCGGGACTGCCCGGCTCGCCAGCAGAACCCTGAGCGCCGCTCGGCCCCGTCGGACCCGGCGGTCCGCTCGGGCCAGCCGGCCCGCTCGGGCCCTGGCCGCCTAGCGTGCCTGTTGGCCCGGACGGCCCGGACGCTCCCGAAGGCCCGGACGGCCCCGCAGGGCCAGTCGGCCCGGCCGGCCCAGGTGCCCCACTCGCACCCGACGGACCTTCCCTGCCCTCCGGGCCCGTTGCACCCACCGCACCGGGGGGACCGACCTGGGCAATGATTTGCGAAGGCGCCGGCTGCGCCGGTTGGATCCCGTGCTGCTTCAGCTGCGCCTGCGCGGCGGCCAGGTTCGACGACAGCGCGTCCACGACCTTTGCCTGCTGCTTCAGCTGGTTCGACGTCGCGTGCAGATTGATGATGGTGTACACGACCAGGCCGAGAATCACCAGCAGCGTCGCCAGCAGAATATGCCAGAGGCGGTCCCGGACCGCGCGGGTCAAAGTCGCCATCTCAATGGGCTCCCCTTGAGCTCAGGTACGCCGCCCACACAGCGGCGACCAGCGTGGCGGCGATCCCGAGTACCCCGAGGACGCGGACCCACGCATTCTGTCCGCGGTCCTCGATCCGCTTGAACCTGGCGTCGATCGCCCTGTCTGTGCTGTCTGCACGCTCGCCGCAGTCCTTGTCGACCTCGGCGATCTTCTCTTTGAGGTGGTCATTCCCCATGGCCCAGGTGTCCGTGGTCACCATCCGGTCCAGTCGCCTGTCCACCCTCTCGAAGCGCTCCCGGATTTCCCGGTCAGACATCCGCTCATCGGCCACAGCGCACCCCGGATTCCGCGCGCGTGACGCGCAATGTCAGCCCTTTGCCGTGGGCGGCGCGGGGTCGGTGGTCGTCGTCGGGTCGGCCAGGACCGCGGTCACCTTCGGCGCCGGCTGCGTCGGGACCGCGGTGCGGTACAGCGCCTCCAGCACGCCGACGATGGCGCCGATCGCCGGGTACCGCGCCTCCCAGGCGCCCAGCAGCGGAACCGAAGCCGCGGCGCCAGCCAGCGTGAACACGACCAGCCGCACGACACGGCCGAGCTGCGGGGACTTCAGCAGCTTCGCGAGGGCGCTCATGCCGACGTCACCTTGATGTGCGGGGCCAGCGCCGCGGCGAACGCGGCCGGGTCCGGCGCGCCCACGTGCGGGGCCAGCGCGGCCACGAGCGCGTTCACGTCGGTGGTCGGGTGCAGCAGCGGGCCGAGCTGCGCGGCCAGGGCGCCGACGTCGACCGACTGGCCGGACAGCTTCGCGGCGAGCGCGGTAGTGGCGTCGCGGGCCTGCCTGGCGTACAGCATCGCGGCAGCCGCGCGCGCGTCGGCCCAGATGATTGCGGTGTCGTCGTTGTACGGGCCGTTCGGCGGGAAGTCCTTCGCGACGTCGGGGATGTCCTGCGCGATGCTCGGGGGGATGTTCGGCACGGTGCTGCCTCCAGGGTTGGTTGTCGGGTCCGTCAGGTACGCCGCGAGCTGTCCGATCGAGCCGCGGAAGGCGTTGAAGTCGACTTGCTGGCCGCCGTCGCTGGCCTTGTCCGTGAACTGGTACAGCAGCGGCGTCATCCCGCCGTAGCTGTTCCAGCCGGCCGCGCCGTCGCCCGGGTACAGCTGCGACGCGGTGCCCGAGCCGCCCGGGTACGCCGACGACACCAGGTGCACGCCGAGCGCGGCGAGCTCCGACAGGTCCGGCGAGCCCATCTGCTGCCAGTACCAGTGCGGCAGGTAGACGAGACGCAGGTTCAGGCCGACCGCGTGCGCGGCCTTCACGTAGGCGATGATCTGTGCCAGCGACGGCTTGAACGATCCCTCGGGCTCGCAGTCGAGCATCCCCGGCAGCGACGTTGAGCCGACCGCCGCCGCGGTGTGCTTTGCCTGCGCGGTCGCGTCCTCGCCGGACAGGAAGTGGTACCAGATCAGCGGCTTGCTGATCCGCGCGGCCTGCGCTCGCCAGCCGGGGAAGTCGGCGTCGGTGTAGTACGTGCCCTCGGTGACCTTGGCGATGACGAACGCGGCGTCCGTCAGGCGTGACAGGTCAAGGCCTGCCTCGTATGAGGAGATGTCCGGTCCGAAGCACGTCATGCGATCAGCCCCCGAACCCACTTCGAAGCCTCGTAGTCGGCGGCCGCCGCAGTGTGTACCCCGCCGTGTCCCCGGTGGTGCCACGCGCACAGCCAGACCAGGTTGTCCGCGGTCTCGACCCAGGCGCCCACCGTCGACGGGTCGGAGATGCCCGGGTACAGGTGCTCCAGCCGCTCCAGGGCGATCCCGTTCTGGAGGCTGAACTCCACGTGCGCGTGGTGCAGCTCCAGGGTGCCGTGGCACTCGGAGGCGTCGCCGGTCTCCTCGGCGAAGCGGCACACCGCGGTGGCGTGCGTCCGGCGCCGGTACGCCTCGAAGTCGGCGTAGTGCGGGTCATCCTCGCGTGCCGGATGCTCCGGATAGTGCATCAGGTAGTGGCGGGTCTCCGCCTGGTCATGCGCCTCGGTCACTGCTGCTTCGCCTCCAACTGCTTGATGACCTCGGCGAGCTTGGCCGAGATGTGCCTCAGGTGCTTGCGGTGCTTCCAGTGCAGCCAGACCACCGGCAGAGCCCAGATCACCGACGCTTCGAGGTTCGGCCACACCGGAACCCACTGGTCGCGGTAAAGCAGGGTCCACATCGTCGGCTCCTCGAACTCCAGTTCGAACACTACGAGTGTAGTGTCCTACAGCTTGCTGACGTCGATGTCGTCGGCCAAGACCTCGTCGCCGGCCGCGTTCGGATGCAAGTGGTCGCCGCTGTCGTAGGCCGCGAGCATCGCGGCGGGATTCGCGGGGTCGTGCAAGGCGCCGTCGAGGTCGACGACGCCGTCAGCGCCGGACGCCCCTGACTCCGCCCACGCGTTGTATGCCGAGCGCGCGCTCTCCTCGGTCGCGTTGTCCCCGGACGACCCGGCCATCGGCGTCAGCGTCGTCAGCAGTACCCTGACGCCGGCGTTGTGGGCAAGGACGACGAGCTGCTGCACCGACGCCTCCAGCGTCGTCACAGGGACGCCGGTGCGGATGTCGTTGATCCCGCCCTGCATGATGATGGTCCGCACCCCGGCCGGCCCCAGGGCGTCCGTCGCCCAGCGCGTGGCGATCCCGGGCGCGGTCGTCTGGTCGTAGGTGACGTCGTCGCCGCTGATGCCCTCGTTGACGACCGCCAGGCCGAGCGGGGCGACCCGGGCCGCGAGCCGGTCCGGCCAGCGCGTGTCGCTGTCGGCCGCCAGGTTCAACCCGTCGCTGATCGAGTCGCCAACCACCACGACCGTGGACGGCGCGGCCGCCGAGACGTCCAGGCCGTCGAAGATGGCGACGAAGCTGAAGGTGTTGCCGACTGGGAAGACGCTTGCCGCGCTCGCGTCGCCGCCGTTGTAGTTGTAGCCGGTCGCGTCCGCGAGATCGTGCCGCGGCGGCAGCGCGTTCGCCCCCGGCGGGATGTAAACGCTCAGCAGCAGCCGCGAGTTCGCCGCCACGGACAGCGCCACCGGATCCGACACCGCCGAGCCGCCGGCCGCCATCGTCAGCGCCTGCGAACCGCCGAACGTCACCGTGACCGGCGCCCCCGTGGTGTTCGCGCCGCCTTGCTGCAGCCCAATCGTCACGTGCCCGATCGCAGTCGCCGAGGTCGCGTACCGGTTCGTCAGCCGCACCCGCAGCTGCGAGCCGCCCAGCGACGTCCGCACCGGCATCCGCAGCGTCTGACCCCCGGTCCCGCCCCAACCGCCCGACGTCGGCGCATAGGCCTCGGCCACGCCGGCCGACGCCGTCCAGCCCGTCCCGGTCGCAGCCGACGGCGACGCCGCCACCCCAGCCAGAACCAACGCCGCGGTCGCGACAGCAGCGAGGAACCTTCGAGCGCGCATCAGTTGCCCTCCCAGCGCACAGCCAGCCACGACGCATACTGGCCGGAGCCGTTCGAGTTGAGGTTGCCGCCCGAGTTCTGCCATCCGGCCAGCTCCAGGTAGTCGCCCACAGCCAGGTAGATGTCCTGCGACACCGAGGTCACATGAATGTTGCCGGAGTTGCCGACCACCGACGTGCCCGCCGTGTACGGCGACCCGTTCTTGTAGAAGCCCGCACCGCGACCCGCGCCCGTGGCGTTCTGAACGAACCCGACGCCGCCTGCCGCGCGGTGCCAGCCGGCCTGCTGCGCGATGAACCGCGAGTTGTTCGTCGAGTTGCTGTGGCTGCCGTAGTTGTCCAGCAGGGTCGAGTCGAGCGAGACAGCGGTCCAGGTCGCGTTCGCCATCGCCTGCGCCGTGGCCTGATACAGCACCACCCCGGGCCGGTTGACCAGGAAGTTAATCGCGTCCCGGAACGCATTCATGTATGCGCCGGTCACAAACTCGCTCGCCTGATAGGTCCGCGGGTTCGGGATGGGGAGAGCCATGGCCGCTCCTAGTAGGTGAGGCGCGTTGTCGGCGCCGCGGACGTCGGGAGGGTGGCCGTGGACGGGTAAGCGTCGGACACGTAGTCACCAACGGCATGGTTGGTGATCAGGTTGGCAGTGAACGTGATCGTCGCCGAGGTGTAGCCGGGATACGTGGTCGAAACCGACTGGATGACGGCGGTCTCCACCGCGGCGCCGCCCTGCGACACCACCACCGTGTCGCCGGTGTTCCACGTCTGACCGAAGCTGTTCCGGGCCGAGTCCACCAGCGGACCGACGGTGACGCTGTTGGTGCCGGACGCGCCGCCGGACAGGATCTGCGCATAGGAGCCGGCCAGCACCGAGGAGGAGTCCCATCCGGTCGGGTCGGTGTATCCGGTCGGCAGCGGCTCGCACACCACCGACCCGGCCGGATGCGTGAAGGCCAGGTTCGCGGCCATCGTCAGCGTCGCCGTCGAATACCCGACGACGGTCGTCGGGACTGTCTGCACGGTCACGGCCTCGAAGCGGGACGTGCCCGGCTCGAACCACAACACCAGCGAGGTGGGCATCGACTGGGCCAGCATGTTGCGGGCCGCATCCGGCAGCGCGTTGATGACGGCCAGGTTTTGGCCCGAGTTCGCCTGTGAGGCGAGGGTGGTGTGCATCGCCGCGATACGCCAGTAGTTGACGAGGTCGGCCGGGGAGGCCTGGTACTCCACGTAGAAGTCGGACTCCGGCGAGCAGGTCCAGGCGATGCGCTGGATGAAGCCGTCGAGCTGCGTCGCGGGCGCGCCGTTCGGGCGTTTCATCAGGCGCATGCGCACGTTCTTGTCGACCTGCGCCAGCACCGGGAACAGCCCGATGATCGCCGACGGGTGCATGCGGATCACGTTTGCCCGCTGCTTCGGGTCCTTCAGCTGGCCGGTCAGGTAGTTCGCGGCGTCCTGCGCTTCGGCGCCGGAGGTGGTGTTGATGGTGCGCTGATATAGCCTGCTGTAGTAGCGGCGGATGCTGGTGGCGTCCAGGCCGGTGTAGAGCGAGCCCCCGTACTGGGTGACCTGCGTGATGTTCGCTAGGTGCGCCGGGTCGAAGTCCAGGGACCCGATTTCGGTCGGCCACTCCCCGGCGTTACCGGACGGTAGGTTCTCACCGAAGACGACCTGAGGCGTCCGCACCCCGTACAGCGCCGACCGGGCGCTGAACGTCAACACTCCCGATGCGGACACGTATGAGTCGCCGTTCTCGGTGGCGGCGATCGCGTTCAGCGCATCCAGCGGCGTCAGGCCGGTCAGGTCCGTGGCCGGCCCCATCGACTGCGTCGACCCGGACGCGATCGACGTTGGCCCGGTCCAGCCGATCCACGACAGCACCCGGCCGTAGCGGGCACCGCTGGATTCTCCGGTAGAGGCGCTGCGCCAGGAGTTGTAGAGGGTGGACCATTGCGTGCTGGACAGGACGAACGAAAACTCCGTCGCGAAAGCTATGTCGCCGACGAAGCCCTGCTGATAGATACTCAGCGGCGGAATGGCGTAGGCCCCGACGGTATCTACTGGCATGAAACCGGGGGTGCTCAAGCCCGTGCCGGTGGAGACCTGGACGCCGTCGAGCCACACTGAGCCCGCGCCGCTAGTCGGGTTGACGCTCATCCCGATCAGGTGCCAGTTCCCGTCGCAGATCGAGGACCCGCCGATGTACGACAGGTGCGCGCCGGCGCCGTCGTGGTACGACACGAACAGCGCACCGGTGGTGTTGCTGATCGAGAATGAGCAGGATCCCGGCAGGTTGTTGACCGACGACGAGTTCCAGATGGTGTAGCCGCCGCCGGACGGCGGGATGGCCGAGGCCCGGAAGGCGATCATTCGGGTCCAGGGCCCGGAGTTCGGCGGTCCCGCGGTGACGGTGGTCTTGTGCAGCGAGATGAAAGTCTCGGGCTGCTGGCTCGGGTTGCTGCCCGGGTTGTTGTTGAACGTGGCGACCGGGCCCTGCGTGCCGGTGAACGCCGACCCGGCCGTGTTCGAGGTGACCGAGGATCCGAGCGTCAGCGAACCGACTCCGTAGGGCGAGTTCTCGATCGGCGCTGACACGCGGCGGGCCGCCGAGTCCGCACACGCCGTCGAGCCTGCCGCGTCGGCCAGCTGGTAGAAGAAGTTCGGCCCCATCAGCAGCACTTCGTTGATGAACGGCGCCGCCAGAGGCAGCTGAGACAGCGCTGCCGTGGCATCGACGCACTGAAGCCGGCTGGTGCCGTAGGTCGAGTTCAGGTCCGACCAGGTGCGCGGGAACCGCTCCACCAGGCCGGTGAACAGGAACGTGGCCGGGCCCGGGTCTGCCCACGTCGACGCCGATGCCGCGGCCTCGACCTGCAATCCGGTGGCCTTGATGACCTCGGTGCCGGTGATGGTGGCGGTAGTGAAGGTGAGGAACGGTCGCGCCCACGCGGCCCCGGCGGGCGCGGTACCGCTGGCGGTCGCCCGCACCCAGCCGGACGTCGGCACGGTGGTGCTACCGCCACCGGCCGTCCCCACAGAGACGCCGGCGGAGTTGAAGAACTGCATCGTCACGCCCATGTTCACCGTGGCGTCCGGGCCGGACCGGGTCAGGTACATCGACGTGGTGTAGGACTGTCCGGGCGTGACCTGGACGCAGTCCCCGACCGGGCCGATCGTCTGCGCCTGGTTGACGCCCAGGTACAGCGCATACAGCGACGTGGAGCCGGCCGGGGCGCTCCATGCCAGTGCCGTGGTCTGCCCGGACGGGGCCGCCGCCAGGTTGACGGCCTGCGCGACTGTCCCGGTGTTCGGGTAGAACCAGTTGCTGGCCGAATCGGTGGCCGCCATGGTTTCAGTGCCGGTGGCGATGTTCCTCGGCAACAAGTTCACGCCTGGTGCCCACGGCATCTGCCAGCGGGTGGCGTAGCCGCGCGCCTCCAGCTGGAGCCCGTCGCACCAGACGGTGCTCGGTGCGGACGGGGTGGTGGTGGTGACTACGCGCAGCAGAGCGGCGACCGTGCCGGCCGGGGCTGTGCCGGTCACCGTGAGCTGCGTCCAGGTGCCGGCGCCGCCAGTCAGCGTCGAAGGCGAACCGGAAGTCGTGGACAGCACCGTGCCGCCGGTGCCGACCCAGCCGATCGCCACATACGTGGCCGGGTTCTGTCCGCTGGTGGTGGCCTGGGTCTGCGCAGTGAAGGTGTAGGTCTGGCCTGCGGTTACCGTCGGCACCGCGAAGTCGAGCAGGTCGGCGCCCGGTGTGGCCGCCGGGACCGTCGTGGCCCATACGCGGGTTCCCTGATACGCAGACGCGCCGACGGACGCGATCGTGGCAATGCCGTTGCCGAACGCTGTGACGCCGGTGTTCGCCGGGGCCGGGCCGGCGGCCAGCGGCGACCACTCGCCCGCCGAGGCCACATCCGGCGGGAGCAGATTGTTCCCGAGTACCACGCGGATCCTGCACGGCCGGTAGGGCAGGATGTTCGGCGCGTACGGCGAGGCGGTATTGCCGGGGTCCAGGGCGCCGTCGGTGTTGGCGAGCTCGACTTTCCACAGCGCGGCTTCGTTGATGTCGAGCTCGTACTGGCGTCCCCGCTCGAGTGTCCAGCCGTACTGGACCCGCGACGACAGGTCGGTCCACAGTGGCGGGATCGTCGCCTGGTTCGGGTCGGCGTTGAAGCTGAACTCGTAAAAAATCGCGGGGACCGCGGCGATGCTCACCGGAATCCGCCCCCGGTCAGGCCCAGCCCATTGCCGCTGTTCCGGTTGTCGTACTGGAGGGTGGCGGTGCGCATCGCCCCGGACAGCTCCTGCCCGTCGAGGTAGATGTAGATGTTGGGTGCGGCGCTGTTGAAGCCGCCGGGGCCTGTGAAGCCGCCGTAGGCCGAGCCGCCGCTGTAGGCGGGCGCGGACATCGCTGCAGCTGCCGGGGCGGTACCGGAGTTCAGCGAGTCCAGGAACGGCACCCCGTACTGCTGCACCGCCGCAGCCTTCACCACGAACTCGTCGTCGGACAGCATCGCCGGGATGCTGTCGGAGGTGCTGGTTCCCGCCCCGCGTACGAGGCCGCCGCCGGCCTTGTGCGTGTAGGCGTGCGACGTGTCGCCGGTGATGCTGGCCAGGTCGTTCTGGTACTGGTTGAACGCCGCCTGCGCCTGCGCCATGTTCACGGTGACGTCGGTGTACAAGTTCTTCGGGACCAAGCCGAGGCTCGTGGCGTAGGCATCAACAGCCTTCTTATTGCCAGTCAGCTGCTCCCACACCTTGATCAGCTGCCCGGCCTGATCGGCGGCGGTCTTGTTGGCGGCATCCGTCGTGACGCCGTTCTTCACCTGGGCATCGCGGTATTCCGAGATCGCCTGCGCGGCGGCGCGAAACGCCTCCTCGTTCTTCAGCCCGTCGAGGCTGTTGTCGTTGAAGGATTTGCCGTTCTGGTCCAGGGTGTCCTTGACCGACAAGAGATCTTTTTGGAACTCGTGCAGCATCCCGGAGGAGGAGATGTTGCCGGAGAGCTGCGTGAATGCGTCGTCCACGGCGTTGATCGCATCGGCGGTGCTGTTCGCCGCGTCGGTGGCCGTGTTCATGGCGCCGGTCGCGTCGCCCATCGCCGCGGTGTTGGCGTCGGTGGCCGCCGTGGCGCCGCCGGTTGCCAGGGCGTTGGCCCGCTGCTGGACGACGAAGGCGCCAGCCGCGTCTGAGAACTTCGACAGCGAGTTGTGGAAGGCGTCGGTGGACAGACCGGCCGCCTTCAGCTGGGCATCGATCGCGGCGATGTCCTTCTGAGCGGTCTGGAGATTCCCGCCCTGGACCAGCTGCGCGAGGCTGGCGTCGATCGGCTTGAAAAGGTCCTTCAGGGCCGAGGACTTGGTGGCGGTGATCGCGAGCTGGGCGAAGTTCGTGTTCGCTGCCGATCCGCTCTGCGCGATGTTCAGCAGCTCGGTGTTCATCTTGTTGATCTCGGCGGCGGAGTCCACGCTCTTCTCGCCAAGGTGCTGAACCCAGCCGGCCAGCGCCTGCGCACCAAGCGCGACAGCACCGATGATCGGGATGCCCTTCCCCAGGGCCGAGGACCATTTCACCGACGCGGCGGCGGCACCGTCCGCCTCGACTGCCGCCGTCGTGGATGCGGTCGCGAAAGCCTTGACCCCGGTGATGGCCTTCCCGATGGCCGCGAGGAACGTGGTGGTCAGGGTCTGCGCGAACTTCAGTACCGACAGGGTGAGCAGTCCGCCGATGACGGCGGCCAGCGCCTCGGTCGCCGCTTTGTGCTTGGCGAACCAGCCGACGCCGGCCTCCACCATCGGGATCAGCTTGGTGCCGATGGAGATGCCGACGTTCTCGATGTCCGCGCCGAGCTTCTTCATCTTGAAGGAGAAAGTCTGCTGCGCATCCGACCAGGACTGGTCGAAGGTGTTGCTCGCGGCGCCGATGTCAGTGAACTTCGTCTTCAGGCCGTCGAGGTTCTGCATCAGCGACAGAATTGCCTTGTCCGATCGGCCGCCGCCGAAGATGTGCGACATGATCGAGTCGGCCTCGGTCGCGGAGACGCCGGCGTTCGACAGCGCCGTCTTCAGGTGGTTCAGCGCGACGTAGATGCCGTCGGGGCTCTTCAGGTCCTCAGCGAGCTGGTTCTGGGTGATGCCGGTCTTCTGCATCACCGACGTGAACGCCTGCGAAGACGCCGAGACGTCGGAGGTGGCGACGCCGAGGCCCTTAAGCATCGTCGCCGCCTTCTGCGACGGGTAGGCCATCATCGTCAGGCCCATGGTGACGCGGGTCGCAGCCTCCTGCGCGCTGTTGCCGCGGTCGGTGAGGTAGGCCAGCGCCGCACCCATCGACTGCACCGAGATGCCCATCTGCGCCGCGGTCGGGGCCCAGTTCGACACGGACTGGTTGAAGTCCTGGAACGTCATGTCGCCCTGGCCGACGATCGCGTTCAGCAGGGCCATGGTGGTGTGGGCCTCGCTGGCGTTCTGATTGAACGCCTTCATCACGCTGGACAGCGAGTAGGTGGTGTCGTCGAGGTTCGCGCCCGAGATCGCGGCCTCCTCGGCGCTGTACTTCACCACCTCCAGCGACGTGTTCAGGTCCAGGCCGGCCGACACCGGGTGGTACAGCGCCTCGGCCATGGCGGTGCCGGTCTGGCCGACGGCGTCGCCGAGCTTCAGTACCGTGCCGTAGGCGTTCTGCACCGCGGCCTTCGGGGCGCCGGCGGCGGTGTAGAGCCGCGTCATCTGCGTCTCGAAGTCGGACGCCATCTTGATCGAGGCGACGCCGATGGCGGCGACACCCAGCACGGTCGCTTTGCCGATTTTGTCGAATGCGGCCGAGCCCGACGCCTTCAAGCCGCCGAACTTGGCTTCGGCCTCATCGGCGCCAGCCTTGAACTGGTGAAGATCCATCATCAGCTCGGCCACGACCGGCGGCAACAGACCCAGGCCCATCAGAACCGGTCCCAACCGGACGCGAACGCCGCCCACAGGCTGCCGTCGCCGATGAGCTTGTCGACCGACGGAGCCAGGTACGGGCGGGCCGGCAGCACGGCGCGGCCAGTGTCGCCGCCGAGCTCCTGCACGCGCGCGTAGACCGATGTCGGCCCCACCTGGGATGCCCATGCGGTACCGCCGACCGGCTTGGCCGGCACGATGATGACGCCGCGGCGTAGCGTGCCGGTCACGAGCGACGGCGGCTGTCCGGGACGGGACGGCGTCGGCGTGCCCTTGCGGTGCGTGGTTGTGGTCAGCTTCTTCTTAGTCTCGGTCGCGACGAGCTTGGCCGCGTTGTTCGCGCCGCGCTCACACGCCTTGTTCGCACGGACGACCAGCTGCTCCATGGCGGCGTTCCACTCGGACACGCCGTGCCACGCCAGCGACACTGTTCCCGCCATCAGCCCTGCCTCCTCTCGGCCACTACCTCGTCCCAGACCTGCGTGTACGACACCAACCGCACCTCGAGCCACGCGGGCATCTCATCGACCTGCTGCGGCGAAAGCCCGTGGCGGCAGAGCCACCAGCCGTAGTCGGCTACGTCCCGCCACGGGTCGCCGTCGGGCCACTTGATGTTCTTGGCGCCGTCTCCTCCCTCAAGCGCCGCCCTTATGCGCCGGAGGGCGCGGTAGGGGACGTCTCGTCGGCGTGGTCGTCCGGGGTCGGCGCCTTCGGGAACAGCAGAGCCTGGACTGGCGGCCACGCCAGCACGGTCAGGGCGTCCTCGTCCTCGCCGGGGATCAGATCCAGGGACGCGGCGTCCGCAGACGGGATGGGGAAGGGGTAGGACCAGTCGGTCACCAGCCACGTGAGAATCGCGTTGACGGTGGGGTAACCGTTGTCGATCTCGATCAGCCGGTGTCGCTGACCGCGGGTCAGGATCCGCGGGCTGGCGAACGAGACCGTGTGGCCCGACGGCAGCGTGTGCGTCTTCGGGGCCGGGACCGGGATCGGCGAGGCGGCCGGGAACGCGGCGTGCGCGGGCACGGCGCCGAGCGGATGCGGCTGGACGTAGGGCGCCGGGCCGGGCTCCAGGGCCGGGACGTCGCCGAGCTGGATGGTGCCGCCGGCGGCGACGGCACCGTTCATGCTGTGACCGCTGTTCATCAGACGAAGGTCCCTGCTGCGATGGCGTTGGTGAACGTCAGCTTGATCGGCGACATGCCGCCGCTGTAGCCCGCGTTCGTCGGGTTGATGATCGCCTTGCCGGTGGCGTCGAAGCCGATCAGCTCCTTGCCGAAGTTCGGCTTGACCTCGGTGAATGCCGCGGCCTGCATGTCCACCTGCATCGCGAGCGCGGCGGCACCGGACAGCCCGTTGGACAAGATCCATTGGTACTGAGGCTGCGTGTTGTTCCGCATATACAGCAGCGGCGACTCGTCGGCGGCGATGAACGACGACTTCCAGTCGGCACTGACGTCGCCCCGCGCGATGATGTACGGGTTCTGGCTGTTCTGCCCGGTGAACTTCGCCGACGCGGTCCGCTTCAGGTTGTACTCCGCGGTCTCGACCGTCTTCACCAGCGTCCCGCCAGAGGCCGGGCCAGCCAAACCCAGCACGCCCTGCCACGACGGCAGCGGCGAGGCGGTGCTGTAGGTGGGCGCGGTCAACGTCGCCGGGATGGCCGAGACCCAGGCGATCGCCTTACCGGTCCAGGTCAGAAACTCGCTCTCCGCGTTCCACTTGAAGCTAATCTCGGTGAACACCACCGAGGTGAACTGCCGCCCGCCGGAGGTCGCGGCCGGGCCGTAGTACTGCGAGATCGTGAGCGTCGACGGCTGGCAGGAGTTCGTGCCCTGGCCGCGGCCCTGGCCCGAGTTCATCAGCGAGATCGCGTGCAGGTTCGGGCCGGTGGACTGGATCGCGGTGATAGCGACACCCGACGCGTGCGGCTTGGTCAGCGCCGGGACCGGGATGGTGTACGGGCCGACGCCGGTGGGGGCGCCGGAGGTGGTGACGATCTCGGCGAGGTTGCCGGTGTCGATCTGGATCAGGGTGCTGGCCGGGATTGACACCGACGAGGACACCGAGGTGGCGCCGACGATCGACGACGACGACAGCGTGCCGGTCGGTGTGGTCGCGGTGCCGGTGGTGGTGACATCGCCGAGCAGGTTCGCGACGAAGAACGGGGTCGTGTCGCAGTAGACCGGGCCCTCGACCGTCAGCTCGCCGATCTGAACGCCGAGCACCATGCCGAACGCGTCGACGGCCATCGACCCGCGCAGCGCCTTGTCTTCCAACCAGGTCGGCCGGTCGTTCCAGTCGAACTTGGTGACCGGCACCCAGGCCGCGATCGTGTTGTTCGGCACGCCTGGCCCGGTCTCCACCGAGACAGCGACCGCCTGCTTTCCAGAGGGGTAGACGGCGGTGGTCACTTCTCACTCCCGGCGGTGTCGGCGGCGGCCGGCGGCGGCTCGTCGCAGGGCTCGATGTCGCGGTGCTGCGGGTCGTCGGGTAGCCACGTGGCCTCGCCCGGCTCCAGCTGCGTCGACGGGTAGTTGTGCGGCTGCACGATCAGGTCGACCGGGCCGCTGTTGCGATACCAGCCCGGCTTCGGCGGCGGCGGGGCGTCGTCCTCGACCGGCTCGGCCGCGGCCGGCGCCTCGACGGCGGTCTCCGGCTCAGCCACGACGGCTTCGGCGGGTGGTTCGGCTGCGGCGGCTGCGCGTCGTGTGCCGGACTTGGCCGGCGGAGTGGTGTCCGGCATGGTGCTGGCCCTTCGTCGAGTGGTGGGTACGCGGGTGCGCCTTCAGGGCGGCCCGGAGCTTCGCAGACCGTTCGGCTTTCTGCGCGGCGGTCATGTTCGCGTTGTGCCGCTTGATGGCCGCCGAGAGCCTGGCCGCGCGGGCGGCCTTCTTCTCCGGCGACATGGCGGCGTTGATCCGCTTGGCGATCGCCGACCGTTTCGCCTTGCGCGCGGCCCGCTGGTCGGCGGTGAGCGCGGCCAGGTGCGCTGCGAGGCTGGCGTGTCGCTTCGCTGCCCGGGACGCGCGTTGCTGCGGGGTGAGGCGGGCGTTCGCGGCCTTCCGCGCGGCCGAGGCCTTTGCCTTGCGTGCGGCACGCTGTGCGGGCGTCAGCTTCGCCAGCGTCGCCTTCCGCTTCGCCGACATCGCGGCCTTGCGTGCGGCACGCTGTGCCGGCGTCATCGCCGCGAGGTGCTTGCGCATCGAGGCGACGCGCTTCTCGGCGAGCGCGTGCTTCTGCGCCTTCGACATGGAGGCGAGCCGCTTCTTCAGCGACGCCCGCAGCTTCGCCTTCTGAGCCGCGCTCATCTTGCGGTGCTGGGCGCGCAGCTTCGCCGAGAGCGCAGCCCGCTCCTGAGCGGTCCACTTGCGGCGTCGGGAGGTGGCCATGTCAGATCACCTGCGTCACGATGAACGACAGGGCACCGTTGCGCTCGACCGCGCCGTCGTCTTCCTCGGGTTCGCCATGCTGGCCGGCCAGGCCCTCGCGGAACTCGCCGACGGACACGATCGCGTCGCCGCGTCCGATCTGCCGGCCGCCGGCGCGCAGGCAGTCCTTCAGCGCGTCGTAGATGCGGTCGTAGTCGTCTTCGTCGTCGGCCCAGTCGTTCTCGCCGGGCTCGTAGGACTTGTGCCAGATCTCCAGCCGCACCGTGTAGTGGATGATCTTCCCGGTGGGCAGGATCGGGCCGGTCTTCACCAGCCGTTCCTCGCCGTCGGACGGCATCGTGATCCAGGCCTGGCACGAGTACGGCGCCGCACCGTTGCGGTACAGGTCCAGGGCGGCCTCTGGCGGCCGGGACCGGTACACGTGGTCCAGGCCCTGGATCCGCTGGGCCATCAGCCACTGCGCCAGCGCGGTACGGACCAGCCGCCGGTTCTGGCCGCCGGGGTTCGGGGACGCGGTCAAAGTCGCACCCCCTACTCGATCGGCAGGATGTAGGTGTGGAGGAACGCTTCGGCCTCGGCGTAGTCGTCGCCGGCCGTGGCCTCCTCCTCGCTGCTGCCGCTGTGCTTTCCGGCAGGCTTGGACGAGCCGCCGCCGGCCTCCTTCACCATGGCCCGCACCACCAGCACCGCGGCCTCGATGACGCTCTGCGGCAGCGCCGACACCATCGGCGGGCTGTAGCCGGTGGTGGGTATCGCGTACGGCGCGGCCGGGCAGGCGACGGTCCCGGGCCCGGACGTCGCTGACACTGTCCCGGCCAGGAACCGCATGCGGTTCTGCAGCGCGTACACGGTCAGCCAGGTCTGGCCGGCGATGATGCCGGTGCAGTCGTCGACGTGGATTGCCAGGTCGCCCTTTGCGACAGCCTGGGTCAGTTGGGTCACGGGGAAGCCGTTGATGTACGTGTACTTCACCCACAGCCGCTCGTCCGGCAGCGACCCGGCACCGAACTGAAGCGGCCCCTGGTCGGACATCCACGACAGCGCGCCACCGATTGGCATGGTGATCCGGTCCGGCTGCACTGCGGCCACCGACAAGTCAGTGGCCTGCGTGAGCATGTTCGCCGCCGGGCCGGACCAGAAGTCCGCCAGCGCGATCACAGGCTGGCAGCGGGGATGGAGCCGCACCGAGCCGTACCGGTCGGGACTGACCTCGCTCAGCATGGTGTCATAGGTGGCGGCGAGGCCGCCGATCGGCATCAGGACCGTGTCGTCGATCCACACCGAGGCGGATTCGATGAGCTCGGCCAGCGCCGCGTCCTGCTCGTCGGCCCGCCCGCGGGGCACGAGGTTGTCGAGCTGGACGCCGCGGCGCCGGTGGTTCTTCATCATGTCGACCGACAGGTACGGCACCATCCGCGGCGTCGAGGTGACGCCGACGTTCGCTGCGATGGCCACTAGTCGACCTCCAGCTCGCCGACCTGGCGGACGATGACCTCGGTGCCGGTGTTGATCTGCACCCAGACGTACCAGGTGCCCGGGGCCGGGCTGGCCGCGCCACCGGGACCGACGAGGACGGTGGCGACGTAGGTGCCGATGGCGGTGGTGTCCCAGCCGCCCGTCTTCCAGTCGCCGACGGCCGGGTTGGTGTTGGAGGCGCCCATGAACGCCACCTGCACCGTGTACGAGGTGGGGTTGACCGGGGCGCCGGCGGCGTCGGCGAACACGGGGAAGCGCAGCTGCTCCAGCGACAGGGAGCTGATCCGTTCCAGGTCCATGGAGATCACCCACTTTCTTCTCGGGGGTTCGACGGTGACGACGACGGCGGCCACGGGTCAGTCCCCGGTGGTCTCTCCGGTCGGCGGGGCGTCCTCGGGGGTCTTGCCGTCCTCGGCAGAGGTCTTGCTGTCGTCGGCCGGGGTCTTCTCCTCGGCGGTCTTCTCGTCGCCTGCGGCGGGGGCCTCGGCCGCGTTGCGCACGTAGGTGCCGTGGTCGCAGCTGGCCGAGTGGGACAGGTGCGGCCAGCCGTTCGGCCAGCAGGCGCGGCAGATCTCGGCGACGTGCTCGACCGCGTCCTCGACGACGGCCTCGGCCTTCTTAGCCGCGGCGGCGGTCTTCCCGGCCGGGGTGGTGGTCCTCTTAGCGGGCGGCATCTCAGGCGCCTTCCTTCTCGCAGTCGGCACCGCACTTGCCGCAGCGCTTGAAGAAGCTGCCGTGGGCGCACTCCGGGCAGCGGTAGCCGAGCCGGGCCGAGGTCACCCCGGACAGGCCCGGATTGACACCGCCGACCTTCACCAGCGCGGCGGCGTCACGCGGCGTCATGTGCAGCACGCCGTCGCGGGCGGTGTAGCGGCGGCCGGACAGGCCGTCGACCTGCACGCAGGTGCGGTCCGGCGACAGCACACGCACGGTCTCCACGGCCATCACGCGGCCCCGGTGTTTGCGGCGGTCGACAGCACCGCCGCCAGCGCGGTCGCCTGCGCGGTCACGTCGCCGGGCAGTACCGCGATGGACACGGCGCCGGCGTCGACCCGCAGCAGCGCGTCGCCCTGGACCGCGGTCAGTGTCGACACCTGCGCGGCGCTCAGGCCGTTGTAGTAGGTGTTCGCCGCGGCGATGACGGCGCGCAGGCCGGCGCCGGAGAGCTTGTGGCCGCGGGAGGTGGCCAGCAGCCGCGCGGCGGTGCCGTTGTTGATGGACTCGATGGCCCATCCGGCGTTTCCGAGCGTCGCGGGCGAGTAGTGGACAGGCATCCTCGGCTCCTTCCGTAGGCCTGCCGGAGCCGCCCCACAATGTGCGGGGCGGCCGGGTGGGCTTACTGGATGCCGAGCAGCGCGCCGGACCAGGCCGGCGCGTAGGGCACGAGCGTCCCGTACTGGTACGTCGACTGGTCGTACGTCATCTGGATGTCAGGCCACTTGTAGGCCATGTAGTCCTGGACGTTCCGGATCTCGAAGGTGTTGCTGATCTCGGAGTTCGGGACCGGCAGCGTCTTGGACCAGGCGAACGCCGCACCGGCCGGCATGTACGGGTGCACCTCGAAGTCGAGCATCTTGCCGGTGACCTCGTTGACGATCCCGGACACCAGCGCGCCGACCGACGTGCCGCCCAGGCTCTCGCCCTGCGACAGGCTGATCCGGTAGGAGGTCGTGCTGGCGTTGTTCTTCAGCAGGTCCGACATCTCCTTGCGGACGCCGCCGTCGACGTACACCACGTCGGGGTTGGCCAGGCGCTTGTCGCCCGCGCCGATGACGTTCGCGCCGTACAGGCCGATGAACATTTGCTGGAACTCATCGCCCGGGTTCGACGTGGACAGCTTGGCGTTGACGCGCTTGATGTACCCGGACTGGGCCGGGTCGGTCAGCACCGACAGCATGCCGTCGTACAGGGTGCCGCCGCTGGAGACAGTGGAGTCGGCGCCAGGCATGGCCGCGCCGCCGCCGGCGTAGGTCGTCAGCACGAAGGAGTTGCCGACGAACGAGGTCTGGTAGGTCTCGGTACCGGTCGAGGTCCCGACGTACAGGTTGTAGTTCAGCGCCCCGGTCGGTTCCGCGGTCACATTGACCGTGATCGAGTTGGTGGAGCCGGACAGGGCGCCGGTGTTGACCTCGTTGGAGACGACGGACTCGCCACCGCCGGCGTTCGCAGTGACCTTGATGTAGTAGGTCGCGGCGCCGATGCTGCCGCCGGTGGAGCTGGACGACTGCGAGATCGTCGGGGCGGTGACGGCGCCGAGGTAGCCGTTGGCGGAGGCGCCGCGGGCGTACAGCACCGCGCGCTCCTCGGCGCCCTTGGTGGCCCACAGCAGCGCCGTCTGCGACAGGGAGATGATGTTCTCGAAGCCCCTGCCCTGGTACTGCGCCTTGTGCGTGACCGAGTCGGACAGGCCCTGCTCGACGTAGGCGATCATCTTCGAGTCGGTCGCGTACGTGATCTTCTGGGGGCGGCGCAGACCCGTGACCCCGCCGAACGTGGTGGTCGTGGTCTCGGAGTTGAACCCGGCCATCAGGTCGGCGACACCGCCGGTGCGCGAGTTGGACCAGCCGAGGACCCGGCGAAACTCGCACGCGCCACCGACACCGGTGTTGTCCCGCGTCAGCTCGTTGATCAGCGGGGTTTCGCGCGGCACCATCTTCTTCGCCGGCGCCTGCAGGTCGTACTGCATCAGCCCGGTGCGGGAGTTGTACGCCGAGGACTGCCAGTCCTTGGCCAGGTCGGCCTTCATGGCCTGGATCTGGTCCAGGTCGCCCTGGATGCCGCCGAGCTGGTCAGCGGACAGGCCCTTGGTGATGTTGGCGATGGCGCCGTCGAGCTTCGCGATCTGCGCGGACGGGTCGCGGATGATGCCGTGGCCCTTGACGTAGAAGCCGGGCTCTTCCTCGGCCTGGCGGATCACGTCGCGGAAGGTCGCCTTGTACTCCTCGAAGCGGCGGGCGATCTCTGTGGGGTCCGTGGTGTCGGAGAACATCTCCGACGGCGTGGGCACCTGGTACACAGGTTCTCCTGGGGAGGCTACTGGCCTTCCGCAGCGTCGGCGGCGGCCTGCTTGGCGAGTTGGAGGTAGCCGCTGCGTGCCTGCGCGTCCGGGACGAGCTCAGCCTGGCGCCGGTAGTACTCGGCGGTAGGTCCGGTCTTCTTCGCGGTCGCGGGGGCGACGGAATCCACGCGCATGATCGCGGGTCCGCCTGCGGCGGGCTGCGCCTTGGCCTTCGCCAGGTCCGCTTCGAGCGCTTCGATGCGCTCCTTGGAGGCGGCCAGTGCCTTCACCAGGGTCACGGCGTCCTTTTCGAACGTCTGATCGATAGTAGCGCCCTTGCCGGTCGTGACGCCATCAGCGGTCTTCGCCTCGTCGGGCTCGGCATCCAAGCCCACGTACACGATGTCCTCGGCGGCGCCGGAGTCCTGCGCGCGCTCGCACGCCAGGAAGTAGGACATGGACCGGACCGCGTCCATCAGGCAGCCGATGTCCCACGCCTCCTCGAGGCGGCCCTCGCCGAGTGATTCGGCCTCGGAGCAGATCAGCTGCGCGATCTGCTTGATGACCGCCAGGGCGCCGGCGATGTCCGCGGACTCGTCGTAGCTGGCGGCGGCCTTGTTCAGCTCGACCGGTCCGCGGGTGCCGGCCAGCACCTCGGCGACGGTCGCGACCGCGGCGTCGCGGTCGAACGCCGGCTGCTCGGCAGCCAGTGCCTTCTCGATTTCGGCGCGCAGCTGCGGCGCCACGGTCTCCAGCGCGGCCTTCAGGTACGGGCGCGGCACGGCGGCGGGCTGCTGGTCGACGATGACGGCCTTCGACAGGTCCATGACGAGCTCGCCGGCGACGTCGACCGGCGCCAGCTCGCCGTCGGCGGACTTGGCGATCGCCATGGTGGCGGTCGGGTTGCAGGGCCGGTCGACGAGGGAGATCTCGACGATGTCGCCGCCGACGATCCGGCCGCCGGGCGCGGTGGCGTCCTTGACGACGCGGGCGTTCTTGATGCCGATCGAGTAGCCCTTCAGGACGCCCTTCTCGACTTTTTTGGCCGATCCGGCGTCGACCACGAGGGACTTGACGTACCAGTCGTCGCCGTCCTGCACGGTCTCCACGCCGACTCCGGCGGCGATCGCCGAGTGCTGCTCGCGGATGTTCGCCCACTGGGCCCAGCCGGGCATGGCGTTCTTCAGCCAGTCCGGGTCGCAGCGCTGCTCGTCGAGGTCGAGGTCGGGGCCGGTGGCCTTGCCGTAGACGAGGAGGTCACCGTCCTCGGTGGTTTCGGTTTTGACGATGTCTCCGGCGTAGACGTGGGTGATGCTCATCCGTCTTCTCCATTCAGGTCGGCCACGTCGAAGTCGGCTGCCTCGGCGGGGGTGATGTCTGCGGCGTCGATGGCGCAGCGGCATCGGGGGTGTGCGGGCGGGGCCTGGTCGCCGGAGCTGAACAGGGCGCCGAGGGGGATGGCGCCGTCTCGACCGTCCGGTTCGCAGTACTCGGGGCAGACGCGGTCATCTTCGGCGGTCATCCACGACTTCGCGGCAACGCCCATGGCGGCGTAGGTATTGAGGGTGGCCGCGGAGGTAGCCCGGTTGATCTCGGTGACCGCGACGAGATCGGCCCAGCGCGGGTCGGTAAGGACGGTGCGCAGGGCGCGGGCGAGCGTATCCGGGGAGTCGCCGTTCTCCAGGGCTGCGGCAAGCACCTTCCCGAGCTCGTTGATGCGGCTGCTGGCGATGGACTGGATGGTGACGCCGGCCTCGTCGAGGAGCCGTGCGAGTCCGGATCCGTCGCTTGCCTGGCTGAGGATGAGTCGGGCGGCCTCCGGGTCGCCGGGTGTCCAGCCGGACCAGTCGACTGCAACGCCGGTGACGACGGCGGCGGCAGCACGGTCACCGATGAGATAGCCCTCGGTGTAGGCGTCGGTCAGCGCTTCGACGAGAGCCTCGGCGAGGGCTGTGGGGACGCCGCGTGCGGCAAGCCATGCGGCGGCGTCTGCGGCCTGCGGGCTCAGTGCCTTGGCGGCCGCGCGTTCGGCAAGCCAGTCGCCGGCGAGCGAGCGGGCGTCGATGGCTGCGGCGGCGGCCTTGTTCAGCAGCGGTACGTAGACCGCGGCGGTGGCCTCATCGCGTTCCCAGCCCGGCCATTGCCGGGCTGATGCTTTTGGGTGGTCGGCGGTGAGGAACGAGGCCCGGGGGACCGAGTCGATGGCGGCGCGGACCTGATCGTAGGTGAGGGTCTTGAACTGGAACGGCCGGCCGGGCTTGTCGCCGCGCTTGGCGGCCCACCGGCGGTATGCCACGACCTCGGCGACCTGCTCGGGTGTCAGGTCGGGGATGACCGCGGGCGTCGCGGGTTCGGCGGTCTTCTTCGTGGCGGTGCTGGCGGCTGGCTTTTTCGCCTGTTGTGCCGGGGCTTCCTGGGTCTGGCCGCTGTCGGCACCGTCGTCCTGCTCGCCGTCGTTCTGCTGCTGTCCGTCGCCGGGTTCGGCGTCCGCGCCCTCGGGCGGGTTGGTCTGCTTCGGCGCTTGTACCGGCTCGATCAGCTCACCGGGCAGCGCCGTCTGCGAGGCGCCCTCGAGGAACACCACGCCGCGCTGCGTGATCACCATGGGCATGTCGGCCTCGGGGAAGTTGTACAGCGGCTGGCCCTGGCGGCGGCGGTCCTCGTTCAGGGTGGAGCGGCCGGAGCTGGTACGGGACTGCGCGACCTCGTCGGCGGCGGCCTCGTCCTCGGATTCCAGGCCGGTGAACTGGAACTCGAGCTCGGGCGGGGCGCCGAGGTAGTCGCGGGACAGCTCCTGGATGATTTCGGCGATCATCTCGGTGTCGGGGCGGCGGCCGACACGGTCCTGCACGTCCTCCTGGCCCTCGTGGTAGCCGGACGAGCCGAGTCCCTTGGCCTCGGTGAAGCCGAGCTCTGCGATGGTGACGCCCATCTGCATCGCCACCATCTTGATCAGGTGCAGGTCGTATTCGGGCTTGTAGCGTTCGTCGACCTGCGGGGCCATCTCCGGCCGGAACCCGGGCGGCGCGACTTTCACGCGGTGGCGGGCGCGGGTTTTGCCGCCGAGTTCGTCGTTGAGGGAGTCCTCCCACTTGCGGCGCTGCCGGGCATCAACCTGCTCGGCGTCGGTGCCCTCGGGCACGAGCCAGGTGACCGGTGTGGAGTTGTCGTCGTACTCGGAGAACATCCAGCCCTGACGCTTCAGGTACAGGCGGGCGGCGATCAGGGCGCGTTCGACGTCGGACTGGCCGAACGGGGTGAAGGTGCGGGCGGTCTCGCGCCAGTAGAACAGCTGGTCGGCCGGGTAGGGGTTGTCGACCTGCATGTGGCCGTCGGCATCGAGCAGGACGCGGCCCTCGTCGTCGACGGCCGGTGTGGCGACGTATTCGCCGCGGGGGAAGCCGTACAGGATCTGTTGGTAGGCCGGGTAGGGCGGCTGCGGGGTGTGGCCTTGCCGGTCGAGCAGCGGCTTGATGGTGGTGCCGTCGAGGATGCGGAAGGAGTGGACGTCGCCGCCGACGGTGCGCTGCGGGTAGATCACGAGCGCGTCGAGGACGATGACCTCCTCCTGCAGCATGTTCAGCCAGGCGCCGAGGCCTCCGCGTAGGTGGCCGCGCCACGGGTTGGTCCAGAACCTGGTGAGCCGGTCGATTTCAGGCCGGTACTTCTCGCGCAGCTCGGCGGCGATGTCGTCTTGGCCGCGGCGCGGGTCGGCCTGGTAGGCGTCCTGGATGGCGTCGGCGGACACGGTCCAGCCCCATTTCTGGGAGCGGACGTGTTTCTTCCTGGTGCGGATGGCGCCGGAGATGATGTCGACGTTTTCGGCGGCGTCGCGCAGGATCTGCCAGGGGATGAGGCGTTCGCCGTTGAGGCGGAGGTTCCAGGAGACGGGGTATTCGGAGCCGCGGGGTTCGGGGCGGCCGGTGTCGTTGCGGCCGGGGTCGAGGCCGGCGGGGGTGAGTGCGGTGCCGGGGCCGAAGTTGTCGTTGTCGCGGGGGTCGCGGGCGAGGGGGTTGTTGTTGATGAGGCTGCGTGCGGTGGCCTGGTTGACGAGGTCGTTGAGGCTGCTGCTGCGTTCTGCGGCCATGCCGGGTACGGGGCCGGTGGCGGCGCGGGCTTTGGCCACGGTGGTCCGTGTGCGGTTGCGCTTGTTGCGGCTGCGGGTCACATGGGCCGTCCCTCGTCGAGATGCGCAGGCTACCTGTGTAACGATAGCTCAAACGTTCGACTGGCGGCTATGCTGGCGTGCGCGAAGCGGGGTGGAGGAGTTCGGTCACCTTCGCAGGCCTCATAAGCCTGAGACGCGGGTTCAAATCCCGCCCCCGCCACGGCAGAGGGCCCGGGACCCGCTTGCGGGTGGAGCGACTACACGCCCCCGGGGACCGGGCGATGAGGTACCCCGGACACGCAAGGGTCTGTAGCTCAAGTGGGAGAGCAGCCGTCCGGCAGGCGGCAGGTTGTCGGTTCGAGTCCGGCTAGATCCACTGCTCCGGCGCGTGAACGCTTATCCACGTCCTGGGATGCCCGCGCCGGGGCTCTACTCCGCCCTCCACGCCGGGTCATAGTCGGGGTGCTGGTCGTAGGGCGCGGCGAGGGCGCGCAGAGCGTTGCCGTAGGCGCGCAGGTTCAGCTTGGTCGCGCCAGCCAGGACCGTGCCATCGCTGGCTTCGAGCGCGACCTTGGCAGTGACATAAAGCTGGATCACCGCACGCTTCGCCTTCACGTCGGCCAGGACGCGCGCGGGGTCGTGGCGGGCGATGTGGGCGCCGTTTGCCTCGGCGGCGTCATCGCCGATCTCGAGCGAATCCTCCAGCCGCAAAACCTCGATCGCCCCGCCGTCAATGTCGCGCTGACGAACGACCGGGAAGGCGCCGTAACTGGGAGCGTGCTCCAGCACATGGCGCTCTTTCTCGAGCGTGCCGAAGTTCGCGGACCAGTCGCCCCAGCGCCACGGGCCGGGCGTCGCCGCCTTTGCCGCCGCCTCGTCCTCATCCAGCCGCGCGGTCAGGAACTCGACGATGTCCACCGCGCCAGCCTACGCCGCGCCTTCGCCCTGCCGAGCGCTGTTCAGCATGCTCAACGCCTGATCACCTGCGGCCTTCGCTTCGGCGGCCGTCTGCCCGGTAGCTGCGATGATCTCGCGCGCGGCAGGCCAGTTCTCGGCGAACGTCTTCACCGAGCCGCCGGTGCCGACGAGGCTCTGGATGCTGCACGTCTCGGTGCAGTCCTGGGCCAGGTGCGGTTCCTGCCCACTGACAACGTGGTATCTGCCAGACACAGGCGCGGTGAACGTGCGGGGCTGCTCGGTCATACCGTCAGGCTACGCCGCCCACCCGTCGTCGTCTTCGGGGTTGGCCATCAGGTCGTCCATGAACGCCGCCGCCGAGCTACCCATCATCAGCCGCTGCAACGCCTGCGTCATCCCATCCACCTGGTCATCATGCGAGCCGTTCGGGAACGACGCGCACTCGTCGACGAACCCTGCCACCCACGGCGCCAGCGACGGGTCCGGCAGCTCGACGTCGCCGGCCTCGATGAACGGCGCGACCGCGTTCGCCCGCGACTCCTTGCTGTCGGTGGGGTTGATCGGGATGAGGCCTCCGATCTGGCCGCGCAAGCTCTGGATGACCGCAGCGCCGTTGGCCTTCTCCTCGATGAGCTTCCGTTTTGCCTGCGGCCACGCGGCAGAGACCTGCTTGATGGCCTCTGCGGTGGCGGGCATGTCGAGGCGGTCACGCACCTGGTGCAGCAGCCACGCCCGGGACCCGCGCCGGCCCCACACCTGGATCACCACCCAGTCGGACGACTTCGTGTCCTTGAACGCGCAGTCCACCGACAGGATCACCTCGGCGGCGCCGACCGCATGCCAGGTCCCATCCGACCGCTGCACGGCCCGGGGGGCGCCGTAGAAGCGCCACCACGCCCGCTTCAGGATGCCGCCCTCTGCCGGTGCCGGGCGGCCCTGATACAGCGCTGCGAAGGCGCGTGAGCCGACTTGCCGGCGGATCCGCTCCCACATGGCGCGGGTGCGTCGGCGGGCCGAGCGCAGCCACTCCCCGGGTTCGCGGCCCAGCGGGTCCGTCTCGCCCTTGTCGGGGTCGTGGTCGGCGAGGGCCGGGATGTTGACGTGCGTCCACTCGTCGGCCGATTCGGAGGCCAGCAGGCGCCCGGCGAGGTCGTCCTCGTGCCAGCGGGTCATCAGCAGGATCACCGGGGCGCCGGGCGCCAGCCGGGTCGAGCCGGACTCGGTCCACCACGACCAGCAGGCTTCGCGGTAGGTCTCGGAGTCCGCCTCCTTACGGCCCTTCACCGGGTCGTCGATGATGAGGACGTCCACAGGCCGGCCAGTGAGTGCGCCGCCGATGCCGGAGGTGATGACGCCGCCGAGGTGCCCTTCCAGCTGCCACTCGTGCGCGGCGGAGGTGTCGTGGCGGACGGCCAGGCCGAGTTCGGGGTGGGCGACGATCTCGTTGCGGATGGCGCGGCCCCAGCGGCGGGCGATGTCGGCCTCGTAGGACACGATCGCGATACGCAGGTCTGGGTTGCGCAGCAGCAGCCACAGCGGGAAGAAGCGGCTGATGCGCTGGGACTTGCCCTCTTGCGGGGGCATGGTCCAGATGAGGCGGTCGATGCGGCTGTCGGCGACGCCGAGCAGGTGCTCATCGAGCAGGTCCAGCGCAGGCGTCTGCACCGTACGCGGGTCGAGGTAGGTGGCGAGGTCGCCGGGTGTGGGGAAGGTGGCGGCGGGGCCGGCTTCGAGTTGATCGGCGGCCAGCGCAAGCGGGTCCGCGAGCATGTCAGCCGGCTGCGCGCAGGTGCCGGGCGGCGACGGCCCGGGCCTCGGTGGCCTGCTCGCTGCTGGCACCGAGCAGGGTGATCACGGCTTCGATGGCGCGCATCACGGTCTTGGCCTGCTGCTCGGTAATCGCGGCGAGGCGCGTGTCGATGTTCAACCGGGCGTAGGACGCAAGAACCGTGTTGGTGCGGTCCATGGCCCGCTCGTACAGCTGCACCGCGGCGGCGGTCTGCTCGCCGGCCTCGCTGCGGTAGCCGACCGAGCGGAGTTCGTCGAGCAGCTCGTCCATGAGGTTCATCCAGGCCATGACGCGGCCGGCGAAGCCAGCGTAGGCGGCGAGCGGGTTGTCGACGGGCACGATCTCGGGTGCGATCCGGCCGAACAGCTCGCGGGCCTCGCGCTCGACCAGACGCAGCTGCGCGCCCTTACGGACGGTCGGGGTGGATCCGCCGTGCAGTTTGCACGGGCCTTCGCCGACGTGGTCGGTGCCCCAGCCTGCGACCTGCGTGCAATTGCCGCCGCTGCGGGTCTTGGCTCCGCAGCGGGCACCGTCACGGCCTACTGGGCGGCGGGACATGGCTATGGCCTACTGGTTCAGTTCGCGCAACGTCTGATTCGCCCAGCCGCCCGACGCCGGCGCGCCCTCCGGCACGAACACGGCGCCTCGGCTGAGCCTGAAGACGGTGGAGTCCGACACCTTCTCGGTGAGGTCGACCCATGCAGACGGCTGCTCGCCCTGTGCGGCTAGGCGCTTGCCCTCGTCGGCGCACATCTCGGCGCAGTCGGTGCAGATGCTGACGCCCAGTGGGGCCGTGCAGAGGAAGCAGGCTGCGCGCGGTTCCTTGCGCAGCCGCTCCAGTTCGTCCAGCAGTTCGCCGACCTCGTCAGCGGTCAGGCCGGAGAGGTGGTCGCCGCGCGGGTTGTTGTCGGCACGGAGCTTCGCCAGCCGCGTGTCGCTCATCGGCTCAGCCATCTGACGTAGTCCCTTCGCACTGGCAGGCTCCGTGTCCGCCGCAGTCGTGGGCGTGCACGGTCACGGTGTCGTCGACGACGTGCTGGTCGCAGCCGTGCACGGCCTTCGTCACGTCCTGGGTGCGGTCGGCGACGTAGGTGGCGTTGCCGTTGCCGAACAGGTCGGGGATGGAGCGGATGGCCTGTTCCTGCGCGGCCCAGTGCTGCTCGGCTTCGGCGGGGGTGGCGCGGCGCTGCCATTGGGTGGTGGCGGTGGTGCCGCAGCGGTGGCAGGTGGGGAGCAGCGGCCGGGGTGCGCCGGGCGGCAGCATCGCGAGCAGGGCGGCCGGGTACTCGTCGCGGGGTGCGATCTCGGTCATCGCCACAGTCCCCATCCGAAGTGTCCGATCAGCCACAGTGTCACGAGGATGAATGCGCCGGTGAACAGGAAGTGCGCGGCGGTCCAGCCCCACGGGCCCTGTCCGACCTTCAGCCGCTCCAGGTTCCAGATGGCGCCGGACAGGGTGTCCTGCGTCCTGTTCCGCACGATGGCGATGGTCTCCGGGACGATGAACGTGCCGAAGGCCAGTGCGAACCAGATCGCCCAGTAGCGGGTCATGGATCGAGTATCGCACTGGCGTTCGAGTTCCGTCACTGTCGCGTTCCGGGGTCGTCGCGGTCGGCGAGGTCGTAGATGGCGCAGACGAACCGTTCCCATTCGCGGTCGCTCAGCAGCGTCTCGGCGGGCGGGGTGGGGTGCTGGGTGTCGGGTGTGCGGCGGTTGTGGTGCCGGTCCCGCTCGCGCTGGCCGCCGATGAGGTAGCCGGCGGCGAGCGCGAGCAGGAGGGCGGTGATGGTGGCGATCATTTCGGCTGGTTGTCGCAGTTGCAGCGGCTGTAGATGACGTCGTGGGTGCAGGCGCCGATGGTGTGGGCCGGGTTGGCCCACGGGATCTCGCGCGGCGGCGCGAGCTGCGCCGGGGCCAGCCGAGCGTTGCGAATGCTTGCGTCCACCGCCTCGCAGACCTGGAGAAATCGGGTCTGTTGTTCCTGGGTCATGGGCTTTGTCTGGCGCCGCAGCCAGTCCAGTGGTTTCACCGTTCCTCCTCGGTCCGCTCGACCCGCGCCGGTATCCCGAGCAGGTCGCAGATCGCGTTGATCTGCCGTTTCGTCTCGTCGTCGCCCATTGCGTCCAGCACGACGATGACGTGGTCGCCGCGGTCGATGGTCACGCCCTCGTCGAGGATGGGCACGAGGTGCTTCACCGTCCGGCCGCCTTCCGCTGTGCGCTTGCCTTGATGCTGCCGACGACGATGGCCCACAGGCCGGCGGCGACGAGTGCGGCGCCGATCCAGCCCCACGCGATCAGGATCAGCTCAGCCACGGTCGGCCTCCGGCTTCACCTTGTGCCACTGGCCGACGTAGCGGCGCTCTGCGCTCCAGGGCCCGTCTGACCTGACCCGGTTCCAGTCCTCGGCGATCCGCATGGCGCCGTCGCCTGTGGCACAGAAGGCTTCCCGGCCGTCATCGGTACGCAGCGCGAATTCCTCGCGGGCCTCGCCGATCTCGGCCGACTGCTTCCGCGCGTCGTCGAGGGCGGCGAGCAGCCGTGTGACGTCGCTGATGCTGCGGACCATGCCGCAGGGCGGGCAGCCGTCGCTGTGGACGCCGGGCCCGTGCGTCTCGAACGGGACGGTGCGCAGGTACGTGTTGCGTGCGCGGATCTCGCCGAGCTCGGTGTCGCTGAGCGGCGCGGGCTCATCCGTTTGCCGTAGTGCGTCTACGGGCGCTGTGTCAGCCATGATGTTCTCCTTCGATCGGGTCGGCGACGGCGTGGAGTGCGGCGCGGAGCCGCTGTTCGAGCGCGCGCGTGGCGGCGCGTTCGTTGGCGGTGGGGAGCCGGTACAGGCGCCGGCGGGGCTGGCCCACGGGCGTCCGAAGCCACTCGCCGACGATGCGTCCCTGGCGTTCGAGCATCTGGAGATCGAAGATCGTCTCGGTCAGGTTCTTGTAGAGCGCGGTGGCGACGTCGCGCGCGCTCGCGGTCTCGTTCTCGGCGACGATGCCGAGGACGGCGGCGCGACGCTGCGCCAGGCGCCGGACGGCACGGCGCGTCACTGCGCACCGCCGTCCGGGCAGCCAGCGCGCACATGGTCCGGGTGGACACAGGCGGGGAAGCCGCACACGGTCTCGCCGGACTTCAGCGCGGCAATGCGGTCGGCGAAGCGGGCATCCAGTGCCAGCATCGCCGGTACGGCGTCCGGGCCGGCCTTCGCCTGCTGGCATCGCGCCACCGCCCGCGTGTCCGCCTCGCGCTCGCCCTCCAGCTCCGCGACCCGAGCAGCGAGGGCGGCACGTTCGGTCAGGACGGCCTGGAACTCCTCGCCGCTGTCGGTCCACACGTGGCCGCTGGTGCCGTCCTGGTGGACCTTGTGCGGGGCCGTGTTGAGGGTGCAGTAGTGCCGGACGCCGTCATGCATGCCGGTCGTTCGGCACAGCAGCCCCGGCACGCGCCCCGCCGTCCCGTCCTGCATCTGCTCGCCGTCCGTCGCCTCGGCCGGCTGCTGCTCGCGCCCGGCCTGCTGCGCAAGGCACCTGCGGATGTCGGCGCACACGTCGATGCCCTGGATCGTGTAGGTCGAGGCGCCCGTCAAGTCGCCGTGGCAGTGGGCGCAGGTTTTTGGGCCGGGGCCGCTCATCGCGTGATCCCGTCGAGGTGGGCCGTGACGGCGTCGCTCTCGGGCGTCGGCGGCGTGTGGCGGGCGAGGTACTGCGTGGCGGCCTGGAGGGTCTCCTGCGGGCCGTTCTGGCGGTGCGCGCGGTTGGCGCGGCGGCGCAGCTTCGGCGGCAGCAGGTCGGAGCAGGCGCGGCAGGCGAACAGGTGGCCGGGCGCGGGCTGGCCGCAGCCGGGGCACGGGTGCGAGGTGGACTCGGGCTCGTCGCCCCAGTCGATGCTCTCGACCATCAGAACGGGTTCCCCTCGTCGTCGACGTCGCCCTCGTCGTAGTCGACGTCGGCGGTCGCGCGGCCTTCGTCGGCCCAGGCCTCGTAGGACTCGCGGTC
>Ga0134125_10001270_pt1 | contig 31178 bp, 44 predicted proteins | sample KB31751_FD_96464 | JGI IMG/M metagenome (GOLD analysis project Ga0134125, IMG submission 96464) | Terrestrial soil microbial communities with excess Nitrogen fertilizer from Kellogg Biological Station, Michigan, USA - KB3-175-1 | ecosystem: Environmental > Terrestrial > Soil > Unclassified ... | reverse complement strand
TTGTCTCGCTTTGCATGGCCAACAGGTGGGCGACCCCGCTCCATACTTTTCGCCAGAGCGCTCGCACCCGATCCCGTCGGGTTGTTCGCAGTCATAGTCGGCAAATGCCCTAATTATTTCCTGATCGGCCTCGTAAGCGTTGACGGCGCGGACGATTGACTCGATACACTCGTCGGTATAGTCGGCAGACGACAAGGCCAGCCGCAAAGAGTGACTCGACAGTAGGTGCAGAGGCGTCGGCGTATGATTAGTCATGATCGTCCCTCCGCTTTGGCGATGGCCTGATCTAAACGCTGGCGGGCGTCCGATACTTCGACAAATTGGAGCGCATACTTGGCCGCTTGAACTAATTCCTCATGCGCGTTAACGGCGCGGACGACGAAGGCAATATCTTCCTTGTTCTGGCTGTAATAATGCCACGGCGTCTGTGTGTGATTAGTCATTTCCGTTCCCCCCAAGGTCCGGCGCACAAGCATCCCGTTACCGGGCATAATTTTTTCGCGGCCCGGTACATCGCGGATTTTTCTGCGCTTGTCGCTGACCCTTCCCATACTCGCGCCGCGATTGATTCCCGTTCTTCGGGCGAATATTTTGTCCGCGTTTTAGTGTTATGAAAGCTATTTTTAATTTCATACATTTGAATAACCCCCGTTATTATTTTTTTGGCACCCGCATCCTACACAAGACATAAACTCGTCGCCGCACTCGTCGCATACCATTAACCCGGCGCATTTGCCAGTACAATCATACTCATGGTCGGCCAGGTCGAGGCGGTACTTACGCGTGGCTGACATAGGTATCGCCGGATATCGGGCGCCACGTTATCTCAACTAGCATTTTTGTTTTCATTGGATTAACCTCTCAACGGCATAAGTACAATCGTAAGGCTCTGGCCGTCGCGCTTCCCCGAAACCTTAACCGGTGATTCCGGCGTCGTAAACTCCATTTTCATCCCGCGCAACCCGAACGATTTAGCGATCTGGCAAACCTTCAACATATACTCGGGGTCGAACGATATAGCGAGCGCCGGTTTATCCCGAGGAATAATTTGCTCATACTTCGGATAAACCCCGTCGATATTCTGCGCAACCTTGATCGTGGGGTTTTGCAAATCCGTAACCCCCATCGTGCTAGTGGCCTTACCCATGACGACGGCGACGCGCTCCAATACCGGTAACGTCACGCGCTTAGGTACCGCTTTAACGATGTCGTTAAACGCCGCCGTCGGCACAATCGCGGCCACGGCGCCATTTTCCGCGTCTTTCGGCATAACATTCACCGGGAAATCCTCGGCGCCCATGGCCTTATCAATATCCTCAACGGTAGCCAAGATGCAGCCATCCGTCGCGGTAGCCTTTAACCCTTTTTCTGTTTCTTCCAGGTAAACACCGTTAAGTACGTATCTCGTTTCATCCGTTGACGCCGCCTTGGTGACTACTGCGTGGCCCTTGCTTAATAATCTCATTTGATTAACCCCCGTTAGTTTGTCTACCAACACCTTATATCATATATTCGTGCGTTTGTCAATAGAAACTATATCATATGCCAGAACGCCAACGATACCACGCTCTTTTAGCTGTGATATATGTTTTAGCGCGCCGAGCCGCGTGAGGTGCCGCGCCGCCAATATACCATTGACCAAGATAAGATATGGCCGGTTCATCTAGGCCGCCACAATTCGCACTCAAGCGCAGGGCCTTTATATCGGCACCGGCACGTTTCGAGCGTATGGCCGGCCCAGCGGTCGAATGATTGCACTTTGTAAGCGTCGCACGCGTTTTGAATCGTCCAATCGTCCGCGCCGTGCGCGATCAAGTGCAATATAAGGTCATCAATGTCGGTCCAATTGGTAAAGCATTTAACGCATCGCATTTAAAGTTACCTCGACAATATCGCCGGGCTTTAATCCGCCCGCTACACTCGACATATCCAATCCTATTGCGGCCATATCTGGCGTGGTAAAGGATGCGCCATACATATCGCGCCCCGGCCATTTCACCGCGTCAATGTAATGCGTTTTAATCGTCCACGCACGCGCATCGCCCGGTTGATCCTCATAGCGCCCATCATATCGGACCAATATCTTTTCCATGCTCAAGTCTATATCGCGCGGCGCCGATTGTCAATGGGTAAATGATATAGCCAATGTAAAATTATTGTAACAATATCATATAGGTACTATGCAAAAGGGCATATTCTAGCTATGAGTGTAAAGAGATCCCGAACTCTATAACAGGTCACTAATCTTGATATCGGGTAGGCTAACCCGACGGACAAAAAGCCGGTTAAACGATATCCGATGGAGCTTAGAGCTTTAAACGTGCGGTCATTCCCGCAACCTATTTTCCGGATACGAAGATTGCAAATACGAATGAAACGCATTGATTTATATAAATACTATTAGAGCTATATATCAAGAAAGACGGTGTTGACGTTGTTGTTGATGTGCTTTTGACGTTGAGGAGTGTATGGCTAAATGCAAGCATCAGCTAGATAGCGTTGTGAGTGCATCATGCGGCTATGTGCAAGCGCAAATATATCGCGTTGTTACACTAGCGACCTGCAAAGTGTGTAAGTGCGTATATCGCGAGCCTAGAGTTTATTTACTCGCAGGCTATAATAGAGTAACAATAGCGAGATAGATATGCAACTTATGGGAGTCGCCAGTTCAAATATTCACGCGGTAGGATATGACCCTGAAACTAACGAGATGCAAGTGCAATTCAACGATGGCACCGTTTATTCATATCAAAACGTATCGCCAGACGTGTATGCGAATATGATCCAAGGTGATATTGGTCGATATTTCGCATCGATTGTTAAGCCGCAACGATACACAATGCCATATACTAAGCTAGGCGTTATGCCGCTAGTCTGATAGCTTCCTGGTCCCCATCCGGTCTACAGCGCAAGTTACCGTCGAGGATAAGTAACCATCTGGGTTAGATAGCACACACAGGAATGTCACAATCACCTCTACAAATAAGCACAGTTAACATAGGGGGGGACGGTTCAGATATAGGGCTATAGCATAGGCACCCGTACCCATGGCTACACGAATTTTGATTGGAACCGGCTTTATGCCTAAAACCCATTGTTCACTTTTGTGTAGTAAATGCGGAACGATTTTGACGGCGGCTAACCAATACGTGGGGACGCCGTGGGCTCAATGTAAACCGTGCATTAGGATTCGTGCAAACACGTTTAACCGGGCACATCCCGCCAAGATGCAGAAGTATAGATTGCGTGAGATGTACGGAATAACGCCGCAAATGATTGGGCGCATAAAGAAACGACAAGCCGGGGCGTGCGGAATTTGCTTTCGTGTGTTGCCGTTACACGTAGACCACGACCATAAAACGGGGCGAGTTCGCGGGTTACTGTGTCGTGGTTGTAACCTCGCACTGGGAATGCTGGACGACAATATTAGTTCGATTAAACAGGCGGTTTTGTATCTATCCGGGGGGATATAGCCATGGCCGATCAGCCGATTATTACTGAAGTATCCGCTACTGATGGCGACGTGGCGGCTGTGCGCCAAGATATGACCGCTGCGGCTGGCGTGGGCGGCGTTCCCATCGACCGGATTCCATATAACGATCAGCTAGTGCGCCTTGAACAATCAGGCGTATATTCGCGGCGAATCGCAAATACCGACCGGTGCATTCGGCTAATCACGGTTCCGCAAAAGGGCGGCGCGGCGGCACAGTACCATTGCTCGCGGCCCTGTGTCAGTGTGGGCGACCAGCGGCTTTGTCCGGACCACGATAAATCGTCCTTTCAACCTAACCAAACGCCGCATGGATCAAAACCACGCACTTACAATTCGGCGTCCATTCCTCTTACTAAATCTGAAATGGAGGTCCGGAACGATAAGGGCGAGGTTGTGGGGATGCTGGCTGAGGGGCGGTCTATAGTGCCCCAGGGCGCGCACCGCGCAGATAAGGCGGTAGAGCCGGCGCCTGGGGCAATACAGATTTCTTTTTCGTTGGAAGAATTGGCAGATGGGCACGTTTTGGCGGCGTTTGTTCAGCGGGCGACGGAAGCACTGGACGCGCTGCCATGCAATTCAGTTCGACAAATGAAGCAGATTGTGGCTATCCAAGAGAAGATAGCGAAGCTGGCAAAGCGGGGGAAGAATGAGCACTCAACAAGCGCACTTTGATGAACTTTACGCGGCGTTTCACACGTTTTACCAGGAAGCCTTAAAGACAGCCGACGCACCTAACGCGAAGGTTCGCCTTCAACTCACGACGGTGTTTTTTGACGACCTGGCACTTTTGAAAGCGGTTGGACCCGTGTTTGCGAGGTTTGCGACCACGGTTGAAGATAAGCGGGCCGTTGCGCGCGCCGCCTATTACGATGCGCTGCTCACGCATAAATTGAGCACGTTTAACAGCGCGATTGTAACGCAGCTATTCCAGAATGACGAAGATGCGGAAAAGCGTATTGCGAAACTCGAAAAGGCGGCCACGAAATAATGCGACGTTCATTCCCGAAAGGGCACCCAAAGTACGGCGGACGCAAAGCCGGGACTAAGAGTAAGCAAACGTTATGGGTGCTTGAGTCCCTGAAAGCGCACGGCGTCGATTATGAAAAGATGCTGGCCGATGCGCTGAAGCGTGCCGAAACTGGCGACGAATTCGCGCTTGAGTTATTGGACCGTCTGGCGAAGCTGGCGCCGCATATCGCTAACAAGCCGAAAGAAACGGTCGGCATGGAAGGTATCGAGGGGCTTGTGATTAAGCCTTACGATGAAACGAAGCCAGAAGATAAGCCGAAAGCGTAGTCTGCCGTGCCGCAGATTATATTCCAGCCGCACAGGCGGCAAATGGAAGTATTGCAAGATGGCCGTGACTATGTGCTGGCGGTTGCCGGGAAGCGCGGCGGAAAATCCGTCGTCGCCGCCGTCAAGTTCATTACGAAAATAGCCGCCGATCTGAAAAAGGGCGTGCACGGGGATTACCTGATTTTAGGCCCCACCTATGGGTTGCTCCGCAACGGGACAATTCCGACGCTAATGAAATACTGGCCTAAAAAGCTAGGCGTTTATCGTAGGTCTGAGTCCCGCGTTCAGCTTCCAAACGATCCGGACGGCCAGGAACATTTTGTTTACATCCTTTCGGCGGACGAACCAGACCGCATTGAGGCGTTCGGTATCCGTGGCGCGTGGATGGACGAGGCGGGCCAGTTTCGCCAAGAAGTTTGGCAAAAGGTTCAGCAACGTATGACGACGGAGGTCGGTACGACCGGATGGGTTATCTTTTCGACCACACCCTACGGTTTGCCGACCTCATGGCTAAATACCGACCTGATCCAGCGCCGGGATGAAATGCCCTGGGTTGGATATCACAACTGGTCCACGCTAGATAATCCGTTCATAGACCATACCGCTATCGAGCGCGCGCGGCTGACTATGAACGAGCAAATATATAAACGCGACGTGCTCGGCACATACACGAATATTGACGGGCTTATATATCCCGACTTTAACCGCCTAGAAGATGGCATTAAGCCGTTTGGTATCCCCGCCCACTGGACGATTTTCGCGGGCATGGATTACGGGTTTACTGACCCGACCTGTATATTGATCATCGCGAAAGACCCTGAAATGGGCGTTTTCTATGTGATTGACGAACTTTACAAGTCCAAGGGTTCGTTGCAAGAGCATCAGGCGTTTTTGGAGAAGTGGCGCGGGCGCCTGAAACTTTGTCTTTACGATCCGTCCGCCGTTGGTTATTGCTCGGAATTGCAGCGCCTTACCAGCATGAACCTTGTCGCCGCCGACAACGGGGTTGAAGCTGGTATATCGCGCGTGACTCGCCTGGTTAAAACGCAGCGCCTAAAGGTATTTAACACCTGTGACAATTTGTTGCGAGAAATGGAGAGTTATGTATATGCCGAGGGGAAGAATAAGCCCGCGCACGAAAATTCACACTCTCCGGACGCTCTGCGATATGCCTTCAGTAAAGATTTGCTGGGAATATACCCCGAGCTTAAACGATTGCAAGCCGCCGAGGATTTCAAAAAGTGCTTCAACGATAAAGGCGAATTCGTGCCGCCGGCTAAAACGATGTCGCAAATCTTCGATCTAAAAGACCCTAAGAATAAACGTAAGCCTAAATCAGAAAAAGAGCCACACGAAGCAATGGAATATAAACCGAATTTTCAGCCTTGGAGCGTAGAAGAATGGTAGATAACGGCAGTGAAACCGGCGTGAAGGACGCGCTTCAGGACACGCTAAACCAAGAGGGCGCTGAAGATTTGGCGCAGATGGATTCTAGCCCGATAGAGCTTACCAGCCCGGATGCGAGCGCGCTTCAGGGCGCGGTATTGGACGAGTTTAACGCCGCGCTGCAAAAACAAATGCTCGACAAACTCATGGGTGATTTTGTGCGCCGCGAGGATTGGCGCCGCCCATATGAGCTTTTGTGGTGGCAGATATATTTGCTTTTCATGTCCGGCCAGGTTGCGTCAAAGACGCCGAGCCGCGCGAAGGTTTTCATACCGATATGCTATCAGATTATTGAGGCCGCGACGCCTAAGCTGATTTCGTTCTTGTCGGATAACGATTCGCAGTTCGATGTAAAACCGACGGACATCAAAGAAGCGGATATCGCCGATAACGTTAAGCGGTTGATTCAGGATCAATTGAGCAAAGCGCGTTTTGGTCACAAATACGAGGCGTTTGTTAAACAGTTATTGATGTACGGCACCAGCTATTTCTTTGTCGATTGGAAGGTTCGATGGGCCTGGGTTTGGGAGCGCGTGCCGCAAACCACAACCAAGATGGACCCGGAAACCGGCGTCAATATTCCCACGACCAAGTTTGTCAATCAGAAGTCATATAAGATCGTCGAGCGGCGCCCGGAGGTTACGTTCTTAGATATATTGGACGTTTTCCCCGCGCAGGATTACCCGACCGTGGAGGATCAACCGGGCATTTTTATACGCCGGTTCATGAACAAGGATGAATTTGAATCTCGTTGTCAGGGTAGTCAGCCGTATTTTACGAATCTTCAGCCCGTCCAAGACGGCGGCACCTCTAACAAGTACCAAGAAACCCGCCAGTGGCGCAAATCAGCGCGCGGCGAAGTTTCTACTGTTCAAAGTTCCCAGGTCGAGCTTATCGAATATTGGGGACCGTGGGATATTGACGGCAGTGGGAATCCTTGCGAGTGTCAGATCGTCATTGCGAACCGGACTACCGTCGTTCGAGCGGTTGCCAACCCCTACTATCATCAGCGACGGCCCCTCATCAAAGTTTGTTTTACTAATGTACCCGGTGAGTGGTATGGAATGGGCCTTATTGAGCCAGTCATATCTCTACAGAACGAATTAAATACAGTTCGCCGTCAGCGCTTAGATAACGTTAACTTGATGATTAATCGCATGTGGAAAGTTCTTTCCACGGCGGACGTGGATATTGACAAACTTACCGCTGCCCCCGGCGGCATTGTGCTCACGGATAACATGGCTGCTATTGAGCCATTGCCCCCCCAGGATATAACTCAGAGCGCATACGCCGACGCCGAAAAGATCGTTCAGGATATGTTTAATGCGACGATCCCGCCGACGCTCACCGGCAGTATCGATGATATGAAGGGCATGGGCGGTAGTGCCGGCCTCGGCGTGGCGCGCGTCGCCGTGTCGCAAGCCCTAGAAAAATTCGCAACCGCCGCGAAGAACGTCGAGGAAGAAGGCGTTAAGCGCGTTTTAGAGTTGTTTTATCAACTCGATTTGCAATATCTCGATAACGAGGAAGTATTGCGCGCGTTCTATGGGGATATATTCCCGAAAGCCCTAGACGGCACGAGCCTGGTTACCCCCGCTATGATTCGCGGGCAAGTTAATTTCACCATGACAGTGTTAAGCGAAATGGTGAATAAGGACGCAAAAGTTAACCAAATGGTTGCCTTTTTCTCGACCTTCCAGGCGGTGCTAGCGGACCAATCAAAAGAAACAATTGCAAAGCAAATTTGGGAACTAGAGGGCTTTGACGCGGATGAAATTCAGGTTCAGCCGACGGCACCGCCAATGGGTTTACCCGGTGCGCCGCCGATGGGTATGCTGCCGGTTCCGGGGGCGGGGCCCAAGGGCGGTTTGCCGGTGGGCGTGCCGTCCAATACGGTGCCGATGACGCCGAGCCAAACGGCGCAAGCGGGCGCGGCAATATTGAAGCAAGCTGGGCAGACCAATATCAATCTTCCAGGCAACCATAATACGGCGATAGGCCCACAGGGATAATCGGGATTGTTATAGAAAAATATAACAAGGGGGACGGGGATGAGTTACGAGGATATATTGCGCGATGAATATTCGACGCAAGACGATAAAGAGATCGCCGCAAAGTTAATGGCCCTTGAGTCACAGGCGCACGAGGGCGCGCTGTTTGAGGATTGGATGCGCCACGGCGCGGGGCAGAAGTTCGCAAAGTATTTAGAGTCACAGATCACATTGGCAAAGAACGATTGGTTGTCGGCGGAAGATCGCCAAGCCGCCGAGAATATCCGTATCCAAGCTCAGGTTTACGCAAAGATCAAAGCGTGGATATATTCGCAGATTCAAACCGGAAAAGTAGCGGGGACCGAAATTAAGAAGTTTTCGGATGAGGGAACTAGACTGAACGGCCTTATACGGCTGCCACAGTAACGCCCCGAAAAGGACAAGCAAGGAGACAGCCATGTCAGAGGTATCGAAAGTCAGTCTGGGAAGTATTGCCGAACGCGCGGAAAAACTTGAAGCCGAGAAACCCGCTGAAACTAGCGCAGAATCGACCGTTGAAACTACCGAACCGGCTAAAACAGAGCCAGTTTTAGAGAAAAAGACTGAACCAGCTAAAACGGAGCCAGTTTTAGAGAAAAAAGTGCCGAATGACCCCGACGAATTGCGGAAATGGAATACGAAGGTATCCATGGAGCTATCGGACGTTAAAAAGCAGTTGCAATTACTGGCCGAATCGCTGAATAAGGTGTCTAAAAAGCCGGTTGACTGGAAAGAACTAGCAAAAGACCCGGCGAAGCTACAGGCCGCCGTCGAAGCGCAGCAAAAAGAGGCGATTGGCGAGGTCGAATCGAAATATAACGAGCAATTGGCCGCCCGCGACCATGAAATCGTCGAAAGCGAGAAAGAGCGCCGGCTGCACGACCCGAAATACCCGCGATGGGGCGAGTTAATGCCGAAAATGATTTCGCTCGCGGTTAACGGTGACCGCCGCATTGACTTTACCAAGCCGCCAAAGCAGTGTTTGGACCAAATGTACGAGGTTGCAAGCAGCGAGACGCCCGCAGGATCAACCCAGGCCGCGCCGGTTAGCGCCACGGGGCCTAAAACCTTCAGTGAGGCGGATATTGCCGCCGCGAAGGAGGAGGCCCGCAAAGAGGCCCTAGCGGAGGCCCAGAAGGGTCTAGCTGCCGAGCAAAAGGGTGCGAGTGTGGCCGGGATGGGTAAGAGCGCGCAAAAGGGCAAGGGTAGCGATGTCAAAGACGCCGCCTGGAAGATGCCGCTTAGCGACTTGAAGGCCGCGCTTCAGCAAGCGTCAGATAAATAGAATTCGCGGTTAGATGCACTGGCGTGCATACCTGGCCCATAACCAGGCTCTAGGTTGGTTCGATTCCAACAACCGCAACGATTTGTAGTGCTAGACAGCCCCGCAAGGACAAGCCCGCCTAGTAGAGCGTAACCCCCAGGTTGTAACTGGACACGGTGAGATATCAAGGGTAACGGACAAATATACATATAGATATATCAAAGTGTAGATATATCGATACGTTTAAGTATATCCCGCGAGCGTAGATATCGGTAGCAGCTTTAGAGCTATTTACTCATTGTAGCTAGTCAACCTGATTGCAGATATCGCGCTGCGTCAGTATCGAATTCAGAAGGTATATAATGTCTCTCAATCTTAACCTCACCTCAACGGGTGGGCTTAACGACGCCTCGGCCATTTTCTATGACCGCAAGCTCTTAACCCGCCTTATGTTCAACCTGTTTCTCCAAGAGAGTGCCGAAAAACGGACGCTCCCGAAGGGTAACGGTACACAGATTCAATTCCTCCGCCCAGCGAACCTTGCGGCTATCACCTCGGCCCTCACGGAAGGCACGAACCCGAACGGTCAAAGCTGGCAGTCCACAAAAATCCTGGCGACCCCCGTGCAATATGGCGGATATATCGCCTATTCGGATCGCCTCATGTTGGAAGCGTATGACAATATCACGGAAGCCATGCACGACGTTCTCGGCTATCAAGCCGGATTGTCGATGGATACCATTGCGCGAATCGCTCTGGCTGGCAACGTGACCACGCAGTACACGGGCACGGCGACGAGCGAAGCCACGGTTTCTGTTGCGACCGCCGCCGTTGACTTCCGCAAAGCCGCGAAAGCCTTGAAAACGCTTGCTGTTCTGCCTTTCGAGGACGGCTGTTTCCGCGCGGTTATTCACCCCGCGACCTCGGCTGATCTTCAGGCCGATTCCGCCGCCGGTGGATGGCTGGACGTTAATAAGTACGTTTCAATCGCATCGGAGCATGACAAAGTGCTGACCGGCGAAGTGGGTAAGTTAGTCGGCGTTCGGTTCCAAGAGTCGCAGAACATTCTTACCGGTACGGGCGCGGCTAGCGCGGTCACGTATCACAGCATGGTATTCGGAAAAGAAGGCTTTGGTTCGGTTGACGTTGCTAACCAAGGAATTCAAAAGATCGTTCACCAACCGGGCGACAGCGGCGTTTCTGATCCGTTGAACCTCAATGGAACGATAGGATGGAAGGCTTACGTCGTTTTTCCCATCCTCGATGCAAACCGCATTGTAGAGATTATCGGAACAAGCAACTACTAAGCAGGGGATAGTAGCTTAACGCAATAAAAGAACTCGGCAACGGTTCACTGATTCCCCCCTCTCTATCAGTCTTAACGTGCCACTAATTTTCAAGGAGATATAACCATGATGCCCCCGATGCCGCCTACGTCTCAACCGCCCGTGCCCGCGCTTCCTGCGGCCCCCGCGCCAACAATGAATTGTCCGCATTGCGGCAAGCCGGTTACGCTCCAAAAGCCGCCTACGGTTGCCCCAAAAGTGCCCGCGAAGAAAAAGAACGCCGCGAGCGCCCCAATGGACGAGCTAAAAGAAGTCCTGAAGGATAAATCCGATGGAAATGACTAATCAAGCTCCCGGTGCGCCAAAGCAGATCAAGATATCGCTCGCTGATTTGCCGCCGGGGACGGGTGAGGGCGATAGCCTTACGGTGAAAGTTACCAACGTGAACCAGGCCACCGGCGTTGCGTTTTTATCCGCCGATAGCCCGCAGCCGTCACAGTCAGAGCCGGAGGAAGATACGCAGCCGGAAAATGAAAGCAACCCAAAAGATACGAGCGTCCTGCTCGGCCCAATGGACGGGCTGAAAAATTACCTGGTTAAGAAAAGTATGGACGCACCTAGCAATTCTGGCCGCTAGATGAGAGGGAGGGGGATATGTCAAGGACGTTATCAACGCACGAGTTTATGCGGCAGTTACGGGTATTGAATCCGGCGCTCAGAATATGCGCGTTTGAAAATAGCAATCACTTGGCCGGGCTATACCACATCGATTCAGCCGGTGAATATCAGGATATATGCGGCGTCGATAAGGACTATGTACCCGAATATACCGAATGGGACGCCAAGGGGCATATCGTTAAATCGGGCTGGCGGCGCGTGTTTATCGCGCTGTTAGATTTCAGATTAACTACCCCGCAGAAAGTCAGTAAGGTTTGCCCCGGCTTTTTCCTCCATAGGACACAAGCATATGTCGATGCGGATAGGCGCCGCGTTTTACTCGGCGACGAGATACAAGCAAAGATTCAGAAGTATTCAGAAAACGCACCAATTAGATCGTGGCGCGACCCGGATACTGGCAAGGTTGAAACGGGTACGGTTCTTACCGACGAGCAAAATTTAGAAGTCGCAGCCGATATTCGGGCGCGCGACGATCAATACACGAAAGAACAAGCTGAAAAGGAACGTTGGTTCCTCCAAACCTGGCAAAAACGGGGCGGCGACATAGCCGATAAACCAACAATTTAGGAGACAAAAATCATGGCAGCTTTTACGAAGGCGTTTTATCAGGACAATTCGGGCGTTGCGCTCACCGGCGCGTTTGTGGCGGTAAATTTCGGCGGGACGCGCGGGGATAGCGTGTTTATCTGTAATGACGAGGCCAGCGGCGCAAATACCGTCATATGGAGTTTCGACGGCGTAACCGTTCATGGCGTAGCTAAAGCCACGGAGAAATTCGAGTTAAAGAATTTGAGCCTTTGCGGAATCTACTTGAAGTTTGGGACCGCCGCCGCAGCCTACCGCCTTATCGCAACAATGAGCAACGGCTAACATGACCGGCCAAGATATCGCTAACCTAGTTCGCGCGGAAGTCATCGAACCGAATCCCGCGTTTTTCACCGCGACCACGCTATTGAACCTTATCAATAGCGCGCAGCGTAACTACGTGCGCCGAACGCGCTGCCTCCAAAACTTTGCTACGACTAGCACGGTCCAAGGGCAAGCCGATTATCCGATGCCCTCTGACTGGTTGGGCTCTGAAAAGGTTCTGTATAACGCGGCTGTGAATGGCGTGGATAACTGGTATCCGTTGATCCCTACTTCAATTGAAAAGCTATCGCAAGAAAACCCTAACTTTCTTTCAAGTGATAGCACGCAGCAAGGGGCGCCCAAAAAGTATTACATCGTCAATAAGACGCTTTATGTTTACCCGCGCCCGTTGACGAGCGGTTCAAGCGACCTCTATATGTTTTACGAGTCAAAGCCTATTACCTTAACCTCGCTGGCCTCATCGCTTAGTATTGACGATAGTTTGGCCGATGGCGTCGAGGCGTACGTGCTCTGGAAAATGTGGAAGCAGGACGGCGAGGACCAATTAGCCCAGGAGCAATTAGACCGATTCGAGCGAGAAGTCGGCCAAGGTTTGAAGTGGAAAAAGAAACAAGTTTTAGACGGTAAATGGAAGATCGATATTGAGTCATTCGTGCCCTTTGGTTATGGCACCACTAGCAGCGTGGCCGGGGGCGGTATCAATCCGCTTAATCTATGAAAATATATTGCAACGATTCATTTACGGGTATCACTGGTAGCGTCAAGGTCCAGCTTTTTGATGAGCATGGAACCCTGGTCCAGTCACGCGAGGAGCATAATCTCGTTGTTACAGTCGGAAAGACCGCACTCGCCACGTGGCTTACCGGGGCACAAGCAAGCGGGTTTATGCAGTGGATCGCCGTCGGCTTTGGCACCACTTCCCCACTCTCCGGCGATACCGCGATGCAATCTGAAACGGGTACGCGCGTATCGGGCACGCTAACAAGCGCGTCGAATACACTCACGAATACCGCGACTTTCCTACCCGGTAACGGTACGGGCGCAATTACCGAATTCGGATTATTTTCCGCATCCTCTAGCGGGACGATGTTTTCCCATCAAGTCCAGGCCGCCTATAACAAGCGCGCGGTAGATACGCTCGTAGTCACTTGGTCAATTAGCTTTAACTAACAGGAGTTATCAATATGGCTGGAAAATGGCCCACAGTTGCGACGGACGCTGATCTTTACGTCGCCGTTAATGAACTTCAAAATAATCTAGCAAGCGCGGTTGACGCGGTAGTGACTACGCTGCCACTTAACTCGGCGACGGGTTTCCCTACCGTTGGCCTCGTTCTTATCGATAACGAGGTTATTAAGTACACAGGTATATCGACGAATAGCCTTACTGGTTGCACGCGCGCATTTGATGGCACGACCGCAGCCGCCCATAGTTCTAGTGCGGTTGTTAGCTTTGCGAATATGGCCGCGCATCATAACGTTACAAAAGACGAGATTGAGGCTATAGAGGCCGATCTCGCCAATGTGCTTACGGCGATCACCGGCGCGTCGCCCGCGTCTACCGCTGCCTCAATCTATGCCCGCTTTCAGCAAATGACGCAGCAAATTAAAAACGCTTTGGGTACGACGAATTGGTATGACGCGGTAGGAACCAGCCTCGCGGCTACGGTTTCGACGGCGAATACCGCGCTCGCGACCGCCAATGCCGCCCTTCCGACTACTGGCGGCACCATGAGCGGCGCTATTGCCATGGGTGCGCATAAAGTTACGGGCCTCGCGAACGGATCGGCGTCTGACGATGCAGCGGCATTCGGTCAACTTTCGTCGCTTCTTCCTTTGGCGGGCGGAACGTTAACCGGAAATCTCGCGTTTAGTCCCACGACGAAAGGCATTGTCGGCACCACGACCAACGACAGCGCGGCGGCGGGGAATGTTGGGGAGTATAAATCTAGTTTAGCGAGCGGTACTTTTTCAGCGCCGGGCGCGACGAATGTTGCAAGCATTTCGCTAACGGCGGGAGATTGGGACGTTACCGTTGTCGGATATTTAAATGCCGTTTCCGGTACGACTTATACAACTGCCTATCTAGCAGTAGGTTTTACTGGTGAAACACAAACGACTGGAAATAACTTTATTTGGATGGGTGTTCCCACGACAACTACACAAGCCGCCGCTTGTATTGCGAACTATCGGGAATCACTAGCAAGCACGACAACAATTAACTGCATTTTAAACGTCGCGTATACGGGATCTAACCCAGGGTATGCTGGTCGCATCTCCGCTAGGAGGATTCGCTAAATGTTCTACATTCAACGTTCCGACGGAGCCTATGTTTCTTTCGAAGGTATGACGCAGGACCAAATCACAACGATGCTGGCCGAGCAGGGTCTCTCCGCGACGTTTATCACCGCCGACCAATATGCCGCAGCGACCGCGCCTAGATAATGGCCTTTAATCGTCCCTCGTTATTCGGCGCCCGCCTATTCGCGGGTGATAGCGCGGCCTCGTCGCTCTATGCCACCGGCTATTTGCCGCAAACTATTTCCGCCGGCCTATCCGATTCCATAGCCGGATCGGATGCGGGTACTATAGCCATGACCGCCGCGCTCGCGGATTTCCTGGTCATAAAAGAATGGTTAGCCGTTAATCTGAGCCGCGCAACGGTATGGGTCAATCCCGGCGCTAACGAAAATACTTTTGATTCGCTCTTTGGCAAATATATGTATGGTCGCGTTCCTTTCGGCGGCGTCACACCTACATCTACATGGACGGCGGGCGCAAAGCGTACTGAAAATTGGACTCAATCGGACGGGCATAAAAATGGATAAAGTAAAAATTGATATCCCCCGCAAAGAGGATGGCAAATGGGGATCATACATATCTAAATATCCCGCCGACTCCGGTAAGGTCCAGGCGAATATGTTTACGAGCGGCACCCGCAACGTTATCACCTCGGCGTCTGGCCAAGCTGAAAAGCGTTCGGGCGGCGCTATCTGGAATCCGAATAGCACGTTATCCGGCGCCGCGCTCGACCAATACGAGGCGGTATTTACCTCGGGCCAGCGCCTATTTGTGGTTAATGACGCCGGGACGATTAAAGCCTCGACCGGCAATCAATTGTTCACGAGTATTCAATCGGGCTTTACTAATCCCTCGAACTTTGAATTCGTCACCTATCAAAGCCGCGTTTACGGGTGCAACGGGGTCGATAATCCTATCGTGCTAGACGTGGCGACGAGCTACGGCGGCGTTCCATATACGGTTAACGTGGCAAAGACGCGCGCAATGGGCGCACAGGTGCCCGCGACCGCGTGTACCGCCTCTGGGCCAAGCGCGGGCGGCAGCGTACCCGTCGGCAGCCATACCTACAAGGTTACCTACGTCTATTATAACGGGGTTGAAGAATCGAACGGGAATACCGCCTCTGGCGTCGTGGCCGCGACCACGGGCAATCAGACAATCGCGCTTTCCAGCATTCCAGTAGGCGGGTATGGCGTCACTGGCCGCAATATTTACCGCGATAATAACGACGGTAACTATTTGCTGCTTACCTCGATCAACGATAATACCACGACGACATTTAGCGATACCCTGGCCCTCGGTAGCACGCCGACGCCTATTCCTACCACAAGCGGGTTGCCGCCGGTATTCAAGTACGTTGCGTTCTACTTGGACCGCCTATTTGTAATTGACGTTACGGGGAAGAATATTATTTGGAGCACCGCCGGTCAGCCCGATTGCTTCAATCCGGCGAATGCAATTTCCGGGCCGCAAGATGACGTGATGACGGCCATTTATGTCTTTAATGGTATACCGTGGGTATTCGGCCAGCACACTACGGGCCAAATCCTCGGCAATACGGATGGCACTTTTTACTATAACCCCGTCAGCATTTCTACGGGTTGCGTCGATAATCGCACGATCCAAACACGCTCTATCGTATCGGTGCCAACGTTGCTATGGCTCGCGGCAACCCCGAATAAAGGTATCTATTACACGAACGGTTCTATCGTTCAATATCTCTCGGATTATATCGAGGATTTAACCTTCAACCTAGCGCAGATTTCCTACTTAGAACGCCAGAACACCCAGGCGTCTCAGGTAGCCTTTCAGGGCGGTACGGCGTCTGCCGGTATTGACTTACTCAGCAACCCTGGTACTATTCAGACGATCAACCCGGAGGCGTCGTATCACACTGCGACCCAATGGGCAACCGGCGTCCTGTCCAACCTCTATCAGTCCGGCGATACGCTCCAAATGCCGACACTCTTTGCTGCACTTTTGGCGTCCGGCTCCCTAACGGGCAGCGCAACTATCTCCGGCGTCAATGTCACGCTCCCCACGGGCTCCTCTGGCTCCAGTGAGAACCACGGTGTAGCGGGCACGCAAAACTGGAACTCGGACGCGGTGAACACCCGCTACCATTCGATCATGCTAGCGCAGATGATTATTCCGAATGCGACCGGCCAAATCACGACGGTTACGCTCCCGTCCGGTTTCAACATGTACGCTAGCACGGTCTCCGGCAACTTCGATATCACCGTAGCCGTCTACAATGATCTCGGCGGCCTACCTGGTTCGTCCATCGGCTCTCAGACCTTCTCGTTGCCCGGCGGATTCGGCGCAGATCAACCGCTATCTATCCCCGCCGCTACGGTGAACGCCAACGTTACTAGCGGTACGCACTACTGGATTGTGGTTGGTATCACGCCCATTACCGGCGCGGGTCAGTTCGACCAAATGCCGTTTACCAGTGACACATGGTCCGGCGGTGGGAATTGTCTCTCGTTCAATGGCGCAACATGGGTTACATTCGGTCCGCCGGTCAACTCGACCCCGCGCCGCATGGCAGCCGCCTACACGCTCGTTCGCACGCCCGTAGCTTCGTCCGGTACGTGGACCTCTAGCGTCTATGATTCGCACTGCACGACCGTTGCGAGCGGCCAGAAGCTTACCGTAGCCGCCTCGTACCCGGCGGGATGTTCCGTCACGGTCCTAGTCCAAGGCAGCACGACCGGCGTAGGTTCGTGGGTCACCACAGACACGCTATCTAACCCCAACGGGACGATTTCGCTAACTGGCGGAAACTACCGCTACTGGCAAGTCATTTATCAGCTAGCTACGACGGACAATATCAACGTGCCTACCATCGGCGCGCCAACGTTGAAGTTTGCCACGACGGGCGCATGGGTGTCTCCGGCTATTCTTTGCACGGCGGATATCACCTCGCTAGTCGCCCTGACCCAATCGGTCACGCTCCCGGCGGGTACTTCCTCGACGATTGAAGTTCGCACGTCCCCGGATGCCTCCTCATGGTCTAGTTACTCGGCTGTGAACTTGGCAACCCCGAATGTCTATGCCCAAATTCGCGTCACCATGACAACGGATTCGGGTAACAGCGTTTCGCCGTCACTTCTGAGTGCGGTTTTGGATTGGGCAGTTACTAGCAACCTAATCTCTTCGGCCATTGATACCGGAACGACGCCCGCCGGATGGGGCATATTCCAGTATAGCCAAGTGGGGACGAGCGGCACGGTGCAATTTTATTTCCGTAGCGCGTCAAGCTCCGGCGGCCTATCGTCCGCCACGTTTACGCCGGTTTCTAATGGCGGGTTTCCTACATCCTCGCCCCTAGAGTTTTGCCAGTGGAAATGCGTCATGACCGCCGCAGCAAATAATATGCCGGAAGTGGATAGCGTAACGGTTAACTGGTTGCTATCTAATGGCGCGATTGTCCGCGCAGCCAGCTTATTTTTTAACAAGTCCTACTACCTTTCGGTTGCGATGCAAGGTAGCGCCCACAACGATACGCTGATCGAACTTGATTACGAAGGAAACTGGCGCATCCATAGCGGCGCCACTATTGGCACTTTGGCGACTTACTTTAATGACGCGTTTTATTGCGATTCGGCCAATGGAAATGTTTACAACGCTTTCAAACTATCTACCGATAATGGTACGCCGATTGTCTTTGATCTCCGCACGAAATGTTTCACGGCTGGCGATGACGAGCATTTATCAGTGGTGCGTAGCTGCCGCGTAAAGGGCGTCAATACTGGTACTACGATCCACGTTTATTATTCGATGGATAAGGGCGCCACTTGGAATGAAATGCTCAATTCGAACGGGGTTACGGGGTACACGACTACGGTTGACGGCAGCGAGTTTAACGAGTATTTCGTGCCCGACTATAGCGCCGCAGCCCCGACCTCTGGCCTCACCGCGATATTCCGCGTCGTATCTAGTGATGCATTCGCGTGCTCTATCCTCAAAATTAGCCCGGAACTGCGCATCCGCAAGGGTAAAGCAATCACCGAGGCGATGGCATGATCTCCCAAGGCCTCCGCGTGGTGCCGCCGACTGACGGCGACAGTAAGCTAATAGACTTTTCAGGGATTATTCAACGTAACTTGGTTACTTTGTTTCAGGCTGGGCACACGCACGTCGGCCAAAATGGAGTTTTATCGGCGTTTCCGGCAAAGACCGACGGGCAAGTGGGCGACATATTGATCGCGGTTGTATCCGGCTCGGCGTATTTGTGTTTTAAGGTTTCAAGTAGTCAATGGTACCGGCTAGGTCCGGCTACCGCGCTTTAAGGAGAATTATTTATGGGAAGTATAATTTCAGGGCTTATTGGTAGCAGCCAATCGCTGCCTACCGTTGATATTCAGGCGTTGCTAAATACGATCAACGCCAACAAACAGTATCAGCAAGGGATTATTAACCAATTGCCCGCGAACGTTCAGCAATTGATTAACCAATACCAGCAAGCCGGGACGAATAACGCCGCAACCCTACAAAATGGTATCGGCGGCGCGAATAACGCGCTACTTTCCGGGACCGCCAGTCTTTATGGCCCCGACTCTCCGGCGGCCCAGGCGCAAAAAGCTGCGAATACCCAAAGCATCTATTCCACGGTGCCGGGCACCCAGAACGCGGTCCGTAACGCAATGGCGGCCACCGGCGGCCTATCGCGCGGCAATGCGGGCGTCCAATTAGCGCAACCGTACTTACAAGCGGCGCAACAAGCGGGCCAAGCGAACGCAAATGTGAACGCGCAGCAAACCGCCGCCGGGCAGAACGCCATGTCGCAAGCCCTGGCGAAGGTTCAATCAATGGACGGGGCGATGTTTCAGCAATTGTACGGTATGTCGCAGCAACAAGCGCAGCAAATTCTTACAACGGGCAACCAGGCGCTTTCTACCCAATTAGCTGACCTCATCAATTCAAGCAATAACGCGACCAATCAGACGTTGGGCGCCGAGGGTATCGCGGTAAATAATGGGTATCAAAACGCGGTAACACGCAATAATCAGCAAAATCAGATTTACTCCGGCCTCGCAAATACCGCGCTACAGGGCGCCGGGCTGGAAAATAGTTCGGGCGGCATGGCGTCAAGTATGCCCTCCTGGTTATCTTCGCTCATCGGTAACGATAGTGGCGGCGTAGCGGGTGCAATGGGCGCCCCCGGTGGTATGGATTCCGCAGGCTCTACGCTCCTGCCCGCCTCTCTTAGCCTTCTCGGAGGATTTTAATCATGGCTGATAATTTCAATATCAATACAACGCAAGCGCAATCACTGGAAGCGGGCGGCCTAGACCCAAATTCCCCCGGCCAAACGCTTTGGGATTCCATGAATAAAAATCAATTGGCGCAGCAAGAACAGGCGCAATTGGTCCAGCAAGCTATAGAGAAATCTAAACAGGCGGGAATTCAGACTCAGGAGGATCAAAGTAACCTCGACACCGGCGCGTATCAAGCAGGTAAAGGTTTGGTCCCGAAAGCGCAAGCTATCACCACACTTAAAGCGGGCTTAGATAATAGCTCTATCGACGATGATCAAAAAGCGAGCGTGCTACAGGACGCCGAGGATACTTGGCCGGAAGTGGTCAGCGCCGATGACGTGCACCGCATGATTACCGCGCTCCACGAGGGCCGCGTGACCAAATTAGGCGAGGGTCTACCTTTCCCCGCGACTGGCAAGGAAGTTGATGGCGACGGTAATCCATATCCGAAAGGGACTATGATTCAAGATATCGTCGATAATGACGGTAATCATACCTTCGTCGAATCGAATACCCCTCCGGCGGTTATTAAGGCCGAGAATGGTAAGAATAAAGCTACCACAGACGATTTACGAGCATTCGGCAAGGAAATCTCCGGCCTCATGAAAACCCGTTTCGGCTCTACGGGTATGCTGGCTACCACGGTATTTCGCGCCGACCGCGCTATAAATACGCTTACCTCGCAGCAAACGCTAACCAAACAGGATTTGGATAACGTTTCGACGGATATCGCGGCCATCTATCAAGGCGGCGTACCGGGCCAGTCGCAAGTTATCGAAAATGGTTATGGTACTAGTCTTACAAACCTTATGGATACGCTTAGGCATTATACCGGCGTACTTAGCGGGTTTGGTCTAAATCAAAAGGTTTTGAGCGATACCAAGGCCAAGCTATTGGGTGTTCTTACCGATATGCGAAACAGCGCCCTGGCGTCCTTGAAGCAGATATTTGAAGGATTAGTTTCACATTATCCGTCATTATCCGCCGACGATCCGGCGGTAGTGAAGATTATTGACGACGCGATGGCCGGGCTATCGTCTGGCATGATAAACGCTGGCCGCCAAGTTATGCCGCCCACTGGCGCGCCCCCTGTCGCTGGTACAACCCCGCAAGGAGCGAATAATGACCCCCTCGGAATTCGCTAAATCTATTCGGGCAAAGCATCCCGGCACGTATGACGATATGGACGATGAGTCCTTGACGAGTGCTGTCCTAAAAAAGTACCCGCAATATAACGACCTAGTCACAACGACCCCCGCCGGGTTTCCAGAGCCGCAAGTTTCGGATAACCCGTCCGCCGGCGCCGAAGTACCCGCCGAACAAAGGTTGCTTAACGCTGGCGACGCCCTCGCTAATGGTTATTTTACCGGGCAACTCGTCGGTGGCGGCCTCGGCTTAGCTGGTAAGGCAGCATCGGCTATCGGTGACGCTACTGGTATCAGCGACGCAGCGGCCAAGGTTGGTGATATGGTAGGCAACGGCGCGGATGCGCTAAAAGCCCAAATTACCGGCAATACGCCGCGCGCGTTCGGTTATGCTCAAAACGCTGGTGCGACGCCTGAAGCCCGCGAGCTCGCTAATAGCGCGATTGATTTCGCCAATAAGCCGCAGCCGGAACTAGGCCAATTGGTTAGCGACGCCAGCCAGACGCCCGCGCCCGACGTTTCTACGTTCAATAATCCAATTAAAACTGGAATGTTCGGCGGCGACCCCGAGGCGATGCTGCAAACGGTTGAAACACAAAAACAGGCGGTTGGAAAAGCCATAGAAAATACCCTGGCTAAATATGACGCTAATGGCTCCTATTACGATCCAACCGCGCTGAACAATCAAGTTAAAAGCATGATGGAACGCGACGCAAACGGTCAAATTATGACCACTGGACCGCAGGGCGAGATTAACCAAGCGATTGATAAGGCTATCGCCGGTTTACGCGACTATTCGCAGGGCGACCCGATCAAATGGAGCGACGCCGCGCGAATCAAAACGCTGCTACAGGGCGACGCCTCGTTTGGGCAGCAAGGATTAACCCGCGCACAGCAAGCCTATGACGCCGTGGCGACGATGTTAAAGAACGATATCGACTCACAGGCCGCCAAAATGTTGCAAGAAAAGGGCGGCGCGGGCGATGTGCAATCTTACCAGCAATTGCGTGACGCCTATGGCAAGCTGGCGAGCCTGGGCGACTCATTGAACGTGGCGAGTAAGCGCCAATTTGCAAATAGCGCGATTCCGTGGTGGGTAAAAATGGGCGCGGGGGCGGCGTTAGGCTCTATGGGCGCCAGAGTGTTACATGGATTGACGGGGAATTGATATGAAACTATCTACCAAGGAAAGAAACGCATTAAATACTAGTCAATTTGCCCTTCCGGGGCGCAAATACCCAATGTATGATGCAAACCACGCCCGCAACGCTTTAGCCCGCGCAAGCGAGTTCGCGTCGCCCGCCGAGAAAGCGCGCATCCGCGCCGCCGTACATCGTAAATTCCCTGGTATTGGCCGCGCGCATGCAATTGGGAAGGCGCTTCAATGAAAATTGCTGATCGGGTAGATTTATTGGAAGCAAAGTTTATCAAGCATATTGAAGAATCGGGCGCAATTCGCGCCGATCTCGCGTGGCTGAAAAAAGCGTTCTGGACCCTCACAGTAGCAGTAATCACCGCAACCGTTACCCATTTCATCGTCCCCGGAGATTCCCATGTCAGAGCAAATATGCCCCAGGTGCCAGAAATCACGCTCAACCGCTAAAAAAACAATGCCCGACCCCCATATAAAGGGCCGAGCATGGACGGTTGAGTATTGCCCGACATGCGGGTTTAATTTTGACATCGAGGAAGAAACCAATGCTCTTGCAGTTATCCCGCCGCCCGCCCCACGGAAACGCTTTGTTTGGGACCCTGAAAGTAAATGGGACCTTTGAATGTTTTACGCTTGAAAATCAGGCCGTATGCATTCCAGCGGGTACATACCCCATATCCGCCTACTTCTCGCCTCATGCAAAACATCTTGTACCGTTGCTGCTAAATGTTCCTGGCAGAGACTACATAGAAATGCATTGTGGGAATCTACCCTGTGACAGTCGGGGTTGTGTATTAGTGGGCCAGGGAAACACACAGGACACGTTAGAAAACTCACGCCTAGCATTTGACCACCTTTTCCCGCAAATTATGGATGCAATTCAGCGCCAAGAGCCGGTTTCGATTGAGATAGACAGTCCGCGCACTTAGATTCTTTTGGCGCCTCGCCCTCGCAGTCCTTTAAGCATATATGGCAAAACCAATATATAGCCATTAACGCCCCTTCGTGCAATCGCACCAGCACACTACCCCATCCTGCCTTTCACATAGCTTATGTAGCGCCGCGCGGCACATCGCGCACGCCGGGAATTCGCCCTCCATTAGATATCCTCCCTTTGCCAATATAGGCTATGCTTATTATCTTCCCAGTCTTTGCCCGCCGTTACGCCCTGGCTGAACGCCTCGTCGCGCGTTGCTTGCATATTCGCGGCTAGGCCAAGATCGTGCCCGAACGCGAACGCCAGATATAGCCACGATATAAGGCTTGTGGCCACAAAGGTAAAGAATATAACCAAGTCCGTGCGCGTCATCGGTAGGCCCTACACTGTTCGCAAAGAGTAGTCATTTCCGCCGGCAGAGCCGCCTTCCAGAATGCCTGTTCGACCGCGCGACCGCCGTAGAACGCGACGGTGACACTAATGGCATATATACAGAGCGCCATAACCCACAGCCACAGGTCATTTTCCATTGGTACACTTCCCGCACTTCCAACCGACCGTAGAAATCTCGTTAAGCGGCGCCGCAACGCCGATCATATGTCGTGGCTTAAAAATATATCTAATTCCATGGTTTATATGGTCCCGACTGTCTCGTTTCAACCGGGTAACTAGGCTAGAAAACGCCGGTTCTTTGAATACGTCCCCGTTATAGGCGATATATCCGCCGATTACGCCATCTACTCGCATGATTTTATTTTTTTCCATGTAATTCCCCTTGGTACGAATTCCACAGCCACAATATTCCGCGCAGCGTGGTAGAAGTAAACGTATTACCGCCGCAGCGCATCATATAGACGCCGCTGGGTATAAACTCAATATCCGGCTTGTTCCCATGTACCCGACAGGCGGCGATATCGGTCATAGTGCGCCCTTCGTTCGATGACATATGCAATTCCATTTACCTCGACCATTTCGGCGGTATCGCCGCCCGGATACACAATGTAACCTATGCTCCTCATTTCTTATTGCTCCCCGGCTTGTGATACCCCGACTTGATTCCCATCCGCTCGTAATCCTTGATCCGCGTTGCTAGGCGTTTCGCCGCCTTCCGGCCCACTCGACTTGGCATTTATGGCCCCCGTTTGCTTTTCAATATCTTTCTTAATATCATCCTCGGTCATACCGTTTGGATACATGTCGTCTAGCTTGCGGCGCAGCGGGCGCAACGTTTTAATTAACACTTGGCGCTCGGCGCGGCTCATAAGCGTAAACATCATATAGACCATGTTAAACTTCTCTTGGCGTGTCGGCGCAACGCGCGATTTAGGTGTTATCTCTTTACCATCCGGTCCTAGTAAACTCATATTTCCCCTTCCTCCTCGATATGCTCCCGCTCGGCGGCGTCCTCGTGCGGCTCGTATATATCTATTTTGCAAATCACGGTAGCGGCTCTCGTTTACCACATACCCAGGTGCCACAATTCTTACAGCGCATGGACCGAAAGCGGCTTACCCGCGTATAGCTATAGCCGCGCGACTCCATACGCCCTTCGGCGCCGCACGTAGCGCATTGGGATAATAAATGACCGATGTTATATACACGCGGCGCGTTTTGCGGCGCCCACGCGCGAAGCTTCATATATAATTCTTCCGTCGCCAGTACATCATGTTTATTGTACTTCCGCATCTCATCCCACGCCTTAATGTTCCCCAACAAACATTCCTTCCACAACGAAAAACCGGGGAATTTGGCATGTTCTAGTTTCTTGTATTTCGTACACAGTTTATCGGTCAAATATTCCAGTTTGTTTGATGTAAACTTGGCCGCGTTCCGGGCAATCTGATACGTGTCCAAATGTTTATATGGACTCGGCGGCCTCATGCCGTGCATGATAAACCGCGCGTTTAGTTTCGGGCCGTCGAAATTCTTACCGTTCTGCGTGACTACAATGTCCGCCTCGTCCAGTAGCTTCCAAAGGGCACCGAGTATCTTTTTATCGTCCTCTATATCTTTTGCGGCGCGTTGATCCATATACATCACTTCAGACGCCGGCGCGCCGAGCCATTTTGCCGCCCACGCTATCACATACCAATCTCTATTGATTTGATTAACCGCAACGTTTTGATCTTTTAGGCCCCAAACATAAGCAAGCACGGGCGCGGTTTCGATATCAAAAACTAGAACCTTAGATTTCATTTAATCTCCCGTTTTCCCTTTGTTCGTTGCTTGTTTTCGCCGCCTGTTTTCGCGTGGTGACAATCCGAACATAGCGCCTGTAGCCCGGAGGCCGCGCAATTAAGGCGCGCCGCGAATAACGCGATATCGAGCGGGTCCTGCCCGGGTGCCAGTTTAGGCTTGATATGGTCAATGTCAAGTAATCGTGAATCCAGTTCTTTGCCGCATTTTTCACAGGCCGATACCCCCGTTCGCCGCCAGCATCGTGCTCTACAGGCGTGATACATGGGGCTTTCCTTCCACAAGCGCGTTAATTTACCCCGATAATAGGCCGACGCCGCGTGCGGGTCTAAGCTCATGGTTTCGCCTCTAGCCAACTCTGCCCTATCCCGCCCTCGGCGTATAACTTGACCATAGGCCACCACGGAACGGGCGTTTCCATTGCCTCAACAAGCGTGTTTAGGGTCCATTGCGCATCCCTATCTGGCGCGACCGCTAATACTTCGTCATGGACCTGGCCGACGCATTGCACGCCGTTATAAATCGCCCGCGATATAGCCAACTTGCACAGTTCACCGGCGAGCGCTTGACTGATATTCTCTAGTAACTTGCCGCCGTATAGCTTCGACTTGCCGCCTTTCGTGTCAAACGCCCACTCATCCCGCTTATAGTGACCTTTGCCGAAAAAGCCGTCTTTGCGGAGGTTCGGATACTGTAAGCGCAACCCCGACGGCAGATATACGCAACCATTTTTAATTTCCAAGAACGGCATCCCCGGCAATTTGACATTTGACTTTTCCGCGATGTACGGTATATAATGGTCCAATGTTTCCCATAGCCCAGGGATACGCGTAAATGTTCCACGGTATAGCCCGACGACACGCTCGGATTCTTCTTGTTCAATAATCATTCCGGTTTGACTGCGAGTTTGGAATATGAATTTTTTGGCACCCATCTGATATCCCAAGCCGAGGATCGCGCATTTACCGTACTGGCGTTCTGCTTTATCGGCCTTTGTTATGGAACGCTGATATATTTTTGTGGCGAAATGGCTATATGGATCGCCCTTTCTATCTAATAGAACCTCGATTAACTTTGGTTCCCGCGCGAGCCATGCGACAACGCGAAGTTCAATCGCGGCGAAATCCGCAACGACCAGTTTCGACCCAGACGATGCACATACGGCACCCCGCAGCGCACTCCCGCGCGGCAGATTTTGCGGGTTTCCGCCCGCGCCGCTCGCGCCAGAGAAACGGTGAGTGTTTACCGCACCGGAGTAATTCAAATCGAATGGAAACGTACCAATTTTTGATATCTCCAAAAATTTGGCAGAGCGCGTTTCTAATAGGGTTGACTTTGCCGCAATACGCGCCTCGCACAGGGCCTCCAATTCGGGATTATCCGTATTCTGTAGCTCGATAAACCCCGTATCGCTAATAGACAGCGCCGGAATCATAAGCGCATTGCCATCGGCGTCCTTACGCTTAGGCGACTTTTTCATCGGCACTTCATACCCGCGTTCGGCCAGGAGCGCCGGGAACTTGACGTTCGACGCGAATACTTCTTTTGGCAATCCAATCTCTTTAAATATGTTTGCCCGCCGCTCGCGCTCTTTCACATTCAAGTCGGCCAGTAGCGCGCCGTCCAATACCAGTTTAGGCTCTATAAAACATCGGATAGTCCAATCAAGAACCTTATATTCCGCCTCGGGGAAACCCGGCGAAACGCGGTTATATATTTCCTCGCAAAGCTCCACGTCATGTAAGCAATAGCTGGCTAATTCTTTCTCTTGTTCTGGCGTTAATTCGGCGAGCCCGTCAGTCTTTAGAAACCCTTTGGGTGCCAAACCAAAATACGCTGAAACGCTCGCAAGAGAATGGCTCGGAAGTCGGCAACCGATAATGGCCCTAGACATTGAGAGAGTGTCCAAATAACGTGCCGGATTGATTCCATATATCCACCTTAGTATTGCGCCGTCAAATTTCACGTTCTGGGCGCAGATTTGCGTATCCGACCAATCTATAGCGTCGAAATATTCCCGGCACGCCCTATCGCCGGATACCCATATCGTTTCGCCACCGGCCCACTTTAGGCCGCATCCGAATACCTTAAATTTTGGCGAACGAATATACTCGAACATTGAAATTTCTTTCAATGTATAACCGTTCGCCGTGCTATAATAGGTCTCGAAATCAAGAAAAAGCGTATTCAAAATGGCGGCTCCATGTCGTCGGCTCGCTGCTCAGCCGCTAGCTTTTCCTTTACCATCTCACAACCCGCTAAATTAAAAGCCACTGCCGCCGCATGGTCCTCGGATAGATCGCCGTCAAGCCACTGGAAAAGGTGCCGCGTCGCGGACGCCTGGAAACGCCGCAATTCCGCCTCGCCCGACGCTTTCCGCCAGTTGTTTTCGCCGTATTTCTTCGCCCCTCGCGCCATAAGCTCCGCCCACCGCTTCAGGAATGCGCGGTCGATCAAGTCATAGCGCGGCTTATCGTCCTGCGTATCGCGCACCATACCCGACGTGAATTCTTCGCGTTTACCGCTATCCTTCGTAATAAATTCACTCATCTAAGCCCCCGTACTAGCCAATATATTGCCGCGTATAAATACTTGTAGCTGAACCCGAAAATTAACGAGCAAACAACGTTTACTAGTGTATCGTTCACTTATAATTCTCCGGCTGATACCACTCGTATAACGCCGACATCTTATCGCCCAATATCTCACACATAGTAATCGCTGCCCCGGCGTTCGATGTATGTACGCGAATCTTTTTCGGGCGGCGATCCGGCGTCATGGCCGAGATATAGTAGGCTACGCCTTTAAATGTTTCGTGTGATAGAGCCTGATATAAGTGCGCGACGGCTGGACGATATAGTATGTCGTGGTCTAAGCTAACCTCGCCCACCGGCAGCGTTGCCAGTACCGCTATAGCCTCGGATACGGTGCGGGCGCCGATCCAGCCCTCGGGTATCGGGCGCATATCGTCCACAAACAATTTATATTTATGGTTCATTTTTAGGTTCCTTTTTAGGCACAATACCTAGGCCGCCGCAGTCATCGCACACCATTACGTCGTACACGATGAAAAATATTCCCGTACCGTTACATTTCCAACAAACCATTAGGATTCCTCTACGTGGTACGGCCTTTTTTTCAGGACAAAGTTAACTAATCCTTTTTCTCCGTCACTATTCTTATCCAGGACGCCCAATATATCGCGTTGCTCCGGCGTCTCGTCGCGCTCGTCCAATATCAGCACTTGGCCCGATACCTGAATAATCGCGCTTGCGCCTTTAATCATTCCGAGATGCGGATTGACCCTTTTACCGTCTGGACCTATGAAATAAGCGTTTTTATTTAGTTGCGCAGCGACCACGCCCGGTATTCGGGCATCCTTCACAATCTCGGCTAGAGCCTTCATATACTGGCCCACCTCGACGTTTTCCTCGCTTACGTTATGAATATGGTCGAAAACGAGTACGTCCGGTTTGTACTCGGCTACGGCGTCCCTAATGGCCCCAGGATTCGGCACAAACTCATCTGAAACGATGAGGCCGTGCGTTCTAGCCTCGTCCTCTGATCCAACGAGAGGGATATATCGGTCCCAAATTTTTTTATAGCTGAGTTCCGTAGAGAGATAGAGCACTCGGCGGCCTCGTCCGCAAAGATGACGGCAGATTCCAAGTAACCAATTAGTCTTTCCAACGCCAGTTCGTGCAGCGACCGTAAGTAGTCGCTCTCGTATGAGCCCACCGTTGAGTAGGGCGTCAAATCGTGCATATCCCGTGGCGTATTCATCGTTCTTATCCCCCGACCTTCTAGCCTGATAATCGGTCCAATCGGTTGTAAACGTCCGGACGGTTAACTTTGCGCCCTCGACCGGCGCCCCCGCTTTTTGCCCCCCGTGGATCGTGACCGGATACCGCGTGACCGACCGAATAACACTGTCAAGTTCCCTTTCAGGGAATTCCACGCGCAAAGCGTGAGGTAGCAGCAAACTACGAATGTCAGAGCTAGACCAACGCTGCCCATGCAAACGACCAACAACCTTAGCGAAAGTATCATTGCGGTTCCCGTCAGATAAACTAGCTAGGGCGTCAGCGATCCAGCCTTGGGGCCTCGCGGTAACTGACTTGGAAATTACCGGAGCACACATAGCAGAGATCGAAACCGGGAATGGAGTTATTGCGCCCGCACCACAAACAGGTGTCAACCATTGGTATCTCTTTCCCGATATGTGTGCCGACGGCGGCAGAATGATGTAGTTTCCGTCGCCCCGAATGTCGAACCCGCGAATTCCGTTTAACCTTGTGGCTCCGCATACTTTATCCCCCGGATGTGAATAGATTAAGTGGCGACCCTTCCCCGTCTGCGAAACCAGCCCGCTACTTAGCCCTAGCCGCTCGGCCTCGGCTAGTCCTTCGTACTCCAAATCTATAACCGCCATCTTTGATATTGCGCCGGTCAAACAGGCGATATTTGCCATAGGCCAAGCTGTCCACCACTGGGCAACCTCCTGGGCCGAGGGTAACCGAGACTGGTATTCCTTCCACGATGGCAAGATAGGCGATTTCCCAGTTTGATTTCCCTCGTGTCCCTTTCCACATCCGCACCGCCCCTCGACCGGCCAGCACGTTGGGATAATAGACCAACCCATTGATAAATAGCGCAAGGCGTCGTTTAGTAGCACTGGTCATATCCCCCTCCTATTTCTTCTTATACGGCGGCGACAGCTTATTTTCTATATCCTTCTGGAACCTATATGTGCCGTAGTTACGCTCAAACTGTGCTTCTAGCGCGGCGAATAGGCCCGGTACCTCTACCCGCGTCGCCGTATATGGCACGCCGTCGATATACTCGGTTTTCTGCCAACCGTCCGCGTCGCAAAGTAAGGTTTCCATATTCACGTCGGCTTGTTTCGGGAATTTTGTAATCTCGACGTACGGTATATCGAGGCCGTACCATTCCCGCATCATTCGCCTATATCCACCAACGACCTGTATCAAATGCGTAACATAGATACTTTTACTGGTTTTATAGTCGTGCAATACAAGCCGCTGAACCCCGCCGATTTCCCGCCGGCGCAATGTATCTATACAGCCCGCCGCAGCCAGCGTCGTTGAACCGCAAGTAGCCTCCATCATTAGCACGGTATCGCAGTTTGTGGCGCGCCACAAATTAAACCGCGCTATCACGGCTCTTATATCGGCCTGATAAGGACTTGAATCCACGGCCCGCCAGTCAAATTGCTCCATGCGGCCCGTCTCAAAAAGCTCCGCGTATGTATGTAGGAATGTACCGACGCCGCCGCCGCGCTCTAGCGCCGATTTTTCTTCATACTCTTTCATGCCCTGTTCAATCATCCACCGGATAAGACCTTCACCCTTTGGATATACAGAGCCGATAGTCGTCGCTCCGGGCACCCGCACCCCGTTTAGTCTATATATATGAGTCGTCTTATCGAACGATAGCGAGTGCTTGCCATCGTGGGACTTAGACTCGACGACTACATGCGGGGTGCTATCAATAACGCGGCCCATTAGTGGGCTAACCCCGTACCTTTAAGCACACCGACCGCAACGGTTAATCCCATATAAAGCAGCGCCGGTGAAAACACGAGTAACCAGCTATGCGGGAATAGCCCCAGTAGTTTCAAAGTAAACATGACCGTAATCAGCGCCGTACCGAGTTTCATTTTCCCTCCAAGGAATAACACGCAAGCGCGAAGCCGCCCGCGAGTAAAAATATGGCTAGTGCCCCGCCGAAACCAACTATCGCCGCGAAGGTTGCGCCCATCGCGTCCGCCCCGATAAGTCCGGCGTAAAACTATTTCCT
>Ga0134125_10001269_pt1 | contig 31182 bp, 29 predicted proteins | sample KB31751_FD_96464 | JGI IMG/M metagenome (GOLD analysis project Ga0134125, IMG submission 96464) | Terrestrial soil microbial communities with excess Nitrogen fertilizer from Kellogg Biological Station, Michigan, USA - KB3-175-1 | ecosystem: Environmental > Terrestrial > Soil > Unclassified ... | reverse complement strand
GTGGAGGCGGCGACCAAAGAGCGTCAGCTCAGCGGCGAGAAGGCGCAGCGCATCGTCGACGCGATGCGCGAAAGCGTCGCCCGGCGCGGTGCGGCGGGCTCGACCTTCGAGCACGTCGCCCGCGAAGCCGGGGTCAGCCGCGGCCTCCTCCACTACTACTTCGGCACCAAGGAGCGCCTGCTGGTCGAGGTGGTCCGCCGCGATACCGAACTGCGCATCGCCCGCCTCGACGAGATGCTGGCGAAGGCGAAGACCGCCGATGCCGTCCTCGACGTCCTCGTCTCGAGCCTGACCGACATGATCGACAACGATCCCGGCTACTTCCTGCTGCTCTACGAGCTGTTCAGCGCCGGCCGTCGCAACCCCGACATCCAGCACGAGGTCGGCCAGCTCTTCGAGGCGACCCGTTCCCACGTCGCCGACGTGATGCGGACGAAGGAAGACGAGGGCATCCTCAGCCTCCGCTTCGACGCCGAGGCCGTCGTCGCCTACCTCCTCGCCGTCGCCGACGGCTTCGCCCTCCAGGCCTTGAGCGATCCGAGCCGCGACATCACCCCGGCCCTCACCGCCGGCGCCGCCTCGGCCCGCTTCCTGCTCGTCTCCGACTGAGCCGGCCGCCGCGATCCGCGGCCGCCGCGTGACCGGGCGCACACAACGGACCCCCCGAGTGGGGGATGGTTGGCCGGCCGGCCAATGCGCACCACGATGAAGAGACTCGCCGACTTCCTCGGCCGCCGTCGCCGGTGGGTGGCGGCCGTCTGGATCGCCGTGGTGATCCTCGCGCTGCCGTTCGCGGCGCGGCAGACCGACAACCTCACCGGCGGCGGTTTCGACGTACCGGGGTCTCAATCGCAGAAGGCGGGCGAGGCTCTGCGCGAGGACTTCGGCGACCAGGCGAACGCGCTCTCGGTGCTGCTGCAGGCTTCGCCCGCGGCGGGTGAGGCCCAGAGGCAGGCGGCGATCGGGCGCGTGCGGCGGACGATCGCGTCGGTCGCGGACGTGGCGCTGCCGCCCGCCGCGGCCCTCGCCGCCCGTCGTGATCTCGCCCGCGGCGACGTCGCGATCCTGCCCTTGCGCAGCGAACTCTCCGCCGACGCCCTGATCGACACCGCGGGCACGCTGCGCGACGAACTCGATCCGGGCACCGCGGCCGGCGGCGTGACGCCCTATCTGGTCGGACAGCCGGGCGTCTGGGCGGGCTTCCAGGAGATCTCCAAGAAGGACCTCTCCGCGGCCGAGGCGACCGGCTTCCCGATCGTCCTCCTGATCCTCCTCGTCGTCTTCGGCTCACTCGCCGCCGCGCTCCTGCCGCTGGCGCTCGGCTTCGCCAGCGTCTTGATCACCGGCGCTCTCATCTACTTCCTCTCGCTGCAGATAACGATGTCGGTCTTCGTCACCAACATGGCCTCGATGATCGGCATCGGGGTGGCGATCGACTACTCCCTGTTCATCCTCGCCCGCTTCCGCGAGGAGCGCCAGGCCGGCGCCGACCCGGCCCAGGCCCGCTCCCGGGCGCTCGCCACCTCGGGCCTCGCCGTCACCTTCTCCGGACTCGCGGTGATCATCTCGCTCGCCGGGCTCTGGATGGTCGACAACCAGGCGCTCCGCTCGATGGCGCTCGGCGCGATGGTCGTCGTCGCGGTCTCGATCCTCACCGCGACCACCCTGCTGCCGGCGCTGATCGCGATGCTCGGCGATCGGGTGCTGCCCGGGGGCGTGGTCGGCAGGGTCGCCGGCTGGGTCCGCCGTCGCTTCCGCCGCCACCGCCCGGCCGACGATGCCTCCCTGCCTCCCGGCTCATCCGTCGTCCCCGGCGCGTCGCCGTTCTGGTCGGCCTGGACGGCGCGCGTGATGGCCCGTCCCTGGCTCGCGGTGATCGGCGTCGCGGCCGTCCTCCTCACCCTCGCGATCCCCGTCCTCTCGCTGCAGACGGGGACCCAGGCACTCGGCGAATTCCCCAAGGACAGCGATGTCCGGGTCGGCAACGAACTCGCCGCGCAGGCGGTGGGTGGTGGCACCGACCCGGTCTACGTGGTCGCCGAGGCGACCGGTGGCACCGTTCCCGGCGCCGGCCAGGTCGCCGGCTTCGAGGCCGCCCTGCGCGCCACCCCCGGCGTCCACGCGGTCGCCCCGCCGGTCCGCGGCGGTTCCGACTACCTCTTCACGGTCATCCCGAGCGCGCCCAGCGAGTCCGCCGCGACGATCGCCCTGGTCGAGCGCCTACGCGACGAAGTCGTCCCGGCGACGGCGCTGGGCCGCGCCACCGTGGTCGCCGTCGGCGGCGAAACCGCCCGCGCCCGCGACGTCCGCGAACTGGTCTCCGGCTCGATGTGGAAGATCATCCTCTTCGTCCTCGCGCTCAGCTTCCTGGTGCTGATGGTGATGCTGCGCTCGCTGATCCTGCCGCTGAAGGCGGTGGCGATGAACCTGCTCTCGATCGGCGCCGCCTTCGGCGTCCTCGTCGCGATCTTCCAGTGGGGCTGGCTCGACGGCTTCCTCGGGTTCGAAAGCCAGGGCGCGATCGAAACGATCAACGTGCCGCTCATCTTCGCCATCGTCTTCGGCCTCTCGATGGACTACGAGGTGTTCCTGATGTCGCGCATCCGCGAGCGCTGGCTGCTCCATGGCGACAACGAACGCGCCGTCGCCGAGGGGCTCTCCTCGAGCGCGCGCACGATCTCCTCGGCGGCGCTGATCATGACCGCGGTATTCGCGGTCTTCGTCCTCACCGGGGTGCCCTCGATCAAAGAGATCGGGCTCGGCTGCGCGATCGCGATCGCCCTCGACGCGACGTTGGTCCGCCTGATCCTCGTCCCGGCGGCGATGAAGCTGATGGGTGGTTGGAACTGGTGGATCCCGGCCTGGCTCGACCGGCTCCTGCCCGATCTCAGCTTCGAGGGAGATCCCGACCCCGATCCCGATCCCGCCGACGCGCCGGTAGGATCGGTGCTCGGTGCAGGGGGGAGATGACATCGCGTTCGCGGGGCTGGCCCGGCAGGCCGAGATGGTCCGTGCCGGCGAGGTCAGCCCGACCGAGCTGGTCGGACAGTCGCTGGAACGGATCGATCAGCTCGATCCTGAACTGAACGCGTTCCGCAAGGTCTTCGCCGACAAGGCGATGCTCGAGGCCGAGCAGGCGGAGGCACGGCGGAGCGCCGGCGACAAGCGGCCGCTGCTCGGCGTGCCGATCGCGATCAAGGACGAAATCGACGTCGCCGGCGAGGTCAACACGCACGGCACCGACGCCTTCGAGGTGCCCGCGCGAGACGACTCCGAGGTGGTCCGCCGGCTGCGCGCGGCGGGCGCGATCATCGTCGGCCTCACGCTGCTGCCGGAGCTGGCGATCTGCGGCTTCACCGAGTCCGCCACCTACGGCGTCACCCGCAACCCGTGGAACCGGCAGCGCACGCCGGGGGGCTCCAGCGGCGGCTCCGGCGCGGCGGTCGCCGCCGGCCTGGTGCCGATCGCCTCGGCCGGCGACGGCGCCGGCTCGATCCGCATCCCCGCCGCCTGCAACGGCCTCTTCGGCCTGAAGCCGAGCCGCGGCCGTGTCTCGCTGGCGCCGAAGCTCGAGGGCTGGCGCGGGATGGCGGTCGAAGGTTGCCTCAGTCGCTCGGTCCTCGACACGGCGCTCTGGCTCGACGTCGTCTCCGGCGGCTCGGCCGAGGACGAAGCGCCGGCGCCACCGGCCAAGCCGTTCGTCGAGTCGGTGAAGGAGTCGCCGGGCAAGCTGAGGGTCGCCTGGTCGACCTTGGCGCCGCGGGCGATCGCGCCGCCCAACGTCTCCGACGAGGTGAAGCAGACGGTCGCCGAGGCCGCCACCTTCCTCGCCGGGCTCGGCCACGATGTCTCGCCGCGCGATCCCGACTGGGGACGGGTCGGCGACACGATCACCGCGCGCTTCCTCAAGGGGGTCGCGGAGACGGTGGAGGAAGTGCCGCTGCCGGAGCGCCTCGAACGGCGCACCCGCGGCTTCGGCAGGCTCGGTGGCATCCTGCCCGAGTCGCTCTACGCGAAGGCGATGGCCAATCGCCCGGCCGAGATCGCCCGCATCAACGCGATCTTCGACGACTTCGACGTCCTGGTGATGCCGGTCATGGGCGGCACCGCGGTGCCGATCCGCAAATGGCAGGGGCGCGGCGCCCTCTACACGGTGCTCGGGATGAGCCGCTTCTATCCCTACTGCGTGCCCTGGAACCACACCGGCAACCCGGCGATGTCGATCCCCTTCGGCCTCGGCGCCGACGGGATGCCACTGGCGATCCAGATCATCGGCCGCCCGGCGAGCGAGTCGCTGCTGATCTCGCTCGCCGCCCAGATCGAGGCCGAGCGCCCCTGGGCCGGCCTACGCCCCCCGATCACCTGAGGGTCAGTTGAAGACCTTGCGCAGGCGGGCGATCTCGCGGAGCTTGCCGCGGGGGCGGATCTTGCGACGCAGGACCATCTTCATCGGGTCGGCGTCGGGTTTGGTCGAGGCGAGCCAGTCGGCCCAGGTGCTCTCGATCGTCACCGCCGGGTTCGCCGCGATGCCCCGCTCGGCGCGGGTCGAGCCGTTGTCGATCGTCACGGTCCAAGGCTCGGCGTCGCTGAACTTCCACTGGTAGACGAGCGGGGTGCCGTTGGCGGCCGCCGGGTCGGCGACCCGCGCGGTCATGTCGAAGTAGAGCTTCATCAGCTCCGGGTCGTTGCTCGGCGTGGCGCTGCCGTCGGCCGGTCCGAGCACCCCACCGAGCATCAGCTTCACCTGGTTGGCGGCGATCGTCTCCTCCGCCTCGTTCGGGTCGAAGGGGAAGACGCCGGGCGGCATCTCCTCGGTCGGGAAGCCGATCGTCCGCCAGCGCTGGCGGATCAGCTTGAGCCCGAAGGCGAAGATGTCCTCCATCGTGAAGCCGTAGCACTCGGTGTAAGAGCGATCGAGGTTCGGCGGCCGGAAGACGGCGGGCGTGTAGGCGACGACTTCCTTCAGCAGCTCGACCACCGCCGCCCGGCACTCCTCCGAGGCGGGGTGGGAGGGGGAGAGGAGTTCCGACAGGACTTTGACGCCGAAGCCGATATGGCGCTGCTCGTCGCGGGAGACGTTCACCATCCCGGCGCTGAAGCCGGGCATCGTCTCCTGCGAGGCGAAGAAGTCCTCGATGAAGTGCTGGCCGGGCTGGGCGAGGCTGCCCTCGACGATCAGGTGGTAGAGCGTGATCGCCTGGGCGTACTTCGGCAGCGAGGTGTCCTTGCGCAGTTCCAGCGCCATCCGGTCGAGGCGATCGAAGACGCCGAGGTATCCCCAGTTCAACTGCGGCAGGGTGGAGGCGAGGGTGTCCTCGAGGCTCTCGCCGCCGACCCCGATCACCTCCTTGAAGAAGCGGTGGAAGAAGAGTGAGTGGCGGACCTCATCGACCTGCTGGGTGGCGAGGAAGTAGGACTGCTCCTCGGTCGGCGCCGCGGTGATGTAGGGGGCGAGGGTGTCGGCGACCCGGTCCTCGCCGTAGAAGAACATCGAGTAGATCCACATCGCCGAGCGACGCTGGATGTCGGAGAGCCCGGCCCAGCCGGCGGCGTCGGCGGAGAAGTCGATGTCATAAGCAGACCAGTTGCCCTGCTCCCATCGCCGGTAGAGGTCCTCGTAGGTGACGTTCTCCATCAACCGCTGAGAGGCGACGCTCATCTCATTTCCCACTTCCTGTTGCGTGTTCCCGTGGTACTTGAGAGTACCGGAGGATTTGGTGTTGTCCAGAGGGACGGCTGAGGGACGCGGCCATCTCGGAGGCGACCCGGGCAGGCTGAGGCCGCCTCCGAGATGGCCGGGTCCGTGGGGGGAGGTGAGGGTGCGGGTCCCGTGCGGGGGTCTCGAGGAGAAGCGCGCGGAAGGAGTGCGCGAGACGCGCGGAATGTCACGTCTGTCCAGGAGAGACGCGACAGGTGGGGCCGCGCCCCGGCCAGCGTCCGACTTTACCTGCCATATATGGCAGGTAAAGTCGGACGCCGCCGGAGGGGTCATGGGGATGTGTGGCGCCTCCGTGCCGTTCCCGGACGTCTCCGTGCCGACATCCCTGCAACGTGCCGTCCCTGCGACGTCTCCCGCAGGGACACCGTTCCTGCGCCAGTTCCCCCCGCAATACCTCCCGACCCGGGCGTCTCGGAGGCGGCCTCAGCCTGCCCGGGTCGCCTCCGAGACGCCAGGGCCCGCCGTCCCCCGGCGCAACGGCCTCAACCGACCTTGGCCGGGATCTCGATCTCGCGCTTGAGGATCTTCCCGGTCGGGCCTTTCGGAAGCTCCTCCAGGAACCAGACCGCGCGCGGGTACTTGTAGGCGGCGATCCGCTCCCGCACCCAGGCGCTGATCTCCTCCGGCTCGACCTCCTCGCCCGGCACCAGCACCACCGCGGCACCGACCTCCTCGCCCCATTCGGGGTGGGGGACGCCGAGGACCGCCGCTTCGCGGATCGCCGGATGCTCGTAGAGCAGCTCCTCGACCTCGCGCGGGTAGACGTTGTAGCCGCCGCGGATGATCATGTCCTTCTTGCGGTCGACGACGAAGAAGAAGCCGTCCTCGTCTTCGCGACCGAGGTCGCCGCTGTGGAACCAGCCGTCGCGGATCGCCTCGGCGGTCGCGTCGTCGCGGCCCCAGTACCCCTTCATGATGTTGTGGCCGCGGATCACGATCTCGCCGACCTCGCCCTGCGGGACCTCGTTGTCGTGCTCGTCGACGATCCGCATCTCGACCTTTTCGATCGGCGTCCCGATCGAGCCGGGCTTGCGCACCTGGTTCGGGTGACCCGAGCTGGCGACCGGCGAGGTCTCCGAGAGCCCGTACCCCTCGATCAGCTCGGTCCCGAAGGCCTCTTCGAAGCCGTGCAGGACCTCGACCGGCATCGACGCTCCACCGGTCTTGCAGAGCCGCAGCGTCGAGGTGTCGAACTTCTCCCGTTCGGGATGGTGGAGGAGCGCCCCGTACATCGTCGGCACGCCGTAGAAGTGGGTGACGCCGTCCCGCTCGATCGTCGCCAGCGCCTCGCCGGGATCGAATTTCGGCACCAGGGTGAGGACGGCGCCGACCCGCATCGAGGCGTTCATCGCCACCGTCTGGCCGAAGGTGTGGAACAGCGGCAGCGCCCCCAGCACGACGTCGCCGGCGTCGATCAGCAGCGTCGTCCGCGAGATGATCTCCGAGTTTTCGTCGAGGTTGCGGTGGGCGAGCGCCGCGCCCTTCGGCTTGCCGGTCGTGCCCGAGGTGTAGAGGATCACCGCCGTGTCCTCGGCGTCGACCTCGGCGATTTCGTCGCTCGCATCGACCCCGGCCAGCGTCGTCGCGAAGGACTCCGGGTCGACCTCGATCAGCTCGGTGCCGGCATCTTCCGCGCCCGCCCGCGCCTCCTCGATGAACCCGTGCCAGGCGAGCAGCAGCTTCGCCCCCGAGTCCTCCAGGTAGAAGGCGATCTCGCGCCGTTTCAGCAGCACGTTCATCGGCACGACGACGCCGCCGGCCCGCAGGATCCCGTAGTAGGCGAGCGGGAACTCCGGCACGTTCGGCAGCATCACCCCGACCCGGTCGCCGGGCCGCACCCCGCGCTCGCGCAGCAGCGTCGCCACGCGGGCGGTGCCGTCCGCCAGCTCGCCGTAGGTGAGCGTCCGGCCGCCCAGCCGTACGGCGGGCGCGTCCGCGTCGCGCGCGGCGCTCTCGGTGACGATCGAGGCCAAGTTCGTTCCCATGTGTCCCTTCCCGGTCGGGTTACCCAGCCCGAGTGTAGTGCCGTTCGTGCCGCTGCCGAGCGGTTCGCGGGGCGGCTCCGTTAGGCTCGCGTGATGGACGATCTCGGACCCAAGGTCTCTTATCTGGTTGCCAAAAAAGGCATCCCCGTCTACTCCAGCGATGAGGTGAAGCTGGGGACGGTGGTCGAGGTGCTCGACGCACCGGAGGCCGACATCTTCGACGGCGTCATCTTCGACACCACCGCGAACCGCCCCGGCGGCCATAAATTCGTCGATGCGCCCGAGGTCGAGGGGATCTACGAAAACGGCGTGGTGCTGACCATCGACGCGGCGACGGCGGCGAGACTCGCCAAGCCGGGGAAGAACCCGGGCTCGGTCGAGGTCTCGCCGGACGATGTAGCGGGGGAGCCGGGGCCGAGCTTCTGGCGGCGGGCCTGGAACCTGCTGTCGGGCAAAGGCTGAGGTTGGCGAGGGGGGAGACCTGATGGACCCCCTCTCTCACGAACAGCAGGGAGGTTCGTTCGGGGGTCCATCAGGTCTCCCTGCGAGCCAGTGAAAGCGACGGAGATTCACCGGGCGCGGATCACTGCGCAAGGGCTGGCGACGCGACCGGCTCGCGATCCAGCTGCGGTGGCTGAGCGGCTGCTGGCGATCCAGGGGCAGGACGCGCGCGGGGCGCGGTTGGCGGTGCGGGCGCGGAGCGAGGGGCTCGTCGCCTCCGATGTCGACCGGGCGCTCGACGAGCGCCGGCTGATCATCACCTGGGTCAACCGCGGCACCCTCCATCTGATCCGCGCCGAGGACTACCCGCTTCTCCAGGCGCTGACCACCCCGCCTCTCTGGACCTCCTGCCGGACGCGACTGCGGCAGACCGAGGTCGGGGATCGGGCCGACCGCGGGGTCGAGGCCGTCGCCAGGGCACTCGAGGACGGGCCGCGGACCCGGGCCGAACTTCGCGATGCCCTCGACTCCGCCGACGTCCCGACCGCCGGCCAGGCGCTCATCCACATCCTCTTCTACGCCTCGCTGAAAGGCGTCTGCATTCGCGGCCCGATGATCGGTAAAGAGCACGCTTTCGTCTCCGCGCGCGATTGGCTGGCCCCCGTGATGGGGCCCGGATGGGACCCTGAGCGAACCTCCCCGCAGTTCGTGAGTGAAGGGTCCCATCCGGGCCCCTCCCGCGATACGTCCCTGGGCGAATTGGCGCGTCGCTACCTGGTCGGTCACGGCCCCGCCACCGACGCCGACCTCGCCCGCTGGGCCGGGCTGCCGCTGCGCGACGCCCGCGCCGGGCTCGCCGCGATCTCCCGCCGCACCGTCGACCTCGGCGACGGCGTCGTCGAGCTGCGCCGACGTGAGGAAACCGCGCCACTCCCGGAACCCCGTCTATTGGGCGCCTTCGACCCGCTCCTGCTCGGCTGGGTCTCGCGCGACAACGTGATCGGCCCGCACAAGGGCCTGGTGACGACGAACGGCATCTTCCGCCCGTTCGCCCTGGTCAAGGGCCGCGCCGTCGCCACCTGGCGCTTCCAGCAGGGCAAGGTGCAGATCGAGCACCTCGAGCGAGTGACGAAAAAAGCGGCCGCCCGGCTGGATGCCGACGCGGCCGCGGTCGAAGCGTTTCTCTCAAATTGACCTGTGCGGAGTTCTGGGTGCCCAGCACCCAGAACTCGACAGGCGCCGGCTCAGGTGCCCTGGAGTTTCGGGGGCATCGGGTCCTCCGGCGCCGGCGGCGCCTTCTCACCCGGAGCCGCGCTCAGCTCCTGCTCCCAGACGTGATTCAGCGAGACCTGCAGGTACGCCCACATCGCGGGCGAGAGCAGCAGGTAGAGGACCAGCACCAGCCAGCCGTTGACCGGCTCGCGACCGACCAGCGCCGAGGTGCCTTGCACGCGCTTGGTGCCGTTCCAGTAGGTGATCAGCGCCGGGACGATGATCAACCCGCCTGGGAACAGCGCGAGCAGTGAATTCATCGGGTTGCGGCCGAGGTCGTATCCCCGCGACTCGCCGAACGCCTTCATCTCCTTGTTGATCTTGTACCACCAGACCAGGTGGTAGATCCCCAGGGTGATGATCGGCAGCAAGGCCACCGCCCAGGGGTTACGAACCTTGACTTTGACATCGCTGTCCGGGATGTCCATCTCATATGCCACGGAGGGCTCCAATCAGACGAGAGCAGGAATACGGTCGAGTTTCATTCGACGTTTCTCCCACAGTCCTTGACCAGCGGGGGTTAAATTTTCCCCCGTCTACCTAAAAAAGGGGATGTGGACTCAGGAATTGGCGAGCTTCGGGCTCTGCCAGGGAGATTCGAGGCGCCGGACGAGCTCGTCGCCAAGTCCCTCGATCGGCACGCGGACCTGCTCCAACGAGTCGCGGTCGCGCAGGGTGACGGTGTCGTTCTCCATCGTCTCGCCGTCGACGGTGATCCCCCAGGGGGTCCCGATCTCGTCCTGGCGGCGATAGCGCTTGCCGATCGAGCCGCCCTCGTCGAACTCGGCGGGGAGGCGCTTGCGCAGGTCCTGGAAGATCTCCCGCGCCTTCTCCGGCATCCCCTCCTTGGAGACCAGCGGCAGGACGGCGACCTTGACCGGGGCGAGGCGCGGGTGCAGGCGCAGCACGGTGCGCCTGCGCCCCTCGACCTCCTCGACCTCGTAGGAGTCGACGAGGAAGGCGAGCGTCGCCCGGTCGGCGCCGGCGGCGGGCTCGATCACATGCGGGACATACCGTTCTTTCGTCTGCTGGTCGAAGTACTCGAGCTTCTCGCCGGAGTGGGCGGTGTGGGCTTTGAGATCGAAGTCGCCGCGGTTGGCGATCCCCTCGAGCTCCGACCAGCCGATCGGGAACAGGTACTCGACGTCGCTCGTGCCCGAGGAGTAGTGGGATAGCTCGTCGGCATCGTGGGCGCGGATCCGCAGGTGGTCGGGACGCAGCCCGAGCTTGGTGTACCAGCGCTCGCGGATCCGGATCCACTCGCGGTACCAGTGCTCGGCCTGGTCCGGCGGGACGAAGAACTCCATCTCCATCTGCTCGAACTCGCGGGTGCGGAAGATGAAGTTGCCCGGGGTGATCTCGTTGCGGAAGGACTTGCCGACCTGGGCGATCCCGAACGGCGGCTTCTTGCGGGCGAAGCCGAGCACGTTCTTGAAGTTGATGAAGATGCCCTGCGCCGTCTCCGGGCGGAGGTAGACCTCGCTGCCCTCGCCCGCGACGGGGCCGACGTGCGTCTCGAACATCAGGTTGAAGTTGCGCGGCTCGGAGAGCTCGCCGCCGCACTCGGGGCAGCGGATCTCCCCGTCGGGGTCGCCGCCTTCGGCCGCCAGCGCCTCGCGCAGGTGGTCCTCCCGCCAGCGCCGCTTGCACTTGCCGAGACACTGGACCAGCGGGTCGGTGAACCCGGCCAGGTGGCCGGAGGCCTCCCAGACCTTGGGGCTCTGCAGGATCGCCGAGTCGATCGCGACGATGTCGTCGCGTTCCTGCAGCATCGAGCGCCACCACTCGTTCTTCACGTTGGTCTTCAGCAGGACGCCGTAATGCCCGTAGTCGTAGGTCGAGCCGAGCCCGCCGTAGATCTCCGACGAGGGGAAGACGAAGCCGCGCCGCTTGCACAGCGCGACGATCTCCTCCATCGTCACCTCGGTCTCGGGCTTCTCCTGTGGGGTCGTCGCCATGCTCGAACCGTAGCGGCTGCGATAATCGAGGGCCCGTGCCGATCTACGAGTACAAATGCGACAACGGCCACGTCTTCGACGTGTTGCAGAAGATGTCGGAGGAGCCGCTGACCGAGTGCGTCGAGTGCGGCGCCCCGGCGCACCGCGTCCTGACCGCGCCCGCCGTCCATTTCAAGGGCTCCGGCTTCTACAACACCGACTACGGCAAACGCAAAGGCGGCGGCGGGTCGAACGGCGGCGGCGACAGCTCCGGCTCGGGCTCGTCCGAGTCGTCGTCGACCTCCTCGGACTCGAGCTCGGGCTCCGGGTCCGACTCGAAGACCGCCGCGTCGAGCTCCTCGTCCTCGAGCGACTAGGCGGGACAAAAACGCGACGGTCCCGTCCCGACCCGCGCGCCCCGGATCTCAGCCGGTCAGGCGGTGGACCGCCGCGCGGCGGACCGACTGGGGGACTTCGATCGAGCCTTCCGGGCCGACACCGCACTTCGCCGCTTCCTTCTTGCTGGTCCCGCAGAGCACGTTGGTCCCGCCGGTCCCGCCGATCCCAGCGGCCAGGACGAGCTGCGGCATGGTGAAGAAGCCCATGTCGGAGACGAAGGCTTTCGGCGCGTCCCAGCCGATGATCGGGCCGTGGATGAAGTTGTAGGGGATGCGGGTGATGCTGGTGAGGCGGTCCTTGATCCCGTTGATCACTTCCTGCTGCGCGTTCTCCCGGTCGAGATCGGAGTAGCCCAAGGTGAAGGCACTCTCCCCCTTACCGGGGCATTCGCTCGGCTCGCGGATCCGCGAGTAGGCGAGCGCCTGCTCTCCGTTCAGCGTGTTCTCGCCCTTCCCGAGGCGCAGGGTGACGCCGCCCTGGCCGCCGCCGGCGCCCCCGGCGATGTCGGCGCAGAGCTTGTGCTCGAGGTTGACCTGGACGCCGCCGACCGCGTCGACCAGCTTTTCCAGCCCGGTGAAGTTGATGATCGCGACGTGGTCGATCTTGATGTTGAGAAACTTTTCGACCGTCTTGATCTGCAGAGCGGCCCCACCGAAGGCGAAGGCGGCGTTGATTTTGGTCGGTTGATAGCCGGGGATTTCGGCGAAGGAGTCGCGCGGGATCGAGAGTTTGTTGAAGGTGCCGCCGCCCGCCCGGATCACCATCAGCGTGTCGGCGCGGTATTCGCCTTGCGAACAGGGCGGGTGCGGGGATTCGCCCTTTTCCTGCTGCTCGAAGCACTTTGGGTTGTTCGCGGCGCCCGGTTCCTTGGTGTCGACCGGGCGCGCGTCGGTCCCCATCACGAGGATGTTCTGGGCGCTCGGCAGGATGAACGGGTTGCCGTGCAGGGCGTCCCTGGCTTCCCCCGCCAGCTTGAACGACTGAAGCTGGGCCGAGACCGCGAAGGCAAGCAGGCTGATCACGATCCAGGCGACGATCGCGATCCCCAGCCAGAAGGCGATCCGCCGCGCCGGAGGCTTGCGCCGGCCGGGCCGGGCGCGGCGTTCCTCGCGCCGCTTCCAGGGCAGCTTGATCGGCGGCAGATGGGGCCCCTCGCGGCGGCCGCGGCCGTAGTTGGTGCGTCCCGGCTCGTCGGGCCCGTCGGCTCGACCCGAACCGCCTGGAACCGCGCCGCGACCACCCCCGGCGGCTGCCGCGTCGTCTGATTTCGGCAGATCGCCGCCCCGCAGGCGCGAGAAGATCCCGCGCCTGGAGCGGTAAACCCGATACTCGGGCTGCCCCTCAGGCGGCTCAGGCGGCCGTTTATCGCCGTCGTTCGGCAGGTCGTCAGGCATAAAAAGGGTTCGAAACCGTAGTCGAGGTTCCTAAGGAACAACGGACTTCGCCGAATGACGCGATCCGCCTGCAAAACGAGCCGGGAAGGCTGTTGCGCCGCGGGGCGCCGTTGCGTCGCCGAAGCCGAAGGACGACTAGCCTGGTGCCGATGAGCGATGCCGAGACGATCGGGGTCGACCTCGGCGGGACGAAGATGCAGATCGGCGTCCTGTCCGGAGTCGAGACCCTCTGGGAGAGCCGCGAGACGTCTCGCGGCCAGGACCAGGACGAACTGGTCGAGCTGCTGGTCCGCGAGGTGAACGAGGCCCGGGAAGCGCGTCCCGACGTGGTCGCCGTCGGCCTCGGCATCCCGGCGACGATCAACCAGGAGCGCGGCGAAGCGGTCTCCGCGGTCAACCTGCCCCTGCTCGAACTGCCGGTCCGTGACGTCGTCTCCGAACGCGTCGGCCTGCCGGTCTTCCTCGACAACGACGGCAACGTCGCCGCCTACGCCGAGTTCCTCTACGGCGCCGCCCGCGGGAAGCCGACGACCGTGCTGCTGACGATCGGCACCGGGATCGGCGGCGGGCTGATCCTCGGCGGCCAGATCTTCCGCGGCGCCACCGGCGCGGGGGCCGAGCTCGGCCACGTCGTGATCCAGGCCGACGGCCCGCCCTGCCAGGGCAACTGCCCGAACCATGGCTGCGTCGAGTCGCTCGCCTCGGGGACGGCGCTCGGGCGCGAGGGCCGCGCCGCCGCCGAATCCGCCCCCGACTCGGCGCTCGGCAAGCTGCTGGCCGAAGGGAAAGAGGTCGACGGCCTCGCGGTCACCGACGCGGCGCTGGCCGGCGACGAGACCGCGATCGGGGTCTTCGACCTGATCGGCAGTCGGCTCGGCGTCGCCTGCGCCAGCTTCGCCAACATCTTCGAGCCCGAAGTGATCGTGATCGGTGGCGGTGTGATCAAGGCGGGCGACCTGCTCCTCGACCCGGCCCGCAAGGAAGTGCGCGAGCGGGCGCTACGGCCGATGAACGAGACCCCGATCGTCGCCGCGACGCTCGGCAACGATGCCGGGATGATCGGCGCCGCCGCGCTCGCCCGCACCGAGCTCGAGAAACAGAGCGACGCTCACTGATGCCGGGCACGCTCGTCGTCTGCCCGACGCCGATCGGCAACATCGATGACGTCAGCCCGCGGGTCCGCGAGGCGCTCGTCACCGCCGACTTCATCGCCTGCGAGGACACCCGCCGCACCGGCCAGCTGCTCGACCGCCTGGCGATCCGCCCGGCGCCGCGGCTGGTCTCCAACCACGAGGGCAACGAAGGGGCGCGCGCGGTCGAGCTGTCCGGGCAGATCGAGCGCGGCTACGTGGTGGCGCTGGTCTCCGACGCGGGGATGCCAGGGATCTCCGACCCTGGCTTCAAGCTGATCCGGCGTTGCATCGACCGTGACCTCGAGGTGACGGTCCTGCCCGGGCCCTCGGTGGTGCCGGTGGCGCTGGTGGCGTCGGGCCTGCCGACCGACCGCTGGCGCTTCGAGGGCTTCCTGCCGCGACGGGCGGGGGAGATGGAGCGGGTGCTGCGCTCGACCGAGACCGTCGTCTGCTTCGAGTCGCCGCGCCGGGTGGGGGAGAGCCTCTCGGCCCTGGCGGCGATCGCCCCCGACCGCGAGGCGGCGATCTGTCGCGAGCTGACCAAGGTCCACGAGGAAGTGGCGCGGGGGACGCTGGGCGAGCTGGCGCGACGTTTCCGCGGCGACGTGCGCGGGGAGATCGTCCTCGTGATCGGGCCGGCGGCAGCCGCCGAGCACGGCCAGGACGTCGGCTTCGCGGTCGACGCGCTCCGCCATCTGGTCCAGTCCGGCGCCCGGCCTCGCGCCGCCGCCTCCGTCGTCGCCGCCCTCACCGGCACCCGCGCGAACGACCTCTACAAAGCATTGACCGGCCGCGAGGCGCGGCGGTGAACGTGCGCCGTTCCGCCGTCGCCTTCGTTTTGTTCATCGTGGCGCTGCTCCTGAGCGCCTGCGGGGGTGGCGGGTCCTCGGGCCAATCGGGCGGTTCGACCAGCGCCGCCGGCTCTTCGGGCGGCGCCGCGAAGACCCCGGAGCAGGTCTGGGCGAAGGAAGTCGAAGGGGTGATGAGGCAGTTCGAAAACACCTCCGCCCATTCGGTGGAAGTGATCCACACCTCGAGCTCGCAGTACAACCTCGAACCGACTTACGCGACCTACTCCGACGAGCTCGCCAAGCTCGGCAAACAGCTCGAAGCGACCGACCCTCCCGCCTCCTGCCGACAGGTCCACGACGAGATGAGCGAACTCGCCCACAAGATCAGCGGCATCATGGGTGTGCTCGGCGACCAGGCCGAACTGAGCCCCGAAGAATTCTCCGCCCTCGCCTACCAGCAGGGCTTCAAATTCTCCCGCGTCGGCCGCCGGCTGACCAACCTGACGATCCACCCGCACTGCTGAACGGGGCCTGGCGGCGACCGCGCCGAGCGCCCGCGCGCGGTCGAGTAGCGTCCCTCCCGTATGCCCGCCGAGCGCTTCTACGTCACCACGCCGATCTACTACGTCAACGCGGAGCCCCATCTGGGGCACGCGTACTCGACCCTGGCCGCCGACATCATCGCCCGGCACCACCGGCAGCGAGGGGAGGATGTGTTCTTCCTCACCGGCACCGACGAGCACGGGGAGCCGATCGAGGTCGCGGCGGCGAAAGAGGGGATCGCGCCGGAAGAGCTGGTCGACCGGAACGCGGCCAAGTTCGAGGACCTCGGGCCGATCATCGGCGCCACCAACGACTTCTTCATCCGCACCTCCGACCCGCGCCACGAAGCGGCGGTCGCCGAGATCATGCAGCGCGTCTACGACAACGGCTGGGTGCGCAAGGGCTCTTACGAAGGCTGGTACTGCCCCCGCTGCGCCGACTTCAAAACCGAGCGTGAGGTGGCGGCGGGGAACACCTGTCCGATCCACGAGATCCCGCTCGATTGGGTCGAAGAGGAGAACTGGTTCTTCGAGCTCTCCAAGTTCCAGGAGAAACTGGAAGCCCTCTATGAGGGGCAGCCGGACTTCGTCGTCCCCGACTTCCGTCGCAACGAGGCGGTCGCTTTCATCAAGGGCGGGCTGGAGGACGTGTCGCTCTCGCGGCCGACGCTGAAATGGGGCCTGCCGCTGCCCTGGGACCCCGAGCAGCGGATGTACGTGTGGTTCGACGCGCTCCTCAACTACGTCACCGCGCTGCGCTTCGCCCGTCCCGGCGAGGATCTCACCGGGCGCTTCTGGCCCGCCGACCTGCACGTGATGGCGAAGGACATCCTCAAGTTCCACGCGGTGATCTGGCCGGCGCTCTGCATGGCCGCCGGGCTCGACCCGCCGCGCCGCATGGTGATCCACGGCTTCCTCCTGATGGGGGAGAAAAAGATGTCGAAGAGCCTCGGCAACGTGCTCGACCCGTTCGCGGTGATCGAGCGCTTCGGCGCCGACGCGCTGCGCTTCTACCTCTTCCGCGAGGTCAGCTTCGGCCAGGATGGCTCGATCTCCACCGCCGGCTTCGAGGCCCGCTACGAGACCGAGCTGGCCAACGACTACGGCAACCTCGCCAGCCGCGTGCTGGCGATGGTCGACCGCTACCGCGACGGCACCGTGCCCGAAGCGCGGGTCGACGCGGTGCTGATGGAGGACTTCGAAGGGGCACCCGAGCGGCTCGCGGGGCTGATCGACAAGGCCGAGCTGAGCCAGGCGCTGGAGGTCGCGTGGGTGCTGGTCCGGCGTCTCAATCGCTACGTCGAGGAGACCGCGCCGTGGGTGCTGGCCAAGGACGAGGCCGACCCGGAGCGACTGGACGAAGTCCTCTACAACCTTGTCGAGGGCCTCCGCGTCGTCACCCTGATGCTCGTCCCCTATCTGCCCGCGACGGCGGAGACGCTGCTCGCGACCCTGGGGGAAGAGGGCCGCGGCCTCGCCGAGCTCGGCTCGCGCGGCGGCGGCCGGCAGGTCGAGCGGATCCAGCCGCTCTTCCCGAAGATCGATTCCTGACCGCACAAAGGGACCTTCGCCCCAAAAACTGATGTTGCTTTGGGACAGCCGCGGTGCAAAGGTTTGCGCATGGGAGTTGGGATCTCCGGGAGCCGGATCGGCACGCTGGTCCTCGCGATGCTCGTTGCCGCGGCGCTCTGCGTGGCGGCGATCGCGGCCGAGGCGAGCGGGGCGCTGGTCGGCAAGGACGGACGCGTCTACGCCTGTTACAAGGCGAAGGGGAAGCGCAAGGGCGCGGTGCGGCTGGTCGCCAAGAAGGCCAAGTGCCACAAGGGTGAAAAGAAGGTCTCCTGGGGCGCCACCGTCGTGGGACCGTCCGGGGAAAACGGCAGCAACGGCGAAAACGGCGCCGGCGGCGAAGGCGGGACGGGCGGCGAAAAAGGCGCATCCAGCCTGGGTGGTCTGGAAAAACAGGTCCAGTCGCTGACCTCGAAAATCACCCAGTTGGAATCGGTGCTGAAAGGGATCAGCCCCGGCGACCTCACCGGGGCACTGTCGAAACTCCAGGGGATCTCCCCGACGCAGCTCCAAGAAGCGGTGGCCTCGGTCACCAAAGTGAACGCGCTCTGCTCGCAGACGAAAGAATTGACGAATCAGTCGAACGGGCTCGGGGCGGCGATCGGCGGGCTCAAACTCATCGGTGAACTCCCGGGGCTCGAACTTAAAAAACTCGCCCCGATCCCGAATCCGCTGTCGAGCTTCGCCTGCCCATAACCTGGGGCGGGTGATCGACTCCCACACCCACCTCTTCCTCTGCGAGAAGCCGACCGTCGAGCTGCTCGAGGCCGCCGCCGCCGCGGGTGTCGACCGGATGCTGAACGTCGGGCTCGACGAGACCACCAACGCTCAGGTGATCGCGCAGGCCGAGCAGAACGAGGCGGTCTTCGCCTCGGTTGGCCGGCACCCCAACGATGCGGGCGGCTTCGACGACGAGGCACAGGCGGCGCTGGCCGAGCTCGGCGCCCACGAGATGGTCAGGGCGATCGGTGAGACCGGCCTCGACTTCTACCGCGACACCGCCTCGCCCGACGACCAGCGGCGTGCCTTCGCCGGCCAGATCGAGGTGGCGATCGACCTCGGCCTGCCGATCGTCATCCACGCCCGCGACAAGGACGGCGAGAGCGCCGCGATCGATGAGATCTTCGCCACGCTCGACGCCCGCGCCGAGGGCCACACCGTGATCCTGCACTGCTTCTCGGCCCCGCGGAAGGTGGCCGACGCCGCCGAGCGCGGCTGGTACGTCTCCTTCGCCGGCAACGTCACCTACCCGCGCTCGGCCGACCTCCGCTTCGCCGCCGCGAAGGTGCCGGAGGACCGCCTCCTGGTCGAGACCGACGCCCCCTTCTTGACCCCGCAGGCGCGGCGCAAAGAACGCAACGAGCCCGCCAACGTGGTCCTCACCGCCGAGGTGGTGGCGGCCGAGCGGGGCGTCTCCTACGAGGAGCTGGAGCGCACGGTCGAGGCCAACGCCCGCTTGCTCTTCGGCTGGTAGCCGGCCGTGGTCAGGCTCGGCCAGAACTTCCTCGCCGACCCGAACCTGCTCGACGCGATCGTCCGCGACTCGGGGGTCGGGGCCGACGACGTGGTGCTCGAGGTCGGCGCCGGTGAAGGCGTCCTCAGCAGGCGGCTGGCGGCGCGGGTCGCCCACCTGCACACGGTCGAGATCGACCGCGGGCTGGAGGAGGCGCTGGCCCCGGTCGCGGCGCTCCCCGACGTCACCCTGCACTGGGGCGACGCGGTGAAGCTCGACTACGCGGCGCTCGACCCGGCGCCGGACGCGATGGTCGCCAACCTGCCCTACTCGGTGGCGACGCCGGTGATCCTGGAGACGATCGCCGCGCTGCCGAGCCTCCAGACCTGGACCGTGATGGTGCAGCTGGAGATCGCCGAGCGCCTCCGCGCCTCGTCCGGCAACAAGACCTACGGGGCGCCGACCGCGATCGCCCAGCTCGCCTGCGAGGTCGAGTTGATCCGCAAGGTCGACCCGGCCGTCTTCAAGCCGCGGCCGCGGGTCGACTCGGCGATCCTCCGCCTCCGCCGCACCGGCCCCGGTGCCGACGAGGCCACCCGCGACCTGGTCCGCGCCGCCTTCGCCCATCGCCGCAAAACGCTCGCCCGCTCGCTCGAGCTCGCCGGCCTGCGCGGGGTGCCGAGGCCGCGCCAGGCGGCCCGCGCCGGCCTCGCCCGGCTCGGTCTTCCCGAGAGCGCCCGTGCGGAGCAGCTGGCGCCGGGCGATTTCGCCGCCCTCTCCGCGATCCTCCAGGGCGAGGATTCCTGATCCCAGCCCGGAGTGCCCGCCCAGCGATGCTCGTCCACGCCCCCGCCAAGCTCAACCTCGGCCTCTACCTCGGTCGCCCGCGCCCCGACGGCCTGCACGAACTCTGCTCGCTGTTCGAGCCGCTGGCGCTCGCCGACCTGATCCAGGTCGAGGAGGCCGAGCGCGACGAGGTGATCTGCGCCGGCGTCGAGGGTGAGAACCTGGCGGCACGGGCATTGGCGAAGCTGCGCGAGCGCGGTTGGGACGGGCCGCCGCTGCGGATCGAGATCGAGAAGCGCACTCCGGTCGCCGCCGGCCTCGGTGGCGGTTCCGCCGACGCCGCCGCCGTCCTCCGCCTCGCCGCCCCCGCTTGCGTTCGCAGTTCCCCGCCCTGGTTACGGGAGAGTGCGAACGCACCGGGGGTCGTGGCGGATCTGACGGCGATCGCGGCGGAACTGGGGGCGGACGTTCCGTCGCAGCTGCGGCCGGCGCTTTCTCTGGTCCGAGGGGCGGGGGAGAGGGTCGAGCCGTTGCCCGCCCCGGCCGAGCACGCGGCGCTGCTGTTGCCGGGCGGCGGCGGCCTCTCGACCAAGGATGTCTTCGACCAGGCCGACCGCCTCGGGCTCGGGCGCGAGGAGACGGCGCTCGACCGCATCGCCGACGAACTGCGCGCCGCCGCCGGCGCGGGCGCCTCGCCGCTCGCCTACGCCGAGCTGCTGGTCAACGACCTCGAGCCCGCCGCCCGCAGCCTCCGTCCCGACATCGGCGACGCGCTCGACGCGCTCCACGGCACGACGGCCGGCGCGGTCTTCTTGAGCGGGTCAGGCCCCACCGCGGTGGGGCTCTTTCCGACGCTCTCCGAAGCGGAGTCCGCGGCCGCGACCCTCGATCGCAATGACGCCATCGTCTGCATGGCGGGGAGCGCGCCGTGAAGCTCCCCGGCTCCCCGACCCAGCGCAAGTGGGCTTCGCGCGCCGCGATCGCCGTCGCGATCGGGATCGCCTACTACCTCTTCACCCAGGTCCTCGATCTGGAGAAGATCCTCGAGGACATCGCCAACGCCCTCGGCGCCTGGACCTACGCCCTGGTCGGCTTCTTCGCCTTCGCCGAGACCGGCGCCTTCATCGGCCTCGTCGCGCCCGGCGAGACGGTGATGCTGCTCGGCGGCGCCGTCGCCGGCCAGGGCTCGATCGACCTCTACGTGACCATCGCCCTCGCCTGGACGATGGCCTGCGCCGGCGACGTCACCAGCTTCTTCCTCGGTCGCCGCCTCGGCCGCGAGTTCCTCCTCAAGCACGGCCCCCGCTTCGGCTTCTCCCACGAGCGCCTCAAACAGGTCGAGGACTTCTTCTCCCGCCACGGCGGCAAAACGATCTTCATCGGCCGCTTCGTCGGCTTCGTCCGCGCCTTCGCCCCCTTCATCGCCGGCAGCTCCGGCATGCGCTTCCGCCAGTTCTTCCCTTACAGCGTGCTCGGCTGCGGGATCTGGGTCAGCGCCACGATCGTGATCGGCTACATCTTCTCGCGCTCGATCGACACCGCGATCAAGTACGCGGGCAAAGGCGCCGTCATCCTCGGCGCGCTGATCGTGGTCGTGGTCGGAGTGGTCTGGGCGACCCGCTACCTGCAGGTCGCCGAGAACCGCAAGGAGGCGGTGCGCCGGCTGGACGAGCACGCATGGACCCGCTGGATCACCAAGCTCGGCCGCCGCTACGAGACCCAGTTGCGCTTCGTCGGCGATCGGCTCACTCCCGGCGGCACCTTCGGCCTCGAATTCACCTCGCTGATGGCGGTCCTCGCCGTCTCCCTCTTCGTCCTGATCGCCTACATCGTCGTGATCGGGCGCGACCCCGGCCCGACTCCCGGCGACGAAATGGCGATCGAAGTCGCCGAAGCCCTCCGCTGCGGCTTCATGACCGACTTCTCCAAGGTCTTCACCTTCCTCGGCTCGGGCGGCTTCGTCTGGGCGCTGACCGCGGTCTGCGCGGCGGCGCTCGCCTGGCGCCGGCACTGGACCGAGCTCTGCGTCCTCCTCGCCGGGATGGTGCTGATCACGATCGGCTTCCACGAGATCAAGGCGGCGACCGACCGGCCGCGCCCGCCCGAACCGCTCGTCGGCTCCGTCGGCTCCGCCTTCCCCAGCGGCCACGCCGCCCACTCGGTGATCTACGTCTGGGCGGCGACGACGATTGTCGTCCGCTTGCGCCGCGGTCTGGCCCGGGCGACCCTGATCGTCGTCGCCGGGATCGTGCTCACGGCGCTCGTCGGCCTCTCCCGCGTCTATCTCAACGTCCACTACCTCAGCGACGTCAGCGGGGGCTGGGCGCTGGGCGCCGCCTGTTTCTCGATCTGCGCGGCGATCGGCCTCGTCGTCAGCCAATTGCGCCACAATCCCCAGCAGTGATCCCCTTCGCCCTTGCCAAGATCGGGCATCAGTACGTGCTCTTCGGGATCGCGGCGGTGATCTGCCTGGTCACCTTCGTCGGCCTCATCCTCAGCCCCGCCCTCAGCGGCGCCGGACGGCTCTGGGAAAAAACCGCGGCCGGGGTGCTCTCGCTGTTCGTGCTCGCGGCGCTGATCGTCGGCGGCGTATGTATCGGGCTCGTGATCGTCAAATACTGGCCCGAAATCCACGAATTCATCACGTGATCCGCGTCAACTAGACGTCTTTGGATCTGGTCCTTCGGACGCGTGCCGGAATAATGAATAGGTGACCGCATCCGCCAAAGAGGTTCAAACCCGCGTGGCTCCTGAAGATCCGACGCTGCTCGACGCGCTCTCGGAGGCCGTCGAAGCGGGCGCCGGGCTGCCCGCGGTGGCCCGCGCCGCGGCCCGCCTGCTGGACGCCAGCGTCGCCCTGATCGACCGCTCCAGCGCCGTCCTCGCCGTCGCCGGGGCCTCGCCCGACCAGGAGGAACGGCTGCTGTCGGGCGGCGAAGGGGTGACGATCGTCGAGCTGCGCGTCGCCGACACCGCGGTCGGCGAGCTCCGCTACCGCGCCAAGGCGCCGCCCGCGCCCTCGATCGCCCGCATGGTCACCACGCTCCTGGCGCTCGAGCTGGAGCGCTCGCGGGCGCCCGAATGGGCGAGCGAGGAGGTGGCGAGCGCCTTCGTCTCCGACGTGCTCTCGCGCAAGGTCACCGACCGTGGCGACATCGTCGCCCGCGGCGCCGAGCTCGGCGCCGATCTCGACCGCGGCGCCGGCGTCCTCGTCCTCCGCGCCGCCCCGCGCGCCGCGCAGACGGGGGAGTGGCGCGGCCGCGTGCTCACGCTCGCCCTGCGTGCCCTGCGCTCGCTCGCCCCCGGCGCCCTGGCGACCACGGAGGACACCGAGCCCGCTGCCGAGGTGTCGGTGATCGTCCCCGCCGAGGACGACGAGCGCCTCGCCCGCGCCGCCGCCGGCCTCGCCCGCGAGCTCGCCGACAGCCTCACCGGCTTCCACGTCACGATCGGCCGCAGCCGCCGTTCCGCCGACCCGGTCGACCTCTACCGGGCGGGCTCGGAGGCGCGCCTCGCGGTCAACGTCGGCGAGGCCGAGGGCCGGCCGCTGCTCGCCTTCGAGGACACCGGCGCCTACCGCCTGCTGCTGCCGGCGATGAGCGACGACCCGGCCGAGCTCGAACGCTTCTACGCCGAGACGATCCAGCCGCTCGCCGACTACGACGAGCAGTACGAGACCGAGCTGGTCACCACGGTCGAGGCCTACCTCGACAACGACGGCAACGTCGCCGCCACCGCCAAACAGCTCTTCACCCACCGTCACACCGTTCGCTACCGGCTGGAGCGGGTGCGGGAGCTCTGCGGGCACGACGTCTCGGCGACCGAAGGGCGGGAGAAGCTCGGCCTCGGGCTGAAGGCGATGCGGGTGCTCGGGATCGCCTCGCCGCGCGGCCCGGCGCTGGAGCCGGGCGCCGGCGGCGGCAAAGTCGCCCGCAACAACGAAGACTGAGCGCCCGGCGCTAGGCTGCGACCCCGATCCGGGGTGGTGTATTTGGCCAGCACGCCAGGTTTTGGTCCTGGAAGAGAGGGTTCGAGTCCTTCCCCCGGAATAGAGTCCCCGACCATGGAGTACGGAGGAGCATCACTCGACCCCGAGGTGCGCGCGGGCCTCGCCCAGGCCTGGCGGACGCTGCGAACCCTCGGCATCGTCGCGATCGTGATCGGGGTGATCGCGATCATCCTGCCGGAGATCTTCGCCCTCGGCACCGCGATCTTCATCGGCATCGTCCTCGTGATCGTCAGCGCCTACCTCGCCGCGGCGGCCTTCTTCGCCCACGGCGTCGGCAGCTTCCTCGCCCGCCTCGCCTGGGCGCTGCTCACCTTCCTCGTCGGCCTCTGGCTGATCGTCGAGCCCCACAACGGCACCCTCACGCTGACCCTGGTCCTGGGGATCTACTTCCTGATCATGGGACTGACCCGGGTGATCGTCGCCTTCATGGGCCGCGGCACCCCGAACGCCGGCTGGGTCGGCCTCAGCGGCATCTGCGGCCTGATCATCGGCATCCTCGTCCTCGTCAAGTTCCCCTCCAGCGCCGATTGGGCGATCGGCCTGCTGGTCGGTATCGACCTGATCTTCGCCGGCTGGACGCTGATCTCGGTCGCCTCGGTCGGCAAAGAACTATCCCGCGACGCCTAGGAGGGACCGGCGGAATTCCGCCAGGCCCTCGCCGAATCCGACGCCGCCGGCCCGGCGCGAATAATCTGGGAGGCAGTGGCAACCCCCCTTGTCCTGGTCATGGCGGCCGGCGAGGGAACGCGGATGCGTTCCTCGACGCCGAAGATGCTCCATCCCGTCTGCGGGCGGCCGATGGTCGCCTGGCCGATCCTGGCCGCGCGCGAGGCCGGGGCGGGCCGGGTGGCGGCGATCGTCTCGCCGGGCCGTGACATCTCCGCCGGGCTCCCCGAGGGGGTCGAGACGGTCGAGCAGCCCCAGCCCGACGGCACCGGCGGGGCGATCCGGGCGGCGCTGCCGCTGATCGAGGAGGCCGAGACCGTCCTCGTCCTCTCCGGCGACGTGCCGCTGATCTCGACCGCCACGATCGCGGCGCTGCTGGACGCGCACGCGGCCTCGGCGGCGGCGGCGACGATGCTGACGATCGAGCTCGACGACCCGGCCTCCTACGGCCGCGTCGTCCGTCTCGACGACGGCTCGGTCGAGAAGGTGGTCGAGGCGAAAGCGGCGGGCGACGCCGACGCCGCCCAGCTCGCGATCTGCGAGATCAACGCCGGCACCTACGCGTTCGACGCGGCCCCGCTGGCGGTCGCCCTCGCCGGGCTCTCCGACGACAACGCCCAGGGCGAGTACTACCTCCCCGACGTCTTCACCGCCCTGCGCGCGGCGGGCCTCTCGGTCGCCGCCCATCTCGCCGACGACCTCGCGGTGACGATGGGGGTCAACAACCGGGTCGACCTCGCCGCGGTGGAGGCCGAGGCCCGTCGCCGCCTGCTCGAGGCCCACATGCTGGCCGGGGTCACCGTCGTCGACCCCGCCTCGACCTGGGTCGATGCCGGGGTCGAGATCGGCAACGACGCCCGGATCGAGCCCGGCACCAGCCTGCTCGGCGCGACCAAGGTCGGCGCCCACACCGTGGTCGGCCCGCACACGACCGCGATCGACACCGAGATCGGCGTCGAGGCCGTGGTCGTCCGCTCCCACGTCGAAGGGGCGAAGATCGGCGACGGCGCCGCGGTCGGCCCGTTCGCCTACCTGCGCCCCGGAACCGTGATGGAGGCGGGCTCGAAGGCGGGCGCCTCGGTCGAGATCAAGAACTCGCATATCGGCAAGGGGGCGAAGGTCCCCCATCTGTCCTATGTCGGCGACGCCGACATCGGCCCGGGCTCCAACCTCGGGGCGGGGACGATCACCGCCAATTACGACGGATTCCGCAAGAACCGGACGACGGTCGGGCGTGACGTGCGGATCGGGGTCGACACGATGCTGATCGCACCGGTTGAGGTCGGCGACTCCGCTTACACTGGCGCCGGCGCGGTGATCAAGGACGACGTCCCGGAAGGGGCTCTTGCCGTCAGTGAGAACGCGCAACGCAATATCGACGGCTACGCGGCAGACAAGGCGGCGAAGATGCGAGAGGAGCAGGACAAGTGAGCACGCTCGAGGAGGGGCCGATGGCCTCTACGGCGATCTCCCACGCCTACGAGAAGCGGATGATGGTCTTCGGTGGGCGCAGCTCCGGCGAGCTCGCCTCGAAGATCGCCCAGAAACTCGAAATCGACCTCGGCCAGGTGACGCTGAAGACGTTCGCCGACGGCGAGGTCTACTGCCGCTACGAGGAGTCGATCCGCGGCGCCGACGTGTTCATCGTCCAGTCGACCTGCTCGAACGAGCAGACCGGCCTCACCCCGAACGACTCGCTGGTCGAGCTGCTGACGATGATCGACGCCGCCCAGGGCGCCTCCGCCCACCGGATCATCGCCGTGATGCCCTGGTACGGCTATGCCCGCCAGGACAAGAAGTCGGCTCCGCGCGAGCCGATCACGGCGCGGATCGTCGCCAAGACGCTGGAGGCGGTCGGCGTCGACCGCGTCCTCACCATGGACCTTCACGCGGGCCAGGTGCAGGGCTTCTTCCATGTCCCGGTCGACCACATGACGGCGATGCCGATGCTGACCCAGTGGTTCATCGACCAGGAAATGACCGACGACCTGGTGATCGTCTCGCCGGACGCCGGCCGGGTGAAGACGGCACGCAACTTCGCCCGCCGGGTCGGCACCCAGTGGGCGGTGATGGAGAAGGAGCGGCCCGCCCAGGCGGTCGCCGAGATCGGCTACGTGGTCGGCGACGTGAAGGGCAAGACCGCGGTCCTCGTCGACGACATGATCGCCACCGCCGGCACCCTCACCGCCGCCGCCCAGACGGCGCTCGACGAGGGCGCCGCCCGGGTCATCTCGGTCGCCACCCACGGCGTCTTCTCCGGCTCCGCCTACGAGCGGCTGGCGGCCTCGCCGATCGAGCGGATCGTCGTCACCGACACGATCCCGCTGCGCCCCGGCGCGCCGGACAACATCACCGTGCTCTCGACCGCCGGCACCTTCGCCGACTCGATCCGCCGGATCTTCACCGACGACTCGGTGTCGGAGATCTTCGCGGGCGAGAATCAGCTCTTTTAGACGCCGGTGGTGACCACCACGGCGATCCGGGCGCAGGGCGGCGGTCCGCTCGGGCGCTGGGTTGCCGGGCCGGTGGCGGGATTGGCGCTGCTGATCGCGCTCGGCACCGGGCTGCCCACGTACTCCTGCGATGACTCGCGGGGGCTCGGAAGCAGCGCCGTCGGGGTCGTTTTCGAGGTGATCGGGCTCGGCGGTGCCGCTGCATTGATCGGCCTCGCGATCTGGTGGACCGTGAAGCTGCGGCGCCGACGCGGTCACCGGCGGCGGCGCCGGATCGACCGCCGGCTTGCGGCTGTGATCCTGCTGGCCCTGGCTGCCTTCGCCTATCTCTCGCTGGGCAACAACGCGCTCGCCGGCGCGTCGGTCCTCGGCGTCTTCTTCCTCGGCATGCTGCTCACCGGCTTCGCCTTTCTGGCCCTGACGGTGGCCGCGATCCAGCAGCAGGACGCCGAGGAGGTCGGCATCCTGCTGCCGGTCTACCTGGCGGGCGTCGGGATCTGCGTGTACCTGCCGGTGGTCGTCTTCGCCGCGGCGCTGGTCGGCGGGTGCTGGGGCGAGTGAGCCGCGCGTGAGGCTGGTCGGCCACAAGGGCGCCGACCTGATCGCGCCGGGCAACACGCTGGAGAGCTTCCGGGCGGCGGTCGACGCCGGGGTCGACACGATCGAGTTCGACGTGGTCTGGCTCGAGGATGCCCACCTGCCGCTGGAGCAGCGGGCGCCGCTGACCGTCGCCCACGACTGGGAGGACGCCGCGAGCCGCGAGCCGCTGCGGCTGACCGAGGCGCTCGACGCCTTCCTCGAGCCGCCCCTGGACAAGGTCGAGATCGACCTCGACATCAAGCTGCCCGGGCGGGAGGAGGAGTTCGTCGAGGCACTCAGGGAGCGCGGCCTGATCGACCGGGCGATGATCTCGACGATGGAGCTGCACACCCTGAAACGTGTGCTCGAACTGGAACCGAACCTGCGCCGGGGCTGGACCTATCCGAAGACCAGTCGCGACTGGACCAAGCGGCCGTGGGCGAAACCGGCGCTGCGGGTGGCGCTCCGCGGCATGCGCCTGCAGCTGCCCGGGCTGGCGGCGGAGAAGCTGCCCAAGTTCGGCGTCTTCGCGATGTGGGTCTATCACCCGCTGGTCAGCCCGAAGCTGGCCGGGATCTGCAAGCGGGCCGGGGTCGAGCTGATCGCCTGGACCGTCGACGACGAGCCGCGGATGCGCAAGCTGGTCGAGATCGGCGTCGACGGCCTGGTGTCCAACGACCCCCGGCTGTATCAGTGGCTCGATCTGTAGGTGAGTTCTGCCGGTGCAGGGACGGGTGAGGGACGCGGCCATCTCGGAGGCGACCCGGGCAGGCTGAGGCCGCCTCCGAGATGGCCGGGTCTGGGGGGGGTGAGGGGGACGCGCGGAACTCCACGTCTATTCAGGAGAGACGCGAAGGGTGCCGCCCCGCGGCGGGTGTTGTCTGCATTTACCCCCGCATAGGAGGGGTAAATGCAGACATCGCCGGTGGCGGCACCCGGACCACCGTCCCGGCCGCAACGGCCGGGACCCTTACCGGCTCTCGACCTAGACCGTGCCGGGGCTGGCGCCTGGGAGCTTGGCGCCGCGCTTCGGCTTGACCGCGCTCTCGAGGTCCTCCTGGGTGAAGCCGCCGAGCACCTCGCCGTCGAGGGCGTAGCGGTAGAGGGCGACACCGAAGACGCCGCTGAGCGCCTTCGAGATCAGCAGGGCGACGCAGACGATCAGCGCGCCGACCACCACCAGCAGGGCCCCGGCGAACCCGGTCGAGGGCCAGACGATCACTCCGGCGACGATCAGCAGGACCCCGGGCAGGAAGCCGAGCAGGAAGACGATGCCGCCGATCGCGAGGTTGCCGGTGATCTGCTGGCCCCAGCGCTGTTTGAAGAGGGCGCCGGAGCGTTTCAGGGTCTCGATCGGGCCGGTGCCCTCGATCGCGATCACCGGCACCGAGAGGAACGTCACCAGTGACCAGGCGGTGCCGATCAGGCGGCCGGCGATGTCGCCGATCGCGCCGCCCTGATTCTCCAGCACGCCGATGATCAGGCCGACCGCGGTCGAGAGCGCGGCCCAGCCGCAGATCTGCGAGAAGCGCGCGTTGGCGACCGCGATCCCGTTGGCGACCGTCGCGTTCTGGCCGCGGAAGATCAGGTCCGCGCAGGCGGCCAGGCCGACGCTGAAGTAGATGCCGACCACGCTCAGCACGTAGATCCCGATCACGATCAGCGGGATCCCGATCCCGTAGGTGTGCTGGTCCAGCGCGAACGCCCCCGGCCCGAGGAAGACCAGCCCGAGGATGATCGTCGCGATCCCGCCGTAGAGCGGGAACCGCACCAGTTCGCGATGCCCGTTCAGCAGGGCCCAGCTTTTCTTGGTCAGCGCCCAGCCGCGCCTGATTCGTTTCATGTCAAGGAGTTTCGGCGAGGCCAGGCGTCTGCTTTAGCCCACGCTCCTCGAAGTACTCCCACTCCTGACGGCCGAGCTCGGTCGTCGGCGCGTCGGCGTAGACCCACTCGCGCAGGATCCGGTGCCAGTTGCGTTTCGCCCGCAGCTGCCCGAGCACGGCGACGACGCCGATCTCCATCCGTCGTCCCATCAGCTCGTCGGCGGGGATCGACTCGCGCCGCATCAGATCGAAGTACTCCGAGCGCGGGTCGTTGGTCGCCTCGATGATCCGCATCACGATCTTGGCGTCGATTTCGATCTCGCGGTCCTGGACGTACCAGCCGCCGATCGCCTGCATGTGGTCGAGCAGCCGTTCGGCGTCGAGCTTCGACGGGTTCTTGACGAAGCCGAGGTCATGCAGGGCGGCCCGGAACGCCTCCGGGTCGTCGCGTGAGGCGGCGTCGAAGGCCCGCTGCTCGAGCAGGATCTGCTCACGGTCGAGTTTCTTCGTCATCCCGAAGTCGAGGAAGGCGACCCGCCCGTCGCTCATCAGGATGTAGTTGCCCGGGTGAGGGTCGGCGTTGAACTGCTGCAGGTGGTAGATCGAGCCGAAGCTGCCGCGGAAGACGATCTCGCCGAAGCGGCTCCGCTCCTCATGCGGCAGTTCCTTGATCGCGTCGAAGCCGATCCCCTCGACGAACTCGGTGACGAGGACCCGCCGGCGCGAGATCCGGGTCAGGACTTCGGGCACGTAGATGAACGGATGTTCGCGGTAGGCGCGGGCGAAGATGCGCTGGTTCTGGGCCTCGAACTCGTAGTCGAGCTCCTCCATCATCCGCTCGCGAATCTCCTCGGCGATCGCCTTCGCGTCGAGGCCCGGCGCGATCGCCCGCGCCAGTCGGACGATCGTGCCCGCATTGCGCAGGTCCGCCTCCATCGCCTCGGCGATCCCCGGGTACTGGATCTTCACCGCGACCCGTCGCCCGTCGAGCAGCTCCGCCCGGTGGACCTGGCCGATCGAGGCGGCGGCGAACGCCTCGTGCTCGATCTCGGCGAAGTACTCCGAAAGCGGTTCGCCGTCGTACTCCTCTTCGAGGACTTTGACGACCTGATCCCAGGGCATCGCGGGCGCCTCGTTGCGCAGTTTGCCCAGTTGCTCCTGGTAGATCTCGCGGTACTCCTCGGGGATGAATTCGGTGTCGATGAACGACGCGAACTGCCCCAGCTTCATCGCCGCGCCCTTCATCTGCCCGAGCGCGCCGACCATCTTCATCGCCGTTTCCAGGTGACGGTCTTCGAGCCGCTCTTTGCTCTCCTCGTCGGAGCGGGCCACGTTGGCGGCCTTGGTGCCCGCGTAACGAGCCCCCTGGGCACCGATGATCGAGCCCAGTTTGGCCGAGCGGCGGAACCTCCCTTTGGGGATCTTCGCTTCGTCCGGCATGCCCGAGAGCTTGGCACAGACTGCTTTGTGCGCCGATTCTCTATCCTGTCCGACCCGATGGCCGATGCACGCACCACTCTGAACGTCGCCCCGCGCGAGAACTTCGGTTCCCGCAACGCCCGCCGCATGCGCCGCGAGGGACTCGTCCCCGGCGTCGTCTACTCGGGCGGCTCCGAGGCGACCGCCTTCCAGGTCTCGGAACGCGACGTGCGCAGCGTGATCGCCGAGGGCGCGGCGCTGTTCGACATCTCGGTCGACGGCGGCAAAGCGCGCCCGGTCGTGATCAAGGAGCAGCAGCTGCACCCGGTGCGCGGCACGCTCCGCCACATCGACCTTCAAGAGGTCAAACTCGACGAGGCGATCCAGGCGGAAGTCCTGATCGAGCTCGAGGGTGCCGACGACGCCCCCGGCGTGAAAGCCGGCGGGGTGCTCGACCACGTCACCCGCGAGATCACCGTCGAAGCGTTGCCGACCGCGATCCCCGACAAAATCACGGTCGACGTCTCCACGATGGAGATCAACGACACCTTGCAGCTCTCCGCGATCGAGGCGCCGGAAGGCATCACCTTCATCGTCGAAGAGGGCGAAGAGATCACGATCGTCACGCTGGCGCCGCCGCGCGTCGAAGAGGTCGCCCCCGAGGTCGAGGAGGAGACCGAACTCGTCGGCGAGGGCGAGGGCGAGGGTGGCGACGAGGCCGCCGCCGGCGAGGGCGACTCCGGCGGTTCCGGGGGCGAGTAGCCCTCACCGGCCGTGCCTCTCTTGCTGCGTCGTCAGGAGGACGACGAGCC
>Ga0134125_10001268_pt1 | contig 31187 bp, 25 predicted proteins | sample KB31751_FD_96464 | JGI IMG/M metagenome (GOLD analysis project Ga0134125, IMG submission 96464) | Terrestrial soil microbial communities with excess Nitrogen fertilizer from Kellogg Biological Station, Michigan, USA - KB3-175-1 | ecosystem: Environmental > Terrestrial > Soil > Unclassified ... | reverse complement strand
CCCGGGAGAGGGGGAAGGCATGCGAGGCCGTTTCGTGTTGCGCTCCCTCTTCTCCCGGTGAGGGGGGTTGGGAGGGGGCGGGAGAAGAGGGCCGGGGTGATGAGGGTCTTGGGCGGGGGAGCTCCAAGGCCACGTTAAGTTAGCGCCCCTACTGCACCACGATCGTCCCGTTCTGCAGCGCCACCTTGATTTTCTTCCCCTTCCGGTTGAGGAACCACGTCCCCGCCGGATCGAGCCTGAACGGCGAGCTGTCCCCGATCGCGGCGCCGGCGGCGATGGGCAGGGAGATGCCGACGATCGTCCCGGGCACGGAGTTGAAGGAGGCGTCGGGGGATTTGAAGTCCACCACCAGCCGGCCGGGCCGCGAGGTGTCGGCCGTGTAGGTCACCCGGCCGTAGCGGGGATCGAGACGCACGGCGGGAGGGCCGCCGGCGATCCGCGGGTCCCAGGTCACGGTGACCCGCCCGCCGGCGACTCCGAACGGCTCGAAGGTGTTCACACCCAGCTCCGCCACCTCTCCCGGCTGGACCTTGTCACCGTCGGCCTCGACCTTGAAGGCGGCCGAGGCGGCGCGGACGGTCAGCACGCCCGCGCGCGGCGCGATCGTGATGGGCTGGCCGGCGGGATCGGTGAGAGAGGTCGGAATCGGATCGATCGTGAGGTCGAAGGTATCGCCCGGCCGCACCGACGGGTCGAGGCGGAAGAAGAAGACGGCGAGCGGTCCGTCCGCCGCGTTGACCGAGCCGGACGGGGACTGGAAATTCACCTGCGTCGTCTGGCTGTCCGCGAGGCCGGTGAGCAGCGCCTGGGTCGCCGAATCCCCCTGCACGCTGTAGACCACGGCGCTGATCAGGTTGAGGAACGGGCGCACAGGGCTGGTGAGCGCCTCCAGCGTAAGGCCGAGCGCCTTGGACGGCGGCCGGCGGACGGTGCGGATCGTGACGTGCCCCTGCCGGATGGGGCGCGGAGCGTAGGTGCGCAGCACCACGGCCACGACGCCGCCCGGCGCGCCGATGGCCGGGTTCACCCGCAGGGTCAGCGACTTGTCGCCGCCGCCGTTGCCGCCATTGCCGCCATCACCGGGACCGTCGTCCCCACCGCCGCCGCGGGCGAAAGACTGCGGCGTCCCGGCGAGAAGGGCGAAAAGGAAGAGGAGAAAGAGTTTGCGGGTCATGAGAGCACCTCGGGATGAAATTTAACCCACTCCACCTTACTGGAAGGTTACAGCTTCGCGCCCTCGGGCGCGGGCCGGGCACGGAAACGAGCCGGCTCCGAGGCTCCCAGCCGCTCGCCCGCGGGACCGAGGGCCTCGACCGTCCAATGATAGGCGACCGCGCGGTGGAGCTTCTGGATCACCTCGGCGGGCAGGCGGACCGGCGAAGCCGGCACCGTGGCCTCCCACAGAACCGTGTCGTCCACCGTCGAGAGCCGCACGCGGTAGGAGGTTGCCCCTGGACGCGGATTCCACCGCAGCTCCGCGGGTATCGCGTCCACCTCGCCCAGAGGGGAGACCGTCTCGACCTCGCCGCCGCGCACCACGCCACCGGTTTGCGGGGCGGGCAGGGGCGGAGCGCCGGGGCGGGAAAGCTGGAACGCCAGCCCGGCCGCGATCACCAGCACCGCCGCCGCGGCCAGCCGCCAGACGGGGCTCGATTCGATCCGGCGGCGCGCGGGGACGGGTACGGTCTTCGAAGTTTCCAGGCGGGCATCGCGGAACCTGGAGCCATCGCGGATACTGCGCACATTGCCGACGGGCGCGGCCGCCTCCAGCCGGGAGACGACGAAGGCGACGTCCTCGGGGCGGACGCCCGCCACCTCTGAACCCGAGTCGAAACCCTGGGCGAGGTCCCGCTCGGCGGCGCAGGCCGGGCAGTGCGCGGCGTGCGCTTCGAGGCGGCGACGCTCCTCGGGCGTGCGGGCGGCGAGCTCCTCCTCCAGCCAGGTCTCGGGAGGCGGACAGCCGGCGGCCGGATCGGCGTAGGCGGCACGCAGCCACTCGTCCAGGGACAGGCGCGAAGCAGGGGGAGTCATGACAGGGTTCCTCCGGCGGACTGGCGTGCCAGCCAGCGCCCGAAGCGGCGCTTGAGCTTCCGCCCGCCGCTGACGATGTAGGCCTTGGCGCCCGATTTGTTCTGCAGGCTCAGCATCTCGGTGATCCCGGCGAGGGGCACACCGTCGACATAGTGAAGATAGAGGACCTTGGCCTCCAGGGGCTCCAGGTCGCGCTCCATGGCGTCGCGGAAGGCGGCGAGGATCTGCCTCTTCTCCGTCATTTCGTCGGCGCCCGGCGAGGGCTCGACCGGCTCCGGCATCCCCTCTTCGTCGAGGGCGTCCGTCTCCCGGCGCCGGGCGGCCACGCCGCGGTTGATGGCGATGCTCCGCGTCACGGTGTAGAGCCAGGTGGAGAAACGGCTGTCGCCGCGGAAGCCGTCCAGCCGGTCGTGGACGCGGAGAAAGACCTCCTGGGCAAGATCCGCCGCCGCCTGCCGGTCGCCGGAGATGCGCAGGCACCAGCCGGCCACCTTCGGGTAGTACCGCCGGTAGAGGGCGGCGAGGCAGGCATCGGCCGCCGCGAAGTCCGCGGCATTGGCACGCGCCCGCTCGATCAGCTCCTCGTCGCTCAGCCGGTCCAGGTCCATGAAAACTCGGGGGTTACGCCTCGTGGAAGGGGAAGCCTTCCGGCGAAGGATACCCGAGCCTGCATCCATTGGGCCAGAAAAGGAGAGCGGGAGGGCGGCAGCGGAGGTCATCACAGGGATGAGACAGCGGTGGGGGGAGGCGGGAACAGAGAAAAAGGCCCTCATCGCCTCATGCCGAGGGCGCAGTCGTCGTCGGTGGACCTTCACCGATCGCCGGTGGAGCTTCACCAATCGTTGGTGGACCTTCACCAGTCGTCGGTGGAGCTTCACCAGCCGTTAAGTGAGCCTTCACCAGCCGTTGGTGGAGCTTCACCGGTCGCTGGTGGAGCTTTACCAGTCGGTGGTGGAGCTTCACCGGTCGTTGGTGGACCTTCAGCAGTGGTTGCTGAGGCTTCAGCAGCCGTTGCTGGACCTTCAGCAGACGATCTGCCAGCCTCCCGGGCTTAAGGATCTCGACCCTTCAGGCCGGGGAGGCCGCGCGTTGTAGCTTCCTGGTTTTCCAGGTACGCTATGCTCAATCCCTCACCGAGGTAAACCATGATCACCAAAGAGCAACTCAAGACCGAGATCGACAACGTCCCCGAGGAGAACCTCGGGGTGCCCTACGTGATCATCAAGGCCCTCGAAGAGCCGGCCCGCGCGACAAAGGACACTTTCGAACCGCAGGCGGAATGGGCGACGTTCATTGCGGAACCGCTCCAATGACCTTGTCGGCTGTCGCGCGCCCTCCGTAAAGCCAACTCGTCTGGAATAGTTTTACTCGGTCTTTTAGGAGGAACCTTTGAGAAAGGACGCTGTCCACGTCGCCGAAAGACTACGCGAGTTCGCGGAGCAGGTTAAGCGCAGGACTACCGCGCGCGCTGCCGGTGAGCCCGAGGATCAGTTACGCGGTCCACTCGCGACCTTTCTCATGGATCTCAAACCTCCCGTCGGGCGCGAAGTCGTCGCCAAAGGTGAATCGCGCCTGCCCGATCGCCTCGGGCAGCCCGATTTCGCCCTGCTCGTCGACGACCTCCTCATGGGCTACGTCGAGTTGAAGGCGCCCGGTAAGGGCGCCAAGACCGAGCGGTTTACGGGTCGTGATCGTGAGCAGTGGAAACGCTTCAAGGCGATTCCCAACATCCTCTATACCGATGGGGACGAGTGGGCGCTGTACCGCGACGGGCACCGGGTTGGCGCCGTCGTCAGCCTCTCTGGGGAAATCACGCAGCTTGGCAAGCAGGCAGTCGCAGACGCCGACGCTGAGGCTCTCTACGGCCTGCTCATGGATTGTCTCTCATGGAAGCCGATAGTTCCTGGCAATGCGCGCGAGCTGGCGGAGACCGTGGCGCCGCGTTGTGGGTTCCTCCGCGATCAGGTCGCAGAGGCGCTGACCAAAGAGGAGTCTCCGCTCGTGAGGCTCGCTTCAGAGTGGCGAGAGCTCCTTTTCCCTGATGCTTCCGACGCGCAGTTCGCAGACGCCTACGCACAGACCGTGACCTTTGCCCTACTCCTGGCGCGCGCAGAGGGGGCGCATACGCTCAACCTTGACGAGCCCGTTCGAATACTTCAACCCTCGCACGGACTCCTTTCTCGCGCTCTCCTCGTGCTAACCGACGCGACAGCACGGCAGGAGATTGAGGCTGCACTCAGCATCCTACAGCGCGTTATCGATGCTGTGAACCCCCAAGCTCTCAAGGGCGGTAAGGAGGACCCGTGGCTTTATTTCTACGAGGAGTTCCTCGCTGAGTATGACGCAGCCCTACGCAAAGACGCGGGGGTCTATTACACGCCTATTGAGGTTGTGAAGGCGCAGGTGGCGCTCATCCAAGACCTCCTCGTCAATCACCTCGATCGCCCCCTGGGATTCGCAGAGGAGGGAGTCTTCACGCTTGACCCCAGTGTGGGAACGGGCACCTACCTTCTGGGAGTGATAGACAGTGCCCTTGCGCGCGTCGAGGAATACGAGGGGAAGGGATCAGTCAGCGAGCGCGCTACGCTGCTAGCCGAGACGCTTAATGGCTTCGAATGGATGGTAGGTCCGTACTCGGTTGCTGAGTTGCGAGTGACACAGGCGCTTATGCGCCGTGGAGCTCGCATCACCAAGGCGGGGGTCAACATTTACCTTACGGACACGCTAGCCTCGCCGCACGCGAAGCCACTGCAGCCGGGGTTGTTCTATGAGCCCATCGCCCTTCAGCGGCAGCGAGCGCTGGAGGTCAAGGAGAAGGTCCCCGTCCTTGTTTGTCTGGGGAACCCTCCCTACGATCGCCATGCGGCCGAGGCTGACGCGAAGGTCAGGGATCGAAAGGGTGGCTGGGTTCGTTGGGGCGACGACGGGACATCAGATACCGCGATCCTCCGAGACTTCCTAGAGCCAGCGCGGCAGGCCCGCTACGGCGTTCACCTCAAGAACCTCTACAACCTCTACGTCTACTTTTGGCGCTGGGCGATCTGGAAAGTGTTCGAGCACCAGACGGCGAATGGACCGGGAGTCGTGTCGTTCATCAGCGCCTCTTCCTATCTCTTCGGGGACGCCTTCGTCGGGATGCGCGAGCACCTGCGGCGCCAGTGCGATGACGTATGGATTATCGACCTTGGCGGCGAAGGCCGCGGGACGCGACGCGAGGAGAACGTATTCGCCATCCAGACACCTGTTGTGATCGCCGTCGCGGCTCGATTTGGGAAGGCCAAAACGGACTCGCCCGCCAAGGTCCACTACACACGCCTCAGAGGCACACGCGACGAGAAATTGCGGGCGCTGGCAGGAGTCCAGTCGTTCAAGGGGCTCGATTGGCACTCCTGCCCCAATGGGTGGCAGGACCCCTTCTGGCCCGAGGGGCGCGGCGCGTTTTTCCGTTGGCCACTTCTGACGGACCTCTTCCCGTGGCAGCACTCGGGTGTCCAGTTGAAACGTCTCTGGCCAATCGCACCTGACCCAACTACCCTAGAGCGGCGCTGGCGAGCACTACTGTCGAGCAAAAGGCCCGCGGACCTGTTCCGTGAGACCGACTTCCGAGGGATGTCCGTCGCCTGCGACTCCCTTGAGGGAGATCGGCGCCTTCCTGGTCTCGCTGGTATGAATCGGAAGGAGCCCGTACCCCTCCCGAGGCGGTACGCGCATCGCTCCTTCGATCGACAGTGGATTATTCCCGATTCCCGAGTGGGCGATCGGATGCGCCCAGTCTTATGGCAGGTGCATGGCCGATCACAGATCTACTTCACCACTTTGTTTACCCAACCGCTCGACGAGGGGCCAGCGCTCACTGCGACCGCTGAGATTCCGGACTTGCATCACTTCCGCGGTTCATTCGGAGCAAAGCACGTCATCCCCCTGTGGCGTGACGCTGCCGCTACGGCGCCGAACATCGCCCCGGGGGTTCTAGAGGGAGTTGGGGCTGCTCTCGGACGCCACGTGTCCGCGGAGGATTTCGCCGCCTACGTATACGGGCTTCTGGGTGGATCGGCGTACACTCGGTTTTTCTGGACTGAGCTGGAGACGCGGAAAGTTCGCGTACCGCTTACGAAGGACTGCAACCTCTTCGACCGCGCCGCGACCCTCGGGAGAGCTCTGCTCCGACTCCACACCTACGGCGATCGGTATGTTCTCAAAGGACGAAAGCATGGCCAATTGCCGCAGGGCCGCGCGAGATGTGTTCGCGCCATCTCCTCGCACCCTGAGGACTATCCCGCCAACTTCAGTTACGAGGAAGAGAGCCTGACGCTCCGAGTTGGCGATGGGGAGCTCGCGCCAGTGGAGAAAGAAGTCTGGGAGTTTGCGGTGTCTGGACTCTCAGTCGTTCGATCGTGGCTCTCGTATCGCATGAGGGACTCTGGTGAGAGTGGTACGTCCCCACTCGACAGGATTCGCCCCGAGTCATGGACGCCGACCTTCACGCGTGAACTCCTCGAACTGCTTTGGGTTCTTGAAGCCACGGTCGCGCTCTACCCTGAGCAGGAGAAAGTGCTTGCTGAGATCGTGGACGGACCGTTGTTCAAGGCGTCGGAACTACCCATCGTCCCGGAGGCCGCGAGAGAGGCACCGCAAACGCTACGACCGAACCACGGCCAGATGGATTTGCCTGTAGCCCCAACAAAGTAAGACTAGGGATTCCTTAGACTTAGAATCTCGGCTCTTCAGGCCGGGGAAGCCCGCGTTACTGGCGATGATTTTGTTGGGGGATGACTACCCCGGCGGCTCCCGCCGCCGGGGGAGAATCTTCCTGCCACCCCTACCGCCGGCTGGTCGGCGCCATCGTCTCTCCGGTCTTGGCGAAACCGGTGACGATGTAGGTTCCGGAGCGCTGGTCCTTCTTGAGCTTGATGATCTGCTTGCGCTCGGCGTCCTCCAGCAGCTCGGAGAAGGTGCTGTAGCCGTAGTAGCCCTCGTTGAAGGAGGGCTTCTTGCGCTGCATGGTCTGCTTGATCATCGAGCCCCAGAGGACGTCCTTGTTCTCGCGGACCAGGGCCTGGATCGACTCGATCATCAGGCTGAAGGCCTCGGCCGTCTTCTTGTTCAGGCCGTCGAGCTTGGGGCCCTTCTGGGAGTCGCGCCAGACGTCCTCGTAGTAGATGAACTCGTCGCAGTTGTCCACCAGCAGGTTGGAGGACGAGTTCTTCACGCCGATGCCGATGACGTACTTGTTGTTCTCCTTGAGCTTCGAGACCAGCGGCGAGAAGTCGCTGTCGCCCGAGAGGATGACGAAGGTGTCGAGGTGCTCCTTCGAGTAGGAGAGGTCCATGGCGTCGACCACCATCTTGATGTCGGCGCTGTTCTTGCCCGAGTAGAACTTCTGCGGGATGTCGATCAGCTCGATGGCGGCCTCGTGGAAGGGACGCTTGTAGTCGGAGTAGCGCTCCCAGTCGGCGTAGGCCTTCTTGACGATGATCTTGCCCTTCTCCAGCAGGCGCTCGAGGATCAGGGTGATCTCGAACTTGCCGATCTCGGAGTCGCGCACGCCGAGGGCGATGTTCTCGAAGTCGCAGAACAGGGCGATCTTGCGCTCGTCGGTCGCCGACCGCTGACGGTCGGGGATGGAGATGACGATCTCGCGCGTCATCGGCTCGAGCTCGCTCGGATTGATGACGTAGCTGTCGTTGCCGCGCATCTTGTAGCCCGTCGTGACCGGAGCGGGAGCGGGCGAGTGGGATGGGGCGTGCGACGGGGCATGAGCCGGCGCGTGGGCTTGGGCACCACTGCGGCGGCCCGATGGCGCGGCCACGGGTGCGGGCTCTTCGAAGACCGGCTGCGGCTTCTCGTCCTCTTCGTCCTCGGCGCCGGCTTCCGGAGCGCCCGTCGCGGCGGCGTCACGGCCGTTGCGGCGGCGGCCTCCGCGGCGCCCACGGGAACGGCGGCGGCGGCTTTCGGCGGAGGTACTCTCGCCCTCCTTCTCTTCGCTCTCTTCGCCTTGGGCTCCAGCGCCGGCGGCGCCGAGCTCCTCGGTCCCTCCGTGGCCTTCCGGATCCTCGTCGTCGTCCTCCTCGTCGTCTTCGTCGTCTTCGTCGAAACGAGGCTCGTCAAAACGGGGCTCATCGAAATGGGGCACATCGAAGGGCTCGTCGAAGCGGGGCGCGTCGAAAGGGGGCTCTTCGGCAGGCTGGGCGAAGGGCGCGGCAGGCAGGGTCGACGACTCGGCGGCCTCGACGAACCTCGGCGCGGGCGGCATGGGCTCCGGCTGCCAGATGGGTTCGGGGGCCTCGGCGTACCGCTCGGAGGGCGGCTCGGGGGCGGGGGGCGGAGCTGCGGCGGCGGGTTCGGCAGGCTTTTCGGCCTCCCGGGGTTCGGGCCGGCTCTCGGGTTTCGGCTTGTCTCGGTTCTGTTCTTCCTGGCCCTCAGCCGTAGGGCGCATCCACCATGGACTCAAAGTTTGCTCCTTTTGCGCGAGCCCCTCCCTGGAGCTCGTCGGCGATGTCGGTCTTAAAATAAAAATCGGGGCAAGCGTTTCGCTTGCAAGCGAGCGGCAACAGACCGGGGGTTGAAGCTCGGGCCACACGGACGGCGGGGGGAGGACCGAAGGCCGGGAACAGATCCTACCATAGATACTACGGGATACAAAATTTTGAATCAATCGAGGTCGAAGGGCCGGGCTGGACGTCCCTTGTCCGGATCTTCCTCGGCCCGCTTCAGGGCCTCGCGGAACTTCTCTTCCAGAATGCGGTCGCGGTCCTTCAGGGCGGCGACCTCGCGCTGGAAGACGTCCTCGGCGTGGGCCTTGTCGTCGTCGAGCCCTTTCAGGAGGGAATCGAAGTCCTTGCCGCCGGCGAGGGGCTGTTTGGGCTTGCGGTGGCTGATCACCTCGCCGGTGGCGACGTCGACCACCAGCTCGGATTCGCACTCGGGGCAACGGACGGTGAGTCTGCGGTTGTCGTCGGCCATGAGGCCCATTGTAGCGTGATAAATTACGCGCCATGACCGACACCGCACGGCTCCCCTCCCGCGACCAGGCCTGGGACCTCCTCTGCCAGTACACGGAAAAGGAGGGTCTGCGCAAGCACGCCCTGTCCGTGGAGGCCGCGATGCGGTATTACGCCCGTCTCTGGGGCGAGGACGAGGAGCTGTGGGGCCTTACCGGCCTGCTCCACGACTTTGACTACGAGCGCTGGCCCGACGCCGAGAACCACCCCTACCGCGGCAACGAGATCCTCACCGCCCAGGGGTATCCCGAGGTGATGCGCACGGCCATCATGGGCCATGCCCCCTACACGGGAGTGCCGCGCGAAACCCGCTTGGCCAAGGCCCTCTTCGCCTGCGACGAGCTCGCCGGCTTCGTGGTGGCCGTGACCCTGATCAAGCCCAGCAAGAAGGTGGCGGACGTGGACCTCTCCTCGATCAAGAAGCGCCTCAAGGAGAAGTCCTTCGCCCGCGGCGTCAACCGCGAGGACGTCTACGCCGGCGCCGAGGAGATCGGCCTGCCGCTCGACGAGCACATCCAGAACGTCATTCTGGCGGAGCAGGAAGCCGCGGAGCGGCTGGGGCTGTAAGGGGGGTAGGCCGAGGCGCCCCGCCTCAAAGCACGCGGGAGACGATCAGGTAGGCCACCGCCGAGACCAGGGCGGCGATGGGGATGGTCAGCACCCAGGCCCAGACGATGCGGCCCGCGACACCCCACTTGACCGCCGAGAGGCGCTTGGTGGCGCCGACGCCGACGATGGCGCCGGTGATGGTGTGGGTGGTGGAGACGGGGATGCCGGCGAGGGTGGCACCCACCAGGGTGATGGCGCCCGCCGTCTCGGCGCAGAAGCCGCCGATGGGCTGCAGCTTGGTGATCTTGGTGCCCATCGTCTTGACGATGCGCCAGCCGCCGAACAGCGTGCCGAAGGCGATGGCCGCGTGGCTGATGAGGATCACCCAGAGAGGAACCTTGAACTCCTTCAGGTAGCCGGCCGCCACCAGCAGGCCGGTGATGATGCCCATCGTCTTCTGCGCGTCGTTGCCGCCGTGGCCGAGCGAGTAGGCCGCCGCCGAGAGGAGCTGCAGGCCGCGGAATCGGCGGTCCACCCGGGACGGCCGCCAGTTGCGCACGATCCAATTGACCATGACCATCAGGAAGAAGCCCAGGATCAGGCCGATCAGCGGCGCGAGGACGATGAACAGCAGCGTCTTCGTCCAGCCGGCGACGAGGATCGAGCTCCAGCCCGCCTTGGCGATGGCGGCGCCGCCGTAGCCGCCGATCAGCGCGTGCGAGGAGGAGACGGGCAGGCCGTAGTACCAGGTGACGAGGTTCCAGAAAATGGCGCCGATCAGCCCCGCCAGCACCACCTCGCGGGTGACGATCGAGAGGTCGATCATGCCGCTGCCGATCGTCTTGGCGACGTGCGTGCCGAGCACGAAGGCGGCGACGAAGTTGAAGAATGCCGCCCAGATCACCGCCTTCTGCGGCGACAGCACCCGCGTCGAGACCACGGTGGCGATCGAGTTCGCCGCGTCGTGAAAGCCGTTGAGGAAGTCGAAGGTGAGGGCGACCAGGACGATGAGGACGAGGAGGGCCATTCGGGTAGACCTGGAGTCGGTTTCAGGCGTTCTTGACGACCACGTTCCCCACGACGTGCGAGTAGTCCTTGCACTGGTCGCAGGCGTTCTCCAGGCCTTCGTAGACCTCCTTCCACTTCAGGATCTCCAGCGGATCGCGTCCGATGGACTTGAAGAGGTCGGCGATCACCGTGTTGTGGAGGACGTCGGCGCGGTTCTCCAGGTCGGAGATGCGCACGATGCCTTCGTGGATCTTGCGCTCATTGGCGAGGTTCCAGATCATCTCGGTGATCTTCTCGATCTCACCCGCCATCTCCACCAGGATGTCGGCGAACTGGCGCAGCCCTTCCGGGGCCTCGGCGAGCTCGAAGATGACCAGGTACTGGGCGACGCCTTCGAGCGAGTCGAGGACGTCGTCGAGGTCGGTGGCGAGAGAACGGATGTCCTCGCGGTCGAAGGGGGTGATGAAGGTCGAGTTCAGGGCGTCGAAGATCTGGCGGGTGATGCGGTCGCCCTCGTGCTCGCGATCCTTGAGCTCTCCCATCTTGACCCTGCGGACTTCGATCGAGGTCCCTTGGGAGAAATCCGCGAACAGCTTGGCGGCCCGCAGCAAGTTCGCCGTGTCCTTGGCGAACAGCTCGTGGAACCGCTCTTCCTTGGGCATGAACCAGCGGATGACCGCGTCGATCTTCCCCATGCGCTTTCTCCTGCGGAGGTGTTACGAACCAGCGGCGTTCCTGTGACAACCCGGAGCGGGGCGGATGGTAGCACAACGGGGGGAGGGGGCGAGGGGGAGCCGAGACGCCCGAGACGCCAAGGAGAGTTTGTCGTGCCGGCATCCCCGCCCCGGGGTGGCGCCGTTCGTTCCCGGGTTCCCATCACCCAACCCCCGGGTTCACGGCCGCCCAATTCCGGGTTCACGTCGCCTACCCCCGGGTTCACGATGGTTCCGGGTTCACGGCCGCCCAACCCCGGGTTCCCACCGGCTCCGCCGGTTCCCACCCGGGGCTACAGGAACGCCGCCCTACGGGCTCGCCGCGTCGTTGGGTAAGCCCCAAACCCGAATCATTCTGAATATCCATCGTCCTGAGGTATCGACAAAGCCTGGTACCCATTGGCGTCCAAAGGCGTCGAAGAGAGCCCGGCAGGGCGGCCCTCCCGTAGCCCCGGGTGGGAGCCGGCGGAGCCGGTGGGAACCCGGGGGTTGGGCGGTCATACCCTTCCCTTCTTTTCAACCCTGCCAAGGGTGACACCGTTCCCGGGTGGGCACCCGGAATCTCACGCGTGATGTCGCAGGCTCTCCGGAAGGAAGGGATCGTTTCTGGCGAGGAGCGGCGCGCGGCCGAGGGCACGATTGACGGCGAGGACGAAAAGGACGGCGTAGGCGGCGGTGGTCAGCAGCTCGAGCGGCCCGAGGCGCGGCGCCGGGAGCACGGCGGGCGCCACGATCTGGTAGAGGTTGAGCCAGCCTCCCACGAGCACCACCGTGGCGGCCACGGCCAGCATCCTTGGATTGCGCTTGGCGGCGCGCGGCAGCAGCAGGACGAACGGGACCAGCCAGCTCAACACTGGCGTCAGGATGAAGACCGGCAGCCACGCCCCCCGCGTGCGCACGACGTAATACGGGATCTCCTCCGACAGGTTGCCGTACCAGATGAGCAGGTACTGGCAGACCCAGATGTAGGCCCAGAAGATGCTGAAGGCGAAGAGCAGCTTGCCGAGGTCGTGCAGATGGCTGCCGCTGACAGCCGACGCCAGCGGACCCTCCCGGCGCAGACGCACGACGATCAGGGTGATCGCCGCGATTCCTCCCAGGAACAGGCCGGCGAAGGTGTGGACGGCGAAGAGGGTGCTCGTCCATTTCGGATCGAGCGACATCAGCCAGTCGAAGCTCGCGAGCGAGAAGGTGACGGCGAAGACCACCATGAAGCCGCCCGAGAGGCGCACCATCCGGCGGTGCAGTCTCAAGCCCTCCTCTCCGTCCTGCGCCAGGGATGCACGCCGCAACAGCACCGCGAACAGGCTCCACACGCCCAGGAAGATCACCATGCGAGCGAGGAAGAACGGCTCGTTGAGCCACGCCGCCTTGGCCGCCACCGTAGGCTCGGCCGCGACGAATTCGGGGCGGGTCCACGGATAGAGCTCCCGCCGGCCGAGCCAGACGGCGAGCATCGGCAGGGCGGCCACCGGCACCAGGGACATCAGCGCCTCCGGAACGCGGCGCAGGGACGCCCACCAGCCCGCGCTCGCCAGGTACTGAATGGCGAGGAAGACGAGCCCGGCCAGCGCCAGCGACAGGAAGAAAAAGCCGTTGACCAGCAGGTCCGTCCAGACGCGCGCGCTCATTTGCGGGCCATCCTCATGGGATCTCCCAGGGCCGGCGTCTGGAGGGTTCGCACCCAGGCGATGGCCTTCCAGCGGTCCTCCGGCGCGATCTGCCCCGCGTAGGCGGGCATCATTCCCGAGCCGCAGGTGATGACGTGAAAAATCTGACCGTCGGGCATGGCGAGCAGGCGCGCGTCCTTATAGGAAGGCGGATTGGGGAACCTGGGGATCAGCGGCCCGTCGCCCGCTCCCCGCGCGCCGTGGCAGACGGCGCAGAAGGTCTGATAGACCGCCTTGCCGCGGGCGAGCACCGCCGCGCTCGGCGGGAACGGGCTGTGGAGCTCGCGGCCGGCGCGCACGGCGTCCTCCGCGGTGGCGGCGTAGTGGAACGGCAGCGGCCCGCCATGCGCGATGGTACCGGCGACGGGCGGCTGGAGCGTCTGGCGGTCGCGGGTCACCGGGTTGGGCGCGTAGGCGTCGTAGGGCACGGAGCGCGCCATGTCCGGAATGAATTCATAACCGGGCGAGGCCGGGTCGCGGTGCGTCGCCCAGAGGGCGAAGGCCGTGAGCAGCATCAGGGTGAAGAGGCGGATCTTGGCGAAGGTCGTCATGCCGTAGGTTCCTCTCCAATTCTTGCGCCGGCCGCGCTGAGCAGCTCTCGCAGTGCGGTCTCTTCCTCGCCGCAATCCACGGCGAGCACCATCACGAGGGCATCGTCGGTGACGTCCGGTGCCGCGAGCCGCGGCTCGATCCGCCGTCCCAGGCCGGAGCGCCAGAAGAAGGCGCCCGCCGTGGCGAGGCCGCCCAGCAGGATGGTCAGCTCGAAGCTGATGGGCAGGAAGGCGAGGGCGGAGTTGGCCGGCTTGCCGCCGACGTCGAGCGGCCAGTCCACCACCGCGGCCCACACCTGGAGGCCGACGGCGGCGGCCAGGCCCGCGAGCCCGCCCGCCAGGGTGATCCAGGGCAGGCGCGAGCGCGGCGCCGCCAGCGCCTCGTCGAGCCCGTGCACGGCGTAGGGAGTGAAGACGTCCAGCACCCGGAAGCCCCGTTCCCGGACCGCGCGCACGGCGGCGAGCAGCTCCGTCTCCCCGGCGAAGCGTGCCACGAGTGTCCCGCTCATGGCTTCGCCTCCCCGGCCGCCACGCTCTTGACCTCCCACATGGCGATGATCGGCAGCGTCCGGACGAACAGCAGGAACAGCGTGAAGAACAGGCCGAAGCTGCCGATGAGGATGCCGACCTCCACCCAGGTGGGGTGGTACATCGTCCAGCTCGACGGCAGGAAGTCGCGGTGCAGCGAGGTGACGATGATGACGAAGCGCTCGAACCACATGCCGACGTTGACCAGCAGCGAGATCACGAAGAGCACCGGCACCGAGGTCCGCAGCCGCCGCCACCACAGGAGCTGCGGCACGAAGAGGTTGCAGGTCATCATCGTCCAGTAGGCCCAGGCGTACGGTCCCATGGCGCGGTTCCAGAACGCCGCCCGCTCGTAGGGGTTGCCGCCGTACCAGGCGAGGAACAGCTCGGTGAGATAGCAAAAGCCCACCAGCGAGCCGGTGAGCAGGAGGATCTTCGCCATCGCCTCCAGGTGCCGCACGGTGATGTAGCGCTCCAGCGCCATCACCCGGCGGGTGACGATCAGCAGCGTCTGTACCATGCCGAAGCCGGAGAAGACGGCGCCCGCCACGAAGTAGGGTGGGAAAAGCGTCGTATGCCAGCCGGGGATCACCGAGGTGGCGAAGTCCATGCTGACGATCGAGTGGACCGAGACCACCAGCGGCGTCGCGAGGCCGGCGAGGATGAGCGACAGCGTCTCATAGCGCGACCAGGTGCGGCGCGAGCCGTCCCAGCCGAGGCTGACGAGGCCGTAGAGGCGCTTGCGTAGTCCCGGAGCAGTGCGGTCGCGCAGCGTCGCGAGGTCCGGGATCATCCCCACGTACCAAAAGACGAAGGAGATGGTGAAGTAGGTGCTGATGGCGACCACGTCCCACAGCAGCGGCGAGCGGAAGTTCACCCACAGGGGGCCCCGCGAGTTGGGGTAGGGGAACACCCAGAAGGCGAACCAGGGACGCCCCATGTGGATCAGCGGGAAGAGGCCGGCGCACATCACCGCGAAGATCGTCATCCCCTCCGCCGAGCGGCTGATCGAGGTCCGCCACTTCTGGCGGAAGAGCATCAGGATGGCGGAGATCAAGGTGCCGGCGTGGCCGATGCCGATCCAGAAGACGAAGTTGGTGATGTCGAACGCCCAGCCGACGCTCCGGTTGAGCCCCCAGGTGCCGATGCCCGTCATCACCTCGTAGCCGGCGGACACGGCGCCGAACCCGAGGGCGGCGAGCGCCACGGCGAAGCAGGCGAGCCAGCTCGCGCTGGGGCGGGTGGCGAGCGGCCGGCAGACGTCGTCGGTGATCTGCCGCAGGGAGGGGCTGCCCTCCACCCAGGGCAGGCGCAAAGAAAGCGGTTCGGCGGCCATCAGGATTTCTCCTCTGGACCGTCGGAGATATTTCGCACCCGGGTCAGGTACCCCACGACCGGCCGCGTGTTGAGCTCTTCGAGCACGTGGTAGAAGCGGGGCGAGGCCTGCCGGCGCGCCACCTCGCTCTCCGCGACCGCGAGGTCGCCGAAGACGATCGCCTCCGCCGGGCAGGCCTGCTGGCAGGCGGTGCGGACGTCGCCGTCGGCGAGCGGCAACCCCGCCGCCTCCGCCCGCAGCTTGCCGGCCTGGATGCGCTGCGTACAGAGGCTGCACTTCTCCATCACGCCGCGCGAGCGCACGACGACGTCGGGGTTGAGCACCATCCTCCCCAGGTCGCTGTTCATGTTGTAGTCGAAACGGTCGTTGTTGGCGTACTGGAACCAGTTGAAGCGCCGCACCTTGTAGGGGCAGTTGTTGGCGCAGTAGCGGGTGCCGACGCAGCGGTTGTAGACCTGCTGGTTGATGCCGTCCGAGCTGTGGACGGTGGCGAGCACCGGGCAGACGGTCTCGCAGGGCGCGTTGCCGCAGTGCTGGCACAGCATGGGCTGGTAGACCGTCCGGGGATCGTCCGCCGGGCCGTCGTAATAGCGGTCGATGCGGATCCAATGCATCTCCCGGCTGCGCGTCACCTCGTCGCGGCCCACCACCGCGACGTTGTTCTCGGCCTGGCAGGCGACGACGCAGGCGCCGCAGCCGAGGCAGGAGTTGAGGTCGATCGCCATGCCCCAGTGGTGCCCCTCCCGGGGGTGCTCGGCCCACAGCGTCTGAAGGTTGGGCTTCTCCTCGTTGCCCGCCGCCGGATCGCGCCGGAATTCGGCGAGCGTCGCCTGGCGGACGATGGGCCGCCCTTCCATCGAGTGGTGGAGCTGTGTGGCCGCGAGCGTTTGCCGGCGACCCGTCTTCTCGATGCGGAAGCCGGCGGCCCAGCCGCGGAAAAAGCCGCCGGAGGCGGTGAGCAGGGGGAAGGCGTTGGCGCCGACGCCGTTGCCCACCTTGCCGGCGTGCGTGCGGCCATAGCCGAGGGCCACGGAGACCGCCCCCCGGGGCTGACCGGGCTGGACCTGGACGGGCAGCTCGAGCCGCGCGCCTTGTCCCTGAAGAACGACGACGTCCCCGTCTTCGAGCTTCATCTCGGCGGCCATGGCGGGCGCCATGGAGACGTAGTTTCCCCAGGTGACGCGGGTGACGGGGTCCGGCAGCTCCTGGAGCCAGGGGTTGTTGGCGTGGCGGCCATCGCGCAGGCCGACTTTTTCGTGGAGACGAACCTCCAGGCCCGTAGAGTGATCCGCGAGGATGGCGGACGCCGCCGCGGCGAGATCCGCACGATCCGCGATCTCCGTACGCTTCGCGGGCACCGGCGCCTCGAAGACGCCGTCCTGAAGGGCGTGGTCCCAGAAGTCGTCGAAGCTCGCCTGGCGCTGCTGGCGAGGGAACATCTCCCGCCTCCAGACCTCTCGTAAATGACTGAGAGGATCTGGGACGCCTTCGCCCATCCAGCGCAGCAGGGTCTCCTGCACGGCACGGGTGTCGAAGAGGGGCGCGATCGCGGGCTGGCGCAGGCTGAAGCTGCCGGCCACCGGCTCGGCGTCGCCCCACGACTCCAGGAAGTGATGGTCCGGAACCACCACGTCGGCGAGGACCGCCGTCTCGTCCGGCTGGCCGGCGAAGGAGATCTTGAGGGGGACGCGGGCCAGAGCGCGGACGAAGCGCTCCGCCCGCGGATGGTCGTAGGCGGGATTGACTCCCCAGAGGAGGACCCCCTTCACTTCGCCCCGCTCCATGGCCTCGATCACGGAGGTCACGGCAACGTCGTCGCCCTGCCGCTGCCGGGAGGGCCGGTCGAGATCGATCGTCTTCCCGATATTGCCGAGCAACGAGTTGATCCGATTGACCGCCACCTGCACCGCCGGATCGTTGACGCCGCAGACCACCAGCGACTCGCCGCGATGGCTCCAGAGATCCTCGGCCACGGTTTCCAGCAGCGCCGCATCGCAGGGCAGCGCGACCTTCGGGCCTGCCCCTCCGGCCAACCGCTCGGCCAGGGCCAGCGCCACCAGCCCGATCTCCGAAGGCAGCACGGCGACGCGGCGGTCGGCGTTGCTGCCGGTCAGCGACAGGCCGGACTCGAACTGGTAGTGCCGCGACATGGCTCCCTCCGGCCGCCGGCCGCGGGCGTAGTCGCGGGCGAACTCCACCGGCGACAGCCAGGTGCCGAGGAAATCCGCCTCCAGGCCCACGATCACCCGCGCCCGGTCGAAGCGGTAGCGCGGCACCACCGGCCGGCCGAAGCTCGACTCGTTGGCGCGCCGCAGGGCGGCGAGCGAGACCGGATCGTGGACGGCGTGGAGCGTGCCTGGAAAACGATTCAGGAAGCCCTCGATCACGGCCTGGCTGGACGGGCTGGCGATCGTCTCGGTGATGAGAGCCAGACGGCCTCCGTTCAACCGCTCCATGACGAAGGCATCGACGTCCGCCCACGAGGCCGGGCGGCCGTGGAGAAGCGGCCCCTTCAGGCGTTGATCGTCGTAGAGCGACAGCACGGTCGCCTGGCCCACGGCGCAGGTGGCGCCGCGCGAAAGCGGGGAGAGGGGATTGCCCTCGATCTTGATCGGCCGGCCGTCCCGGGTCTTCACCAGCAGGCCGCAGCCCGCGGAGCAGCCGGCGCAGGTGGTGGCGTACCAACTCTCGACGCCCGGCAGCGTCCCTTCCGGCTGGGCCAGGAGAGGCACCGCCTGGCGCTCCGGGATGCGCGTGCACCCTGTCGCAGCCGCGGCAACCGCCGCCGAGAGGCTGAAGCCCATCAGCTTGAGGAAGTCGCGGCGGCTCTCCCCGGCGCCCTCCTCCAGAGTGGGAGGTCCCTGCCGCGGCGGCGGCTCTCCCCGCAGCTCCTCGACGCTCCGCCAGTATCGGGTCTCCGGCATTCGGTCTCCTTGAGGACTGACACGGACCCTCACGGACAGCCCGTGTAAGTCCCTGTTCGTCCGTGTTTGTCCGTGTTCGTCCCGCCTCCCGTCAGTAGTGGCACTTCCCGCAGTCGAGCCCGCCGGTGGCGGCGTGCTTCCCGGCGCCCGGGCGCTGGGAGGGCGGCATCACCCCCTCCTCACGATGGCAGCCGAGGCACCAGCCCATGGTCAGCGGCGACACCTGGCGCACGCGGTCCATGGTCTCGACCGGCCCGTGACAGCGCTGGCAGGCGACGCGGGCTCCCACGTGCTGGCTGTGATTGAAGTAGACGAAGTCCGGCAGGTTGTGCACCTTGGTCCAGCGCACGGCGCGCGCCTGCGACACGGCCTCCTTGAGCTTCTCCACCTCGGACGAGGCCACGCGGAGCTGGCGGTGGCAGTTCATGCAGACGCCGATCGGGGGAATCCCCGCGTGCCGGCTCTTCTCCGCCGCGAAGTGGCAGTAGAGGCAAGGCACGCGGTAGGTGCCGGCGTGCAGACGGTGCGAGAAGGCGATGGGCTGGGGCGGCTCGTACCCCTGGGCCACTCCCACCCGGCGCAGGGCGCCGATGAGCAGCACGCCCACGACGGCGATCATCGCCAGCTCGGCGACGCCCCGGGCCACCCGGCCGGGAGCGCTGGCCGCGAACGCCGCGACGAGGTGCCCCATATGGATCACCGGCCGGACCAGCGTGAAGACCGCCTCGCTGAACGGCAGCACGGCGGCGGCGGCGATTCCCGCCAGCACGTGGAGCTTCACCAGCGGCGGCAGCGCCACCACCAGCGAAACGTCGGGCCGCAGGATCAGCAGCGAGCGGAACCAGGGGAGCAGCGACATCGCGTACCAGTCCGAGCCCCAGCGATAGAGCGCCGCCGCCGCGAGGCCGGAGCCGATCGATACCACGGCGAAGGTCCGCAGCAGCACGTCCGCCGCCGAGCCCCAGCGCCGGCCGTCGCGCAGCCGCCAGATGTCTCGCAGGCGCAGGATAAGCCCGACGAGGGTCGCCGCCCCCAGCGCGAAGCCCAGGGCTTCGAGGACGAGCAGTCGCGCGGAGATCTGGTTCCACAGCATCAGCGGCCGTGGTAGGAGGAAGGCGAGGGCATGCCCCGCCAGCACCAGGCCGAGGCTCCAGCGCCAGAGCGCCGGGGTGCTGGAGGAGTCATCGGCGCGCCGGCCAGGCGACGCGAGAAATCGCCAGGCCGGCACGATGGCCAGCAACAGCACCGCCGGGTACGGCGACAGGCCGAACAGCAGGAAATCCCGCATGCCCTGTCTCTAGCCGGCGAGGTCGAGCGAAGTCCCGTTCGTCCGCAAGTGTTGCCTACCCCGCCGCCGCATCGTCCGGCGGGTGAACAGCAGCGCCAGCGACGAGCCGCCGAGTCCCAGCAGCAGGGGCGCGCCGGCCGCGAGCTCGATGGGCGGCTCGGGCGAATGGGCGGTGCGATAGAGGAAAGCCTTGAGGGCGAACGTCTCCTCGGGCGTCAGCGGATGGCCGTCGTACGCCGCCGACATCATGGGGAAGTGCGACTCCGTGAGCGCCCGGGTCAACCCCGCGTCCCGGTATTTGGAGTAGACCCGGGTGAGGTCGGAAGCCAGCGTGCCACTACGCCAGCGGCCCGCCTGCCCCGCGGCGTGACAGCCGATGCAGGCGGCGCCGCCGTGCTTCAGCGGCCAGTCGCCGGTGAACAGAGCGCGCCCCCGCGCCACCTCGATCGGGGTCGCCGTGGCCGCGCGCCGCAGCTCCCCCTCGGGCCCCTTCGGGCCGCCCGCGGCGATGAAGGCGAGCAGCGAGTCGATCTCGCCGTCCGAGAAGTCGTGATCCGGCATCCTCTTCTTGTAGCGGGCGAAGAGCGCCGCGGCGGTCTTCTCGCCCCGCCCCACGAGCCCTTGAGAGGAGCGGATGAAAGAGTGCAGCCACGGCCGGTCCCGGCGCGACGTCACACCCTGGAGGTCCGGCCCCACCACCTCGCCCTTGCCGACGCTGTGGCAGCCGGCGCACTGCAGGGAAAAGACGGCCGCCGGATCGAAGGGAGCCCCCATGGCGGGCGCGGTGCCGAGCCCTGCGACGGCGGCCATTCCTAAGACGGTTACGACTGCGACCCAACGGTCGATCCGGAAAAAACCAGGCGACGAGACACACAGCCACCCTACCCGCGAGCCTGCGGTCATGGCCGACCTCCATTCGAAAAGACAGCGGAAGACCTCAGCGCACCCAGCCGCCCTCCGGGGTGCACGCGCACCCGGATCCAGACGGCTTATCTCGCGCGTTGCTCCGAACCGCCATGATCGGAGATAAAGCGGCTAACGCGAGTCTGCGAGGACGAGCAATGAGCTGTTCAGCATCCTCTATAGGATACAGAGTGCCGCTCGGGCCGATCCGCGAGCCGGTTGAAGAAAAGTTGAAGAAAAGAGCTGAGCCCAGCTCGTCGGGATCGAAGCGGACCAGATTCAAGACATCTTGCTATAAGCTAAACAACCGCTATACTCCTGTCAAGGAGTCTCGAAGACTTTTCTGAAAGTCCCGATCCAAGGAGGTCTCCATGGCCGTTCCGAAGGGGTGGATGCTCGCTGTGTTGGCCGCAGGCTCGACGGCCGGTCTCGTCGCCCTGGCCGTGCAGCCGGCCGGCTCGCGCGACGAGCTCCCGAACCGGATTCCGCAGCCGGCGCCCTACGTGGTGGCTGAGGCCTGGCACTTTCCGCCGCCCTTCGCGGAGGACTGGGAGGGGCCGCACAACCCCGGGCGCTGCTCGACCTGCCACGCCAGGATCTTCGCCGAGTGGAACGGCTCGATGATGTCGAGCTCCTGGCGCGATCCCGGGTGGCGGGCGGCCTTCCTTCTCGCCGCCCGGCAGACCTCGACGGCCGGCGACTGCGAGGCGCCCTCGCCGCCGGACGGCACCGAGCGCAGCCACGTGAACCCTTTCGCCGGCGGCGACTGCACCTCGCATTTCGACACCGGCGGCGGCCTCTCCGCTCTCTCTGGCGGCTCCACGACGGCCCGGCCCGGCTCGCTGCTCGACGGCTTCTGCGCCCAGTGCCACATGCCGGCCAACTACGTGGACAACGTCCCCCTGGCGGGCGTTACCCGTGACCGTTCGGGCCTTGAGCACGGGGCGCTCGATCCCGAGTTCAACCCCACGTCGGACGCCGGCACCGGCCTCGCCTTCGCCACCCTGGCCTCCCGCTTCCGCAACACGGACGCCGGCCGGCGGGGGGTCTTCTGCGCCGTCTGCCACACCTTCGCCGACACCCGCGAGATGCCCTACGGCGACTATCACCGGTCCGGCGCCCCCTACCCGGCCGTGCCCGGGACGCAGAGCCGCTCCCGCCTGCTGCCGCCGGCCAGCCAGGACCGCCCGGCGGTGCCCGACCCGGCCTCGCCGAGTCAAGGCTACGCCGTGGGCGCCGGAGCCTTCCGCCTGTCGCCCCACGCCATCGGCTTTCCAGAGTTCCTCGGGCCGCTCGGAGCCCATTCCGCCGCCGGCACCCGCGACGCCTACCTGAGCGGCGTCTTCGGGCGGGACGTCCCCATGCAGAAGGCCGAGCTGGCGGGTCACGAGGGCTACTCCCAGGCGCTCCACGAACGGGCCGAGCTGTGCGCCGCCTGCCACGACGTCACCAACCCGCTGACGGTGAAGAACCGCCTGGGCCGCTGGGTGGGGGGCTTCCCCATCGAGCGCACCTACGCCGAATGGTCGAGCAGCCGCTACGCCGACCGGCCGGGCAACCGCAACTTCGACCCCAAAGCCAAGCGCGACTGCCAGACCTGCCACATGCAGCAGGACTTCGGCCAGCCGGGCACCGCGCAGACGCTCTACGAGGGCGGCCATCCCGTGCCGCCGCGCGCCGGCCGCGTGGCCGACGACGGTCCCGAGCGCACCCCCGCCTTCAGCCATCATTTCGTGGGCGGCAATACCTTCGTGCCCCGGCTGGCCGGCGCGGACGTCGATCTCTCCGGCACGGTCCAGCCCTACCCCGAGCTGTCGATCTACAGCTTCACCTCGGCGGACGAGAAGAGCCCGTACCACAACGCCTGGTGGGAGAACGTCACAGCGCGCGGCCCCATCACCCAGCACGCCCGCCTCGCCTGGGACCGCCTGCGCAACGTCGTCGATCTGGACCTTGCGAGCCCGGCGACCGCCGCCGCCGGCACCCGCGTGCCGCTGCGCGTCACCGTGGTCAACAGTGGCAGCGGCCACGACTTCCCCTCCGGCTTCCCCGAGGGGCGGGTCGCCTGGGTGGCGGTGCGCGCCTGGGACCTCGCCGGCGGCCAGGAGCTCGACCTCTATGACTCGCACTGGCGGCGGACCTCGAAGGGAATCGGCTACCTGACGCGCGACGAGATGCCGGACCCCAACTACCCGCGCTGCACGAAGTGGAAGCTGCCGGCCGGCTCGCCCGATCCGTTCGCCGTGCAGCTCAAGGCCATCGCCTCGCTGGGCGACGGCTGCCCGACCCTCGACCTCGCCTATGCCACGCCGCTCAACCTGGTGGTCAACGGCGACGGCGTGCCGGTGGACAAGGCCGGCCGGGCGATCGACCGCGACAACCCGCGCGGCGTGCCGCAGTATCGCGACCTCGACGGCGACGGCGATCTCTATGACGACGCCTTCCTCTCCGACACCCGGCTCCGGCCGCTGCCGAACCCCGGCGCCACGCGGGTGATCGACCGCTACTCGGTGGTGATTCCACCGGGCGTGCGCGGCCCGGTCGCCGTGGTGGCGGCCGTCTACTACCAGTCGTTCGAGGCGGTGGTGGCGAAGAAGCTGCTGGGCAACCTGGCGGATCTCAACCGCAACGGCCGGCTGGAGACCTGCGTCCTCGGCGGCGCCTGCGACGGGCGGACGCCGACGGTCGAGCCCGCCGTGGTAGAAGGGGCGCCGCCGGTGCCCATGGAGGTCCGCAGCCAGATCATCGAGATCGAGGGAGGCGCGGTGGACTCAGCCCCGCCCGCCGTGCGCACCTATCCCGCCGCCGGCTCCTCCGGCGTCTCCACCGACGTCGTGGTCAAGGCCTTCTTCTCGAAGCCGGTGAAGAGCTTGACCCCATCCACCTTCACCCTCACCGACGCGTCCGGAGCTCCCGTGCCCGGCTTCGTGGACCAGGTCGGGGACGGCACCTGGGCCTTCTTCCCCCACCGCGTCTTCCTCGCCGCGGGGAAGCCGTACACGGCCCGGCTGTCCGCCGGGGTCTGCGACCTCCAAGACCACTGCACCCACCGCGAGGTCGTCTGGAGCTTCACGATCGGCCAGACGGCCGGCGAAGGAGCGGGCGACACCCGCGTGCCGCTGGGGTTCTCGGTCCCCTACCCCGCCCCGGCCCGCAGCTCCAGCCCCGTGGCGAGCACCGTCGGCGAGCCGATCATGCCGTCCAGAGGGTGGAAGGTGAGGTCGCGGCCGACGGCGGCGATGCCGCGCAGGAACGCGCCGATGCCGCCGCAGAGCCAGGCGCCGGAGACCGGAGCGCTGGCCTGGCCGGCGGCGACGGCGAAGCCGCAGACGGGGAGCGCGAAGCGGTCCGCCGCCAGATCGAACCGCCCCGGGCCGGTGACGTCGATGAGGTAGTAGCCCTGGCTCACCGCGCCGAGGAGGGAGGCGACGGAGGTGCGGGGATCGGGCTTCAGATAGAGATGCGTCGGGCCGGGTGTGGGCAGGTCGCGCCAGCCCGGCCGGCGGGTGATGCCGGAAGGAAGGCCGTGGGCCGCCACCTCCTGCCACCAGGCGAGGAGAGGCTGGAGGAAGTTTCCCCCCTCGACCAGAATGACCTCGCGCGTCGGCACGCCCTCGCCGTCCACCGGCGCCTCGAAGGCGCCGCCGGGCAGGCGGCCGTTGTCGATCAAAGTCACCTTTTCGCTGCCGAAGCGGCCCCGGGCCCCCACCAATCGGCTTCCCGGTCCCGGCCCCACCAGCAGGGGGAGCAGGCCGGCCAGCAGCCGGGCCGCCACCACCGGGGCGAGCAGGATCTCCCCCGTGTCCCGTTCCGGAGCACCTCCCGCGGCGGCGACGGCGAGACGGTCCGCCAGGCGCCGGGCGAGCGCCGTGGGATGGAAGCGCCGGGGCTCCCGCGCCGCCACGTAGAGGCTCGCCTGCGCCGCCGGCCGGCCGGGTCCGGCGACCTCTATATATAAGGTCGAGATGCGCTGCCGCGTGCGGGCTCGCACGCCGCGGCTGTTGGCGAGCTCGGCCTCGCTCGATCCGTCCTCCAGCACCGCCTTGAGCAGGCGGGAGTCCGGCAGCTCCGAGGCCAGCTCCTTGCCCAGGCTCTCCAGCAGCCGCAATCCCTCGCGCTCGCCGATCAGCGGCGTGTCGAAGTCCGAGGGCTCGTTCCACGGTGGCACGGTCTGCGGCTCGGGAAGCTCCAGCGTGTGGCCGGGAGCCGGCTCGGGCCAGGGGCCGGCCGGTGTGGGATCGCCGGTGGCGGCGGCGAAGAAGGAGGCGCGGCGGTTGCCGGCCCGCACCGCCCAGGCGCGCTCCTGGCTGGTCGAGGAGGTCTCGGTGACCGGCGTGCGCTCCAGGCGCCGGGAGCGACCGCGCTTGACGTAGACCTCGGCGTCCGTCAGGTGGCGCTTGAGCAGCGCGCGCAGGATCTCGTCCAGGGGACCGGCCGGGCTCACGGCGACACCTCGACGCCTTCCAGCCGCAGCGCCGGAGCCGTGGCCCAGACCGGCAGCTTCTGGCCCCCCTTGGCGCACCAGCCGGCGCCGGCCGGCCGCGAGGTGTCGCCCACCGCCACCACCCGGGTCAGCAGGTCCGACACCCGGCCGCGCAGGGAGCACGGGCCGACCGTCTCGTGCAGGCCGCCGCGCCGGAACCGCTGGCCGGAAGGAAGATAGAGGACGAACTCGCCGGAAAGCGCATCGAGCTGGCCGCGGCTGGCCTCGGCGAAGTAGAGCCCCTCCTCGGCGCCGGCGAGCAGATCCGTCGCCGTGGCCTCGCCGGTCAGCACCTCCAGATGACTGGAGCGGGGGCCGGGCGGCAGGTGGCGGGTGCCCCGCCGGCCGGCTCCGGGCAGCAGCACCGGCGAGGTCCGCGCCCAGAGGGCATCGGCCAGCGGCTGCTCCACGATGCCGCCGCGCAGCAGCCAGCGGCGCACCACCGGGGCGCCCTCGTCGTCCGTCCGCCGCCGCACGCCCTCGGGAGCCGCCGACGGATCGTCCAGCACGTCCAAACAGGCCGCCGCCATGGCGACGCCCACCGCCGACTCGGGATTTCCGCCCTGGGCCAGGGTGTCCGCCTCCAGGGCGTGCGCCACCGCCTCGTGAAGCAGCACGGCCACCGCCCCCGGCCCGAGCACGACCGTGCCGCGCAGGGGGGCCGGCGGGTGCGACTGCCGGGCACGGAACAGGGCCACCACGGCCCCGGCGACCTCCTCGGCGGCCGAGGCGTCGAGCCGCGGCAGCAGCGCGCCGTAGCGTCCCCAGGTCGACTCGGCCGTCAGGCTGAAGAAGGTCTCCCGCTCGGGCTCGCCCACCAGGCGCGGCCCCACCACCTGGACCCAGCGGCGATGGCGGCGCACGGCGACGCGCAGGGGGAACCCCACGTGATGGGCGCGCACCGCCCGCGTCAGGGCGACCGGGAAGTCCAGCAGGTCGTGGGCCGCGACCGGCTCGACCGGCCCGACCTCCAGAGTCGGCTCGGGATACGTGGCGGCGGAGAAGGCGCGAGCCACCTGGCGCAGCGCCTCGGCGAACGGCCGCGGCTCGATCGAGTCCCGCGAGGCGAGCCAGGTATGCCCCTCGCGCACCAGCCGCACGGCGAATCCCTCTTCCCGCCAAACCCGCAAGGCCCCCGCATCGCCCTCCGGCGCCACCTCCACCTCCTCGCGACGCTCGAAAAAAGCATCCACCACGTCCTCCGGCTGCTCGGCGATCTGCGACAGGGTACGGGCGACGGCTGCGGCGTCGAGACGGGAGAACGGCATGGGAGGCGGATTGTACAACCAGGGGTCCTGGGGAGACTGCCACGAGACCACCCCTCATCAGCCCGAAGGGGCGCTGGGCGGGCTATGATAGAGAGTGGAGGGCCCGATGACCAAGCTGAACGTTGCTGAAGCCAGGGAAAGGTTCTCGGATCTTCTGGGACGTGTCGTCCAGGAGGGAGAGACCGTCCTGATCACCCAGTTGGGTAAGCCTGTCGCCAAGCTCGTCCCTGCTTCGGAGAAGGACGAACCCGATCATCTGTCGAACGTGAAGGGGTGGTTGGAAGAGGACGATCCCTTCTTTGCTGCGATGGATGAGGTGGTCGAAGCTCGTTTCGAGCACCAGCCGCGCGTAGCAGGAGAAAACCACTGAGCGGCTATCTCCTCGACACGAACGTGCTATCTGAGTTACTGAAGAAGCGTCCCGACCCGAGAGTGCTCGAGCGTCTGAGCCGGACACCTCGCGAAGATCTGGCGACCTCCTCCGTTTGCGTGTTTGAGCTGAGGTATGGTGCCGCCCGGCGTCCAGATGGAGGAGCCTTGTGGAATCGGATCGCTGGCGAGGTGCTCCCCAGAATCCAGATTCTAACCCTCGGCTCGGAAGAGGCCGAACGGGCTGGCGACCTTCTCGCCAAGCTCCACTCCCGAGGAGAGCCCATCGGGCTGGAGGATGTGCTGATCGGCGCGACAGCTTTGGCGCATGGCTTCGTCGTTGCCACCCGAAATGTGAGGCACTTCGATCGAATCGACGGCTTGGTCGTCGAAAACTGGTGGGAGCCCTGAGGTAGGTTCCCTTAGGGCCGCTGTCACAAGGCGTTCTTCTCTCGTGGTGGTGATCGTCGGCCCAACGGGCCGAGAGATTCCAGCCCAGGGCCGAAGCCGGAGGCCGACGCCCTGGGTAGAGAGACAAAAAAACGCAGTGCGGCCTGAAGGGCCGCGAGACTCTTGGGCCGGGAAACGGCCGCGGTTCTCGCGGCCCTTCAGGCCGCAACGACAGAGTGCCCGTTTTCCCAGGGCATCGGCCTTCGGCCTCGGCCCTGGGCTTTGTTCTCCCGGCCCTTTGGGCCGAACGAAAGAACAGCAAGACCGACGACGAACCTTGCGGTAAGATCCCCCGCGCCATGCCCCCTGCCACACCGACCACGCCGCCCGCCACCCCCGTCCGTGCCCAACAGATCGAAGAGCTGAAGCGCCGGCTTGCCGCGGCCGAGCTCGGCGGCGGCCAGGAACGCATCGACAAGCAGCATGCGGCGGGCAAGCTCACCGCCCGCGAGCGCGTCGAATTGCTCCTCGACGCCGGCTCGTTCGTCGAGATCGACGCCCTCGTCACCCACCGCTGCCGCGACTTCGGCATGGACAAGGATCCGGCCATCCCCGGCGATGGCGTCGTCTGCGGCTACGGCACGGTGGACGGCCGGCTGGTCTATCTCTTCGCCCAGGACTTCACCGTCTTCGGCGGCTCGCTCTCCGAGACCAACGCCGCCAAAATCTGCAAGGTGATGGACCTCGCCATGGAGAACGGCGCGCCTCTCCTGGGCCTCAACGACTCCGGCGGCGCCCGCATCCAGGAGGGCGTGGCCTCGCTCGGCGGCTACGCCGACATCTTCCTGCGCAACACCCTCGCCTCGGGCGTGATCCCGCAGATCAGCGCCATCCTCGGACCGTGCGCGGGCGGCGCCGTCTACTCGCCAGCGATCACCGATTTCATTCTCATGGTGGAGGAGACGAGCTATATGTTCGTCACCGGCCCCGAGGTCATCCGTACCGTCACCCACGAGGAGGTCAGCAAGGAAGAGCTAGGCGGCGCCTCGACCCACGCGGCGAAGAGCGGCGTCTGCCACTTCACCGTGGCGAGCGACGCCGCCTGCCTCGCCGCCATCCGCGAGCTGCTCTCCTATCTGCCCAGCAACAACCTCGACGATCCGCCCCCGGGCACCAGCGACGACGACCCGAACCGCGAGTCCGAGGCCCTGGACACCCTGGTGCCCGACGATCCCAACAAGCCCTACGACATCAAGCAGCTCATCGCTGCCGTGGTGGACGACGGCAAGTTCCTCGAGGTGCACGCGCAGTACGCGCGCAACATCGTCGTCGGCTTCGCCCGCATCGGCAACCGCAGCGTGGGGATCGTGGCCAACCAGCCGGCGTGGCTGGCGGGCGTGCTGGACATCGACGCCTCGCTCAAGGGGGCGCGGTTCGTGCGCTTCTGCGACGCCTTCAACATCCCGCTCGTCACCTTCGAGGACGTGCCTGGGTTCCTCCCCGGCACCAACCAGGAATACGGCGGCATCATCAAGCATGGCGCGAAGCTCCTCTACGCCTATGCCGAGGCCACGGTGCCAAAGATCACCGTCATCACCCGCAAGGCCTACGGCGGCGCCTACTGCGTCATGTCGAGCAAGCACCTGCGCACCGACGTGAACTTCGCCTATCCGACGGCGGAGATCGCCGTCATGGGGCCGGAGGGGGCCGTCAACGTCCTCTACCGGCGGGAGCTCGACGAGGCCGGCGCCGAGGCGCCCCGGGTGCGGGCGGAGAAAGTGGCCGAGTACCGGGCCAAGTTTTCGAACCCTTACGTCGCCGCCGAGCGCGGCTTCGTCGATTCCATCATCGAGCCGCGGCGCACGCGGCCGGAGATCGTGCGGGCGTTACGGCAGCTCGGGGCCAAGCGGTCCAGCGTGCCGCCGAAGAAGCACGGCAATATTCCCCTATGACGTCCCCAGGATGGGTCCCGTGACGGGGTGTCGCGGATAAGCCGGCGACCGGTTTCCTTGACACCGGGCGGCACCTACGGCAAGCTGACACCGCCGGAAAGAGCTGAAACGATACATCACGAGGGAGCCGGGGCTGACCAAGGAGAGGAAATGAGAGAGAAGGATCGGCAACTGAAGCGCCGGCGCCATCGCCGGTCGAAGCGGCTGAAGAAACAGCAGCTTCAGGAAGATCAGCACCGCACCGAGCGCACCACCGGCTCCAAGCGCGTGCCCAAGAAGGTGCCGCCCGCCGCCGCGGCCGAGAGCTCCGCCAGCGGCGCCACAGCCGCGGTCGCCCCCCCGCCTGCCGGCGAGACCAAGAAGCCCGCCGCCAAGAAGGCTCCGGCTGCCAAAAAGGCTCCGGCCGCCAAGAAGGCTACGCCCAAGCCCGCGCCGGAGGAGTCCAAGCCGGAAGAGCCCAAGCCGGAGGAGCCCGAAGCGAGCTGAATCCGGCCACTCGAACCCCTGGGGGCCGGCCCCCTTTCGCTCCGTCAATCCTGTCCGCGTGCCGTTCGTGACTGCAAGACCACGTTCGCCGGAGTCCGCTCGCGACGGCTCCGGCGCCGCCCCGAGGAGCCTCTGAATGTCCGACTACCAATCCCTGAGAGCTGTCGACCCGGAGGTCTACCAGACCATCGCCGACGAGCGCGCCCGCCAGAACTTCGGGCTCGAGCTGATCGCTTCCGAGAACTTCGTCAGCCGCGCCGTGCTGGAGGCGGCCGGCAGCGTGATGACGAACAAGTACGCCGAGGGGTATCCCGGCCGGCGCTACTACGGCGGCTGCGAGTTCGTCGACGTGGTGGAGCGGCTGGCCATCGCGCGTGCCCGCGAGCTGTTCGGGGCCGAGCACGTCAACGTCCAGCCGCATAGCGGCACCTCGGCCAACATGGCCGTCTATTTCGGCTTCCTGAAGCCCGGCGACAAGCTCATGGGGATGGACCTCTCCTCCGGCGGCCATCTCACCCACGGCCACCGCCTCTCCTACTCCGGCCGCGACTTCCGCGTCGTGGCCTACGGCGTGGACAAGGAGACCGAGCGGATCGACTATGACGAGGCCGAGCGCCTGGCCGTCACCGAGCGGCCAAAGCTGATCATCTGCGGCGCCTCGGCCTACAGCCGGGTGATCGACTTCGCGCGCTTCCGCGCCATCGCCGACCAGGTGGGAGCGCTGCTGATGGCGGACATCGCCCACATCGCCGGCCTGGTGGCGGCGGGCGTGCACCCGTCGCCCGTCCCGCACTGCGACTTCGTCACCACCACCACCCACAAGACCCTGCGCGGGCCGCGGGCCGGCATGGTGATGTGCCGCGAGCAGTTCGCCAAGGATCTCGACCGCGCCGTCTTCCCCGGCATCCAGGGCGGTCCCCTGATGCACATCGTGGCCGCCAAGGCGGTGGCCTTCAAGGAAGCGCTGGCGCCGGATTTCCGCGCCTACCAGCAGCAGATCGTGGCCAATGCCCAGGCACTGGCGACGCGCCTCACGGAGAAAGGCTTCCGCATCGTCTCCGGCGGCACGGACAACCACCTGCTCCTCGTCGACGTCGCCAGCGCCGGCACCACCGGCAAGGTCGCCGAGAAGTCGCTGGAGGACGCGGCGATCACGGTGAACAAGAACACCATCCCCTACGATCCCAACCCACCCCTGGTAGCCTCGGGTGTGCGCATCGGCACCGCGGCGCTGACCACTCGCGGCATGCGCGAGGACGAAATGGGTCAAGTCGGCGACTTCATCGCCGAAGTGCTGCGCGCCCCGGAAGACGTCCAGGTCCGGGAGAGCGTGCGCGCCCGGGTGCGGACGCTCTGCGAGCGGTTCCCGCTGTATGACCCCCTGATGTAGCGGTTGTCCAGGACGCGCAAGCAGTCATTGCCCTGGCCTAAGCAGCGGTTGCTATGGCCTTAGCAGCCGTCGCTAGGGTCTTGGCAGTCATTGCCAGGGCCTTGGCAGTCGTTGCTACGGCCTTAGCAGTCATTGCTATGGTCTTAGCAGCCGTTGCCATGGCCTTAGCATCGGTTGCTCTGGCTTAAGCAGTCGCTGCTATGGTCTTAGCAGTCGTTGCTATGGCTTAATTCTACTTTGTCAGACGGCACCTCAAGAGATTTGCCGCTGGCGGTACCCGGGTGTAGAGCACGCTGGCGAGATCTCCGTCGTTCGCCAGGTAACTCCCTCAACTCCTCGAAGGGTCT
>Ga0134125_10001267_pt1 | contig 31189 bp, 23 predicted proteins | sample KB31751_FD_96464 | JGI IMG/M metagenome (GOLD analysis project Ga0134125, IMG submission 96464) | Terrestrial soil microbial communities with excess Nitrogen fertilizer from Kellogg Biological Station, Michigan, USA - KB3-175-1 | ecosystem: Environmental > Terrestrial > Soil > Unclassified ... | reverse complement strand
TTAGCAAATGCTGGATTAGATATTGCTTTCCATGATACTTATTACGTAGTTGCACATTTCCACTACGTACTTTCTATAGGAGCAGTTTTTGCTATTTTCAGTGGATGATATCATTGATTCCACCAAATGTTTGGACATTTCTATAATGAATTCTGAGGAAAAGTTCATTTCTATAGTTTCTTTATTGGAGTTAACTGTACGTTCTTCCCAATGCATTTCTTAGGTTTAGCTGGAATGCCAAGAAGAATCCCAGATTATCCTGAAGCATTTGAAGGATGAAATAAGATTAGTTCTATCGGATCAATGATTACTGTAATAAGTTTCATTGTTTTCTTATTTATTATGTATCGCGATTTAAATGGAAAGTCTGATCCTGTTAATTTCAAGGATCAAGATACTTTACATGAGCTTCCATTAGAAGATCAAGAAAGAATTAAGAATTGAAAAGAAGTTGATGATATAAATAATCCTTATAGAATTAGTGCAAATTCATTATTTTTATTTTCTATAATTGAATCTTCTGAATATCCTTTGGATACAACTTATAATGTTCATTCTGTTGACTGACAATATGGGTTCCAAATGCCTGGAAGTACAAGTATAGAAAGTATTATTAATTTCCATAATGATATTATATTTTATTTAATTTTTATTACTATTTTCGTATTATTTATGCTAGTTAGAACGGTTCAAATTTTCCGTGAAGGAACTGCTTATACTAATCGTAAGGCAAATAAAGCTTATTACGATCGTTTAACGCATAATGTACCTTTAGAAATTGTTTGAACTATTATTCCTACAATTTTACTAGCAAATATCATAAGTGCAAGTTTCGCTTTATTGTATTCTTTAGAAGAATTACATGATCCAAAAATTACTGTTAAAGTAATTGGACACCAATGATATTGATCTTATGAAATTTCACATTTTATTGAAGAAGGGGTTAATTTTAATAGTAGCCCAAGATTCTATCATGTTGAATTTGATAGTTATATGCGTCAAAAGGACGATATAATTTTAGGAGATTTGAGATTATTAGAAGTTGATAGAGCATTAATATTGCCTACAATGACTCAAATTAGATTAAATTTTACAGGAGCTGATGTTATTCATGCTTGAGCTGTTCCAAGTTTTGGTGTTAAAACTGATTGTGTTCCTGGACGTTTAAATCAAACTCCTTTATTTATTAAGCAAAGTGGCGTTGCTTATGGACAATGCTCAGAATTATGTGGAATCAATCATGGTTTCATACCAATTTCTGTTGTTTCATTTAGATAAAATAAACATTATATGGACAATCAATTGATGTTATTCAAAGATAACTATTTAAGTTTTTTAACACAATTGTCACCAAGAATTAATGATGTACACATTAATGCTGACAATATAACTGCGAAAGTAACGCGTAAAAACTTAAATACGTTTCTCATATTTTTAAAACATGATTATCTACATCAAATAAAATTATGCTTAGAAATTACAGCATATGATAATCCTGGAAAAATTTTTAGATTTAGTGTAATTTATAGTTTATTATCAACAGAATATAATGCTCGTTATCAAGTATATACTCAAACAGATCCTTATCTTGGATTAGAATCAATTGTTTCAATTTATTCATCAGCTAATTGAAGTGAAAGAGAAGTTTGAGATTTTTTTGGATTAATATTTTGAAATCATACAGATTTACGCAGAATTTTAACTGATTATGGATTTGATGGATTTCCATTAAGAAAGGATTTCCCATTAACTGGATATGTAGAAAAAGTTTATTCACATACAAGTAAAGCTGTTGAAGACAGAAGAGTACAATTATCTCAAGAATTGCGTGCTTATAAGTATCAAGATTCTTGAGAAGATGAAAAATAATTAAAATTTTTAATATTATGAGCAATGCTAATGAAATAAAAATATTTAGAGCAGTTGAACTAAAAGCTCCTGGTATTATCGAACGTACTTCGGTTAAAGAACCAGTTATCACTGGAATTTTAGCCATTGACTCGATAATCCCTATCGGAAGAGGTCAACGTGAATTAATTATCGGAGATCGTGGAATTGGAAAGAGTGCTATCGCAGTTGATACTATTGCTAACCAAGGACATCAAAACGATTTATCTGAAAAGCGTGGAGGTAAAGATAAACTTTATTGTATCTACGTTGCAATTGGGCAAAAGAGATCATCTATTATTCAAATTATTAATAGACTAACTGCCCATGATGCTATAAGATATACGACAATTGTTGCTGCTACCGCTTCAGATTCAGCAACTTTACAATTTTTAGCTCCATATACTGGATGTACTATTGGAGAATTTTTTAGAGATAATGGAATGCATGCACTTATTATCTATGATGACTTAAGTAAACAAGCAGTTGCTTATCGTCAAATATCATTATTATTAAGACGTCCTCCAGGAAGAGAAGCTTATCCAGGAGATATTTTCTATCTTCACTCAAGATTATTAGAAAGAGCAGCAAAGATGAATAATGATTTCGGAAACGGATCATTAACTTCTTTACCTGTAATCGAAACGCAAGGAGGAGACGTTTCAGCTTATATCCCAACTAACGTTATCTCTATCACCGATGGACAAATTTTCTTAGAAACAGCAATGTTCAACCAAGGACAAAGACCAGCAATCAATGTTGGTTTATCAGTTTCTCGTGTAGGATCTGCTGCTCAAGTTAAGTTGATGAAGAGAATTGCAGGAAAAATACGTTTAGATATCGCTCAGTATAGAGAAGCTGCAGCTTTCGCAGTTTATGGAGCTGATGCATTAGATGATGCAATCTTAAATGTATTAAATAAAGGTACGGTTATAATGCATGTATTAAAGCAACCAATGTTTAAATATTTAACGTTGGCTCAAGAAATTATAATCCTATACGGGGTTATAAACGGATACTTTGATTCATATGGAACTCAATTATGAGCAATTTATATTTACAAAGAAACTATTCGTAGAGTTCTAGCTTTAGGAAATACTGCATGATTTAATACTTCAACTGTAGTTGATATAATTTATGATGCAGAAGATAATTATACTTATAGACAATTCCAAGAAGAAGCAGGAAATTTCTTGGGTTCAGTCAAAAGAATATTAACTTTATCACCGCATATAACTAAAGTTTTTGCTTAATTAAATATACAATATTAAGGTTATTAACCATTATAATAGAAAAAATGATTTTAATAAATACTCTTTAAAAGATTATATTATAGGTATTTTATATATATATAAATAACCTATTTTTGACTTTATAGATATTTTTGAAAATGTCAAAAATTGATTTATAAGTAGGTAAATTTACTTATAAAATGAATGGAAATTTAACATCCAAAGAGGGGAGTCTTTGGTAGGTTAGTATTATTGCGGTTTAAGAGATTGGATTTAAGTTATTAATCATAAAAAGGGAAGGATTTGGAGGTAAAAATTGATATTTAGAATACTAAAATAATCAATAATTTGCGGTTTTAAGGGTTCATTTTTGCTAACTTTTATAAGTTTTCTGTTAGAAACTAGTTTAAGCCGCTCAGTTTTTTCATTTTTTACTAATTTCAATATTTTAATTGATTTCTAACTCTATATTTCCTGTTTAGTACTTAAGACAGACTGTAATTTTTGTAATTATACTATGTAGTTAAAAGTGGCATCTATTTTGTTATCTTTAAATTTCTCAAAGGTAATGCTATTTAACTAAAAAATCTTTCAATTTTGGTGTAAATTTTTTAAGTTTTGGTAATTTTAGATATAAAATTATGCTGTAATAAGCTTCTTATCTTATAAATAATGACAATAGTATTTATTAGATTATTTAATTTAATCACTAATGGGTAAATGCAAGAAATGTCTAATTTTTGGTCTTTTGAAGTAATCAATAAAATCGTATTGTTGGCACTTAGGAATTTATCCAGTACGTCCCTAACATTTTTTGAAAAAATCCTTATGGCCGCGAAGTATCATAATATAAGGGTGAGAAAATCAAAAAACGATAAAAATAGTAAAATAGCGCAATTTGAAGGGAAAGAAAATGTGATATAGGGTAAGATTCATTCCAATAAGCTTATAGGTTGTTTAAAATATTAGAAAAATAGTGTGTTTTGGATAATTTTACTGGCATAGAGAATTTAAGATAATTCTAATAAAAATTGATTAATTGTTATACATACAATTTAATATCCTTCAATAAATGTGTATAAGTATAAAATTATCTTTCTAAAGTTATATTTTTAGTAATTCTACGCACTTTTAGTTAAATTAATAAAATAGGAAATAAAAATGTTAATTACTGACAAAAATAACAAACAGTTAAATAAAGTTTTGCAATCAAACTATGTTATAAACAGATTTAGTATTAAAAATAGATTTTCAAATTTATGACACAATTCTTGAGATGAAGACGAAGATTTTCAAACACTAAGTTTGCGTCAACAAATTAATGATCGTAAATTATCTTATGATTTAAACCCACAATATCGTAAAATTGTTAGTAAATTTAACCATGGATTAATAATACAATATTTTAATAATTTACAAGAAACGCAAGTAATTATTAAAAAAATTGATAATTCTAAAACAGAAGATTTGTATCGTAATTATATTAATTTTGTAGCTGAATTTCGTATTTTAGTTAGCGAAGGTAAATCACAAGGAAAATCAAAGAATAAAAAATTTTTATCATTAATTAAAGAATTTAATGATATTGTTGGACATACTGTAGTTTGACCAATAATTTTACAGCGCAGAACAAAAAAGATACAACAATTACAAAGATTTGGAAGAAAAGTAGTTCCAACTAGACGAATGTTAATTAAATTACGTTTTTTAATAGATAAATTATTTCGTTGATTATATAAATTGCCAAAAGCAAGATTGTATTTTGGAAAAAGAATTATTAGCAAATCCTTTGATTATACTCCTCGTACACAAATTTTACATAGAAAGAATTTGCGTATTTCATTGGGGTCGATAGTTTAATAGTAAAACAGCAGTCTTCAAAACTGCACGATCCTGGTGCAAATCCGGGTCAACTCGTTGCAAAATGAGTGATCGTCTAATAGTTTAGGACTCAAGACTTTGAATCTTGCAATGAAGGTGCGAATCCTTCTCACTCAATTATGAAAAATATTGAATTAAATACTTTTAGAAATAATAATAGTAATCAAAAATTAGCAACAATTTTAAGATTTATTAGTAAAACAGCTACAAAACATTTAATTGATTTAAAAAGTTTAATTGTTCAAATAATACTTGCACAACGTCAAGCAAACATAGGTTATTATGATACAATAAAAGGAACTTATTGTGTTTATTATTGTAATAGTTTTATTTTAAGTTTTTTAAAATTATTAAAAGAACAAGGTTTTATTTTTAATTATTATCTAATTCCACAAAGTTTTTTAATAGATTATACGGAAAAGAAAGAAATTTCAATTGTATTAATTTTGTTTAATTATGATATTAATTTATGAATCAATTCTTTAAGATCAATTAAATTAGTATCAACTTCAAATAAAATAGTTTCAGTAACTTGAATAGATTTAAAGAAAATAATAAGAAACGATGATTCAATAATCTATATTCTTAGCACAAATCAAGGTTTAATAACACATTTGCAAGCTAGAGAAAAAAGATTAGGAGGAAAATTACTTTGTATAATTAATTAATATGGCAACATTAAGACAATTAGCAATTAAAAAATTAAGAATTCCAAGAAAAGTTAGAATTAGCAATCGTCCAGCTTTAGAAGGCTCTCCTCAAAAGTATGGAGCTTGTACAAAAGTAACGACATTAACTCCAAAAAAACCATGTTCGGCGCGAAGAGCAATTTGTTATGTTCGTTTAAGTAATCGTAAAATTATTGTTTGTAAGATTCCGGGAGTTGGACACAATTTAAAAAAATATTCTAAAGTTTTGGTTAGAGGAGGAAGACCAAATGATTTACCTGCAGTTCATTATACAGCAATTAGAGGAGCTCCAAGAACAGATTTGCAACCTTTCTTTGAATTAAAAAGAGGAAGATCAAAGCATGGAGTAAAAAATGTTTCTCGTTTGCATAAAATTAGACAAACAAAAGGACAAGGAATAGAAGTTTGACAAAGAGCTTAATTAAAATAAATAGTATCTAGATAGTTTCACCATCAAATCATCAGGCAGGGGCCAAGAAAATATTTAACTTATAAATTAAATATGCAATAATATGATATTCATATAGTAAAATATACAAATAGATTTAAATATTTAAATAAATTAGGGACTTGATCATGGTCCAGCGAGAACATTAGCAATTTTCCTAAGTCATGCGGAATTGAGCGAATAGGAAGAAATAAAAATTCTGAATATTAGCAGTGAACGGGCAAATAATATAATGTAAATTATCATAAAGTTCAGGATACTATGGTAGACAATCCATAGAAAATACTGGATAATTTAAAAGATTGAATCGCTTTATGATGTGACATTACAAGATTAGATAGTTGGTAGGATAAAAGCTTACCAAGTCAATAATCTTTAACTGGAATGAGAGTTTGTACAGTTGCAGGAGAGCTGAAAACGATCTTCACTTCTATGGGGGGCAGCAGACTGGGATTGTGGTCAATGGGCGAAAGTCTAAACCTGAGAAATTGCATTAGTGAAGACACTACCATTTATTATTGTGTAAAACTATTATACCAAAAGAAGAATAATGACATAAATTTTGGTAAGCTCGGGTTAAGATCCCTGCCAGCAGCCGCGGTAATAGGGACTGAGTAAATGTTTCGCCAATTTACTGGGTGTAAAAAGTTCGTAGGTTTTTAGAGTTAGTTTCAGGTTAAAGATATGAGGATAGAACTTATATTTGCGTGAAAAACTTTCTAAATAGAGTTAAGTTGAGAAATATGGAATTATAGTTGTAAGGGTAGAATCTGTCGATAACTGTAGGAACACCAAAAGCGAAAGCAATATTTTAAACTTAAACTGACATTGAGGAACGAAGGTTAGGGAATCAAAGAAGGGTAGTTATCTTCGTAGTCCTAACAGAAAACGATGAAAATTATATTTTAGGATATTTGAATTGAAAAGTTCAGAATAAATAATTTCTGGAATATAAGCTAACGCGTTAAATTTTCTACCTGGAGCATAGCCTTGCAAAAGCGAAACTTTAATGAATTAACGGTACGAAATACAAATATGCGAAGCCTGTTGGAACATAACGGTGATCCGCGTTTAACCTTACTAAGTTTCGGGATCAAATCGATTTACTTGCGAAGAAATTCGTGGAAATAATTTAAAAGGTTTGAGCATTGGTGCATGGTTGTTGTCAGTTCGTGATGTGAATCGTAAACTTTGGTGTTTGATAACGAACGCAACTCCCAAGCTTACTATCGAGCTAAAGTAATTTAATTTAATGCAATTGAGCATTTTAATCGTGTAAGTAATCTGTTTGTGTGGCTAAAAGGCTAAGAATGTGAATTGAGGTTAAAAGACTTCAAGCAATTAAACAAATAGGAGAAGTCGTAGCAATATGGACGAAAAAGGGAATGACATCAAATCAGTATGCCAGGAATTTAGGCTGCAGATGGGCTGCAAAGGAATTAACAAAGAGTATTAAATGTTGAGAATAAAGCAAACTCTAAAAATTTTCGTAGTTTGGATTAATTGCTGCAAAGGCAACTATGAAAAGGGAGTTATTAGTAATCAAAGTTAAGAACACTTTGGTGAAAAGGTATCCATCATGCGTATACACTGCCCACCACTTGCAGAAAGTTGGATTGGCTTGAAGGTTTGCAGTCCCATTTCTTAGACTTATGTTTAAGGAATTGAAAATGCATCCGAAAGTAGGTTTGGCAATTTGGAAGAAGGTGTAACAAGGTCGCGGTAATGGAAATTGTCGCGGGAAAATAATCTTTGGAAAGAGATTGTATTAAGAAAATTAGATTTAGTTAAAAGTTTTAAATAGAATTTCAAAAAATGTTTTAAAGATTATAAATAAAGTATTATATGCAATATATAAATTTAGATTTAATATTAACACTAGTTTTTATTCGCGATATTATTTTATACTGTGTAGTTCTTAGTTTACTAACACTAGTTCCAGTATTAATTTCAATCGCATTTTTTACTTTAGCTGAAAGAAAAATTATAGCAAGTATTCAACGAAGAAGAGGACCTAATGTCGTTGGTATTTGAGGGTTATTACAACCATTTGCTGATGGATTAAAGGCTTTAATTAAAGAAGTAGTTATACCATATCAAACTAATAGAATTTTATTCGTTATAGCTCCTGGAATTACATTTACATTAAGTATAATTAATTGAGCATTAATTCCATTTAGTTATACAGAAGTTCTAGCTGATTTAAATTATGGTTTATTATATTTATATGCACTATCTTCTTTAGCAGTTTATGGAATTATTCTTGCAGGTTGAGTTTCGCAATCTAAGTATCCTTTTTTAGGGGCTATTAGATCTGCAGCTCAAATAATTTCTTATGAAGTATCTATTGGATTAATTTTTGTAATTATTGCTTTAGTAGCACATTCCTTGAATTTCATAGATATTGTATTTGCTCAAGAAGTTAATTCTTGATATATTTGAACAATATTCCCAATAGCTGGAATTTTCTTTATTTCAATTTTAGCTGAAACTAATAGAGCTCCTTTTGATTTACCAGAAGCCGAAGCTGAAATTGTTGCTGGTTATAATTTAGAATATTCGTCAATTATTTTTGCAATATTCTTTTTAGGAGAATATGGAAATATTATATTAATATCAACATTATTTGCTATTTTGTTTTTAGGAGGTTGATTAGCTCCAACTTCATGATTAACATTTATTCCAGCTCCTTTATGATTACAATTGAAAACAATTTTTATTTGTTTCATATTTGTTTTAGTTCGTGCAACTTTACCTCGTTATCGTTATGATCAACTGATAGATATTTGTTGACAAGTTTTTTTACCATTTAATTTATTGTATTTACTTACAATTATTATTATATTTTTAATTTAAATTGACACTGCGATGCCACAATTAAATTTAGCACTAATTGATGACTTATTAGATATTATTGTTTGTGGAGTTTTATTCAATGATATCAGAAATATATTAGAATATTTCGATGATGATTTAGAACCATATATGGAAATTAGTTTAATTAGATAAACAATAGAAAGAGGGCTGATGTCCGAATGGCCAAGGAGCTTGACTGTAAATCAAGTGCGAAAGCGTTGTGAGTTCGATCCTCACTCATCCCATTAAGAAATCGCTTTGATAGTATAATGGTAGTACAAAAGACTGAAAATCTTTTGGAGTGGGTTCAATTCCCTCTCAAGGCATCGATACTTTTGGTAGTGTAATAGTAACATTATCGCCTTGGAAGCGGTCGATGTCAGTGCAAATCTGACCCGAGAGATTTTCAATTTTGCTTTGTGGCTCAACGGTAGAGCAATGGTCTTAGAAACCAGAGATTAGGAGTTCGAATCTCCTCAAAGCAACTTATTATGATAAATAAATTTTATGCACCTTTAGCACAGTTTGATATTATAGAAAGAGCACCAGGATGTTGCTATGATATAATCCCGTTAATTGGAAGATTTATCGAATTTGATACGATATTATGATTAACGACAGCAGCATTATTATACTGACAATGAAAAGTCTGCTATAATACGAAAACAATTAGAGTTTATCCAATAATTGATTTCGATGATGAAGCAATAGTTCGTGATACTTTAGGAAGAAAGAATATTCTTTGAAAAGACTGAAGTGGATTATTGTTTTGTTTAGTTTTCTTATTTAATTTTACTGGAATAGTACCTTATTCATTAACTATTTCTGCTCAAATTATTATAACGTTTTCGTTAGCATTAATAACAATGTTAACGGTTTGATTTCAAGGATTTTATAATAATAAAATTATAATGATAAATCATTTTATACCAACAGGAGCACCAATAATATTGGCTCCTTTCATTATTTGTATCGAATTAATTAGTAATTTCTCACGTATTATTAGCTTACCAGTTCGACTATTTGCTAATATAACTTCAGGGCATGCACTATTAAAAATCTTAGCAGGAGCTGCTGTTGGAGCAGTTATTTCTCTAAGTGGAGCTTGAGAAGGAATTGTATTGCTTCCAACTTTAGTAATTCTTATTATTTCTTTATTAGAATTAATGATTGCATTTTTGCAAACTTATGTATTTGTTACGTTAGTATTAATTTACGTAAGCGAATTAGAACATTAAACAAAATTAATACTTTTCTTTCATTATATATGGAAGTCGGTTTAATCCTTAGCTGTATTGACGGAGTTGCAAGAGTTGTAAGCTTAGATCATACGTTTATCGGAGAACTATTAGTATTAACTGCAGTTAAAGCAGTTACTTTAAATCTAGAATATATTATTACTGGATTAAGTATCTTAGGAAACGATAGAGCAGTTGAACAAGCAGACATCGCAGAAAGAACTTATGCCGAATTGTTAATTCAAGTCGGATTTTTCTTAATTGGACGTATTATTGATCCAGCAGCAAACTTTTTAGATGAATAAATAATAAGAAAACCCTATATCGTATAATAGTAGTACAGTTGATTGCAAATCAGCTTGTAATGGTGCAATTCCGTTTGTAGGGTTTAAGAATGATGTTTGATAGCTTAATGGTGAAGCACTCGTTTGATAAGCGAGAGATTGTGAGTTCAAGTCTCACTCAGACAATTAATATGAGATTTATTAGAATAAAAGCCGTAAGCATGTTGAATGCTCATTTAATTGATTACCCAACACCAGCAACAGGTTATATATCAACATTTGGATCTTTAAGTGGTTTATGTTTAGTTATCCAAATTATTACTGGAGTATTATTAACCGCTCATTATACTCCTCATGTAGCTCATGCTTTCGCAAGCGTTGAACATATTATGAGAGATGTAAATGATGGTTGATTATTCCGTTATTACCATTCAAATGGAGCAAGTATTTTTTTCTTTTGTGTCTATTTGCACATTTATAATAATTTATCATCTGAAGCTGATGATTTATTATGATTATCAGGTTTAGCATTATATTTAGCATTGATAGCAACTGCATTTATAGGATATATGTTGCCTTGAGGACAAATATCTTTTTGAGGAGCAACAGTTATCACTAACTTGTTTGCTGCAATTCCATATGTAGGAACAGATATTGCTCAATGATTATGAGGGGGATTTAGTGTAGATAATCCAACATTAAATCGTTTCTTTAGTTTTCATTATGTTTTACCATTTATTATTGCAGCATTAGCAATTTTACATTTGACTTTATTACATATTGATGAATCTTCTGGAGAAGACGACGAATATGTTGAATTTTATTATTATTATTTTATTAAAGATCTGTTTGGATTTTTCTTATTAATAGTAGTTTTTGCATTTTTAGTATTTTTCGATCCAAATGGTTTAGCACATCCAGATAATTATACGTTAGCATCAATTAGTGTAACTCCAGCCCATTTAGTTCCTGAATGATATTTCCTTCCATTTTACGCAGTACTAAGAAGTACGCCAGATAAATTTGGAGGATTAATTATAATATTTTTAACTATTCTTGATATATTTTTTTTAGATCTAATCATAGATGACGAAAGTGAAAAGGATGATTTAGATCATAGCGAAGGTTGAGATGATGATGATGAAGATATAGATTCAGATATTGAAGAAGATGATACAGCAGGAATACTAATTATCCTATTTATTTTAGGAGGAAAAGATGTTGATGAACCTTATACAGATATCGCATCAATACTTGCAATTCTGCAATTCTTAGATTTCTTTGATTTAGATTTTAAGGAAGAAGACGATACTGAATAAAGAAAAATCTCATGTGAACAATAGATTTCTCTATATTTTTTTACTTTATATTCATCTTTTTTATTGTCAATTTATTGCTGTTAATTGCAGCTTTAGATCATTTTATTTTAGCATTAATCTTTTTAGATTTATTGTTAATAGTTAATATTTTATTATTTGTTCTTTATACAATCATTACTCATAATCCAATTGGGTATGACTATGCATTACTAATTTTAGGTATTGCAGCAGCTGATACTTCAATTGGCTTAGGATTATGTATTTTATATTTCAAAGCATCTGGTTCAGTTACAATTAATTAAAATGATCATTATGAATAGCAAAAATAAATTTGCAAATCAACAATTAGTAAATACGAAATCAAAAATATTAGTTCAAAGAATATATAATAGAAATAAAACAGATATTCAAAAACAAAGATCAAATAATTATCAACAATTAATTCGCTATTATGATATTAAATTACCAATGCCTATTTCGATACAAAAAATAATATTATTAATAGAAATGCAGTTAAATGCAGCAATTACTAGAGCTAAATTAGTTCCATATATATTTATAGTTGCAGATCTATGTAGATTAGGTGTCATTCACGTTAATAGTAAACAAGAAACGAATCAATATAAATTAATAAATATTTGAGATGTAATAAGTTTACCAGTTAAACTTTATAATAGATTTAATTATCGTTTAACTAGACAACAATATAATTCTGGTGAAATAGCAGAATTTTTTAAAGGTTATTATTCGCATTCAATAAATTTTAATCAAGACAGATTATGATTAATATCAAATATATTAACAAATACAGTTACTGGAGAAAGTATTATTTTTGATTATCCAAATTTAGTAATATATTCTGGAATTTTCAGAAGATTCACAAGATTACATTATGAAGCTAGACCATATCCAGTTGAAACTGATCAACAATACTTAAGTCATACAAATTCATTATTAAAGTTAAAGACATTAAGTTATTTAACATTTTACCATAGATAAAATAAAAATTATTATGAGAATCATAAAAAATATCTTTTTTAATTCTTTGAAATGAAGCTTATTTTTAATTTTATTAATCTACTTTTGTTGACTAAATAATCACTTAGTAGCCTATTATTTAGTCATTCCTTTCAGTGTAATTTGTTTATGAAAAAATATAATTTTAAGAAAGATAAAAGAATTTAGAAATGTTTTTCCAGTGTTTTTTAGTGAAGAATTGATTTTATGATATTTTAGTTGTAGTTATTTAATTTTATGTTTTAGTGAAGTATATTCAATTCTAAGTATTTCGATTGGATTTTTTGGTATATTATATTTAATAAGAAGATGATTTATAATTGATTACACTGAATTAGATTTTAGAATTTTGTCCATTTTATCATTTATAATTTTATTAGTATATAGCTGTGTTGGATTATATTTATTACCGATAACAATACCGTTGTTTTTGATAGTAAATATTTTTATTTTTTCAGTTATATGGGTTTTTATATTATTTGCAGGGTCACAAGATAATATTGGATTAATACAAGTTATCGCGGCTATTTATGCTAGAATACCTTTCTGATTTGCACAAGGGTGAAGTATTTTAGCCCTAGAATTCATTGAAATTGTTGGTAATTCGAGAGTTCTTTTATTAGGAGTACCTATTTCTACAAATATTACTTCTGAAAGTGAAATTTTGTCAAATCCTTTTAAATCTTTAATTAAATATTTCTGAGGATTTCAACTTTCATTATGAGATAAAACAGCTGTAAAAAAACCTGATATTAAAAATATATGTTCTCTAACAGAAAAATATAAAGATTTAATTGGTCCAGGAACGTTGAAATATCAGTTTCCAATTAAAACTTCTGATTATATATTCTTTAAAGCGCATATTATAAATACTCCAGGACATAGTGCTAATTTTCGTGATTCTCGTGCAATATTAATATATCCAAAATGAGAAAAATTAACGATTACTTTTCTTGATGCTGATAGAAAATCAGGAATAACGTATATTGCAGCATCAGAAAAAGCTTATAAATATTCTCACAATATATTAGATATTAGTAAACATTTAGATAAACCTATGTGACGTTTTCAATATGGAATAACACATATTGAAAAACAGTTTGTAAAAATCAATTCTGATTTTGCTAACTATTCTAAAACATCCCAAGCTTTAATCGCAACGGATTTTTCAGTAATGCAAAAATATGCAAAGTTAAAATTAGCACATTTAAATCATTTACTAACAGGATTAGAACGTGAATACCCTCAAAATACAAATTGAACTGCTTTTAGAAAGCATTATAATGTTTTAAATTGATTATATCTGGAAAATATTGTAAAAACTCCAGAATTAAAACCTGAAAATCAAGTAAAAATAGCGTATTATTGAGAACGTGCTTATAATGAAAATATACAGTCAATAGATATATATTTGACAGCAGAAGCTATTTCAGAAGGAAAACCAATTGATTTTAAAAAAATTAATCCAAATAAATTAATTGTTGCTTTAAAATAAATATTATCATTAAGCGATTTAGTATAATGGTTAGTACTGGAGCCTTATAAGCTCTCTGTGACAGTTCGATTCTGTCAATCGCTATTAAATATGGAACTAGAAAATAAAGTTTCAATATATCGTCCATTAACAATCAATTTTGGACCACAACACCCAGCAGCTCATGGAGTATTGAGATTAATCCTAAAATTGCACGGGGAAATTATTATATATGCTGATCCTCATATTGGTTTATTACATAGAGGAACTGAAAAATTAATAGAATATAAAACTTATGCACAAGGTTTACCGTACTTAGATCGTTTGGATTACGTATCAGTTATAGCAAGTGAACATGCTTACTCACAATTAATTGAAAAAGCATTAGATTTAGAAGTTCCTTTGCGCGCACAATGAATTAGAGTTTTATTTTTAGAAATCACTAGAATTTTGAATCATATTATAGCAGTTACAACTCATGCAATGGACGTTGGAGCATTAACGCCATTTTTATGAGCATTTGAAGAAAGAGAAAAGCTAATAGAATTTTATGAAAGAGTTTCTGGAGCAAGAATGCATGCTAATTATATTCGTCCAGGAGGAGTTGCAGCAGATTTAACGATAGGATTATTAAAAGATATTAATGAATTTTGTAGAGAATTTCCAGATAGAATTAATGAAATAGAAGAACTTTTAACTGGAAATAGAATTTGAAAGCAAAGATTAGTTAATGTTGGACATGTTACTTATGAAGAAGCGTTAGATCATGGTTTTACTGGAGTTTTATTAAGAGGAACAGGAAAAATGTGAGATATTCGTAAAGTTCAACCTTATGAAACATATAATGAATGTTTTTATGAAATTCCAATTGGAAGAAATTCTGATTGCTATGATCGTTATGTAATGCGTGTTGAAGAAATAAGAGCATCGCTTCTTTTAATTTCACAATGTATTCATAATATTACGGATGGTCCAACAATGGCAGATGATATAAAGAAAGGACAAATTGATCGTTCAGAAATGAAGCAATCAATAGAAGGAACAATTCATCATTTTAAATTTTTTACAAGAGGAATTAAAGTCGAACCAAATATTACTAGAGCTTCAGTTGAGGCACCAAAAGGAGAATTCATAGTAACTTTAGTTTCAGATGGAACCAATAGACCATATAGAGTTAAATTTAGAGCTCCTGGATTTTTCCATTTACAAGGAATTGAATATATATCAAGAGGTCATATATTAGCAGATTTAGTTGCAATTATTGGAACTCAAGATATTGTTTTCGGAGAAATCGATAGATAAAATTAATAATTCGAAGAATCTCAATGGCGCAATGGTGGCGCTAAGGACTTAAAATCCTTCGGTTGTGAGTTCGAGTCTCACTTGGGATATTTATGTTAGACAAAATAATGATTGAATTAGAAGTAAATCCAATTACTCCAGAAAAGTCTTGGGTTTATATTGTTTTTATTAAGAAAAATATCTTTATCCATGTTTATAATGACGTAGATGGAAAAAAGATTGCTGTTAAGTTTTATTCTTACAGTACATTTATACCAAAGTCAAATTTGAAAACAAAAAAAGACCCAAATAGAGTTGAAATATTCGCTGATTTTTTAGCAGAATTTTTAAGAAAATGAAATGCAAAGGAATTAATTATTGTATTTCGTAATGAAGGAATTCAACCTGATATAAGATATCCAGATCCAATAATAGAAGTAGAAAGAAAAAGAAGAATTTTTACTTTGGCGATAGAAATGAATGAAGTAAAAGTAACTTCATTTATTGATTTAAGTTCAATTCCTTTCGGTGGCTGTAAAGTGGCTAGAAAGAGAAGAGGAAGAAATAAGGTTCGCTGAATTACAAGTTAACTAAATATGTTTGGAATAAAGAAAATCTCACCAATTGAATTTAGATTATCACAAAGATCTTTTAAAGTTGATTATAGCCCAAATAATTATTTCGAAAAATTTCAAATAGAGATAATATTGCAAAATTTGGCTAATTGATTTTATTGAAAATATGGGTTATTTTTGTTTATTCAACGTGTTCGTTTAAGAGAACATAAAATTTTGTTGCAATTGTATTATTATCCAACACATTTACAAGAAAGATTCGTTACAAAATTCGAAGAAAGTTTAGAAAATACTTCAAATTCTCAACTTGTTGCATCGCAAAAAGAAACAATATTAGATCAAAATTTATGAAATTTAATTAATGATAGTATTATAGAACAAGGAGATATAATTGTTGAATCAACAGAAGATTTGTCAGACGAAGTATTAGATATTTCTGATGAAAGATTTGATTATGCTGTAGAATCAGATATGGAAACATTATTGACTCCAAAAGCAATAGATTTTTATTTTACTTATTATTTTCAACATAATTATAAATTAGAATCAAATATTTTATATAAAAATTTAGCAAAACAATTCTTTAGTAATGATACATTAAAAAGAGAGCATAAACATTTATTATTTTCAACAAAATATTTGCAAAAAGCAACTTGATCTTATGATTTATATTTTTTTAGTCATTTTGCTATTGTATACAGCGATCCTGGTTTTTTAATAAATATATTTTATAAAGGAATTGCACAATCAGAACGACAAAAGAAATTTTTCTATAATTTTGCAGATATTTTAAAAAAGTTTGCAGTTTTAAAAAGAGGAACTATTAGAGGAATTAAGTTAATTTTAAATGGAGTTTATGATCGTCATGGAAGAACGCGTATTTGAGTTTGACAAGTTGGTAAAATATCAGTAATAAGTGAAAGATCATTAATTTCTTATGATTGAATAACTTTTGAAACTAGATATGGTTCTTTTAGTTTAAAAATATGAATTGCATATAATGAAGTTAATGCAACTCCTTATTTATTAGAGTTAGATAGATAAAATAAATATTATTAAAAATACCAACTGGGTTAAATAACCAATATGTTATTAGCAGCAGCAAAATTAATCGGAGCTGGTTTAGCAACCATTTCTATCTTAGGAACTGGAGTAGGAATTGGAATTATTTTCGGAGCTTTAATCCAAGCCTACAGTCGTACGCCAGAGCATTCAAAACAATTATTTACGTACGCAATTTTAGGATTTGCACTAAGCGAAGCAATTGCTCTATTTGGGCTAATGATAAGCTTCTTAATCTTATTTGGTTAAGAAATAAAACAAATAGTATAATTTCCCAGAGAATGGTGAAAGTATCACAGCGGGCTCATACCCCGTTATTCTTGGTGCAATTCCAAGTTTTCTGTTTATTGATTCGTTTCGATCGTTTAATAGTAGGACTTCAGTCTCATACACTGGCTATATAGGTGCAAATCCTATTCGAAACATTATGAATTTAATATTATTGTTTAGTATTAATTTGATTGGAATATTGTTAACTACAATATTACCAACTAGTTTACATCGCATACATAAGATTGTTGGATTAGTTACAGCAAATATTTTATTAGTCTTAAGTTTATACTTATGATTAAATTATGAAATTGCTACGTTTAGCTATCAATATCTTTGATCTGTTCCGTGACTTGAAGAATTTAACATTCATCTTGATTTTGGAGTAGATGATATTTCATTATTTTTTATTTTATTAACAACTTTTATTTTTCCATTTGTAATTTTAGCAAGTTGAGAAATAAAAGAAGCTAAATTGTTAATATTTTCTTTATTAGCAATAGAATTGGGTCTATTATTAACATTTTCAACTTTAGATTTATTTTTATTTGCATTATTTTTTGAAAGTTTATTAGTTCCTATGTTCTTTATTATTTTGTTTTGAGGAACTAGAGAAAGAAGAATTAAAGCATTAACTTATTTTGTAATATATACATTATTAGGTAGTGTTTTTATTATTTTAGCTTTATTTACTATTTATTTTGAATTAGGTTCTACAAATTTTGAACAACTTCAGTTTGCAGAAATAGCGGAAGAAAAACAATTAGTTATTTGATTGTTATTATTTTTAACATTTGCAATTAAAATTCCAATGTGTCCTTTCCATATTTGATTACCTGAAGCACATGTTGAAGCACCGACTGTTGGATCAGTTATTCTAGCTTCTTTATTACTAAAATTAGGAGGTTATGGAATTGTTCGTTTTTTATTTTGAATACCATTTGCAAGATTTTACTTCCAACCGTTTGTAATTACAATTTGTTTAATTAGTATTTTATATGCTTCAATAATAGCAATTCGACAAGTAGATATAAAAAGAATTGTTGCCTATTCATCAATTGCCCATATAAATTTTGCATTATTGGGATTTTTTTCTAATACAATTTATGGAATAATAGGAGGAATGATATTAATAATTTCACATGGAATTGTTTCTGGAGCTCTTTTTTTATTAGTTGGTGTTTTATATGATAGACATCATACTAGAACGATTTATTATTATAGCGGATTAGCACAAGTTATACCATTATTTGCAACTATTACTTTTTTATTTATAATTTCAAACTTTAGTTTCCCAGGAACAAGTAATTTCGTTGGAGAATTATTAGTTATTTTAGGTTTGGGATTTGGTCCATATATTATTTTAATTATTGCTGCTGTTAGTACTTTCTTTACACTAGTTTATACGTTGCTTTTAATGAATAGAATTTTATTTGGAAATCTATCAACGCAATTTATTAAAACTTTCTTTGATATAAATCGTAGAGAATTTAATATTTTATGACCATTAATAGCTTTAAATATTATTATTGGAATTGCGCCATCGGTAATTATGTATACGTGTTACCCAGGCTTACAATTATTGGTTAATAACACAACAGTTGAACAAGCAAATATGGAAGCAATATTTAAATATCTTTGAGATATTTATGAAGATAAAGAATTATATATTCAATATGTTATTGAAGGAAAAGATATTCCATTAGATAAATAAAATAAATATTATTAAATATATTTGTAAGATTAGAGGTTCAAATAAAGTTCTTTTTATTAATTTTAAGAGAGTTTTCTTAAATATCATATTTTTTTACTTATAGATACAGCCTTAATATAAAAAGCTTCTAAATTTAGGTTTTTAAGGTCAAAATACCTTATAATCTTTAAAATGTTTCAATTATAGGTATTTTCTATATAAATAACCTATTTTTGACTTTAATAGATATTTTTAAAAATGTTAAAAATTGATTTATAAGTAGGTAAATTTACTTATAAAATGAATGGAAATTTGACATCCAAAGAGGGGAGTCTTTGGTAGGTTAGTATTATTACGGTTTAAGAGATTGAATTTTAGTTATCTATTAGAAATAGGAAAAGGATTTGAAGGTAAATGCCAATTTTTAGAATACTGAAATAATTAATAATTTGCGGTTTTAAGGGTTCATTTTGCTAACTTTTACAAGTTTTCTGTTAAAAACTAGTTTAAGCCGCTCAGTTTTTTCATTTTTTACTAATTTCAATATTTTAATTGATTTCTAACTCTATATTTCCTGTTTAGTACTTAAGACAGACTGTAATTTTTGTAATTATACAATGTAGTTAAAAGTGGCATCTCTTTTGTTATCTTTAAATTTCTCGAAGGCAATACTATTTAACTAGAAAATCTTCTAATTTGAGTATTAATTTCAAGTTTTTAGTAATTTGAGATATAAAAATGTGCTGTAATAAGCTTCTTATCTTACAAATAATGACAATAGTCTTTATTGTATTATTTGATTTAATTGCTAGTGGGTAATTACAAGAAATGTTTAATTTTCAATAATTTGAAGTAGTCAATAAAATCGTATTGTTGGCACTTAGGAATTTATCCAGTACGTCCCTAACATTTTTTAGAAAAATCCTTATGGCCGCGAAGTATCATAATATAAGAGTGAGAAAATCGAAAAACGATAAAAATAGTAAAATAAGGGAATTTGAAGGGAAAGAAAATGTGATATAAGTCAAGATCCATTCCAGTATGTTTATAGGTTGTTTAAAGCATTAGAAAAATAGTGTGTTTTGGACAATTTTAATATTATAGTAATTTAAGGGTAAAATTTAGAAAAAATTAGATTAATTGATACACAAATTTTAATATTCTCTAGTAAATACATACAAGAGTTAATTTTTGTTATAAGGTTTTATTTTTATTAGTTCTATGTGATTTAAGCTAATTCTTTTATCAATTTGTAATAATTTAGTCGAGCGATTGAAATACCTTGGGAGAGGTATGTTATACGTTAGAAGGTTACCGCTGAAAAGGTTATCACTTCCATAATAACGTATATTTATTACATTGAATCTAACAAATTTAAAGATAACTGAGTTAATTAAATGTGCGTAGAGCTGTAAAGTTTCACCCTGAAAGTTGTGACTACTGTTCTTCAGGTAAATTTTTACGAGTAGTAATGTTGCAGGAATGCACGTTGGGGGTAGGGGGGCCTGACCAATTTGCTGGGTGCTCTGGAATTAGAAGGAAAATGAGCTAAGTGAAAAATAAATCAGAATGAATGCGGAGCTAAAAAATGGTTGGAAAAGAATAGTAAAAGTTAAGTTGGTATAAAATAATGCTGATTTCTACTAAATATGTCTCTAGAGCTATTAAATATTGCTAAATTTTTGCTATTAATAAAAATAAATTAATAGATAGAAGGAAAAAATAAAAATATAATTAGAAGAAATTTTTGATTTGAAATGAAAATTTAGAATTTAATGGGCAGTGGGAAGTAAAAAGAATAAGTTCATTAAACATTATTCTTTTTTAAAGTGTAAATTTAATAAATATTCCAAGTAGCTCAATTGGCGGAGCAGCAGTTTCAAAAACTGAAGGATATGAGTTCAACTCTCTTCTTGGAAATTTTGATACACCCGATTTATTAATCGAGATTCAGGGCAGTAGCCCAGCTATATTTTGTGAGGAAGTATAGATGATTCAAAAACCATTATTAAAATGGCAAATATTATGTTAATTATATTTAACAATCTACAAATTTTTTTAATGAATTTATCAATGGCATTTATGGTTTTAACTGTTTTTTTAATTGTAATACAAAGAAATCCTGTATTTGCGGTGTTCAGCTTTGTTTTGACAGCGCTCTCAACTTTTTCTTTCTTGATTTTAATTGGTGCAGAATTTTTTGCATTATTAATCTTAATTATTTATACTGGAGTTATTACAGTATTATTCTTATTCACTGTTATTATGTATAATTTACGTGAGGTTAACATTAATCTTCGAAACATTTTTTTCAATCCAATTTTATTGTTGGTTGGAATAAAAATGTATTGAGCATCAACTATTTGTATAAATTTATTACGCTTTATAGTTACTCAAGATGTTCATGTTGAAGATGATGGAGTTTATACATTAGATGTTACTAATTTTGTTGAATTATTTAATGAACATTACATTTTGTTTTTATTTAGCGGATTGATTTTATTTATCGCTATAATAGGATCAATTGTAATTACTTCACCATTTCACGAAGCATCACTAAAATAAAGGAACATGTTATTATCAGTATTTCTACCTTTATTTAATTTTTTACTAATCAGTTTATTTGGCCGTTTTATTGGCAAAACTGGAACTGTTTATATCACGTTATATTCAATATTATTAGTAACGTGTTTAAATGTTAATTTATTCTATCAAGCTTTAGTTGCTGGAAATTTTCAATATACTGTTTATTTAGGGCCTTGAATAGAATTTATATTTAGTTATTTAGAAACAGGATTGGAATCTTTTGGTGTAGCTGATTGAGAATTTGTTTTTGATTCTTTAGCTGTTTCAATACTGGCAATAGTTAGTATTATTTCAACTTTAGTTCATATATATTCTTTTTCGTATATAAAAACTGATCCTCATTTTAATAGATTCATTAGTTATTTGAGTCTATTTACTTTCTTTATATTCATATTAGTAACAGCTGCCAATTTTGTTCAATTATTCGTTGGTTGAGAAGGAGTTGGAATTTGTTCATATTTATTAATTAATTTTTGATATACTAGAATTCAAGCTGGAAAAGCTGCAATTAAAGCAATATTAATAAATCGTATTGGAGATATTGGTTTTTTAATTGCAATAGCATTAATTTATGCTACTTTTAGAACTTTAGATTTTGATGCAATTAAAATAATAGTTAACCAATTTTCACGAGTATCTCCAATTTATTCAATGTGAGATGAATTTGGTAATACTTTTGCTATTAATATATTGGATTCAATTTGTTTCTTTTTATTAGTTGGAGTTGCAGGTAAAAGTGCCCAAATTGGATTGCATACTTGATTACCTTCAGCAATAGAAGGTCCAACTCCTGTTTCAGCTTTAATCCATGCAGCTACGATAGTAACTGCTGGAATTTTTTTAGTTATTAGAACTTCGTTTTTATTTGAATGTTCAGATTCAATTAGAAGTTTAATTTTAATCTTAGGAACCGTTACTGCATTGTTATCAGCATTAACAGCAGTATTTTTATATGATATTAAGAGAATTATTGCTTATTCAACTTGTAGTCAACTTGGTTATATATTATTAGCTTGTGGATTATCTCAATATAGTATTGGATTTTTCCATTTAATTAATCATGCTTTTTTTAAAGCTTTATTATTCTTAACAGCTGGAGCTATTATTCATAGTTATAATAATGAACAAGATATCAGAAAATTAACTGGAGTATTTACTAGAATGCCTTTTATTTATGCAGCAATTTTAATTGGTAATATTGCAATTATAGGATTGCCATTTTTATCAGGATTTTATTCTAAGGATCTAATTATCGAAATTACTTATTTGAATGCATCGGGAACTTTTGGAATTATTGATATTAATATTATTTTTATCTTTATTATGTTGGCAACATTATGTACAGCAATTTATTCAATAAGAATGTATTATTATTTATTTTTACGTCAAGGAGTTGTTCATAAAGACGATTTGCGTGCTGAAGGGTTTGTTCAACCTTTCTTTATTCAAATTGCTTTAGGACTTTTGATATTAGGAAGTATCTTCAGTGGTTATTTATTAAGTGATATTTTTAGCACAACAAATCAATTTTTTTATCATTTGAATACAAGATGATTTGCTAGTGATCTAGTTCATCATACGTTTTTCGAAAATGAATTCTTACCTTGATATATTAAATTAGCACCAATATTCTGTAATTTAGCAGTAATAGGATTAACTATTTTATTTGTTTTTTTATACAATAATGGAACTATTCCGCAATATGTAGATATTGTTTTAGCACATATTAGTCCGACTTTTAACCAAACTTTCAAGAAACAATACAAATTAGCAAATTTCTATTTGTATATTTCAAGAGATTTTAATCAAAGAGCTGGATATTGATTAAAAATTGCTCAAAATAATTTTTATTTTAATGAAGTTTATAATTATTTAGCATTAGCTAATTTCCATTATTATTATCAAGGAATTTTCTTGAATTTAGATAAAGGAATATTTGAATTAATTGGTCCTACAGGATTGTCTAGAATTTATATTTATGTAACAAAGAAATTCACATACTGATATGAACAAGGCTTAGCTAGACAATTGTTTTTGATTTATAATACAATTTTAGTCTATTTATTTATTGTTGAATATTTCATATAATTAAAATAAATAATGAGTACAATAACACATTCATCAAGAATTAATAATCAACAACACCCATTTCATTTAGTAAAACCAAGTCCGTGACCAATTTTAGTTGCGTTCAGTTTAGTTAATTGTTTGTTATTTTCTGTATTATGAATACATGAATATAACATTTCAAGCTGTTTATTCCTAAAGGTTCTTCCTTTTGGATTTTTATGATTTTTCTTTGGATTCATTAGCTGACTATGAGATATTATTATCGAAGCAACTTTTGAAGGACATCATACATTTGCTGTTCAAAAAGGTCTTCGTTTAGGTTTTGTCTTATTTATCGTTAGTGAAATTATATTTTTCTTTTCATTTTTCTGAGCTTTCTTCCATTCAAGCGTTAGTCCATCAATTTGAATTGGAGCAGTTTGACCTCCATTAGGAATTCAAACTATCTATCCTTGAGGATTACCTTTATTAAATACAGCAATTTTATTATCTTCTGGAGTAACAGTTACTTGAGCACACAAAGCAATTGCTACTCGTAGATATACTAATGTTACTGAAGTGGATAAGCGCAATGCTTATAATGCAAGAGCAGAAGTTATTAAAGCTTTGACTGCAACGATTTTATTAGGAGCATTCTTTACATCAATTCAATTATTTGAATATCAACATTCAGCATTTGCTATAAATGACGGTATTTATGGATCAGTTTTCTTTATGTTAACTGGATTCCATGGATTTCATGTTTTAGTCGGAACAATTTTTTTAGTTGTTTGTTTGTTTAGACATTTAGCCTATCATTTCACTAGAGATCATCATCTAGGATTAGAAATAGCTATTTGATATTGACATTTTGTTGACGTTGTTTGAATCTTCCTTTTTATTTTCGTTTACGTTTGAGGGTCATAAATAAAATTAATAATAAATTCTTTAATTATGGTAAGGGATATCTTATCAATTATTTAGCAATATGATACAAATAAAGTGAATTCGGCGAGAGAAAAATATCATCGATACCGAAATTTTGCACAATGAAAATTTCTTAAATAAATATCTAGATAAATGAAACATCTGACTATTTAGAAGAAAAGAAATCAAGTGAGATCCAGTTAGTAATGGCGAGTGAATGCTGGAAAAGTTTTTGTAAATTGAAAGTGGACGAATAGTTAAGAGACTATATAATGTAGGGTAATAATCCCATGATAACTACGAGTAAATTTACAAGTAAGTAAATCGGTTAGCGAATATTGATTGAACATTGGAGAACCATCTTCGAAACTTAAATAGGAATAATTGAATAATAATGAATAGTACTGCGAAGGAACGATGAAAAGAAACTCTATGAAGTAAGTTATTTGAAATAGAATGAATTTTCCATAATATTTACCAATTTTTAGACAATTAGTCTATTTTGTACCTTTTGTATAATGGATGAGCAAGTTGAATTTAAATATAATTCTAATAAAAAGAGAAATAATTTTCTTTATGAAATAACAGAAATAATCAGATCCTGGGGCAGAATGGCAATGCAACCGTCTTGAAAACGGATGTCAGTTAATAACTGAGTGGGTTCGATTCCCATCAGGATCTCTCAATAAAAATTTTTTAAAATGTTTATATTCAAACCCGAAATCAAGTGATCTAATTATGATCAAGCCGTAGACTTGAATAAAGTTTGTGAGGCTGAACCGATATCTGTTGCATAAGATTCGGATGAATCGTGATTAGGAGTGAAAGGCTTATCGAACTTGACTATAGCTGGTTCTCGACGAAATATATATTAGTATAGCGATGGATTTTGAACTATCTATGTAAAGTGAAAATCATGCATAGGACTAATCTTATGTGATGAAACTTTGAAGGAGGTAGTTATTAATATTTACTTTGGAATAAATTAAAATCTTGCTTTAAGTGAGATAAAAAGTTTATATCAAATCCATATGTCAGACGGTGAACGCGAATGCTCATCGTCTAAAGAGCAACAACTCAGTTCGTAAATTAAAAATTTGGAAAGTGTTTATAGTGAAAAACGGGAGATACAAATATCTTGGAGTAAAATTTGAGATAAGTTCATATTGGTAGCGGGTATTCCTGATAGGAGAAATCCTTTGAAAAACGATGACAATCGTATTTACGAAATATGGCTTTGTATAGCCTTACAATGTTTGAAGCTAAACATTCTTTTGAAATTACGAATAATATTTTATTATGGTAGTTGAGGAGTCGATACACGAAGCAGGTAAAACAATAGTTTTATCGAAGTAATTCGACAGCAAAATGCTTATATGAGTAACGTAAAACAATTATAGTAATATTTGTCGCTGAAAGATTTGGGATTTAGCCGTAAGGGAATTCCTCGGTTAGAAAAGATTTAGCTGAAATAAAATTTGGCGGTCTAGAATGCAGTGATTAAGTCGTAAATGTATTAACAATAGACGATATCAATTAGTCAAAAATAGTATTGGAGCGAATAAGGCAATGAATTTTTGGAAATGTCATTGATAAGTTCAGCTACACAAGAATATTTGACAAAAACTGTACCATAATCAACACTGAAAATCTGGCTTCATAAGCTAAAGCGCATGGGATAGGAATATCTAAGGAACTCTGCAAAATGTCTCTGTAACTTCGGGAGAAGGAGAAGTGTAATTTTATAGCAATATATTTTAACACTGGCACAGAATTGAGAGTAGCGACTGTTTACTAAAAACACAGAACTTTGCCAAATGTACAACATGAAATATAAGGTTCGACGTTTGCCCGGCCCAGCTCTGCGAAATGGAGATGTGTAACAAGCATTGAAAATAACCATCTGGAAACGGCGGCTGTAACTCTAACGGTCCTAAGGTAGCATAATCAATTGTCGGGTAAGTTCCGACTGGTATGAATAACGCAACGACTGCTCTGCTGTCTCAGATATTTCCCCAGTGAAATTGAATTCTTTGTGAAGATGCAAAGTAAACTATAACTAGACGGAAAGACCCTATAAAGCTTTACTCTAATTTATCATTGTATCTAACAGTTTATTGTAAGAGAATAAGCAGGAGTAAGTGAAACTTACAAGAATGGGATACTGCTCGATAGATATTTTAGAACTAACAAATTTTTGATAACAAAAGTTTGAAAACTGATTCATTGGGAGTTTGCCTGGGGTAGGCGCTTTCGAAAGAGTAACGAGAGTAATTAATAATCAGGTCACTTTCTCAAATATACCTTGTGCGACGAAAGTCTAGGTTTCTATCCATCATGTAAAGTTTTTATTAATTTATGTGCCGATCTGAAATTGAAAAGCTAGAGGGAAACAAATTGGGTTAATTTCTTAATGACAATAACTAAATTTTGGGTAAGTTAATGGTATACACCTGATTTGATAGCAAGATTGACAAATTTTGCTAGGAGATTCTCAAATTTAATTATTTTGAGGATTTCAAACATATTGACCCGGTGAAAATTAATGGAAATTTCATCGATCAATGGATAAAAGCTACTTTAGGGATAACAGGCTGATTTTATGAAGGAATCCTTAATCCAACGTAAAGATTGGCACCTCGATGTCGGTTCATCGCATCCTGGAGCTGAATAAGGTTCCAAGGGTTTAGCTGTTCGCTAATTAAAAGCGGTACGTGAACTGGGTTTAAAACGTTGTGAAACAGTTTAGTCCCTATCTATTATAGGTAAAGATTTGTAAGGACTTGAGCATAAGTACGAGAGGAACTACATACTTAGATCGATATTCATACAGTTATTTCTTCCAAGAGGTAAGCTGTTTTGGACACATCTGATTCGATAAATGCTGAAATGAATCATCAAGCATGAAACGATACTTACAAAATCTTCGTGAATTGATTAAAGATAATTTTTATGTTCGTCTTAATTTGATCTATTGTGAGGTAGCAAATGTTAAGATTTGAATAGCATTCACGTATTTAATAATAAAATCTAATTAAAAGATTTCATACAGAATTCGAATAACACTTTTGATTTAGTGGTAGAATCTCGGCCCTTCAAGCCGATCGCGAGGGTTCGATTCCCTCAAAGTGTAGATCGATTGATTGTGATGTGTAGTGGCCACACAGTTGCCTGCTAAGCAATTCCTTTATTGGACTGTGGGTTCGATTCCCACCATAATCTTTAAGTTAAATAAATATTACTTTAAAGTGTTGTATGTTTTATTCACTAACTGTTTAGGGCAATAGCCCAGCTATATTTTATGAGGAAATATAGAGGCTTTAAAAACCATTATTAATTAAAATGGCAAATATTATGGTCTATTTTGAACCAATTGTATCACTTTTGATTCATATAATTATTAGTGCTGGTTTGTGTTTAGTTATTATAACTGCTGTATATCTTTTGAATACACCAAAACCAAACAGTGAAAAAAATATATCTTATGAATGTGGATTTAAACCTTTTGATTTTGCATATTATCCATTCGATATTCAATTTTATCGTATTGGTATTTTGTTTTTATTATTTGATGTAGAAATTTTATATTTTTTTCCTTGAGTATTAAATTTTTATCAAATTTCAGCAATTGGACATTTAAGTGTCCTAAGCTTTGTAATTTTATTAATGTTAGGTTTCTTATATGAATTTGCAATAGGAGCTTTATCATGATATCCACAAAGAGATGTTACAAGAACTAAATCAGAATAAAGAAATATGGCAATTATAAATAAATTATTATCATTGATTTCATTTATTTTGGCAAAAGCCAATTTTTTAGTTTGATTATTAATTTTTGGAGCTATTTATTTAAGTTTAGCATTTATTGGGCATACTTCTGAAGATTTAAGTTTAATTTCTGACGATTTTATAATTTTGAGTGTAATAATTGTTATCTTTTTATATTATTTACTAGTTAAGAAAGATATTATAAAATTCACTAGAGATATAGTATTTGTTAGCGTATTTATAATTTTTTCGGCTTGAATACCAATAGATAATTTTTCTGGGTCAGTATTAGCTGCGGATGAAGATGGAATTTGTGGAATTATTGCATTATTCAATTTATTTATTATTTTTTTACTATATATTGATATAATGTATAATGGTCCGAAGATGCATAAAATTGAACTTCCATTTCTTATTACTTTATTGTCTTGAGTTTTGATTGTTTCAATTAAGTGTTTTAATTTTTTATTTTTATTTGTGATAATAGAATCAATTACATTGTTAGTTGTAACTGCAGCAGCTTTATATTTTGCAGGAAATGGTCCAAAATTGATTAAGCCAGTTATTCAATTTTTTGTATTAAATTTAATAATTTCAACGTTTTATTTATTAGGCGTTGGATTATTGTTATTTATTACTCCATATTCTGATGATTTTACATTGACTTATTCAACAGTTTATACTTGATTAAATCATGTTGGTGCAATTTGAGATGAAACAGAATTAGTTAATATAATATTATATATTAAATTATTATGTGCATTAATATTGTTGCCAGTTTTGTTTAAATTAACCCTAGCTCCATTTTCAATTTGAATTGTTAGAGTTTATTCAGAATTACCTTGAATTGTTTTATTAATTTTAATGACAATTTATAAGATTGTTTATATTACAATCTTTATTAATTTGTTTATTAAAGTATTAGACTTTATTCCAAACTTGCATGAATTTTGAACAACGACAAGTTGATTTTTTGTATTACCGTCAATATTCGTTGGATGTTTAGCTTATCGTTCGCAAGATTTAAAGACGATTTTAGCATTTACAACTGTTTCGCAAATTAGCTATGTAATAGGCGCATTAATTGTTGGTGATTTCTTAGCACAAAAGTATGCAACAATTTATTTAATTTTGTATTGTATGCAAATTTTTGGATTTATTGCAATTTTTGTTATATTACAAAATAAGTATAATTTTACAAACTTAAATCAATTATTTTTGATTAAAAAGTATAATAAAATACATTATTATATTATATTTTCGATTATTATATCTTTAGCTGGAGTTCCTCCATTTGCAGGTTTTTTTACTAAATATTTTGTCTTTATTTCAATGTATAATTCTGGGCAATTAGTAATAGCCATTGCAGGATTACTTTCAAGTTTCTTTATAGCAATTATTTATTTGCAAATAGCATTACAATTAATGTATGTTAAGCCAACACATAGTGAAGCTTTAATACCAGAGCATTCAAAACAAGAAAATATAAGTATTGTTGTTACAAATGAAGGAATTTCAATAATTCGTATAGTTAATTTTGCATTAGTTATAATTTTTATTACTAATTTAACTTTCTTCCTATTATTCCCATTTATCTAAAATAAATAATGATAATTAAACATATATATAATTGATGTACAAGATGATTGTTCTCGACTAATCATAAAGATATCGGGACTTTATACTTAGTTTTTGGTTTATTTTCAGGAGTTGTCGGAACGGCTCTTTCTATTGCTATTCGCGTAGAATTGTCGACACCCGGATCTCAATTTTTACATGGTAACTATCAACAATACAATGTCCTAGTTACTGCGCATGCTTTTGTTATAATTTTCTTTATAGTTATGCCAATTTTAATTGGGGGTTTTGGAAACTGATTCGTCCCTATATTAATTGGAGCTCCAGATATAGCTTTTCCACGTTTAAATAATTTATCGTTTTGATTATTGCCACCAGCATTAATCTTATTATTGACGTCAAGCTATTTTGATCCTGGAGTTGGAACTGGATGAACAGTTTATCCACCACTTAGTGGAAATATTGCTCATTCTGGTCCATCTGTTGATTTTGCTATTTTTAGTTTACATATTGCAGGAGCAAGCTCAATTATAGGAGCTATTAATTTTATTACTACGATTATTAATATAAGACATCCTGGATGTACATTTCATAAGATAAGTTTATTTGTATGAAGTGTTTTCATTACAGCATGATTATTGTTGTTGTCTCTACCTGTTTTAGCTGGGGCAATTACTATATTATTAACGGATAGAAATTTTAATACTTCGTTCTTTGACTATGTTGGAGGAGGAGACCCTGTATTATATCAACATTTATTTTGATTCTTTGGTCATCCAGAAGTTTATATCTTAATTTTACCTGGATTCGGTATTATTTCACATGTTGTTATAGCTTGAAGTAATAAGAAACAAATTTTCGGATATTTAGGAATAGTATATGCTATACTATCTATCGGTTTTTTAGGTTTCATTGTTTGAGCCCACCATATGTATACTGTTGGAATAGATGTTGATACTAGAGCTTACTTCACAGCTGCAACGATAGTTATTGCAGTTCCAACTGGAATTAAAGTTTTCAGTTGAATTGCAACAATGTGAGGAGGTAATATTATTTTACGTACGCCAATATTATT
>Ga0134125_10001266_pt1 | contig 31191 bp, 20 predicted proteins | sample KB31751_FD_96464 | JGI IMG/M metagenome (GOLD analysis project Ga0134125, IMG submission 96464) | Terrestrial soil microbial communities with excess Nitrogen fertilizer from Kellogg Biological Station, Michigan, USA - KB3-175-1 | ecosystem: Environmental > Terrestrial > Soil > Unclassified ... | reverse complement strand
GCCCGCGCGATAGTGCTCGTAACCAACTTCGAGACCGCTCAGAATACTGGAAAGCCCGGCCATGAGAGCTAAGCCTCGCTCAAACCGCCCTTCGCGAATATCGTCGTAAATCGCTTGGAACTCTCCCTCCACAGTGGCGGCTGCCGAGCGATTCTGTTCGGCGAAGGATTGCATTCCCGCTCCATTACGTGGCAAAAGCCACGGTGATTTCCGGTCGGCCGGTCCGCTGCGATGCCGCTTAATGGCCGTCTGAGTGGCCGCCTATCCCGCGAATAGATTCTGCATTCACCCGATGCCCGGAAGCACCGCGTCCAAATTGTAGATGAGCCAGCCACGGGATTGTTGCAGGCATCCGGAGCAACGGCCGGGGCAATTGACCCATCCGCGCGATCTAATAGGTGTATGGCTATCGCTTCCATTAATCCGGCATCCGGGAAGTTGCTCGCGGAATTTGCGCCGCTTTCCTCCAGCGAGCTGAATTTGAAGCTGGATCGCGCTGTGGAAGCGTTCCACCACGTCCGAAAATTGCCATTTCGCACGCGAGCGGAGCGGATGACGAAAGCGGCGGATGTCCTCGAGAGCGGAAAGCGCAAGTTCGCGGAAATTATGACTGCCGAGATGGGCAAAACACTGACCTCAGCTGTCGCCGAAGTCGAAAAATGTGCATCGGCGTGCCGCTATTATGCGGCCAATGCAGAGAGGCAACTCGCGGACGAAACGATTGAGACGAATGCGTCGCGAAGTTTTGTTCATTACCAGCCCCTCGGACCCGTGCTGGCGATTATGCCGTGGAACTTTCCCTTTTGGCAGGTGTTCCGCTTTGCCTCTCCAGCCTTAATGGCAGGGAATGTTGGGCTGCTGAAGCACGCATCGAACGTGCCGCAATGCGCGCTCGCGATAGAACGGATCTTCATGCAGGCGGGGTTTCCGGAAGGGGGTTTTCAGACGCTTCTGATTGACACGAAGCAAGTGGAACAGGTCCTCGACGATGCGCGCGTGATGGCCGCTATGTTAACCGGAAGCGAGCCTGCCGGGCAGTCCGTGGCCGCGCGTGCCGGAAGAAACATCAAGAAAACCGTTCTCGAACTTGGAGGAAGCGACCCCTTCATCGTGATGCCGACAGCGAATTTCGAAGACGCCGTTTCGACCGCCGTGAAGGCCCGGACGATCAACAACGGCCAGTCCTGCATCGCCGCCAAGCGATTCATTATCGCGGATGAAATTTACGACGCTTTTGAAGCGAACTTCGTTGAGCGGATGCGCTCGTTGAGAGTCGGCGATCCCATGGACCCGGTAACTGAAATTGGTCCGCTGGCTACGGATCGCGTCCGCGACGATCTCGATTTACAGGTGAAATCGGCGCTGGAATCCGGCGCGCGCGTCTTAACGGGCGGCAGGAAAATCGAAGGCGCCGGCAATTTCTACGAGCCCACGGTGCTCGTCAATGTACACAGTAATTCGACTGTCTTCCGGCAGGAGTTGTTCGGTCCTGTCGCGATGCTGTTTCGCGCCCGTGACATGGAAGAGGCCATTGAAATTGCGAACGATTCAAATTTCGGACTTGCTTCGAGCTTCTGGTCGAATGATGCCGACGAAATTGCAAGGGCAATTGATGAACTACAAGCAGGACAGGTATTCGTCAACAGCATGGTGGCTTCGGATCCGCGCTTGCCGTTCGGCGGCATTAAGCGGTCCGGCTATGGGCGAGAATTGGGATCCTTTGGCATAAAGGAGTTTGTGAACGTCAAAACGGTCTCGCTAATGTGAAGTGCCCCTCATAACGAAGTTTGTGAAATTAAATTAACGAGCTGGTGGATTGGCCGCAACCAGGCGGTACTTTGTATCCTACCATACTCATCTGACTCGGGCGTTCGCTATCCAAGCCGCGGTTCGCTAACTAATTGGTTAACGCCATTAACCAAATGGTTAGTCGCGGACAGTGTCAACTCTAAAGCTTCATTAGTGCAAAAAGGAATCGCTCTATTACGCCGTGCATGGGATGTGTGCGCAGGCGCCGCTTCCGCCAGAACTTCCGATGGACGGTGCACGCGATTTGCATTTGAAATGCAGTAAGCACTCCCTGGGACAGATGGCGGAGCGTCTGTAACCGCAACCGGCATCTGAAAATCGAACTGGCGAAAGTGCGGTAAGCCGTCGTTCAGTGCGAGACCAACGATGACAAGTGGACTCGAGATGAAACACTTTGCGGCAATTTGCGTCTCACAGAAACGAATACTCATTGGCTCAGATTGGGCCCCTCGGAAGCTGCGTACAAGTACTATCAGTACATGTAAGTTGTTGAGATTGCGAGGAAAACCGTTGACAGGCTCGCTGTCTATCAGGCATTCTGGTAATGCTGGGTCAGAGAACTGTTCCTTTGCTCAGATGGGAAATTCCCGGCGGCAGCCTACCTTCTTGCGGTGACGAGGACTTGGCCTGTGTGCTCGCCAGTTCGTTACTGTTGCTCCACCGTTCTTCCGCGTTCGAAGTCTGCCAAGCGCGTTGCTGCGCGGCGTGAAACTTTCTATGCCGGAAAACGTGTCCCGATCGCCAGGATTTTTGCGGGAAAAACAATGACGGAACTGTACAGGTTGGCGCGAGATTCGGGTGACGTCACAGCGTCTCAATGTAGGGAATGGAATCGGCTCCGATCTGTTCTGATGATATTGCGTGGCACTTGTTCGCAACTTACCAACGGTTCGTCGCGCTCGAATTGCATACTAAAAAGTGGGTATGTATCCAGTTATTTCTCAATTACTCGGGAAATTACGAGATTCACCACCAAGTGCTGCTATCCGCCTTATCGGCAATTTACTGTTCTGACGGAAACTTTTCGAGGAAAATTCGACTGTTGGATTCGCTGGTCCAAATTGCAATCATATCGAAACGCAACTCGTTCAAAATTAGGAGAGGAGAACATTTACGTAGTGGCGTGTCGGCTCCCAGTGCATGGCGCCCAGATGCGCGAGACGCGCGTACACGAGAAAAGGCGTGACGCCGTCCGCATTAGTGAGCGCATTGCAGGGAAGTTGGCTGGCTGGTTCGAAGAGTTGTCGATTGCGCTCTGCTATCGAACCGGCGCGGTGGCATCCCAAATTCTCTCGCGGGTTTGCCGCGGTGAAATGACGACGCCCAAGCTGGCGTCCTTTGGCCGGTAACCTCGATGAGATATCGAAGAGGAATTATGCTGAGGAGTTTTGTTTTACTTTTGTCGACATTTCTGGTTTCAGTAGGCTTCGCTTTTTCGAGCGATTCACCGAACCAGCCAGTCGCCGCTACCGCCATTCCGGCGACAACCCTGCCCGAGCCGGCGTCATCCCAAAGCGGATCCGTGGTGCTTGGTCCTCACGACCAAATCACGCTCGCCGCGCCCGAGATCCAGGAACTCGACAAGCGGCAGCTTAACATCAGTTCCGATGGAACGGTCAGTGTTCCTCTAGTGGGTCGCATCAAAGCGGCCGGATTGACCACCGAGCAATTCGAAGCGCGAGTAACTCAGGATTTAAAGAAGCTTTATCTGGACCCGCAAGTTTCTGTAAGTTCGGTGGAATACAGTAGCAAAGCCGTATCGGTGTTAGGTTCCGTCAATAAGCCGGGCGTCGAACAGGCAGACGGGCAAAAGTCTCTGCTCGAGATGCTGTCGCTTGCCGGCGGCCTCCGTACCGATGCGGGTCCGGTAATCAATTTGACCAGACCCGCCGATAGCCCGACGCCATTGCCGGCTGCCGTAAATCCGACGCCTTCTGGGAAATACGTCACGGGCCAGGTATCCGTGGCGAGCCTGCTTGAGGCGCGCGACCCGGCGGCCAACGTCAAGATCGAGCCCGGCGATGTCATCACGGTGCCGAAGGGCAAGATGATTTACGTTGTCGGCGATGTAAAGAGAGCGGGTGGATTTGTCATTGGTGAAAACGACAGTCTCACCGTGCTGAAAGCTATTTCACTCGCCGAAGGGCTGAACGGAACCGCGGATTCGGCTCATGCTCGCATCCTGCGAAGCACGGGGGCGGGTCAGCACGCGGAAGAGCCGTTCGACGTAAGAAAGCTGCTGGCCGGCAAGACACAGGACGTGCCGCTGCGGGCGGACGACATTCTTTTCATTCCCAGCAGTACGACCAAGAAGGTCGCGTCACGCGTGATTGAGGCCGCTATTGCGACGGGCACCGGAATCGCCATCTGGCATTTCTAATCGGTCCGGCCAGAAAGCAGAAGATTGATGACCAATTTCGAGATCGAGAGCAGACGTAATTCGCGCGGAATACCCGAAAGGAGAGTTCAGGAGGGGTATCTTGCCGAGTCCAATCAGGGCTGGAATCACGTTCCGCAGGACCAGGCGGCCGAAGAGGTTGAGTTGGTTCGCTTACTGCGCATTGTTTGGGCGCGCAAAGTTATTATTCTCGCGGCAGGCTTGGTGTGCGCCGCGATTGGCCTTTTTATCGCGCTGAAGCAGACTCCTATTTATCGAAGTTCCGCAACGGTCGAATTACTGGGCATCAATGAGAATTTTATGAACATGCGCGACGTGGATCCCAACACGAAAGTGGCGGGCTCAACCAGTGACGCTCACGTACAGACCGAAGTCCAGTTACTGCGGAGTCATGCGCTCATTGGCCGCGTTGTGCAGAAACTCGGCATGGTTCAGCCCGCGCCGGCCGATCACGGACCAGGTTTTTTGTCGCGTCTGAATCCCTTTTCCTCGCCGCGTCCCCGGAAAATCGATCCGGTCACCGCGGCCGTCGATGGGGCGCTATCGAATCTCAGAATCGAACAGATCGGCGACTCGAACATGCTGCGGCTCACTTACGACGACACGGATCCCGAGCGGGCGGCCGAATTTGTCAATACGCTCGCGCAGCAGGCCATTCAGGTGAACGTCGATGAGCGCGGCAATCTGAACCAGCGCGTCGGCGGATGGCTCTCCAAACAGGTCGAATTGCTGCGGAACCACATGGAGCAGGCGGAAAGTGAATTGCAAGCTTACAGCAGAAAGACCGGCCTGCTGTACACCGGCGATGACAAAACGAACGTGGCCGACACCCGCCTGCAGCAGATCGAGACGGAACTCGCCGCGGCTCAGGGGGCGCGTATCCAGAGCGAATCTCAGTACACGCTCGCAAAAGGAGCCGATCCGGACACGCTGCCGCAGGTCCTCGACAACGGATCGTTGAAGAGCTACCAGGCGAAACTGGCCGACCTGGAGAGGCAAAAGGCGGAACTCGAAGCAACCTTGACGCCGCAGAACCCGAAGGTAAAGCAGGTGGTGGCGCAGATCAATCAGCTTCAAACTACGATCGCGCGCGAGCGAAAGGACGTACTGACGCGCATCGGCAACGAGTACAACACCGCGAAAAAACGCGAAGCGCTGCTGACCGCCGCCTATCAGGCGCAGACCGGCGTTGTGTCGGATCAGGCTCAAAAGGCGATTCACTACAACACGTTGAAACATGAGGTGGATACCACGCGCGAGCTCTACGAAGCGATGCTGCGCCGCGTCAACGACGCGGAAGTGGTTTCAGCCATTCGGGCGAGCGACTTGAGAGTTGTCGATGCGGCCAACCCAGCCTCCGCGCCGCACAGTCCGGATAAACCGCTGCTTACCGGCATCGGCCTCGTCAGCGGATTATTGATCGGACTTATGTTTGTCTTTGTGCAGGAGCAGAAGGACCGAACTATTCAACAGCCGGGCCACTCCGCTCTGCTTCTCGATATCACCGAGCTCGGCGTCATTCCCTCCGCCAAATCGTCAGGCGCGAAGTTGCTTTCCGGTCCGCCGAAGCCGGAACAGGCGCCGGCCGGACCCAAGTCGCTGTTGACGATGAACCGGAAAACGATGGGACTTGAATCCGCGGTCGCCGCCAGCGGGCATTCACTTTTTACCGATTCTTTTCGCGGGGTGGTGAACTCCATTCTGTTCAGCGGCGGCGAGCATGCCGCAATGCGGACGCTCCTGGTAAGCAGCCCGAACGAAGGAGAAGGAAAGACCACTTCGGTCTGCAACCTTGGGGCGGCGTTCGCCGAAATCGGCCGGCGTGTTCTGTTGATCGACGCGGATTTTCGGAAGCCGCGCATGCATGAGATCTTTTCCGTGCCGAACGACCGCGGCCTTCTGAATCTGCTTTCCGGAGACGAAGGTTCTTTAGATCCTCTCGATTTGGTGCGCGAAACCGGAACCGAGCGGCTCTCGATTCTTCCGGCTGGCACGACGTCCCGCCCGCTCTCCACGCTGATCCACTCTGAGCGTCTCGGCACCCTGCTGAACCGGCTGCGGAGTCAGTACGATCTGATTCTCATCGATTCCGCGCCGTTGCTTCTGGTTCCGGAATCCCGAGTGCTCGCGCGTTCGGCCGACGCTCTCGTGCTCGTGCTGCGCGCCGGTGTGACGACAGTGGATGTCGCCATGGCAGCCCGGCGCAGAGCCGTCGAAGATCGCGTTCCACTGATCGGCACCATCCTGAACGATTGGAAGCCGGAAATAACGGGCTACGGCTATTACCCGAAAAAGCGAGCATAGATGGCCTCCGCGACCCTAGCGAGAGAAGCTTACGCCGCATCGCTGGTGCATAGGCGCGTGCGAACACCCTCGCGTCTGTTCCTGAGAGCAACAGGATTCACGATGGCGGTGAGCTGTTTCGTCATGGTCGAGCCCGCGCCGGTCGATATTCTTGTCCTCGGATTGCTGCTGCTCGGCATTGTTTCGGGCATACTCACGCTGAAAGGCTTGCCCCCGCTGCCCAGCACGCTCATGGCGGTGTTGATCCTCGCCAATATCGTCTCGTTTTACAACCCGATCGATTTGGAAAGGGCCTTTTGGTACATCTTCGTCACAGCCTATCTGGTGCTGTCGTGGTTCTTCTTTGTCGCATTCCTGCAGCGATACGAGACCCGAGGGATGGAGGTGCTGGTTCGCGCGTACACCTTTTCGGCGGTAGTGTGCGTTACGCTCGGAACTCTTTCTTACTTCCACTTCATCGGTTTCCAGGATCGCCTCCTTCTGGTCGGGAGGCTAAAAGGGCTGTTCAAAGATCCCAACGTTTGTGGCCCCTATCTGATTCCGGTTGCGTTATTCGCGCTGGCCGGCGTCATCCGTAAAAAGCCGGGTTTGTCAACCGCGATCTTCCATCTCGCCGTGCTGGCCATTGCGAGCCTTGGCGTGCTGCTTAGCTATTCGCGAGCTTGTTGGATCAATTATTCAATTTCAGTTGTCGCGTATTTTGCGTTCAGCTATTTGCTCCGGCCCGTCGGTACAAAGCCGCCATTCTCGATGACGCGGGCGCTGCTGTTCGCCGTGCTGGCGGTTGTCTCCATCCTTGGAATTCTGAAGCTCCCGGCGGTTCAAGCCATGATGGCGGAACGGGTAACGTCAACTGGGCTGCAAGGTTATGATCGGGACCGTTTCCATACTCAGCGAATGGCTTTTCAGTCGGCGCTCGTGCGCCCCCTGGGCATTGGACCCGGTCAGGCGGAACAGCAATTCGATTATGCGACGCACAGCAGCTACATGCGCGTGCTCAGTGAAAACGGCTTTGTAGGGTTTGTTGCTTACACCGGCTTCGTGCTCCTGTCGCTGGGGAGATCGCTGGTAATGACACAACGAACTAAGAGTGTTTTTTGGAGGAGGATTTATTTGATTGCGGCCGCATGCATTATCGGCCACATGGTGAACAGTGGAGTGGTGGACACCGTCCACTGGCGCCACTACTGGTTCTTACTCGCTCTCCCTTGGTATACGCCATTGGAATCAAGAATGCGGGGCCATAACCATGTTGGAATTGCATAACGCCGGCAGGTTTCGAGTTTCGAGATACCGGACACAAGCAACGGCTGTGGTGGACGATCTTGATCTTTGATGTAAACGCACGAAGCCTCGTCGAGCTTCTGTTTAGGGCTCAATACCCCCGGAGACGTTTATCTTGAGAGGAAAAAATGACAGGCGCTATCGCACAACCAGCACTAGTCGCACGACCGATTGCAACCAAGCCGTACTATATGCTCGGCACCCTTATTCTTACGGATGCAATCGCTCTTGTCGCTTCCGTCGCGCTCAGTGTTGGATTCAAACTTCTATTTCAGCCCGAAGTCCATTTGGCCGGTTATCTCCGGCTCTGGCCGTTTTTATTCGTTTTTCTCGCGTTTTATAGCGCCGTGGGCCTTTATTCCGGCGCCGCATTGACCCCGCCGGAGGAATTAAGGCGAGCCACGTTTTCATCGTTCTTTCTTTTCCCGGTGATCGAGGTTCTCACCGCTTCGTGGCGCGGCCCCTCTCACTATCTGACTTGGACGATGATTCTGGCCATGCTGTTCAGCGTAGTCATGGTGCCGCTGCTGCGAGCACAAGCCCGGACGTGTTTCGCAAAAAAGGACTGGTGGGGCTATCCGACGGTCATTTTCGGAGCGGGCGACACCGCCAAGCTTGTCGCCGAAACGCTAATGAACGAAGCCGGTTTCGGACTGAAGCCCATTGCCGTTTTCGACCAGACGTGGACCGACGCGCCGCCGATTCCAGGCGTTCCTGTCATGCGGGATTTCGCGCTGGCGGCGGAAGTCGCTTCAAACCTGCGTGCTCCCTATGCCGTGATTGCGATGCATGGCGAGACGCCGGAAAGCGTTATTGCCACCATCGAAAATTACATTTCGCCGTATTTCGCGCGAATCCTGATTATTCCGGACCTGTTCCGCTGGTCTAGTCTTTGGGTTAAACCGAAGAGCTTCGGCGACATACTTGGCCTGGAAGTTGTCCAGCAGGCGGCGCTGCCCGATCGTCAGCTTCCGAAGCGCATCCTCGATGTAGTCGTCAGCTCACTGGCGTTGTTGTTCCTGGCTCCAGTGCTGGTCGCCATCGCCATTGCGATCAAGCTGGAATCGCGGGGACCGGCAATCTTCGGTCATGTCCGCATCGGCCGCAACGGCATGCCGTTCAAGGCCTGGAAATTTCGAACCATGGTCACCAACTCGGAGGAGATCCTGGACGAATACCTGGCCAATAATCCCCGCGCTATGGCGGAGTGGGAAAGCGATTACAAGCTGCGCGACGATCCGCGCGTGACACTTGTCGGACGGGTGCTCCGCCGGACCAGTCTCGACGAACTGCCTCAACTCTGGAACGTGCTCATGAGTGAGATGAGCCTCGTTGGTCCTCGTCCGATTGTCGAAGCGGAAATTCCGAAATACGGAGCCACTTACTCGCTTTATACTCGCGTGAAGGGCGGCGTCACCGGCCTTTGGCAGGTTTCGGGCCGCAACGACATCTCCTACGAAACGCGCGTGAAGCTCGACAGTTTCTATGTGCGTAACTGGTCGGTCTGGCTGGACTTGTGCATCCTTTATAAGACCATTGGCACGGTTCTGTTCAGAAACGGTGCTTATTAGAAGCGAAGTTACTCGAACTCTGGTTGCGTCGTTTTGCCCGCATGGAGATTTTTCGAAAACACCGGCGCCAGCCGGAACGAAGAAGCATGAGTCGGGTATTTAGAACGGTTTCGCCGGATTGATCGTTATGAACATACTTTATGTGATCACTCGGGCTGAGATGGGCGGATCGCAGATGCACTTGCTGGATCTGCTCCACGGCTTCCGCGACAGGCACGATCTGTCGCTTGCCACCGGCGAGCACGGCTTCCTCACAGAAGAAGCGGCCCGGCTCGGTGTGCGCGTGCATGTGTTGCCCGACTTGGTGCAGCCGCTCCGTCCTCATCGCGACGCCAAAGCCTTAATCTCCACGTATGGGCTGATCCGGCGGACGCGGCCGGATCTGATCCATTGCCATACATCGAAAGCGGGTATTGTCGGCCGCACAGCCGCCAGAATGGCTCGTGTCCCCGCGATCTTCACCGCCCATACGTGGAGCTTCGCGGAGGGAACCTCGCCCTTATGGAAGCTAGTGGGCACTCCGTGCGAACGCCTTGCGGCGCGCTGGTCGGAGAGCATCATCGCCGTCTCGGAATCAAACCGTTCTCTCGCTTTGCGCCGCCGCGTTGCTCCGGGCGGCAAAATCGTGACCGTGCATAACGGCGTGCTCGATACTGTGCATCGTGCGCGCCCCGGCGCTAGCATTGTGCCGCGCATTGTCATGGTTGCGCGATTCGCCGCGCAAAAGAACCAGGCCCAACTGATCCAGGCCGTTGCCGGCGTTCAACAGCCGTTCCATCTCACCTTCGTGGGTGACGGCCCAACCCGGCCGGCGGCAGAGGAACTGACCAGGTCGCTCGGGCTACAGGATCGAGTGGAATTCGCTGGAGTGCGCACCGACACGGATCGCATCTTGAGCGAATCGAGCATCTTCGTTTTGGCTACGAACTGGGAAGGATTCCCAATCACGATTCTCGAAGCGATGCGCGCCGGTTTGCCCGTGGTTGCGACCGACGTCGATGGCGTCCGCGAAGCTGTCGTGGATGGCGAAACGGGTTGTCTTTATCCAAAAGGCGCTATGGCGCCGCTACGTTCTATTTTGCAGGCCCTGCTTATCGATCCGGCTACTCGCATCCGGCTCGGTCAGGCGGGGCGCAAGCGTTACGAGGCCGAATTCACGCGATCCGCCATGCTCAGGAAGATACTGGCAGTTTACGAACACGTTGTTCCAGGAATGCGCGAATCGCAATCGGCCTTACTGTCCGCGTAAATCGCGCGACGGTGCTTTTGTCGGAGGAAATACGTCATGTTGGACGATAGTGTTGGTGGCGCGGAGTCCTTCGTGTCCACCGCGGCCAGCGTCTGGCGGCACGCCGTGGAGCGGCCGGGCGCCGTTGCAATCCGATGGGATGGCGGCCAGGTCACGTTTGCGGAACTGGTCTCTCGCGCATCTGCTTTGGCCGCTTCGTTCGCGAAATTGGCCGGCGGCAATACGGCGCCAATTGCCCTTGCAACCAATAATTCCGTGCAGATGATCACGGCTGCGCTTGCCGCATGGAAGATGGGACGCGCGTATCTGCCGGTTGACCCATTAGGCCCTCCCGAGCGGCTGCGCCACATGCTTGCCGAAGCGCGCGTCTCGCTTGTCGCGGTCAACGGCAGCCCGGAAGGCCGCCTCCCGTTGGGGCCTTGGAGGTTTGCGGATATTGACGCGTGCGCCATCTCGTGCTCCGGCGCTCCAACGTTTGCAGCCGGAGCATCCGTACCGGTCAATGCCGCCGGCGATTTGGCTTACATCGTCTATACCTCCGGCTCCACCGGCCAGCCGAAGGGCGTCGCTGTCACTCATGGCAATCTGACGAACCTGATCCGCTGGTATGGTGAGGCTTTTGAAGTTACTGAAGCCGATCGGGGCACTCAGTTCTCCGCGCTGACCTTCGATGCCGCCGTTCTTGAAACCTGGCCCGTCCTGGCGGCCGGCGCGAGCCTGTATATCCTACCTCCCTCCATCGCATTGGTCTCTGAACAGTTGCGCGATGCTCTTGTATCCCATGGCGTCACGTTGTGTTTTGCAGCCACGCCGGTTGCCGAACAGTTGCTTGCGCTCGAGTGGCCCGATAACACGAAATTACGCTACCTATTAACCGGCGCCGATGTTTTGCACACTTTTCCGCCGGCAACGCTTCCGTTCCGCCTCGTCAACAACTACGGTCCGACGGAGTGTACGGTGCTTGTGACCTCGGGGATAGTTCCCACGCACAGTCCGTATCGTGTTCCCACGCTCGGAAGGCCGATATCGGGAGCAGACGTCTATGTGCTCGATGCAAATCTTTCGCCGATGCCGGATGGCGAGAGTGGCGAGATCTGCATCGCTGGCGAACCGGTAGCCGCGGGTTATAGCGGACGTCCGGATCTGACCGCCGATCGTTTTGTCGATAATCCATTTGGAGCGCCCGGATCGACGTTATACCGCACCGGTGATGTGGGTCGAAAATTGCCGGGCGGGGAATTGGAATTTTTAGGACGCCTCGACGAGCAGATTAAAATTCGCGGCTATCGTATCGAGCCTGGCGAGATCGTTGCCGCTCTGCGAAGCCATGCAGCCGTGAGCGCGGCGGCCGTCGCCGCAATCGAATCCGGCGTGAACAAAAGTCTTGCCGCGTATGTGGTCTTGCGATCACAGGTGAGCGGAGCGGAACTCCGGAGCCACTTAGTCTCCCGGCTGCCCTCTTACATGGTCCCGCAATATCTTGTGCGCCTGAACAGTATGCCGGTGACCGGGCATGGAAAAATCGACAAGCTCAGGTTGCCCGCGCCGGGGAATTCGGATCTGCTCGAACCAATTGAACATTTGGCTGAGCCGGAATCGGAAATACAGACCGAGGTGGCGTCCATCCTCTCCGTTCTTCTGGAAGGCCGCCCGGTCGGTCTTCACGATAACTTCTTCCGGCTCGGCGGCCACTCCCTGCTTGCGGCGCAAGTGATCGCTCGCGTGCGAAATGCATTCGGCGTCGAACTGCCGCTTCGCACGGTCTTTGAATCACCGACCGTTGCCGAGCTTTCCGATCAGATCGAGAAGCGCATCCTCGAGATAGTAGCGTCGCGGCCCGCTGAGGGACCAGCGGACAGCGCCGCACAGTAATGCCCATGCTCGGAGCGATACGATGCTGAATTCAACTCTGCCGGCGCAAGGCGATCTCGAAGCCAGCCTCAGTCTCTACCAGCTTTTAGATCCCGAAGTGCTTGCGAATCCCTATCCGCTGTTTCACCGGATTCGCTCGGCGGATCCCGTCCATTGGGACGTGTTTTTGCATTCCTGGGTGGTGACGCGATATGACGACGTAATCCGCGTGCTCCGGACGTTTTCGGCCGATCGGACGCCCACGCCTGAACAGCTTAGCTCCATGGGACTGGAACAGTTAAGCCCCATCGCGGCGCTCATGGTGAAGCAGATGCTTTTCATGGACGCGCCCATGCACACGCGCATCCGAAGCCTCGCCTCATTCGCCTTCACTCCAAGCCGCGTTACCGTTCTGCGCGATCGAATCGTGAGGGTTGCCGATCAGCTGCTCGCCCGCGTGCTCGATGCCGGCGAGATGGATGTCATTGCTCAGTTCGCCAGTCCGCTGCCGGCCATCATCACTGCCTCCATGCTGGGCGTTCCCGAGGAAGATCACGAGCAGCTGAAAGCCTGGTCCGCCAGTTTCGCCGAAATGCTCGGGAATTTTCAGCACAATCCCGATCGCATTCCCGGCATTCTGAAGACGGTCGAGGACATGACGGCCTACTTTCGAGATCGCATTCGCGAACAGAAGCGCAGCCCCCGGGAAGGATTGGTGCATTCGCTTTTAACGGCCGAGGTCAATGGGGATAAGTTGACCGAGGAAGAGGTCGTTGCAAACTGCATTATCACCATGGTCGGAGGCCAGGAGACGACCACCAATCTGATTGGGAACGGCGTGCTGATGCTGCTTCGGCATCCTCGTGAACTGGAGCGGCTTCGTTCCGATCGCGCGCTTTTACCGTCGGCCGTCGAGGAACTTCTTCGCTACGATTCTCCCAGCCAGCATACGGCTCGAATCGCGCCGTCCAATCAGATGATAGGAGATAAGGAAATTCGCGCGGGCCAGGCGGTAATCGCCGTGATGGCCGCCGCCAACCGCGATCCCGATCGATTTCCCGATCCGGATCGTCTCGATCTCGGACGTACGGACAATCGTCATCTTGCTTTTGGCTGGGCCAGCCATTTTTGTTTCGGCGCGCCTCTCGCGAGACTGGAAGGCCAGATCGCGTTCGAGCGGCTCGTCCAACTTCCCAATTTGCATCTTCAGCCCACCCCGCTCTCCTGGCGCAGCAATCTGGGGCTGCGAGGGCTTACTGCGCTTCCGGTCGCATTCGGTCGCCTGGCATCGCTTCCGCGGTTTGAAAGCTACAAGAACTGATATTGCCCATGGACGACGGCGAATCACGCGCTCGCGCGCTTTCCCGCTATTTAGAACAGGCGAGGGCGAGGCGCGGACAAGCGGAATACGCGATACCGGTGCGCGAACGCGATGTTGAGGTTGAGGCGACCGGCGGGCAGCAGCAATTATGGCTGCATTCGGAACTCGCGTCCGGCAGCCCGATTTACAACGAGCCGGTCACCATTCATTTTCATGGTGCATTGAATGCGGCGGCGCTCGAGCGGGCTTTTAACGAGATCCTGCGAAGGCACGAAGCATGGCGGACCGGGTTTCGTTTTACGGAGGGTAAACTCGTTCAGGTCGTAGCGCCGAAGCTGTCGATTCCCTTGCCGGTGACCGATCTTCGCCCTCTGCCGGAACGCCATCGCGAATCGCGCGCTGTCCAACTGGCGACGGAAGACGCCAAATTGCCATTTGACCTGGCGCGGCCGCCCCTTATTCGCGTCCAGCTTATTCGGCTGGCGGAACGCGAGTACCGCCTGTTTCTCACGCTGCATCACATCATTTTCGACGCCTACTCTCTGTATCGGATCTTTTTGCCTGAGTTGCAGGCGTGTTATGCCGGGTTCTTAAACGGAACCGATCCCGGTCTTCCGGCACTGGGTGTGCAATATCCCGATTACGCCTTGTGGCGAAAACGCGTGTACTCGACCAGAGCCAGCGAGCCGCATTTATGCTATTGGGAGGCACAGCTCTCCGGCCACCTTCCCGTCCTCAATTTGCCGTTCGATCGTCCACGGCCCGTTGACAGAACGTATAAGGGCGGCATGCAGACGTTCTCCACCCCTCGAAACGTCGTAGAGCGCCTGAAAGAAATCGGGGCGGAGCGCGGCGCAACTCTGTATATGACGGTTCTCGCTGCGTTCAACGTCCTGCTTTATAGCGAGACCGCCCAGTGCGATGTGATCGTCGGCAGCGTCAGTTCAAGCCGTAAGCATCCGGAGACAGAGAAGATGCTCGGTTATTTCTTAAACAGCATCGTCCTGCGCATTCAAATTTCGCCGGAGGAGCGTTTCTCGGACCTGATCTTACGCGTGCGCGAGGTTGTCATTGGGGCGCTCAGTCACGATGATTTGCCTTTCGAATTGCTTGTCTCCCGATTCGAGAAGCATCGCCAACCCGGCGTGCATCCTCTCTTCCAGGTCATGTTTTCGCTTGGACCGCCGCTCCCGCGCTTCTCTCCGGAATGGGGATTTACGAAGACGGATGTTGACACCGGTGCGGCGAAAATGGATCTATGGCTGGATCTGGACGAGTGTGACAGTGGTTTCATTGGACGGTTTATTTACTCGCAAGAACTCTTCGATTCGTTAACTATTACACGATTCAGCGCACGCTGGGTAATACTGCTTGATATGATTTCAAAGTATCCGAGTAAAAGTATTGAGGAGTTGGCGCGTGGGCTGAGGGAAAGCCATTTTCAGGCTTCTGCGGCGCCCCGCCGTGCCAGCGGGCGATTGATGGGATTTCTGCCGAAGTGGGCCCGACAGATCTGGCCTCGAAGATAAGACGGCTGTTCACGGCAGCGTTTCTCAACTAGGCTGGAATCGCGCTGGAATTTCGGAAGAAAGGCGAGCAAGAATGGCGTCTGGCTCTGAATGTGTTTCGGAAGATGGCGAGTTTGCCTGGTGCAGACGCGTTGACAAGCTGTTCCGTATGTGGGCAGCCTGCCAGCCCGAGGCCGTCGCCCTGCAGGCGGAAGAGAACTGCTGGTCCTATTCGAAACTGGATCGCTCCTCGAATTATCTTGCGAATCAGATCCGGAAGCATTCAGTCGAGCCAGGCTCGTTCGTGGCGGTGTGTGCTCGGCGGTCGCCGGAAGCGATTGCCGCGTTCCTGGGGGTTCTGAAGGCGGGAGCCGCCTACCTACCGCTGGATCTGAATTATCCCGCGGAAAGGCTGCGTTACATGCTTGCCGATGCGGGCGTGCGCTGCATTCTCGCGGACAGAGCCGGAATCCTCGCCCTAACAGGCATATCCAGTTCAGAATGCCGGGTTCTGGAATTGCCGGATTTAGAAGGCGAGAGCGAAGCCGGTCCCGCAGTTCCCACTGATGAACGCGATCTCGCGTATTTAATGTACACGTCGGGATCGACCGGCGCCCCCAAAGGCGCCATGATCGAGCATCGCGGCATCGTGAATCTAGTCCGCAATCAGAATTATGTCGATCTTTCGCCAAACCAGGTGCTTCTTCAGCTTTCTCCTCTTTCATTCGATGCGTCGACATTCGAAATCTGGGGCGCCCTGCTGAACGGCGGTCGGTTAGCCATTATGCCGCCGGAGCAGGCTTCGCTTGCCGACATCGCCGGCGCGCTGAATCGTTATCGCGTGACGACGTTGTTCCTGAGCGCGGGTCTGTTCAATGCGATGGCCGACGAGCACGCCGGCGCCTTTAGAGATCTCGATCAACTGATTGTGGGCGGCGATGTCCTTTCGCCATCGCACGCTCGAAAAGCGCTGGACGCCATGCCGCGAGGTGCGCTTATCAACGGTTATGGACCTACTGAGAACACGACGTTCACTTGTTGCTACCGTGTAACGCGAGAAGATACGGCCGCGGAGTCCATTCCCATAGGACATCCTTTGAATGGCGTGAACCTTCACCTGCTCGGTCGCAACATGCAGCCGGTTGCGAACGGAGAAGCCGGTGAAATATTTATCGGCGGCGAAAATCTGAGCCGCGGGTATTGGAACCGGCCGGAGCTGGCAAGCGAGAAGTTCGTTCCGAATCCGTTCGTGGAGGATCCCGCCGAGCGTCTCTACCGGAGCGGAGATCTTGGAAAGCTGAATAAGGCCGGCGTGATCGAGTTTTTGGGCCGCCTTGACGGCCAGGTGAAGATTCGCGGATTCCGCGTCGAGCCGGGCGAGGTCGAATCTGCGGTCCAAAGCTTCGTGGGCATTGCTTGCGCCGCCGTTGTGGTGAAAGGCACGGACGCCGACCGTAAACGGCTGTGTTGTTACTTCGTGCCGCACGTCGGAACCGCAATCGTTGCGTCCCGACTCGCCGCGTTTTTGCGTGAGCGGCTGCCCGCCCACATGATTCCCGCCGAATTCATCGAGCTTCGGCGTTTGCCGCTAAATGCGAATGGCAAGATCGACCGGCAGGCGCTCGCTCTGCGCTTGAACGAGACGTACGAACCAGCCGTTTCACCGCCGGATCGCCATTCCGGACTGGAAAGCGAGCTTATCGCGATGTGGGAGGCGCTTCTCGGAAAATCCGGTATCGGCTTGGATGACGATTTCTTTCAATTGGGCGGGCATTCCCTGCTGGCAGTGCGCCTCTTCGCACAGATTCAGAAACGGCTCGCCAAGCAATTGCCGCTCGCCAGCATCATCCAGGCGCCTACTATTCGAAAGCTGGCGACCGTCATTCGAGACGACAATTGGGTGGCCCCCTGGTCGTCGCTAGTGAAACTGAGCGATGGCGGCCCCAATCTCCCGCTGTTCCTCATTCACCCTATCGGCGGAAACATCCTCACTTACAAGCAGTTGGCGGTGCGCCTGACGGGTCAGCCGGTGTACGGGCTGCAAGCACAGGGCCTGGACGGCAAGAGTCCGGCGGCGTCTTCGGTGGAGTCGATGGCGGCTCATTACATCCGCGCCATGCGAACCGTCCAACCCGAAGGTCCCTACTCACTCGGCGGATTCTCCGCTGGTGGCATAGTTGCCTTCGAAATGGCCCGGCAACTGCGAGATTCGGGTTGCGAAGTTGGATTTCTCGCGATTGTCGACTCTTCCTGCGAGCCCCCCGTTTGGACTCTGCTGAAGAATAAAGCTGTCGCTGAAAGCTATGAGCGCATTGTACGAATCGTGCGCTGGAACGCCGGCTACATGAACCGGATTGGACCTCGCCAATTCGCCCGCAAAAAGGTCAGGAATTTCGGAATGAACGCCCGTATTGCCGGGTTTGCGGCGCTGAATGGGTTGGCCAGCTTAGTCCACGGGACTTCGTCCCGCTGGGCGCTGCCTGTCGAAGAAGCGTTTCTGCATGCTCTTGGCAAATATAGGCCGGCCCCGTTTGCGGGTGACGCAACGCTGCTGTTGACCTTCGATTCGGGCAACTACAATCCGGAGTTGGTTGCCGGCTGGATGAAACTGGTTACCGGCAAGCTCGACGTTTGCCGGATCGCCGCGCGGCACGACGACCTGCTGAATGCTCCGCAGGTGGACGACGTTGCACGACAGGTGAGCGAGAGTTTGAGCCGCTCTCGAATGAAAGTGCCTTTTCCGGCGCAAACAATATCTGCTCTTTCCGCCGCCGCTGGTGGAAGGAATCTCAGAAAACCGGCCGGTAGTCTGGCTTCTATCGGAGAATCGCCGGCCTCGCAATCCGAAGCGCTTTCCTCGTAATTACGACACAATTTGAAGACGTCCTGTTACCTGCACCGAACCGTGATCATGAGCGACGCTTCAACGAGGTTCTCACAGCCCTGCTGCCCGATGGTGACGAAAACCGGCGACAGCATCTCGCGGTCAGGCATCTGGTGGGGCAGCCACGCGGCCGCCCACACCAACGCAGTTAGTGATGAACTTGGATTCGAGCGGCGAGTCTCTTCCGGGAGACTCGCCGCTCTTCTTCCTGTTTACGGAATGATTTCAATGCCGTTCACCAAGGCGTTTCCAGCGCGCCCGGACGTGAACTTGATCGTGATAGTGCCTCCGTCCGGAGTTGCCGGGAAGTCCTTTACAACCGCCTTGTAGAATTGCTTTCCAGCGGCTGCAAACACATCGAAATTGGTTAACACGCTTGAGCCGTTGATCGATACATTGAACAGGCGTTGGCCCGTTCCGTTCGATATGTCATCGGCAAAATGCAACCGGACCGTATATCGGTGCCCGGATTCCAGATTCGGGATGTTGTAGGTGAAAGTATCGCCGCCCGTTGTGCGCTTTGTCTGATACACGCCGGCTGGCGCTGCGTTCGAGACGCCGCTCACGTTGACGCCGCCGTTAATCGCATCGCTATGCCCGCCGGTCACATAAGTATCCGGCGCGAAATTGGAAACCTGGGCGCCGCCGGAATCGATACGAACCGCCTGCACGCTCTGCGTATCCAAACCGCTCCTGCTCAACACGGCGCCCTGGCCCGCGCTCAATGTGATGCTGCTCACCCAGCTTCCATTGATCCTTTTCATGGAACCGGGCAAACTGACCGTGATCCTCGGAGAGCCCGGCAGATTCAATAACACGATTCCATTGCTGAAATCGCGCCGCAGAAGCTGATTCCACGTATAACGTTTCCCCTGAGGCGTGCCCAGAGCCACGTCATACCCGTTCCACCATTGGTCGGGCGTTGTCTCGCCGCCACTGAGCAGATCGTTGCCTTGCGAGACGAGGAAATAACCGGCTAAGCCGTATTCGCCGTTCAGAGAGTATTCGTTCATGATGACGCTCTTGCCCAGCGCATGAACATGATCGATGAATCCGAGAAATGCATTCACTGACCAGGCTCCGGTCCCGCCCGTCAGTCCGGAATCGCTGATGCCACGCTCACAGTTGATATAGTTCGCGGCGTTGATCTCATCGATTACGTGGGAATCCTGATCCCGAGCCGAGCCGCCGGCAAACCAGATTGAGTTGTGTACAAGTTCCGCGTTCGGTAGCGACGAACGAATCTGCTTAAGAAATCCAGCGACATAGCCTTCCCAGGCGTCTTGCGTCATGGCTCTGCCAGTGCGGGGATCGTGCGGCGACACAAAATTGCCGTTTCCGTCGCCAACCCGGAATACCAGATTCACGTCGTCGATCCACAGGCCTTTATAACCGTGCGACAGAACCTTTTTTGCATTGCTGATCCACCAGTTCCGGAAATCCGCGTTGCCGGGATCTCCCGCATACTGGGGGCAAGTTCCGTTACTGCAGCCGTACGGAATGTACATGTTATGTCCCGACGAATCTTTCAAAATCCAGTTCGGATGCTGATTGGCGATCGACGACCCACGATAAATCGAATAAAGATCGATATACGCCCAGGCATTCGGATACCAGCCCGTGCGTCCGTCAAAATACGGCGTGGAGACTTGCATCCGATAAAACTTGTTTCGGAACCACGACTCCAGTGAGGCGGATGGCGAATTTGTAAATACGTCGAATCCTGACTCAGCTCTAACGGTTACCTTGACCTGGCCAGCGGCGCTTGTCTGGGCCACTGCAAGAGACCCACTTGCAGCGATTGTAACGGCCGTGATGATGAATTTCGATATAGATGATATTGTTGGCATTTTCTTAGCTCTAATCGGTGTTTTCCCCTTAAAATACATATACTTAGCTAATGATTGCCGTCCCTATTTCCACTACACACACCTCCGGTAAGAGGCCTGCCCGGCCGAATGGAAACGGCTGTGACTTACGCTCCCCACAACCAGGGAAGGGAGCTTCCTTCGACGGCTTTCCGGTTTCCGAGCGTGCGCGAGAGCGCCGGGCGGAGACCGAAAAAAGTCGCTTATGTTCCTAGGGCCGCCTGAGTACTAAACGTATAGTACTTACCCCCTCGTTTTGTTTGGAATAGTACCAGAAAGACCTACTAGGTGTGCTTACGTTAAACGGGTCAGATGGGGTTTTTAGCAGATATCGAACATAAAAATTTCTAATCTTCTTCATCAGAATTTTTTGTACAAAGCTGCCGTCCCGAGAAAATTGTCGATCCTGTCGAACATCGCGCGTCTATCGACTGCGTGCTACAAACGTTGGAACCGAACGCGCAATCGGGTTCGAATCGTAAAATCGACAAGGAACTATGCTCCGCCGCTTTTTAGTAGCCTTTCTTCTCAGCAGCCCTAGCCTTTTGTTCGCCGCGATCGTTGAACAAGCCAGCCCTGGTGTGGTCCGCGTTGTAGTCCGAACGAGCCCGAGTTGGGACAAGTGGACGTCGTCCAAAAACCCGGAAACCCGTCAGTGGCTCCAGACGAATCTCTGGCGAATGATGGTTTTCTCCCCCTACTTCGATGGGAAAGTGTCCTGGTACCACGGCGCCTGGGTGTACGTGGACATGTACGCAATTTATGCCAAAAGTGAGGTCGCCAAAACGCACCCGGATTGGATTCTCAAAGATCCGAGTGGGAATTCGTTATACATCCCCTGGGGTTGCCACGATGGGACCTGCCCGCAATACGCGGGAGACATCTCAAACCCAGATTTTCGGAACTGGTGGATCGCAAACGCCCAGAAATTACAGCGGATTGGCTACCGAGGGCTGTGGATTGACGACGTCAATATGGAGTTTCGGGTGGGCAACGGAGAGGGGAAGCAGGTTGCTCCGCTGGATCGAAACACCGGCAAGCCGATGACCTATACCAACTGGAAGCGCTACGTGGCCGAGTTCATGGAACAGGTCCGGAATGCGTTCCCCAAGATGGAAATCCTTCACAACGCCATCTGGTTTGCCAGCGCTCCGCAGCGCGAAGCCGATCCCTATGTGCGCAGAGAACTGGCGGCCGCCGACTACATCAATCTGGAACGAGGCACTAGCGACCACGGGCTAACGGGCGGATCGGGACCGTTCGCGCTGAACCGCCTTCTTGAGTACATCGACAACATTCACGACTTGGGACGAGGCGTTATTCTCGATAACGGTGGCAAGACCGATGAATACGCGCTGGCCAGCTATTTCCTGATCTCGTCGGGCCGCGATGGAGTTGGCCTGCCGCACTACAGCCCGGCAGAGCCATTTCCGGGCGCTCACATCGATTTGGGCGATCCGGCCGGTCCCCGGGAAACGTGGAACGGCATGCTGCGGCGCGTTTACTCGAAAGGCATCGTTCTGGTCAATCCGCCGGGGAATCCCCAAAGGCAGATTCAACCTGCCTCCTTCCTGCGGAGCGCCGATGGGACAAAGGCCACCCAGATCAGTCTCGGACCTGCGGAGGGGGTTGTGTTTTCGGGCGAATCCACTTCGGGCACGGCGCTTACATCCGCTATTAAAGTGGCGAAATAGCCCCCGCGGCGTCGTCGCTCGATGTCACACACTCTGGGCGGGACCGTTCCATCCCGGAACGGGAACCAGAAGAGTTTTGCTTGCCAGTGTCGTGAGGCCGTCGAGTGTGTCCATCAGGTTGGAGGTAAGCGCCGGCGCCGGTCTGAGATTCCAGAAGATTTCCGCGTTTCGCCATGCGGCTTCGCGCGCGGCGCTAACGCTCCAGGCAGCGAGGGTATCCTCCAGACGAGAGGCGGCTGGAAGCGCATCGCCCAAAAGGCGGACGCGCAGTTCCTGCTTCGCGGCGCCAATAATCCGGTCTAGAGTGGGGTTCAGCGTTGTGTAGTCGTTGTACCGCTGGCCATCGCGTGCGGGCGCCGTTTTCGTGACATCGCAAGTGGCGTCAATGGCCTGCGGAAGATCGTGATTGATGTGAGCGTTAATGCCGGCCAGCGCAAATTGAATACGGGCGATGGCGGCGCAATTCCGGCACTCAAATAGAGCCTGCCAGCACCCAGGGCTCGGCTGCCCGCGAAGAGCCGATTCGAGTGCGCCGAAGTACAGCCCCGCGAATTGCACGTCCAACTGAGCAAGCCAGACGGGATCGGCGAAACCGCCCGCCGCGATACGAGCTTCAACGGCTTGGGTTACGCGATGGTACAGCCAGTTAAACCACTTCAACCCATCGCCATCGACGCACGCAGTTCCGATGGCCTCCATCGTTTGGAGAACGTCGGCAACGGATTGCGGCCGCTTTTGCACGGCCGCCAGCAGCACGTGATCGTAAGGGAACATGGGCCGCTATTATAGCGTTCCGGATTAATCGACAACTCGAAAATAAGCGGCCGTAATGGTTACCGCGGTGTCATGAAGCAGATTCTTCGGCATCGCTGACCGAACTCTTTCCTTTCAGTTTTTCGGCCGAGACTTGCTGCTTGGATTCGATCCATTTCGTTGCGGCATCGCGCTCTTCGTCCGGCCGGCTCATGACGAACGCAGCTATGACTCGCTTTTGTTGGAGCCACCACACGCTGAAGCTGCTGGTGGACAGGTCTCCTCGTTCTACGATTTGATCGGCGTTGGCTGGATCTCCCCAGAACTCGTAGGAAAGATCGAAGACATCGGAAAAGAAATACGGCACATGGCTAAACGCCTTGCGCTCCCCCGACAAGGCTCTGGCACAGTACTGGCCTTGGGAAACGGCGTTGTCCCAGTGCTCGACCCTCCGCCGTTTGTTGAATAGGGTGTCCTGGTAATTCGCCACGTCACCGGCCGCATGGATGCCCGGCACGCTGGTTTCAAGATATTCGTTCACAACGATGCCGTTGGCTATTTGCATTCCGCTGTTCGCGATTGGTTCGGTCACGGGACTAACGCCAATGCCCGCGACGACCATGTCACATCCCACCGTTCGGCCGTCCTCCAGCGCCACGGATTTGACGGCGCTATCGCCCTTCAACTCGGTAAGGTTAGTCTGTTTGACCAAGCGAACACCACGCGCTGAATAGTAATCCTCAAAAAACTTCGACATTGCGGGCGTGAAGACTTGTTTCCAGATGCGATCTTCACGTATCAGCATGGTCGTCTCGATTCCTTTTTGAGCGAGCACTGCTGATACTTCCATCGCAATAAATCCACCGCCGATCACAGCAGCGCGTTTTGCATCACCCGCTCGCGTTCGAATCTTCTTCGAATCTTCCATGGAGCGGAGGTAATAGACATCTCCGAGGTTGGCGCCGGGAATCGTGAGCGTCTTTACTTGCGCGCCGGTCGCCACGATCAATTTCTCGAAGCCGAGATCTTCTCCCGATTGGAGATGCACTGTTTTTTGCCGCGCGTCTACGCCGGCGACTTCGCAACTGAGCTTGACTTCGATTCCATGCTGGCCGTAAAACTCTTCCGCATTGATTCGTATGCTCTTTTCATCATCTTTGCCGGCGAGGAAACTTTTCGATAACGGCGGCCGTTCGTATGGAATAGCGTTGTCTGCCGACAAAATCGTAAGCTCACCGCTCTTCATGCCGCGTTCGACAAGTTCCTTCGCGGCATAGCCGGCCACCATTCCACCACCCAAAATCATGTACTTCGATTGGTTCACGTTTCCTCCCTGCATCGCTCAATGGGAACACTGAGCCTACCCTTCAGTGTAGTTTCCCGAATTCTTAGGCAGCGTGGTTCACTCCTTTAAAGGAGATCATCACCGGCGCCGCCATCGGCCCTTCGCCGCGACGGTGGCCGCGCAAACCTGGCATCGATGGACCATGGCCCGGCGCCGGCAATCACCAGAAATAAAAGTCCCAGCAGCATGGAAACGTCGGTTCGAGCTTCGTGGGCAGTAGCCCAAAAGCCCTTGTTCAGAAGCATGGGGAACTTCGTAGTGGCAATGGCAACGGAGATATCAATCAACAATGGGATCGCCGCGATGCGGGTGAGAAAGCCCGCGACAACGCAGATGCCGAACACAATCTCGATCGCTCCGACGAACGGCGCCGTAATGGCGGGCGCCGGAATGCCGATCTTCGCGAATCGCCCGATTCCCAACAATTCTGGAAATAAGAATTTTTGAATCCCTTCGGCCAAAAAGATCGAGCCGACCAGGATACGAATTAGGATCGTCGACTTCGGAGCCGTTGAAGCCGTTACTGTCCACATGCGCCTCATTAGCTCCTCTCTCGATCGTGCCACACTTCGCCTCATAGATTGAGTTCGAAATGCGGAGCATCAACGATCGGTAAAGCCCGCTATCCTTCCACTCAGAAGGAAAATCCCAAGTTTACTTGATAGCTTCGTGGCTCTACAAAATGAGTGCCGCTAAAGGTGGAGAGGAAGTTGTAAAGCGCTACTTTATTCGTCAGATTGACAACCGTAAATCGCAGCGTAGTTCGATATGTCTCCGCGTGGAAGAGATTGTCGGTTCCGAGCGCTATGTCAAATAAGTGGCGAGGAGCTATCCGCGGCGGATTCGTATCGTCATTTTCCGTACCTTCCTGAGGTATGCGAAGGAGCGTCGCGCCGTAATTCGACGCTGTGCATGACGAGCTATCGAGGGCTTGGTATACCGTCGCTCGCTGCGATCCGCAAAAGAACCCGATGGCCGATTGTTGTGCCGCCGTCAAGCTCAACGCATCCTGAAGGTCCGTAACCGAACCGGCGACAAGCCCGCTGTCGTAGCGCCAGATGAATGATCCCCACCAGCCGTCTTTTCCATGCTGGTATCGGAGAGTTGTGGTTTGCTGGAAGGCCTGATCGTGATCGATCCGAAACACCTGATCGCTGGTCGGAGAATTGAATAAAATTCCGCCCGTCTCCGGCGGGAAGTAACGCGCTCGTGTATGCCCCATAGTAGTCACGGCCTGAAAGCCGTGAATGTTAATAGTCGAGATTCGCGCGCCCACGCCATCCAATCGCGACTGCTTCCATGAGATCGGAAACGTGATCGGTGTGTTGAAGATGACATCGAAATCGTAGGCGTTTTTTGTGAATTTCCAGAAGTAGTCGGCATCGACCTGGACGTATTTGCCGATCGCCTGTTGAAAGCCGGCATTGTACTGATTTCGATGGCCGGGGCGAAGCGCGGTCTCTCCGAAGGCGCCGAAAACGTTTGTCGCCAACCCTCCGACGCCCGTTGCGCTCGATAACACCAGATTTTCGTTGTACGGCGTTTCCATCGTTCGCGCGAACCCAAATCGAAGAACCGTCTGGGTCTGTTTGACCAGATAAGAAACGCTCGCACGCGGTTCGAGGAGCTTATCCGTGGAAATTCCGTCGTAATGGTCGAATCGCGCGCCGAGATTCAGAGTCAGATTCCTGATGGTCATTTGGTCTTGGGCGTAAAACGCTTCCTGCACAATGTTGGACGAGCCATAAAAATTGAACGGGCTTCCACCCCTCGTGAGATCGTAGGGCACTAATCCGGGCAGCAGGTTGGGATTTGCCGCGAACCCCAGCCCATCGCAAGCGTTCGGATTCGTCACGCCGGGTAGGGCAACGCCGTTTCCATCGGCATTGAGACACACCGGGTTAAAGTTGGGATCTGTGATGCCGAGCGCGAAGTTCTCTTTCAGCCGGGTGTCCATCAACTCCGTCCCGATTTTGATGTTGTGGATTCCTTTGCTGTAGGCAAAATCGATCCGGGCTCCAGCGTTCGTCAGGTGGCGATTCTGCGCCAGTGTCGCCGTCGTGTCGTCAAAGGGGTCGCGGCTCGGATAGTAATCAATGCGATCTTGACGGAAGAACGGATTCACGGTCAGCAGACTGGTCGAGCCGAACGTATGCTGATAGCCGGGTGCAATACTGAGCGTTGTGGCGCGCTGCCGTTGATCCTGGCTCAGTTGATCGTAGGTGTTCGGAATCTGGAACCAATTGCGGGCGCCAAAGAGATTCAAATGAAATACATCGCGGCCATTCGGATTCCAGTCGAGGCGATCGAAAATGGTTGCGTTGTTCCCTTTATCGTGAAACGGAGTAAATTCGGGCGAATCCAGAAAACGTCCCGTTTTCAGTGCGTCCACCACCAGAAAATTTCCAAACTGGGCGTTTCCGAGTCCTAATGTCGCCTCCTCACCGAACGTCCCAAAGGAACCGTAGTACGTGTTCAGGCTACCGGTTGGCTTGTGACCCAAGCCCGACCGCGTGACCGCGCTGACAATCAGGCTCGTTTTATCGCCGTACTCCGCGTTGGGCGTTCCCGTGATCAACTCTAACGACTGAAACGCGTTCGCCGGCAGTTGGGTGGAAAACGCTTTGCTCTGCTGATCGTTGATCGGTTGGCCATCCACGACATAGCTTGTCTGCGCATGGTCTCCCAGAGGATGGAAAAATCCGTTTGAATCTGCGGCAACGCCGCCGGTAGAGAATGTAATCACATCGCTCAATCCTGTTGCGGGTGTTGTGCTTGGCAGTTTTAGAATTTGACTTTGGTCGACGTCGTTATGCGCGTAGGGAGTCTGTTCAAGAATATCCGCTCCGGACGCCTCCACCGTCACACGGGAAGAACTTCCCGCAACCGAAAGCGCCGCTCGAACGGGAATCGGCACCGCGGTGCGAACCGTCACGTCCTGTTCAGACGCAGAAAAACCCGAAGCGTTTACTTCCAGGTGGTATTGGTTCGGCGGCACATTCGTGAACGCACACTTGCCCGCGCTATCGGTTCGTTCCGTTCGCGTATAGCCCGACAACGGATTTCGTAGAGTGGCCGCGGCGTTAGGCACTACGGCTCCCGTTTGATCAACTGCAATCACTTCGATTGTGCCGGCATTCCCCAACGATTGCGCGTAAGCGGCGGCGGCAAAAGACAGCAAAATAATCGGCAATGAGAAGATATATTTCTTCATAAAATCCACAAAAGGCCATGCACTGCACTGCCGGCCTGTGCCGGCGGCGTTCCAGATTGTTCAGTACGTTCTTCCATCGAATCGCGAAATTGAAGAGAGCGCGATGAATTAGCGATCGGCGTTCTGGTTCTGGAAATGAGCGGGCGGTTTAAGGCGATCAGCGGACTAGGGGCGGGTTTGAAATTACCAGGTCAATACGTCGCGCACGTGCTTTGCCTGCCGTTTGCTCACGATGAATTCCTGGGCGTTATTCAGCGTCAGGAGCCAGCGCTGGCTGCTGAGTATGCTTAATTTTCGTATCTGGTTCACGTTCACGATTGCGTTCCGATGAATACGGCGGAAGCTGGTATTGCGGAGCTTTTCCTGTATTGTCTTCAGGTTCTGTGTGGCCAGATAGCGATGCTTCATTGTGACAATCCAGACGAGCTCGCCGTCGGCTTGAAACGCCAAAACTTCATCAATGTTGAGCAGGAAATACTCTTCGCCTTGCTTGCCGACGACCTTTCGGACGCGGGAGCCGCCCTGCGGCGCGGGGATAAGCTCCTGAAGCTGAGCCACTGTCTCAGCAACTTGCCCAGGACTTCGAATCAGCCGCTCGACTCGGGCAACGGTCTGCTCCAGCCGGGTCTGGCTGACCGGCTTCAGAAGATAGTCGATGGCTCCGGCTTCAAACGCTTGAATGGCATGCTGGTCGTACGCCGTTACGATGACGACAGCAGGAAGATGGCCGCCGCGAAGGTGGGCCAGCATCTCGAAGCCGCCCATCGCGGGCATCTGCAAGTCTAAAAACACCAGGTCCGGTTGTAACGAAGAGATCAACTGCAATGCTGTGTTTCCGTTATCGGATTCACCTATAACCTCGATTGCCGCGAATTCGGCTAGTCCTTCCCGCAGCACCTGACGGGCGATCGGTTCATCCTCGACGATAAGTGTGCGTAGCACGGAAGAGTGGAGTCCCTAGTCTCTCTTGATTTTCTCTTTGAGACTCGTGGATTGGCGTGACCGGCCGCCATCCGGTCACGAATGAACTAAATTCCGCGACGGGCGGGTGCTTTGGGGTGTGATCGTCAATAACGTTCTGGGGCGGTATCAGAAAGCTCACGACAGTTCCGGTGGAGTCGGTCTTAACGTTCAAGGCTGCCGCGTCTCCATAACAGAGTCGCAGCCTCTGTCTCACGTTGTCTAATCCGACGCCTGCGCCGTCCGCGCCGCCGGCGGGTTTCGCCTGAAACCCAGGACCGCTGTCCTGGACTTTAATCCACAGGCCCGCCTCTGTTTCCTCGACTGTCAGGCTGACCAGCCCTTTCCCTTGTTGTGCCGCGACGCCATGCTTCACGGCATTCTCGAGAAGCGGCTGCACGGAGAGGACAGGAATGAGAACGGCTTGCGCCGTTTTCGGGACGGACACGCGTGTCTCGAGGCGGTCTCCCAGCCGTAGTTTCTCGATCTCCAGATAGGCACGCGCGATTCTCAATTCCTCTTCCAGCGCAATAAATGTCCGGTCCGCGCGCAGAAAATAGCGAAATATTTCGGCAAGGTTCAGAACGAACTGGCGCGCCTCCTTCGACTGGCGATCGATGGTTCCGTAAAGGGTGTTTAAAGCGTTGAACAGAAAATGCGGGTTGATTTGCGATTGGAGAGCGCGCAATTCGGCCTGGCTTACCAATAGCTGTAGCGCATCGCTCCGGAACCGCTCGATCTGCTCCATTGCGGCGCCAGCGATTTGCCGCAGGGCATCGAGATCTTCGCTGAGATAACGCCGGCCGCCGCGCCGCGCTCCCAGCAGCACTTGGCAAGCGTCTCCTCGGGAAAAGCGCAGCGGGACGATAGCCTCCACCCAGTCCAGATCCTCGGAGATTTTTCCCGTTAATGGATTACTGCTTACGATTGGCCGGTCCAGATTCGACATAACGCCCGATCTGACGGCAAATTGGGCGGCGCCGACGCACTTCGCAATTGCCGCCGCGCATTCTTCGAGCAACTGTTCTTCGGATGCCGCTCTCATCCCAACGGTTGTCAGGTCGCTGATACAGTCGGCGAAGCCTCTGTGTCGAAACAGTCGTCCTGTCACCCACCGTTGGAGCCACGTTCGGGCGACCGCAAACGAGATTAGGAATAAGCAAACGGCGACGAAACCAATGCCAAGCCAGAATCTATCTTTGCTGAGAATTCCCCGAATATCGAGATGTCGATATATGAAGAAGGCCCCGATCGAGTAAACGGCGGCTAAGCCGAAATTCAGCAAAAAGCGGGAGAAGACATCCAAAAGCAAAAAGCGGTAGTCCTGCAGCAGGACAACCAACGTCAGCGGAATGCCGGCGTGGTGCCAGGCAATCTCGGCCGTCCAGGCGGAGGTCGCGTGCCCGTAACCAAAATGAAGGCAAGAAATACTGAACAGCAGCAAACAAGTCAAAGAAATAAGTTCCGGATCATAGAGAAACTTCCGGCCTTTCGATCGGAAGTTGACAACCAAAAGCGTTCCGATCAGCAAACCGTATCCGACTGCGATAACGAGCAGGCCAAACTGATGCAGCCTTGCGGGCGCGAAAGCAACCTCACCGACATGAAACAGCACGGCAACGCCGCTCAGCCCGTACCCCCCGGCTATCCAAATGAGCTGCCGCCGCTTTAGGACGATATGCAGTAACACCGCGGGCAGCAGACTCAGAATGGAGAAGCTAAATGTGACGAGCGCCTCGAGCGCCAGCGATTCCTGGCCCGAGGCGGCCAGAACGAGAAGCGATCCCAGGTTCCAGAAAAAAGCGAGGAGAGCGGCCGTGAGCGATAAGCGCGTTTGCCGGAGCCCGTTATGGCGCCAATCCTTGATGAGCAATACCGCCATCGCGCCGAACACCAGCATACCGACCGAATTACCGACGGTATTAATGAGGAGAGGATCGCGATAGTCGATGGCCAGCATGGCGCCCGTTGATGCTTTCACCTTACCAGCGCTAAGGGTCCTGCGGTGGCGGCCTGAGGGCTGGTGACATCGACTCGCTACAATCAAGCGATGTCATTAGTGGTGGTTGGCTCCGTTGCCTACGATGCGATTGAAACGCCGTATGGCAAGCGCGAGCATACGCTTGGCGGAGCGTGTACTTATATTGCGCTCAGCGCCAGTTATTTTACCGATGTCAGCATTGTGGCCGTGGTTGGCGACGACTTCGCGCAAGAGGATCGCGATTTGCTGGCGAAGCGAAAAATCGATCTGCGCGGACTGGAGCAAGTTCCGGGCAAAACGTTCTTTTGGTCTGGCGTTTACTCCGCGGACATGAACGACCGCACGACGCTACAGACCGATTTGAACGTGTTCGCGGACTTCAAGCCGAAGCTGCCCGACGGATACGATGAACGTCCTTATCTGCTGCTGGGCAATATACAGCCGGAGTTGCAGAGAAACGTTTATCAACAGATGAAGCACCTACGTTTCGCTGGCGGCGACACGATGAACTTCTGGATTCAGAGCTACCGCGAACAATTGCTTGAGGCGATCCGCAATTGGGACTTCCTGCTGATTAATGACAGCGAAGCGAGAATGCTTGCCGGGGAATATAACCTTCGGAGAGCGGCGCAGAAGATTTTGGATATGGGCCCAAACACGCTGGTGATCAAACGCGGCGAACATGGGGCCATGCTGTTCCGGCGCGATACGCTGTTCATGGCGCCAGGCTATCTGCTGGAGGAAGTGTTCGACCCCACGGGCGCGGGCGATTGCTTCGCCGGTGGGTTCGTCGGTTATCTGGCGCAATGCGGTTTCGATTTGCGGAACGGCCATATCGATGCCCGCGATTTGCATCGCGCCGTGATTTATGGCTCTGTGATGGGTAGCTTCTGCTGTGAGCAATTCAGTGTCGACAGGTTCCGTGACCTTACGCGTCAAGAGATTGATCAACGGTTCGAAGAATTCCGGCGCTTCACGTCGTTCTGAGATTCGCTATTCCTGGCGGGAAATAGCCATTGTCGCCGGGCTAGCCGCCGTCCTGATTGCGATTGCCGCCGCCTGGTTCTTCCGGCGGGGATTCCTTCTGTACTACGGCGATGCGCAAGCTCACCTCGATATCGCCCGCCGCATCGTCGATTCCAGAACTCCGGGGTACGAGCAGATTGGCGGCGTCTGGCTGCCTCTTCTGCATGCGAT